>Ga0308157_10000092_pt1 | contig 374424 bp, 313 predicted proteins | sample PhyBR1_FD_201035 | JGI IMG/M metagenome (GOLD analysis project Ga0308157, IMG submission 201035) | Phyllosphere microbial communities from UC Gill Tract Community Farm, Albany, California, United States - DLSLB.R1 | ecosystem: Host-associated > Plants > Phyllosphere > Unclassified | place...
GAAATTGACGCTTTTTTATCTTTTTTTACTTTTGTTTTGCTATTATAATGAACAGGAAATTGCTGTGGTTATAGAAATTACAATTTAAAAAAATAAAAAATGAGTAAGACATTATTTGACAAAGTATGGGATTCACATGTTGTGCGTAAAATTGAAGATGGGCCAGATGTGTTTTTTATTGACCGCCATTTCATTCATGAAGTTACGAGTCCTGTTGCTTTTTTAGGATTAAAATCAAGAGGCGTTAACGTTTTATACCCAGAACGTACTTTTGCAACTGCTGACCACAATACCCCAACTATAAACCAACACCTTCCAGTTCAAGATCCTCTTTCTGCAAACCAGCTGAAAGCTCTTGAAGACAATGCGAACGAATACGGAATTTCGCACTGGGGATTAGGTCACCAAAAAAATGGAATTGTACACGTAGTTGGTCCTGAAAACGGAATTACTTTGCCAGGTGCTACTATTGTATGCGGGGATTCGCATACGTCTACTCACGGTGCTTTTGGAGCTATTGCTTTCGGTATCGGAACATCTGAGGTTGAAATGGTGCTTTCTACTCAATGTATCATGCAACCAAAACCAAAGAAAATGCGTATTAACGTAAACGGGCAACTTAGTAAAGGAGTTGGACCAAAAGACGTTGCGCTTTATATTATTGCTCAATTAACTACTTCTGGAGGAACGGGTTACTTTGTTGAATACGCTGGTGATGTTTTTGAAAACATGACTATGGAAGGTCGTATGACAGTTTGTAACTTAAGTATCGAAATGGGTGCTCGTGGAGGAATGATCGCTCCTGACCAAACTACTTTTGATTTCTTAGAAGGAAGATTATACGCTCCAAAAGGAGAAGCTTGGACTAAAGCTGTCGAATATTGGAAAACGCTAAAAACGGATGCTGACGCTGTTTTTGATGCTGAATTAAACATCAAAGCAGAAGATATCGAACCAATGATTACTTACGGTACCAACCCTGGAATGGGAATTGGTATCACAAAACATATCCCGAATGCTAAAGAAGTTGAAGGTGGCGAGGAAACTTACAAAAAATCTTTAGCTTACATGGGCTTCAACGAAGACGACGTAATGATTGGAAAACAAATCGATTACGTTTTCTTAGGAAGCTGTACAAACGGACGTATTGAAGATTTTAGAGCTTTCGCTGAAATTGTAAAAGGAAGAAAAAAAGCAGACAATGTTACTGCTTGGTTAGTTCCTGGATCTCACGTTGTTGAAGCACAAATTAAAGAAGAAGGAATTTTAGATATCTTGACAGAAGCTGGTTTCGTATTACGTCAGCCTGGATGTTCTGCTTGTTTAGCTATGAACGATGACAAAGTTCCTGCTGGTAAATATGCAGTAAGTACTTCAAACAGAAACTTTGAAGGTCGTCAAGGTCCTGGTTCAAGAACTTTATTAGCAAGTCCAATTATGGCTGCTGCTGCTGCTGTTACAGGAAAACTAACAGATCCAAGAGAATTATTCTAATTCTCGCTATACGCTTTAAGCAATAGGCTTTAAGCAAAAAAAACAATACTAAAAATGCTGTAGAAAAAAGCTTAAAGCTTATAGCCTACAGCCTAAAGCACAGAATAATGGCATACGATAAATTTAATATACTTACAAGCAGCGGCGTACCGTTGCCAATTGAGAACGTAGATACAGATCAAATCATTCCAGCTCGTTTCTTGAAAGCTACAAAACGTGAAGGTTTTGGAGACAATCTTTTCAGAGACTGGAGATATAACGGAGACGATACTCCAAAAGCAGATTTCGTTTTAAACAACCCAACTTACAGCGGAAAAATCCTTGTAGGAGGAAAAAACTTCGGTTCTGGATCTTCTAGAGAGCATGCTGCATGGGCGGTTTACGATTACGGATTCCGTGCTGTAGTTTCTAGTTTCTTTGCTGATATCTTCAAAGGAAACTGTTTAAACATTGGTGTTTTGCCAGTACAAATCAGCCCAGAATTTTTAGCTAATATTTTCAAAGCTATCGAAGCTGATCCAAATACAGAATTAGAAATCAATCTTCCTAACCAAACAATTACTTTATTGTCAACTGGTGAGCAAGAGTCTTTCGCTATTAATGGTTACAAAAAAAACAACCTAATTAATGGTTTTGACGATATTGATTATTTACAAGATATGAAGGAAGATATTAAAGCTTTTGCTGATAAACTTCCTTACTAACAATCAACCAACTAAAAAGCAGTTATCCAAGCTCGACTTTAAAGGTTGACCTGGGTAACTGCTTTATAATTTTGTGCATTTCGGTAGTTCAATAATTCTTTTCAGATGAAAGCAAACAAACACATTCAAAGAGACGAAACAGCCAATAAAATATTCGACAACAGAAATTTAACAAATGATTACAAAAATCTAATATCCATACTAAAACCAGGAATGAAAGTTCTGGATGTGGGTTGCGGAACAGGATCTATTTCGAAAGATATTGCAAAGATTGTTGGAGAAAATGGAAAAGTAGTCGGAATTGACAATACTGAAAATTTCATTATAAGCGGAAAAGAATCTTATAAAAACACAACGAACTTAGAATTAATTCATGTTGATTTATTCGATTTTAATCCAGAGGAAAAATTTGATTTAATCGTTTCAGCAAGAACGCTTCAATGGTTAAGCAATCCAAAGGAAGCTTTGGTAAAGATGAAATCCTTACTGAAACCAAATGGTCAAATTTCGATTTTAGATTATGACCACACTAATTTAGACTGGAATCCGTCACCTCCGGAAAGCATGCAGGAGTTCTATAATATATTCCTGAAATGGAGACAGGATGCCGGAATGAATAATAGAATTGCAGAAGATTTGCCGAATTTATTAGAAGAAGTCGGTTTTCACTCGGTTGAAAAAATCAATTCGGATGAATTTTATACCAAAGAAAGAGAAAATTACAAATCGAAAATAGGTATTTGGTCTAAAGTTGCCGGATCTTCTCAAATGGTAGAAGAAGGTTATTTGGATAATAATTTGCGATTGAAAGCTATAGAAGAATACGACCATTGGGTAGAAACAGAAGCGATTTCTATGACAATGAAATTAAATGAAGTGCGGGGAAAAATATAAACAAACAGAATACCCTTTTCAACAAAAAAGGTTTTAAAACAGCAATATGGAAAAAAGAAAAATTGAAATAATGGATACGACGCTCCGTGACGGTGAACAAACCTCAGGAGTATCATTTTCTGCTGCAGAAAAACTGACCATTGCGCAATTGTTGTTGGAGGAATTAAATATTGATAGAATCGAAATTGCTTCGGCGCGCGTGAGCGAAGGAGAATTTCAAGCCGTAAAAGGCATCACTTCTTGGGCTGAAGAAAAAGGATATATTGAAAGAATTGAAGTGCTAACGTTTGTTGACGGCGGTGTTTCAATCGACTGGATGAAAAAAGCCGGTGCAAAAGTGCAGAATTTATTGACCAAAGGTTCAATGAATCACTTGACGCATCAATTGAAAAAAACGCCTGAGCAACATTTTTCTGAAATCGCTCAAATCATTGCTTTAGCAAAAGAAAACAACATTGAAACCAATGTTTATCTGGAAGACTGGAGCAACGGAATGCGAAATTCCCCTGAATATGTTTTTCAATTTTTGGAGTTTTTATCAACGCAACCAGTCAAAAGAATTTTGCTACCTGATACTTTAGGCGTTTTAATTCCATCTTTAGCTTTTGAATTTATTTCAAATATAAAAGCAAAATATCCACAAATTCACTTTGATTTCCATGCACACAATGACTATGATTTAAGCGTTGCCAATGTTATGGAAGCGATAAAAGCTGGAATCAACGGACTTCACGTAACGGTAAACGGAATGGGAGAACGTGCCGGAAATGCACCTCTTGAAAGTACTGTTGCTGTAATAAACGATTATTTACCGCAAGTAGATATCAATGTAAAAGAAACTTCATTGTATTCTGTAAGCAAATTGGTAGAAACATTTACAGGTTACAGAATTCCAGCAAATAAGCCAATTGTTGGCGACAACGTTTTTACGCAAACAGCTGGAATCCATGCTGACGGAGACAATAAAAACAATCTTTATTTCAATGATCTTCTTCCAGAACGTTTTGGAAGAAAACGTAAATATGCTCTAGGAAAAACTTCTGGAAAAGCCAATATCGAAAAGAATCTTCAAGAATTAGGTTTAAAATTAAACAACGAAGATTTGAAATTGGTCACTCAAAGAATTATCGAATTGGGCGACAAAAAAGAAACCGTAACGAAGGAAGATCTTCCATACATTATTTCTGATGTTTTGGACAGCCATACGTACGAAGAAAAAATCAAAATCGAATCTTATATCTTGGTCCACTCAAAAGGAATGCGCCCTTCGACTACTTTGTCCTTAAATCTTAATGGAGAAATAATCGAGGAAAATGCGCAAGGAGACGGTCAGTTTGATGCTTTTATGAATGCTTTATCTAAAATTTACAAAAGCAAAAAACTTACACTTCCAAAATTGATTGACTACGCTGTGAGAATTCCGCCAGGAAGTAGTTCTGATGCCTTGTGCGAAACCATTATTACATGGGTCAACAACGGAAAAGAATTCAAAACCCGCGGATTAGATTCAGATCAAACTGTTGCAGCGATTATTGCAACGCAAAAAATGCTTAATATAATTACTTAAGGTTCTAAGTTGCTAAGATTCTAAGGCACTAAGGTTTTTCTTTGAACTTAGAATCTTAGCAACTCAAAACCTTAGAATTTTAAAATAAAAACTAAGTCAAAAAAGGAAAAAAACCTTAGAACCTTAGCAACTCAGAACCTTAGAACCTTTTAAAAAATATAGAATGAAATTAAACATAGCCCTTTTAGCCGGAGACGGAATCGGACCAGAAGTAATCGATCAAGCCGTAAAAGTATCAGATGCTATTGCACAAAAATTTGGACATGAAATTACTTGGAAACCAGCTTTAACTGGTGCTGCTGCAATTGATGCAGTCGGAGAGCCTTATCCAGATGCAACACACGAAATTTGCAAAAATGCTGACGCCGTTCTTTTTGGAGCGATTGGTCACCCTAAATATGATAACGATCCTTCTGCACCAGTTCGTCCCGAGCAAGGTTTGTTAAAAATGCGTAAAGCATTAGGTTTGTTTGCAAACGTAAGACCAACTTTTACTTTCCCATCTTTATTAGATAAATCTCCTTTGAAAAGAGAAAGAATCGAGGGAACTGATTTAGTTTTCTTAAGAGAATTAACTGGAGGAATTTACTTTGGTGAAAAAGGAAGAAAAGACAACGGAGATACTGCTTACGACAACTGTGTTTACACAAGAGCAGAAGTGCAACGTTTGGCTAAAAAAGGTTTCGAATTAGCCATGACGCGTTCTAAAAAATTATGTTGTGTTGATAAAGCCAATGTTTTGGAAACTTCACGTTTATGGAGAGAAACAGTTCAAGCAATGGAAAAAGATTATCCAGAAGTTGAAGTTTCATACGAATTTGTTGATGCTGTAGCAATGCGTTTGGTTCAATGGCCAAATTCTTATGACGTATTAATTACGGAGAACTTATTTGGAGACATTTTAACAGATGAAGCTTCTGTAATTTCAGGTTCAATGGGATTAATGCCTTCTGCATCTATGGGAGCTGAAGTATCTTTATTTGAACCAATTCACGGTTCATACCCACAAGCTACAGGATTAAATATTGCAAACCCAATGGCTACTGTTTTATCTGCCGCTATGATGTTCGAAAACTTCGGATTGATGGAAGAAGGAAAAGCAATGAGAGACGCTGTAAACAAAGCTTTAGAAGCTGGAGTTGTTACTGAAGATTTAGCAAACGGTGGAAAAGCTTACGGCACTAAAGAAGTTGGTGACTGGCTAGCTGCGAACGTATAATTTTTGTTTCAAGTTTTATTTGTTTCAAGTTTCAGGTTTTCCAACTTGAAACTTGGAACCCAAAACAAAAACAACATAAAAAAAGGGATCAACTTTCGTTGATCCCTTTTATATTTTAGAAAAAAAATATTAATATTCTCCTCTGTTTCCGCGATCTCCGCCACGGTTGTTTCCGTAACCACCACGATTGTTTCCTCCGCGGTTGTTGTTAAAACTTCTTCTTTCGCCTTCTGGTTTTGGTTCAGATTTGTTTACAACGATTGTACGCCCAGAAACTACTGCTCCATTTAATTCGTCGATTGCTTTTTGCGCCTCAGCGTCATTTGGCATTTCAACAAAACCGAATCCTTTACTTCTTCCAGTAAATTTATCAGTAATAATTTTAACAGAGTCAACTGTTCCATAAGCCTCAAAAGACTCTCTTAAATCTGCTTCCTCAATACTGAATGGAAGGCTTCCAATGAAAATATTCATAGATATTTATTTATTATAATATAGCAAATGTAGTCTTATTTTTTTCTAATCTACTATAAGTAAGTTTATTTAAGTTTTTATTTAGATTTCAAAAAAACATAATATGGTAAAACCTATCATTTTAACAGAATACTTAATACTCGATAGTTGGCGTAATAGGAACTTTATAGAAAACACCTTCTGTAAAAGTCAGTTTTGGATTTTCAACATCAGCTGTATTTGAGTTTACAGCCGTAAATTTAAATGTCCCTGAAACAGTATTGTTTTCGGTATCATATTCCGTAATTACAATTTGGCCGCTTCCTTTTTTGGTTCCCGTTGAAAAATCTTTAACATGCTCTGGAAAAGTATTTGCATAAGACGCTTTTGAAACATCATTAACACCTAAAATATAAGTTTTCACTATAGGAGAAGGCAACTGCAGTTTTACAGTTTCGTAACCCAATGAACCTTCAATAATTAAATTTCCATTTGTAACTAAATATGCTTTATGACCAACAGCCCTCCAAAACACATTATCTTTCAAGCCTTGAAAAGCAGGATTATTAAATTTCACATCTTCTGTGCATGAAGTGGCAACAATAAGAAGTAATAAAAAATAAAGGTGTTTTTTCATATTTCGTGGATTTGATGCAAAAGTATTGCATTTGAAATAAATATCTAAAATTTCAATCTAAAAACAGCAAAAAAAAGACGGAATTTTGCTTTCGTAATATTTAATAATATTTGAAACGTATATTTCATAAAAAAATTATATCTTTGCGCCCTTAATTAACAGAGGTCGAGTACCTCAAAATTTAATCATAAGATTATGTCAGTAAAAATTAGATTACAAAGACACGGTAAAAAAGGAAAACCTTTTTACTGGGTAGTAGCTGCAGATGCACGCTCAAAAAGAGATGGTAGATACTTAGAGAAAATCGGTACTTACAATCCAAACACTAACCCAGCAACTGTTGAGTTAAACCTTGACAGCGCAGTTAAATGGTTACACAATGGTGCTCAACCAACTGATACTGCAAGAGCTATCCTTTCTTACAAAGGTGCTTTATTGAAACACCACCTTGATGGAGGAGTACGTAAAGGTGCTTTAACTCAAGAGCAAGCTGATGCTAAGTTAACTGCTTGGTTAGAAGCTAAAGCTGGAAAAGTTGATGCTAAAAAAGATGGTTTATCAAAAGCGCAAGCTGATGCTAAAGCTAAAGCTTTAAAAGCTGAAAAAGAAGTAAACGCTAAGCGTGTAGCTGCTGCGGCTCAAGCTGAAGCTGAGGCTATCGCTGCTGCACAAGCTGCTGAGGCTACTGAAGAAGTTGCTGAAGTTGAAGCTGCAACTGAAGAAGCTCCGGCTGCTGAAGAGAATAACGAAACAACTGAAGCATAATTTTACTTAGCGATAATGCGTAAAGAAGAATGTTTTTATTTAGGTAAAATCGCTAAAAAATTTAGTTTCAAAGGTGAAGTTCTGATCTATTTAGACACAGACGAACCTGAGTTATACGAAAATCTGGAATCAGTGTTTGTTGAACACAACAAACACTTGGTTCCTTTTTTTATTGAAACAAGCTCATTACACAAAAACGACTTTCTAAGAGTTCGTTTTGAAGATGTAAATACCGAAGAAGATGCTGATGCTCTTGTTGGAAACGGCATTTATCTTCCTTTAACTATGTTGCCTAAACTTTCTGGCAACAAATTCTATTTCCACGAAGTTATTGGTTTTGAAATTGAAGACAAACGCTTGGGTGTTTTCGGAAAAATAACCTCTATAAACGATTCAACAGCTCAGCCTCTTTTTGAAGTATTGAATGGCGAAGTAGAAATTTTAGTTCCAATGATTGATCATTTTCTTGTAAAAATCGATCGCGAGAACAAAAAAGTAATCATGGATCTTCCGGAAGGATTGGTTGAAATGTACCTTTAGTTTTAAATTCCAAATTTAAAAAATTCCAAATTCCAAATTCCAAATTCCAATATTGGAAAAAATATGCAATTTAAAAACTCCTAACCTTAATTAAAAAAGAAGGAAAAAACTTTCTTTTTTGTTTTTTCAATATATTTACTTTCCAAAAGAATTGGAATTTGGAATTTAACTATTGGAATTTAAAAATGCATAAACCATACAATCTAGAAGAAAGAACATTTTTATTTGCTAAAGAATGTCGACTTTACATAAGAACATTACCTAAAAACACATCAAATATTGAAGACGGAAAACAATTGATAAGATCTTCTGGCTCTATTGGCGCAAATTACATTGAAGCAAATGAAAAATTGAGTGATAAAGATTTAATTTTCAGATTAAAAATTGCTCGAAAAGAAGCAAAAGAATCAAAATATTGGCTTCAATTAAAATCGCTTTCAGAATCTTTGTTATTTGAAATAGAAGAATTAAGAAAAATTCTTTCCTCTATAATTACTAAAACATCTAGTTAACAAATTAATATTAAATCTTACTTTTGCAGCAGAAAAATCATCTTCTCATTTTCAAATTGGAATTTGGAATTTAAAAATTGGAATTTATAAAATATGTTTAAGTTCAAACAATTCTCTGTTAAACAAGACAAAACCGCTATGAAAGTAGGCACAGATGGTGTTTTACTTGGTGCGTGGGCTCCTATTTTTCACAATCCGTTTAGTGTTTTAGATATTGGTGCAGGAACTGGAATTATTGCCTTGATGCTGGCGCAACGCACGCATGCTGAACAAATTGATGCTCTTGAAATTGATGAAGACGCTTATGAACAATCGGTTGAAAATTTTGAAGCTTCTCCTTGGGGTGACCGATTATTCTGTTTCCATGCGGGTTTGGATGAATTTATTGAAGAGCCAGAAGACGAATATGATTTAATTGTTTCGAATCCGCCTTTTTATGCTGAAGATTATAAGACAGATAACGAACAACGCGATTTAGCTCGTTTTCAAGACGCAATGCCTTTTGAAGAAATTGTTGAAGCTGCCGATTTATTGCTTTCTGAAAACGGAATTCTAGCCGTTATAATTCCATTTAAAGAAGAAGAAAAATTTACTGCTTTGGCCAAAGAATTTGAATTGTATCCAATAAAAATTACCAGAGTAAAAGGCACTCCAAAAACAGAAATCAAACGCAGTTTATTGGCTTTTAGCCGAAATGACGTTTCTGAAATTGAAATTGACGAATTAGTTATCGAAATTGATCGTCATGTTTATACTGCAGAATATATTGAATTGACTAAGGAATTTTATTTAAAGATGTAAATTCATCTTTGTCAAAGTTTGAAACTTTGACAAAGATTTCTATTTATTTTTTTTAGACTTGCTCAAAAACATTTTTAAACTGATATAGAATTCGTTCAATCAAACGTAAATCTTCGGTTACAATCTCTGCTCTTCCTTTCATTTCTTGTTGAAAAACAATTTGTTTGTTGTATGAAGTTTTGAGCCCGTTTGGCAAGGCTACGTCAAGCAATAAGTTACCATCTTTGTCTGGAACTAACGAAATGTTTCTTATTTCTCCTTTCAAAACCCCAAATTCACGGTCTGGATAATTTGACAAACGAATATTAACACGCTGGCCGATTTTTATCTTACCCGAATTCAATGCTGGCGCTTTAACTTTTCCGATATAGCCATTTTTTGCATCGGGAATAATCGAAAATACATTATCGCCTACATTAATTGTCTGACTTTCGTTCCAAACTTGCAAAAAGGTTACAACACCACTGATCGATGATTTCAGCGTATAAGCCAATTCCCAGTCTTTGATGACTTTTTTGAGTTGATAAAAAGATTGGGCCATATTTCGACCCAAGTTTACTTCTTCTTTAGTACCACTAATCTGAGAAGTCTGACTCAACTTTGTATTATCAATCAAAGCCGATTTCAACTGTGAAATCGAAGACAAAAGCCCTTTATAACTCTTCTGCGCCTGCAAATAACCCAGTTTTTTGGCTTCCATTTCCTGTGCTGAAATAATTCCCTTATTGAATAAAGTCTCAAAACGCGCGATTTCATTCTTTTGAAGCTGAAGCTCGCTTTCGTTGATTATTTTCTGTTGTTGTAGAATTTCCAATCTTTCCTTGATCTGTACTTTTTCCGAAATCTGCGCACGGTTTTCAACTTCAAAAGGCTTTAAATTTTCGTTTAATTTTTCTGCTTCATAATCTTTTTGAAAAACACCAAAAGCGCTCTCTATCTCACCCAACTGAAGATTTTTCAGCTTAGCAAACGGAAATGCTTTATTAGAATCGTTGATATTATAATTCTCAACGATACTTTTTAGCAAAAAAACATCCTTATAATTTGCTGTATTTTCAATGATTGCCAAAGTCGTATTTTTAGCAACTGTCGCTTTGTTTTTAACCAAAATTGCTTCAATACGTCCAGACGATTTGGAAACGATTTTTTCTGGCGGAATATTGGTTGTAATTACAATTTCGGTATTCACAACATCTGGGTATTTCACAAACCAAGAAACAAAAAACAACATCACAATGATAGCAAAAATGAGAACAGTCCCCCATCTGATCATCCAGTGAGGCACTTTTGTGAGAATGTCTTGAACTTCCTCGCTTCTTAGTTCCAATGTATTATGATCTTCCATGGCTTAATTTCCTAATTGTAATTGGTTTTTAACCAGTTCAAAATAATTTCCTTTTTGCTGCACAAGCGCAGAGTGATTTCCAATTTCAATGATTTTCCCTTTGTCCAGCACCACAATCTGATCTGCATTCATAACCGTACTCAAGCGATGCGCTATTACGATTACGGTTTTATCTTTAAAGAAAACATCCAGTTTCTGCATAATTTCCTTTTCATTATTGGCATCCAAAGCTGAAGTCGCCTCGTCAAAAAACAAGATCTCAGGATTTTTATAAACCGCTCTAGCAATCAATAATCGTTGCTTTTGACCGGAGCTCATTCCAGTCCCCTCTGCTCCAACTTTAGTATTATATCCAAGTGGAAGCTCGCTTATATATTCTTTTATATTGGCAACATCAGCCGCATAAAGCAAACGTTGCTTATCAATTTTATCAACCCCAATAGCTATATTGTTGGCAATCGTGTCACTAAAAATAAAACCTTCCTGCATGACAGCTCCAATATTTGAACGCCAGGCTTTTTGCGAAATATTTCTAAGATGGGCATTTCCTATGGTAATTTCGCCTTTTTCCGGCTCATAAAACTTCAAAAGAAGTTTCATCAAAGTCGTTTTTCCGCTGCCACTGGTCCCTACAATAGCCGTTACTTTATTGGCAGGAATTGTAAGATTCAGATCCTTCAAAACTGGAATATCTGATCCTAGATATCGATAACTAAGATTCTTTATTTCAATGTCGGCATCATACGGAACTTCACCGGTTTGATGGCTTTCCTGTTGCGTTTCATCTTCTTTTTCATGAATTTCAGACAATCTAGCCAATGAAATTTTAGCATCTTGAACTTCTCTAACAAATTCAATAAGTTGTGCAACTGGCCCGTTTAAACTTCCAACAATCGAACTGATGGCGAGCATAACTCCAAGTGTAATAGATCCATCAATTACTAATTTGGCAGAAAGAAAAACAATAAAAATATTTTTAAGCTCATTAATGACAGATGAACCTATAGTCTGTGTCTGTTCTAAAACCAAACCTTTTATCGAAACCCTGAACAATCTTGCCTGAATATATTCCCAACCCCAGCGTTTTTGTTTTTCGGCATTGTGAAGCTTGATTTCCTGCATTCCGTTGATAAGCTCCATCACTTTGCTTTGTTCCTGAGAAATCTCTGCAAAACGTTTATAATCCAAAACTTCCCTTCTTTTCAAGAAAAGTGTAATCCATCCAAAATAAAAAATGCTTCCGGCAAAGAAAATTAAAAAGATCTTCCAGTTGAAATAAGCCAAAACAGCACCTAAAACAAACATATTTATAACTGAAAACAGAACGTTTAGTGAAGATGTAGTAAGGATTTTTTCGATTCGACGATGATCATTGATGCGTTGCATAATATCTCCAGTCATTCTCACATCAAAAAATGAAATTGGAAGATTCATCAACTTGATGAAAAAATCTGAAATCAGAGAAATATTGATTCTAGTTGAAAGATGAAGCAATATCCAGCTTCTAATAAGTTCCAAACCCGTTTTTCCGGCAAAAAGAAACAATTGCGCAAAAAGAATCAGATAAATAAAATGAAGATTCTGATTTTGGATTCCAACATCAACAATACTTTGAGTCAAAAAAGGCACAATTGCCATTATCAAACTGCTCGCCAGCAATCCGATGCTCAACTGCATCAAATACGATTTATAACGCAAAACATATTGCGATAGCAAACTAAATCCTAGGCCTTTATTATCTTCTTTATCAAAATCTGTTTGAAAGAATTTTGGTGTTGCTTCCATCAACAAAGCAATCCCCTCATTGGTAGCATCATCGGCATTATTGCCAATCCATAATTTCAGAAAATCCTCCTTGTTGTATTCAAGCAATCCAAAAGCTGGATCAGAGACATAATAAATTTCTTTTTTTATTTTGTAAAGTACAACATAATGATTTTTGTTCCAATGCAAAATAGCCGGCAAAGGTGCTTCATCTAGTCTTTCGGCACTTAATTTTACACCCAGCGTTCTAAAACCAATTTTCTCGGCGGCATCGCTCAAAAAAAGCAAATTGCTTCCTTCACGAGTTGTTTCGCTGTTTTCGCGCAACTCCTGAATATTGACTGTCTTTCCGTAATGTTTGGCTACTATTTTTAAACACGTTGGCCCACAGTCTTTATGATCTGCTTGTTTATAATGGGGGAATTTTTTCAATTTTATGTTGATTTAATCTAGAGCAATTTAACATTATATTTCTTTATATAATAAAAAAACAGAGAAGAAATAAATCCACTCTGTTTACTATTAAAAAAAAAATGAAATTTCAGTAAAACTATATTTCTCTAGGATCTGCCACTGGTTAACCTAACCAAATAAAATTAACGCAGCGGCCAATTTCCTGAGAATCCCGACACCAATCATCAATGTTGGGATATTTGCTCAATGTTCCACGATCGAGCGGCCTATAGATTCAAAAAAAAACATGACTAAATTTTTGAAAGGCTTTATATTGTTTACTTATAAAATTTAATATTTAGCAGCATAAACGGCCTGTGTTGCAAATGCCTGGCACAGTATCCATTGGGCAAACTCCGCCGGCTGGTATTAAAATACATCCCGCCTCAAGAGCATGAATCCAACATTCAGGAATACCTCCCTTCATTGTTTTTTGCTCATTTTTATCAATTTTGTGAACATGTTTCAGACTTAAAATTTTCTTTATCATAAAATTCAAATTAAGATTTGGCAATTTTTATTTCTAAAACATCTTTGTTTTCAAAGCTCTGCTTAATTTTAAGCTTATTAAGAGCCGAAAATGTTATCCCAGCACCAAAGTATCTGAATAACTCATTTCTAACGCAAAATAGTCCGTACAGTCTTCATATGACATTGCTGACACATAATCCCATGCGTTGCATTTTGACGCAGTCTCTTTCGCATAATTACCCATGATCAATTTTTGTTCACTGGCAGTTATTTCCTGTGTTCCTTCTAGGTTTAAAATATTCTTTAACATAATCTTCAATTTTATATCTCTACTTCATTTAAAATCTTCACCCAACATATTTAATTCTCAAGTTTTTGAAATTGCAGAGAAGCCTTTAAACTTCTCTGCACTATTCTTTTTATGGGCATTTAAAATATCCTCTATCAATAGTCCAACACATTCCCACTTCAGGGTCGGTTCCGCCTGCAATATTTTTTTGCTCTTCTTTTGTTAATTTTTTAGTCCCTTCCGATTTTAAAAATTTTTCTAACATGATTTGTGGGTTTTTGTTTCTTGGTAATAGCACTTCAATCATTTTGAGACACTTGAAGCTTATGTCTATCCCTGCGCAGGAATTTAGTAAAGCCGCTAAGCTATTTTTTCTAGAACTTCAACTTCTTCAGCAAAATCGTTTAAGAAGTATTTTAGTTCGCTCAGTTCATACTCGTTTGGAAATAATTTTTCATTTACGATTTTGACTGGGGTATAATTAAAATTATTTTTAGAACACCACTCATATTGTTTATTGATCTCTTGACTGATCATGATGCTAACAGGTTCAACGTGCCATTTTTTAAGCCATTTTTTAAGACTCATTTTTTTGATGTGCCAGTCTGAAATTGCTTCAACCGTTTTTCCTGGTGTTGTTCTATTGATTGTCAAGATTCTTTCAACAATTATTTTATATGGATTCTCTGTATTTTCAGGATTTATATTAAATAAAACATTCAAATAGATTTTATCCGGAAATCTCAAAACAAGATCAAATGCTTCATGAAATGTTTTGTGGCAATGTCCGCAACTTGGACTTATCACTATAGATAATTTAATCGCTGCACTTCTACTTCCAAAATTCAAACCTCGCAACTCTTCAAGTCCATCAGGGTGAGGCACTTTTTTAGCCAAGAAATTTAATAGTGAATAATTTCTTTTGAATTTTTTTAGATCTTTAAGTGAATTTTCACTATTCAAAACGTTTTTAATCATAGGTTTCATTGCTAGCCAAATTGGAACCAATAAAGCCAATGAAAAAACAAACGGAAATACACTTTCGAAACTAAATGTCAACGTGAATAAATCTGATGAAAACCAGATAAAACTCTGCACAAAAATCAAAAATGAAACCATCAAACACATTACGCACCATTTTTGCAATTCAAATTTTTGGATCCAAATAGACGATACTATAATAGGAATCGCTAAAAGGCTTAAAAATCCAATAAAGATGGCTGAACTTAATGGCTGAATTAATATCGCTACAAAACTTGCTGTAAAGAACATTAATGGCAAATCAGAAAAGTTGAAAACTTTACTTTCTGTCCCTTCACTAGAATTAATTACAGAATCACAAGACGAATCTGAGCTCAGATTGCAAAATTTAGCTATTACGCTGTTTTTAAAGCCTAATTTTTCTTGAGCAATAAAAACACTCACCATGAATCCTAATGTTGATGTAATTAAAAATACAACACTAAAAAAATCATACGTATTATAAAAGAACGACAAACCAATTAAAAGCAAAAATGGCAACGAATATTTCAACCAATTATATTCTACTTTAAGGTTTTCTCTTGCAATAACATTATTAGGTTCAATTGCAACAATTACCCCATTCCAATCTAAAAGGAATTTCTCATATGATAATTTTTGAACTCCTTTTTTAATAGTTGTTATACGCACATCGTTTTTAGCCTTTTCTACTAAAGTAAGTTCATCTTTAAAGTAAGCTAGAAAATTAGATGGCAAATCTACTATTTGTTCCTTCGGAACTCTTATAGCCGCATTTTCAATTGATAATAAATCTAACGAATCTGTTATCGCAAATAAACTTGGATAATTAGGATGAGACAAAAACAAATCCTTGAACTCATTTTTGATCTCTGAGTATCTATTTATTTGTAGAAATTTTTGGACTAGTTTTAACATCGTTTTCGACTGCGTTTAAATCGTTATTACAGTACAAAGATTGTGGTTTTTATCGAGAAAAAGTGACCTTTGGTAGACATTTTATCAATTATACTACATACAATTTATAAATTATACCAGTCATAGGTAAACTTGCAATTTATTGAAAATCAATTATTTGTGATGATTTTTTTTGTTCCAAAATTGTCAAAACCCAAATCTCGACCAAGCGTTTTCCTTTTTCTCTAGCTTTGACATATCAATAACTTAATTATTAAAGTCATGGCAAATAAGACATTAAAATTCGAAGATTTTGAAGCCGAAAAATTATCAAAAAATGAGCAAAAAATAGTACGCGGCGGAGACGGTGAAGATTATCCTCCATACGACCCAGGAAAAGGATCTACTGGAAAAGGAGGAAATGGATAATACTTTTTAAAAATCAATTTATAAATCAAAAATATCATGAAGAATACAAAAATGAAAATCGAAGATTTTGAAACTTTAAAATTATCTTCAAATCAGCAAAAAGCTGTTCGTGGAGGAGATGATGAAACAGATGTTAAAAACGAGCCTGGAAAAGGATCTACGGGAAATGGATAAAACCATTTTTTATATCGAAATAAAATATTTACAGCTAAACTCACTATCAAGTTTAGCTGTATTTTTTTTTCGCTTAGAAAAATTTTTATCAAGCGTGAAAATTTTTACATCTAAATATTGCTTGCAAACTGAGCTGGGGAAACGCCTGTTCTTTTACGGAATGATTTTGCAAATGAAACTGCATTTTTAAAACCAACACTTTCGGCAATAGCTTGTGTAGAGTATTTGCGATACATGTGATTGGTAATCATCTCATTGATTACATAATTGATTTTAAGTTCATTTGAATATTCTCCAAAAGATTTCCCAAATCGCTTATTTACTACGTAAGACAAATAAGTCGTATTAGTTTTAATTTTCTTCGCCACATAAGGCAACGTAAAATCGGCATTAAGATATTCAAGCTTATTTTCAAGTGCCAATAATTTTTCGACAATTTTATTTTCCTTCGCTTCGTCAATACTTAAATTGGCATTCTCTTTTTTAAGATGAATTTCTTCTGTCTCCAAGTTATCAGTAGCTTCTACTAAAATTGGAGGGTTTTCTTTTTTCTCTAAATTAGCCTTAAACTCTTCAATCAAGGCATTCATTTTTTTATGCGCCTTATTCTTATCTCGAATGTTTTTGATCAGAAAAAATACAATGCTCAAAACAAGAAGAACATAAAAAACCTTTAGTGCTTTACTTATTAAAACATCATATTTATATTTTTCCTGAATATTAAGCATTTCCTGTCCTAAATCTTCTACGCCTAATTTATAATTTACTTCTTGCGATTCGTCTCTTAATTTTGCTTCAGACTTTTCATAAGCATTTAAGTAAATTTTAGAATGTTTATAAGCTTCTTCTGGTTTGTTAAGTGCACTGTAAATTTTAGCCTGCAGGTAATTTGATTTCAAAAAACTTTCATCCAAAGTTTTATTTTTCAAGGAAATAGAATCGACTTTTTTTAAGCAAACCAAAGACTTCTCATATTTTCCTGCATAAAAATACAAGTCTCCCAAATTATAATTAGCAGTGTGATAAAGGTTTTCTGAATTATTTTGCTTTGCTAAAAACAAAATATCATAATAGATTTTTTCAGCATTTTTATTGTCACTCTTCATTAGGTAAATATTTCCCAAGCTCATTTTAGCTGCAATTTTATTACTTGTAAAATTTTGAGAATAAGTAACCGCTTTTTTATAAAAATATTCAGCCGAGTCAAGCAAATACTTTTTATTTTGATTTTTCATAAAATAGCCCTCATAGGAACCACCTAAGTCCAAATTGATATTGCTTTTGCTATTTTGAAATTGTTCTTTAGAATAAACCCTTTCGTTTTTATCAATAAAATCGTTGTTCTGTCTTAAATTTTTAATTGATAATTGATAATTCCCAACCTGCTCATTAACAATTGCAATATTACTTTTAAACTTAACGATTTGAATAACGTCTTCAACCTTAATGGAAAACTTAATCCCTTTTTGATAATTTTCAATTGCAGCACTCAAATTACCTCTTTTCCATTCGGTTAATCCTCGAAAATTATATAGATAAGCCGTAAGTTTTGTTTTTCCTGAGGATTCAGGCATTTTGTCTAAATACTGAAAACTTTTTTTGTATGTTTCTTCAGATTTTTTGCGATTGCCTTTCATTTGATACAAATAAGAAGCTGCACCATTAGCAAATGCTAGGTGCGCATTATTGTTCGATTTCATCAATTCCTTCGTATATGCAAGACCTTGATCGACGTTGTCATTAAAACTGAATCGAATTTTATCTTGCAGGACTAAGTATTCCTGTTCACTAATTTGAGTTTGTTGAGAAAAACTCGTATTAAAAACAAGAAAAAATAAAAAAGAGATGATTAGCCTCATTAATTTGTTTTTGGATTCCAAAAATAACGCATAAATTTTCAATATACTAAAATTTATTTGCCATAGTCTTGTTAATTTTACAACAAAATTAAAAAAATATAACAATTTATCTTTGTTTTGTTATATTTTTATTACGTAAATTTGTTTTTGTAAAACATATCAAAAATGAAACCAGATTTATTTCAAGCACCAGATTATTATAACCTTGACGATTTATTAACTGACGAACACAAATTGGTTCGCGAATCTGCTCGTGCATGGGTCAAAAGAGAAGTTTCTCCTATCATAGAAGAATATGCTCAAAGAGCAGAATTTCCAAAACAGATTATTAAAGGACTTGGAGAAATTGGCGGTTTCGGACCTTATATTCCAGTAGAATATGGCGGGGCTGGCTTAGACCAAATTTCGTATGGTTTGATTATGCAGGAAATCGAAAGAGGCGATTCTGGAGTACGATCAACCTCATCTGTACAGTCTTCTTTAGTAATGTATCCGATTTGGAAATATGGAAACGAAGAGCAACGCATGAAATATTTGCCAAAACTTGCCACTGGAGAATGGATGGGCTGTTTTGGTTTAACCGAGCCAGATCATGGTTCTGATCCTGGAAGCATGATTACGAATTTTAAAGATATGGGCGATCATTATCTTTTGAATGGTGCAAAAATGTGGATTTCGAATGCTCCTTTTGCTGACATTGCAGTAGTTTGGGCAAAAAATGAAGAAGGAAGAATTCACGGTTTAATTGTTGAACGTGGCATGCAAGGTTTCACAACGCCTGAAACACACAACAAATGGTCGCTTCGTGCATCTTCAACAGGCGAATTGATTTTTGACAATGTAAAAGTTCCAAAAGAAAATCTTTTACCAAATAAATCTGGATTAGGAGCACCTCTTGGCTGTTTAGATTCAGCTCGATACGGAATTGCATGGGGTGCAATTGGTGCAGCGATGGACTGTTACGATACTGCTTTAAGATATGCTAAAGAAAGAATCCAGTTTGGAAAACCAATTGGAGCAACACAATTACAACAGAAAAAATTGGCTGAAATGATTACTGAAATCACAAAAGCGCAATTACTGACTTGGCGTTTAGGTGTTTTGAGAAACGAAGGAAAAGCAACAACTGCTCAAATTTCGATGGCAAAACGTAATAATGTTGACATGGCCATTCATATTGCGCGCGAAGCCAGACAAATGTTAGGCGGCATGGGAATCACAGGCGAGTACTCAATTATGCGCCATATGATGAACCTAGAAAGCGTTATTACTTATGAAGGAACTCACGATATTCATTTATTGATTACCGGAATGGATGTAACTGGAATTCCAGCATTTAAATCATAAACAATTATTAAAGTATATACAAAATCAATTTAAAAAGCTTCTTCAAAACGGGAAGCTTTTTATCTTTGCACCAAAATTTACCATAAATGAATATTGAAACTATAAACAATAGCATTCAACCTCAAAAAGACCAGCTTTTACAGCACTCTTTATACAGCAAAATTCAAAACATCGATGACTTGCACAGTTTTCTTGAAAATCATGTTTTTGCGGTTTGGGATTTTATGTCATTGTTAAAAGCTTTACAAGCCAAACTTACTTGTACAACAACACCTTGGTTTGCCACAAAAAACCCAGAAACAAGATATTTGATTAATGAAATTGTTCTCGCAGAAGAAACTGATTTGACAATTGACGGGAGAAGACAAAGCCATTACGAAATGTATCTTGAAGCAATGGAAGATTGCGGTGCCGATACATCTGGAATTAATAAGTTCTTGTCTGAAGTACATTCACTTCACAATATTTTTGTAGCGATCAAACAAAGTTCGCTTCATCCAGAAATAAAAGCTTTCTTAGATTTTACTTTCAGAGTTATTGAAGAAGGAAAGCCACACGAAATCGCGGCTGCTTTTACTTTCGGAAGAGAAGATTTAATTCCGAGTATGTTTACTGAAATCCTGAAAAACTTTCAAAAAAATCTTCCAGAAATAGATTTGAAGAAATTATTATATTATTTCGAAAGACATATTGAACTTGATGCTGACGAACACGGTCCAATGGCGATGCAAATGATCACCGATTTATGTGAAGATGACGCCCAAAAATGGAAAGAAGTTGAAGAAGTTTCAATTCTTGCTTTAGAAAAACGAATCGGACTTTGGAATGCCATTGAGGAAGAAATTCTTTTAAAAGCAGAAATGGTCTAAACTAAAAACGAGGTATTTTTTACCTCGTTTTTTATTTTAAAAAAACTAGAAATTGTTTTCCGTATCTTTGATATTCATTGATTGTAAACTAGATACAAAATGAAAATTACAGATTTCAGTCCAACAGAATCATTAAAACCTTTCATAAAGACTTACAGAATTATTGAAAGTCAAGACGAATTGGTTAATCGGGTTTTGCCGGGCACTTCACTTACAATCGCTTTTAGATGTAAAGGAGAAGTCAATTACATCAAAGAAAATTATCCCGATAAATTATCCGTTTCTACAATTTCAGGAATTCGCAAATCTGTACGCTTAATTCATTATTCTAAAAATACAACCACTCTAATTATTCTGTTTAAAGAAACCGGCGCAACAGCATTTTTTAAAGAACCTCTTCATGAATTGTTTGAAGAAAGTGTACCTCTTGATAATTTTATTCCACAGCAAAAAATAAATCTCATAGAAGAACTCTTAGCCGAGACCAAAAACCATAATCAAAAAATTGCCATTATAGAACAATTTCTATTATCTAAATTGTACAATTACAAACCTGACAAATTAATTTCTGCGGCGATCTCACTTATTCAGTCCAAAAAAGGAAATGTCAAAATAAAGGAACTAGCCGACACCCTTTTTATAAGTCAGGATGCCTTCGAAAAGAGATTTAGAAAAACAGTAGGATCATCACCAAAACAATTCTGTAGTGTGATTCGAATGAAAGCAATTATTGACCAAAAACAGCAAAATAAAAACCTCATCGATCTGGCAATTGATGCAGGATATTTTGATCAGCCACATTTTAATAAAGATTTTAAATTATTTACAGGACAAACTCCAGGAGAGTTTTTCAACTTTCCTTCCTTTTGGTAAATCAATGATTTTTTACAATGATTTAGTTTCTGCAATTCTGAATTTTACATAGACAAAAATTGAGAACTATGAAAACAAATTTTTTAATCGGAATCATCTGCCTGACCTTGTTTAGTTACAAAACAAATGCACAGACTGCAGATAATAATTTACAAACAGAAACTAAAAAATCAGAAAACATGAAGCAGATCTTTATTGATAAATTTATCGTACCCCAAAAATCAAAACAAGAATTTCTGAAAAGAGTAGACATTAACAGAAATATTGTAAAGAAATTAAACGGTTTTGTAAAAGACGACGCTTACGAACGAACAGATGAAAAAGGAGATTTAATTTATATCACCATTGCCGTCTGGGAAAACGAAACTGTTTTAAAAAAAGCAAAAGAAATCGTTCAAGCCGAATATAAAAAAGAAGGTTTTGACATTGCCGAAATGCTTACAAGATTAAACATTACGATGGAAAGAAACATCTATAACGAAGCCAGAAAACCATAATAGGTAATTTAACGTAACTATTTGTTTAAGATGTTCACAAACTTAATTTCCCAAATTATGAAACCGCATTTCAAACAAATAGTTATGGTTATCTTCTCGATATTAGTGAGTTGCAGCGCTGATCAATCAGATTCTGGAAACAATTCAGTTCCTCCAGCAACAACACCGCCAGCTACAGAAGTCCCAACAACTCCAATTTCAAAATCCATTAATTATCTCGCTTTAGGCGACAGTTATACCATTGGACAAAGCGTTTGTGAAACCTGTCGTTACCCAGAACAACTTAAAGCCAAATTACAAACCATTTATCCCGAAACTTCATTTTCATTAAAAGTCATTGCTACAACAGGATGGACAACAAGCAATTTGATTTCGGCCATAAACACCCAAAATCCAGAATCAAATTATGATTTGGTAACGCTTTTAATTGGTGTCAACAATCAATATCAACATTTGGATTTTTCGGTTTACGAAAAAGAATTTCCGCAATTACTCAATAAAGCCATTGCCTTAGCAAAAGGCGACAGTAAAAATGTAATTGTCCTTTCGATTCCAGATTATGCTTATACTCCATTCGCAGCAAATTACACCGACGCAAACCGAACAAAAATCTCAAGCGAACTAGATCATTATAATTCTTTTGCCGAAAGTTATTGCATTACAAAAAACGTCGCATTTATTTCCATTACCGATATTACAAGACAAGGACTAAACAACCCAAGTTTAGTTGCGTCAGATGGCCTTCATCCTTCTGAAAGTGCTTATAAAATGTTTGTGGAGCGCATGTTGCCGAAAGTAAAAATGGTTTTACAGGATTAATATTTTATTTAGAAGCAGAAAAAATCGTTTTCAAAACAAGTTTAGTCCCGCTATCCGCTGTATCTTTTATGGTCCCGATAGCTATCGGGGCCATAAAAGGATGTCGCTTCTATCGGGGCTAGAAGAGAAGTTTTTGGTTTTTTAAAGAAATAAAAAAGCCCGCAATTTCTTAAAAATGAAATTGCGGGCTTTTATTAGCAGAAAGGAAGGGATTCGAACCCTCGATACAGTTACCCATATACTAGCTTTCCAGGCTAGCTCCTTAAACCACTCGGACACCTTTCTTTGTTGGTCTGCAAAGAACACAAAAAAAAATGAGTTTTAAAAACAAAATCTTAAATCTTAAATGCTTTTCCTAAATTCTTCTACAAACAATTTTACCGCTTTTTTTTGGTAGCCACCCATTGTCAACATAAACGAATCTCTTTTAGTAACAACACCCGTAATTTGGATCGCCTTAAGTTGATCCCAGCCTTTTAAAGCCTTTTCTGCTACAATAGTTGCCCAATCACTATTTTCTACCATTTGCAATAAGGCGTGAATCGAATGCAATTCAATTGCAATTTTAGGCACCATATTGAACTTCTGAAAAAGCTCTTCAACAAATTCTCTTGAATTTGATCCTTTTCCCGGCAATACCAACTCAATTTCATCCATTTTCTTGAACGGAATTTTGTCTAAATGCGCCAAAGGATGTGTTTTTGAAACTGCCATTACCATATCTGAAGTAAACAAAGGTACTTTCTGAATTGGAAGCTCAATGGGATGTGAGGAAATAACCAGAACAACGTCCAGTTCATTATTAAGCAATTTTTGTTCTAGTCCTTCTGTTGTTCCATATTCTACAATAATTTTTAGTTTTTTATATTGTTTTGCAAATGCATTCACGACAGGCAAGATCAACAAACCAAAAATGTACGTAACGCCAATTCGCAATTCTCCACCAATCATTTCATTCAAATCGTCAATAGCTTGTTTTCCGTTTTGGACATTTTCGATGACTTGTTTGGCATGAATCAAAAAAACTGAACCGGCTTCGGTAAGCTGAACTTTTTTCCCTATTCGAATAAACAAAGGCAGACCGAGCTCTTCTTCTAACTTTTTTATTTGTTGCGAAAGTCCAGATTGCGTCACAAAACACAATTCGGCTGCTTTTGTAAAATGCAATACCTCAGCCGTTTTTATAAAATATTCAAGTTGATACAATTCCATATTGATAAGTTTAACTACTTATTATCAGTAAAATTATTAATTTTTCTAATGTAATCATAATCCCGACCTTTGTATTAAATATTTCAGGTCATGTTTAAAGCATTAAAATCAAAAAATTTCAAACTATTCTTTTACGGTCAATCAGTTTCTGTAGTTGGAACATGGTTGCAAAAAACAGCCGTAAGTTGGATGGTTTATAGTGTTACGGGATCTGTTTTTTTATTGGGACTTGCTACTTTTTTGAGTATGATTCCATCCTTATTTCTTGCGCCTTTAGCCGGAAGTATTATTGGTCGTTATGACCGTCATAAAGCCATGATTTTATTACAATCTTTAGCTATGCTTCAGGCCGGAGCTCTTGCTTTGCTGATTTATTTGAAAATCTACAATATGAATTTCATTCTGGCTTTGAGTCTTTTTCAAGGAATCATCAACTCATTTGATATGACTTGCCGTCAAACGATGATGATTGATATTGTCGATGACAAGGAAGATTTGCCAAACGCTGTCGCCTTAAACTCTACTTTAAATAATTTCGCCCGAATTGCAGGTCCAGCACTTGCCGGAATTATTCTGCACAATTACGGCGAAGACATTTGTTTTATTGGAAACTTCTTAAGCTATATTCCGGTTTTGGTTTCACTATTAATGATGAAAATCACACCGCACATCAAAGCCGAAGACAAATTCAAAATGTGGGATGATTTTGTTGAAGGTTTAGATTATGTCAAAAAAGAAAGCGAAATGGCAAAAATGCTTTTAATGTTGATGTGTAGCAGTTTGTTTGTAATATCTTTCAATACGCTAATGCCTGTTTTTGCGAAAGATATTTTTAGCGGAAATGCCCAAACATTCAGCTGGTTTGAAAGTGCTGCCGGAATTGGTTCAATCGTATCCGCAATTTATCTGGCAAATCTTAAAAGAGCCGACAATATGAGCAAAATAATGATCGCTGCGAGCTTATTATTAGGTTTTAGTATTATTATACTTGCTTACTCAAATAGTTTGACTATCGCGCTTATTTGCATGGCGCTGAGCGGCGTAGGAATGATGGCGCAAACCTCATCGATAAACATTTATGTTCAAACGCAAAGTTCTGTGAACATGAGATCAAGAAACATTAGTTATTATTTAATGGCTTATCAAGGAATGATTCCTGTGGGAAGTTTGATAATTGGGTATGTTTCTCACATTATCGGAACGAGAAATACGGTTGCTATTCAAGGAATAATCTGTATTATTTCTGTAATTGTTTACGTTTACTACAAAAGACAGACTTCAGAGGAAGAATTGGAAAGTTGTCCAGTTACTTATAAAAATTCCAAAAATTAAACTTTTTAAATTCCAATTAGAAAATTCCAAATTCCAATTTTCCAATCTTTGTCGAATCCCGAGTGCGATTTCTCGTTCCTCGAAATGACAAACTGGACCGTTCAACTTTGTCAAAGTTTAAAACTTTGACAAAGTTCTTAACCACGAAGTATTTGGAATTTGGTATTTAAAAATTGGAATTTTATTTACGAGATCTCGCCACGAAGAGCAGTCTCAAAAATATCCTTAAATTCATTTTGTGGAATATTGTGCCCAAGCAAATACATCAATTTTGTAATTGCAGCTTCTGTAGTAATATCTTTTCCTGAAATTACTCCTAAAGATTTTAATGCTGTACTCGTTTCGTATTGTCCCATATTTACGCTTCCGCCTGAGCATTGGGTTACGTTTATGATATGCATTCCCGATTTGATGGCTTTTTCGATTAGATTTAAAAACCAATCTTCGGTTGGTGCGTTTCCTGAGCCATAAGTTTCTAGAACAATACCGCGTAGACCTTGAGTTGCTAGGATTGAAGCTAGAACAATTTCACTCATTCCAGGAAACATTTTGATGATGGCAACATGATTGTCTAAGTTTTTATGAACAATCAGTTTGGCATCTTTATTTATCGGAAGAAACAGATGTTTGTTCAATTTCAAATGAACGCCAGATTCTACTAGTTCAGGGTAATTTGGTGCTGTAAAAGCTCTGAAATGTTCTGCATTTACTTTAGAAGTTCGGTTTCCTCGGTATAATTTATATTCAAAATACAAACAAACTTCAGTAATAACCGGTTTTCCGTCTTCTTGAAGAGACGCTATCTGAATTGCTGTAATCAGGTTTTCTTTTGCATCAGTACGCAAATCTCCAATTGGCAATTGTGAACCTGTAAACACTACTGGTTTTGCCAAATTCTCCAACATAAAACTCAATGCTGAAGCAGAATACGACATCGTATCTGATCCGTGTAAAACTACAAATCCATCAAAAGAAGTGTAGTTTTCCTCAATCATTGTGGCAATTTTGGTCCACATTTGGGGATTCATATTCGAAGAATCAATTGGATGCTCAAATGAAATTGATTCGATTTCACAATCCAATTGTTTGATTTCTGGGATTTTCTGAATTAATTTACCAAAGTTGAAAGCTTTTAGTGCTCCTGTTTCAAAATCTTTGCTCATACCGATGGTTCCTCCGGTATAAATCAATAATATTTTTGCTTTAGATGACATCTTGGTATTTTAATTTGTTGACAACAGGATTTGCATACATGGCTAAAAATCCTTGTCTTGTCACAGGATTATCGCTTCCGATTCTCATTTCTAAACGACGCTCAAAAAGCTGTTTTTCACTCTCTTTGTACTTATGAGCGAATTTGTCTGTTTCGTTTAAAATATCATAAGCAATAAAGTTTGTTGGCCATAATTGATAGTTTTTCAAAATAACATCATCAATTGTTTGTGCCAAAGCTTGAACTTGCTTGTTTGCATTGTCATTTTCAGCCACAATCTGATCGATTTCTGTATCTAGAACATCGCCAACAGAAATGTGTATTCTTTTTTTAGTTCCCATGATACCACTTATAATGGTCATGAAATCTTCGTTTTTGTCTTTTACGTAAACTTCGTTGTTTGCTTCTGCCATTAATTGTGGCATTTTCAAAACATCGGTAGGATCATATTCATACGAAATAGAAACCGGAACGATTTTTAATTTCTTAAAATAATTCATCAAATCTTCTTCATCAGAAGCCATTCCGATCATTTTTAAAACGCCTGGATTGGTTTCGTCATTTCCGTCTTTTGTTCTTCCTTCTCTTTGAGCAATCCAAACCGAACGATTTTCGCGAAGCAATAATTGTCCCATATATTCAGACAATAATTTTGAACTTTGCAGCATTTCACGAGGCGTTAATCCTCTTAAAACCAAAAAGTTTCTGTTTAATTTTGCTAAAGTTGCCAAGAAAGCTTTCTTAACCAAATTGTCTCCAATTGCCGAAGCCGTCATGACCAAACCGTGTTCAAACAAACAAACGTTCAATAAAGTGGTATCCAAAAGAATATCTCTATGATTGGAAATAAACAAATAAGAAGTATTTGGTTCTAGTTTTTCAAAACCCGAAGTCGTCAAACCTTCAGAGCTTTTTTCTAGAACTTTCTGAATTGTATTGTAAATAAAGTTGCATTGAAAATCACGAATAGAGTGTGTTTTCTTCAATTGTTCCTTCCAAACCTCATCTTCTACTTCCGGAAAAGTAAAGTTCATCATGGTTTTCATCATCGGATGATTGACAACACCATGAAGTGCTTCATTTATTTCGGAATCATAAAACGGTCGAATGGCATCAAATCTCTGCATTATTTATTTGGGTTTAAGTGGGCAAAAGAACAAAAAAAAAATTAAAGTTTTGTAAGGTCTGGGTTAAATCCCAAAAACGTCCTTTGAATTTTGAGTCGTAATCTTGGCAATTTCTTCGGCAGAAACTCCATAAATATCGCTTAATTTGGCAATAACATTGACCAAATAACTGCTTTCATTTCGTTTTCCACGGTACGGAATCGGCGCTAAATACGGCGAATCTGTCTCCAAAACAATATGTTTTAAATCAATTTGATTCATAAACTGATCGATTTTTCCGTTCTTAAACGTTACTACACCGCCAATTCCTAATTTCATTTTGTAAGAAATCGCACGCTCAGCTTGTTCTAAAGTTCCGGAAAAACAATGAAAAATCCCAAATAAATCTTCAGATTTTTCTTCTTCTAATACTTCAAAGATTTCATCAAACGCTTCTCGGCAATGAATTACAATGGGCAATTTGTATTGTTTTGCCAGCTGAATTTGCCTTTTAAAAGCAATTTGTTGCTCTTTTAAATGTGTTTTATCCCAATACAAATCAATCCCAATTTCGCCAACTGCGTAGAACTTTCGCTTTGATAATTCGGTTTCAACATGCGCCAATTCTTCCAGATAATTGTCTTTCACGTAAGTGGGATGCAAACCCATCATCAAAAAGATATTTTCTGGATAATTTTTCTCTAAATCATACATCGATTGTGTTGCGGCGGCATCGATTGCGGGAATAAAAAAACGTGTAATTCCGGCATCAATGGCGCGCTGAATCATAGCGTCACGATCCTGATCAAATTCTTCAGAATATAAATGCGTGTGTGTATCGGTAATTATGGGTGTTGAATTCAAGGCTCTAATTTTAAAGTGCCAAAATTACGACAATATTAAAAGAATAGCAATTCTGTGCGGAATGGCACACGGATTTAACGGGTTTCGCTTTCGCGAAAGCACTGATCGAAGCGGATTTTTAATCGCATTTCTTGTCATTTCTCGTTCCTCGAAATGACAAAATTGAAAAGCCTTTGTCAAAGTTTTTTACGCTTTGCCAAAGGCTTTTGCCCCCAATAATATATTTTCTTAGTTTTTTAGACTTGGTGTTTCCTTCAAATTTACTTTTTGATTTGTCGCTGCTCCGGTCTTTAAATCTCCTGCTTCAATAAAAAACAAAGCTTGATCTAAAACCTCATCTCGTCCTTCTTGAATTCCTTTTATAGTTGGTTTTACTTCAATATCCGGTACAATTCCCACTCTTTGCGTTTCTCCTTTGTTTGGGTAATACACACCAATTCCAGAGAACAATGTGCGAAATCCTTCAAAATCAAAAACAGAAATATTTCCGTCTGCACCTGAGGTTTGACTTCCAATAATAGTCGCATTTCCTGTACTTCTAAAAGCCATTGCAGACCATTCTGCGTGGCTTTGGGTTTCTTCGTTAACTAAAACCACTACTTTTCCTTTATAATGATCTTTGTTTTCTGTGCCACATGAAGTTCCATCGCCCCATTTATATCGTCCAGGATGATTTAAATCTGGAACGGTATAAATAACGAATTTATTTTCCTTTGGACTTATAAAATTTGCTATCTCATCAATAGTTCCTTTTGGATAATTTCGAAGATCAAAAACAATTGCTTTTGTATCTTTAAGCTTTTCAATCATATCAGGAACATTGTTGCTTTTTAAAATTCCCATATCAACATAACCTATATTGTTCTCTAACATCTTAAATTTTTCCTTCTTTTTTCTTGCTCCTTTTTTAAATTCATTTCGGTGCGAATCATGATAATCATGCCATATCATCGTTTTGGTGATATATTTTCCATTCTTTAAAAACTCTACTTTAACCGTATCCGCTTTAGTTACTAAGAGAGACGGAGCAATTTTATCCAAAAGTTTAGCTTCATTAGAAGCGCTTAAAAAATCTCTTTTCTCCGCAATCGCTTCTTTTATGGTTTTGCCTTCCACTTTTGTAATTATATCACCTACTTTTATGTCATCTGCCTGTGCCAAACTATCAGCTAAAATTTCTGTAACCACCAGTTTTTCGTCAATAATCTTTGCACTAGCAGGGAAATAATTTGAAGGTTTGGGAGTTGGTGCAGTCGCATTCGGATATACATATACTTCTGTGTGACTGTCATCAAGCTTACTGGCAAACTTTCTCATTACCGTGTAAAAATCTGCTTGATTATCAGCCTGAATAGCAAGCGGTATAATTTCTGCTAAAGTTGTGTCCCATTTTTGATCCATTAGATATTTGTACGGAAAAAAGTATTCTGCCAAATTCCAAAACATAAATACCATTCTCAATTTCGAATTTTTATTGGTAAAATCTGGATGTGCACGATTTTCATTTCGCATGCCAATATTACCAACACGGTCTAAACCATAAACATAAAATTGATCCCCTTGAAATCTATTTTGTTCTATAAACTTTAATTTCTGCGAAAGCTTTTTAGAGAATACTTTATCGTTATTGAACCAACTTAAGTCAAAATTTTTATCAAAGTACTCTACCTCTTTTGAAGATGCAATTGACTTAACTTCTTTTATTGGGCCAAGTTCATCGATCCAGTTTTCTAAAATCAGAGAAAAATCTTCTTTTGTTTCTGCTTTTTCAATTTTTGGCAATTTCTCCAAGAGCTGTTTATCCCAATCCAATTGTCCGCTGGCAACTTTTGGATGATAATATTTTAAGAAACCCCAGACTTTGCAAGTTGCAACGAGTTTTTCAGTTTCGGTGATTTTTGTTGCGCTGAAAATAGTTTGCGAAAATAAAACCAGTAGTAATAACGTGAATTTTTGCATTGCGATTTAAGTTTTGTTTGATGATTATTTACCAGTTTCAATAAATGCCAATGCACGATCTAAAACCTCATCTTTTCCTTCTTGAATTCCTTTTATCGTTGGTTTTACTTCAATGTCAGGTACAATTCCAATTCGTTGCGTTTCTCTTCCGTCAGGATAATACACTCCAATTCCTGAAAAACATGTGTTAAATCCTTCAAAATCAAATATTGAAACATTCCCATCAGCACCAGAAGTTTGACTTCCAACAATCGTAACGTTCCCTGATGTTTGAAAACACATTGCAGTCCATTCGGCTTGACTTTGTGCTTTCTCATTCAATAAAAGAACGACTTTTCCTTTATAATAATCCTTGTTATCAAAACCAATTGAACTACCAGGACTCCATGTATATCTGCCCGGATAACTTAAATCAGGATGTGTGTAAATAGCAAACTTCTTTTCCTGTTGATTTAAAAAATTCCCAATTGGTTCAAAAGTTCCTTTCGGATAATTTCTCATATCAAAAACAATTGCCTTCGTGTTTTTTAGTAATTCAATCATATCAGGAATATTTTTGATACCAATAATTCCCATATCAACATAGCCAATGTTATTATCTAAGAGCTTAAATTTTTCCTTCTTTTTTCTCGCTCCCTTTTTAAATTCATTTCTGTGCGAATCATGATAATCATGCCAAGTCATTAATTTTGTAACATACTTGTCATTTTCAAAAAACTCCACTTTTACTAAATCCAAAGAATAACTTCTTAAGATTTTCTCTGTCAGTTTATCTAAATATTTTGCTTCATTTGAGGCACAAATCAAATCTCTGTTTTCTGCAATAAGTTCCTTTATTGTTTTATCGTTTATTTTAGTAATTATAGTGCCAACTTTTATATTATCTGCCTGAGCAAGACTATCGGCTAAAATTTCTGTAACGACCAGTTTATCATCAATTATCTTTGCGTTAGCAGGAAAAAAATTTCTCACTTTTTGACTTGCTGGAGACGCATAGGTATAAAACTCTGTATGACTGTCATCAATTCTTGACACCATTTTTCGCATTTCCAGATAAAAATCATCTTGATTATTCGCTGTGATTGCAAGCGGTATTATTTTTTCTAAAGTAATATCCCATTTTTGATCCATTAAATATTTATCCGGAAAAAAATATTCCACCAAATTCCAGTACATAAATATCATTCGAAGTTTTGAATTCTGATCTTTAAAATCGGGATGTTTAAAACTTTCATTTTGCAAAAGAACATTTCCAACATTTTCTGCTCCATAAACATAAAATTGATTTCCTTGAAATCTATTTTCTTCAATAAATTTCAATTTTTTGGAAAGCTTTTTAGAAAACAATTTATTCGAACTGATCCAACTCAAATCAAAGTTTTTATCAAAAAACTTTACATCTTTTGGCACTGCAATTGGTGCAATTTCTTTGATTGGTCCAAGATCATCAATCCAGTTTTCTAAGATTAATGAAAACTCTTCTTTTGTTTGCGCTTTTTCGATTTTTGGCAGTTTTTCTAAAAGCTGTTCATCCCAATTGGTTTTCCCTCCTGCAACTTCGGGATGATAATATTTCAAGAAACCCCAGACTTTGCAAGTTGCAACGAGTTTTTCGGTTTCGGTAATTTTTGTTGCGCTGAAAATAGTTTGCGAAAAGACAATAAAAAGTACTAAAGTAATTTTCTTCATGTAGGTTTCGGTTAAATAGGTGGTTTTGGGCTAATTTTTCTTATAAAAAGAAAATCGAATTTAGAATTAAAATTCCAAATTCGATTGAGGTTTTCCGTAAATGAGAAAATATTTTCTAAAGAGCTGTTTACTCTAAATCATCTAGTAGCAATTGCACTTCGTCATAATCTTCATAATCCTGAGAAATGGTTTGCAAGATTTCTTTACAAGACTTATAATCTCTTTGTTTCAATTTAGATAGTGCCAAATACCAAGTCGCTTTGTCTTTATATGCTGAGTTTCCTTCTTTCAGTTCATTAAAAACGGCTTCGGCTTTCAAATATTCGCTTTGTTCTAACAGCGAAATTCCGTAATAATATTGAATTTCTGGTGTTTTTCCTTTTGCTAAAACGGCTTCAAAATGAGGGATCGCCAAAGAATATCTTTTTGCATTAAATTCTTTTTCTGCATTTTTCAAAGGGCCATCTTCGCTTCCTCTTTCAGCAAAAGAAGCATGTTCTGGATGGTTGTAATCGGCGAAAGCTGGATTTTGATTGTAATTGAAAAAGAAAAGTCCAAATAGTACTGCGACTGATGCAGCAACAGCAAGATACCAAGGCTTCAAACCAATTACTTTTGGTTTTTTATTGAAATGTTCTTCGGCTATCTGATTCAGATTTTCTTTGAAAGCTTCTCTTTCTTCTTCAAATCCAAATTTATTTTGCAATTGAAATTGGACTTCTTTGAAAGTTTCAAATTCTGACGCAAATTGCGCATCCTCAGACAATTGTTTTTCAAAATCGCTTTTTTGATCGATAGTCAGTTCGCCTTCCAGATATTGGTCGAATAATATGTAGCGTTCTTCGTTCATGACTAATTATTTTTTTAGAGAATTAAAATTTTTTGCTCCCTGAATCCACTCTGTCAGCTGACCAATGCACAAGGATTTCTTTTTGCGCACATAACCGTAAGTAACATTTAGTTTTTCGGCCACTTCTTCCATTGATTTGATGGCAAAACTCAGCTTCAACAATTCTTGACATTTGTCTCCTAATTTTTGAAACATGGCATCAAAAAGCTGTTGTTTTTCGTCAAATTCCTCAGTTTGAGTAATTAATTCCAATGCAGATTCATTGATAGATACCACATCTTCATGAATTGTTACCCCTTTGTTGGAAATTTTTTTGAATTCATTCAGCCACTTTCTTTTGCATAATAAAAAAAAGTAAGCGTCAAATGGACAAGTTAGCTTCAATGTGCCCGCTTTGGCTTGATTGTAAAGCAAAATCATGACTTCTTGCACGATATCCTGCGCTCGATCTTTATCGCCTGAATTGTTCAGAACAAAATGAACGACTTTAGGAACGAACTTTTTATAAATAGACTCGATAATTTCCGAATCATTTGCTGCAAGTCCGTCAATATACATTTGGTCACGATGTATTTTAATTTTCTCCATAAAAAAACTTTTGATAAGCTAAAGTTAAAAAAGAATCTGAAATAATTTTAAATCTAGGGTAACAAAAACAAAATCAAATTGATATAAAACCGAAGTACGCTTTTAAACCAAAAAAATAAAAGAAATGGAAACGTATCAATTTACTAAAGAAAAAAGTCTAGAGCAGTTTTATGAAATGATTTCGGCCAAAAAACGAAACGGTTTTATAGTTGTCGAACACAATGAAAAGTTGCCGTATGTGGTTTTGTCCAAAGAAAAAAAGACGCTCAATCATTCATTCCATCTCTTTCTTACCTGCATCACATTAGGACTTTGGTCTATTATCTGGCTGTATTTAATTGTTGTGCTTTCGCGGAAGACAAACATTTTGGTCGCAGTCGATGAAGATGGAAATCTTTTTGAAGACAAATGTTTATCACTGTAAAAAAAAATTAAAAAACAGGGGTAACAAATTTTAAACCGAATTGATATAGTGTTATACAAGCCTAAAAAAATAATTTGAAAACAAGGGTAACAATATCAAACCCAAATTGATATAAGAATATAAATAACAACCAAAATCTGAAAACCACTTGAAAACTTTCAAGACAGATTTATAAAAACTAGAAATCATGAACACAAATTTTAAAACTATCAGTCTATTATTTTTATTGCTAATTTCGATTACAAGTTGCGACAACAGCGACGGCAATGATATTACAATTATGCCTCCAACTTCAGCTGCTTTTAAAAGCATTAGTGAAAAGGGACTTAAAGGAAACACACAAAAATTTACTGCAACTGCTGGAACCGGAATGATTACCTTAACATCTGCGAAAGGAGTTAAACTGAACATCAACGGAAACTGCTTGACCAAAAACGGAAATGCAGTAACTGGGCAAATCGACATTGAATACATCGAGCTTTTTGACAAAGGAAATATGCTGATTACCAACAAGCCAACAATGGGAATTACAGCAGACGGAAAGAAAAACTTATTAATTTCTGGCGGAGAATTTTTCATCAAAGCGACACAAGGCGGCGTTGAACTTCAAACTTCATGTTCTATGAGTATGATTGTGCCTGCAACTTTAACAGATGGCGTTGACAATACAATGACTTTATGGACTGGCGTTATTGACGACGCAGGAGAATTGGCTTGGAGAGAAGCAAAAGCAGGCGCTGACGGCGCTAACGGAAAAGGTGGCGTGCAAGGTGAAGGAAACAATTATTATGTGACTTTTGGAAACTTTGGATGGACAAATGTGGACCGTTTTTATAGTGATCCAAGACCAAAAACAACCATTCTTGCTGATGCTCCAGAAGGTTATGACAACAACAATAGTGCAATTTATTTGTCTTATGACGGCGAAGGAACAAATGCGCTTGCAAAATTAGATACTTATACCGCTGCAGGATTATTCAGCGAACATTATGGCCAAATCCCGATTGGTCTAAAATGCCATGTGATTTTTGTTACCGAAGACAATGGTCAATGGCGCTATGCGATCAAAGCTGTAACCGTCGCTGCCAACGATATTTACACTTTTACTCTTGCCGAAACCGTAGTCGGTACTGAGGCGCAATTGGTAGCAGCAATAAATGCTATTCAATAATTTTAAAATGCTTTTTTTAGGAAAAAGTGGTGATTTGCTCATCACTTTTTTTTACATTTAATCGCGTTTTAAAATTGATTTTCATGATTTTAAGGCAAAAAACTAACTAGTTATGAAACCACAACTGTCTATTTTTTTGATGCTGTTTTCGATTTTCGCAATAGGTCAAACCAAAGTAAAAGACACCATAACCCGACGCGCCAATATTGGTTTTATCCAAAATGGAAATGCCGTTACCTTTAAACCCGAAACACCACCTCTGATTCCGATTGCGGGTGCGCCAAAACCAAGTTATTCGTATTTATGGGAACTCGGCGACGGGCATTACAGCAAAGAAGCTGAGCCGAAACATGTTTATAAAAACAAAGGAACGTACACCACTCGCCTTGCTGTAACCAACAATTACGACAATGGAAAACCGCCAGCAACACGCCCGAAAAAAGTAGCTGTTAATGACATAACAGACAACAATTATAAAGACATTGCCTCAATTGCGGATCAAAATGGTTTTGCGATAATTAAGAATTGTGATCCTATTCCAGATCAAGAAATGGTAGTCGTAGTGAGTTATCAAAATCTTGAAAATTATGTTTCGAGTGGCAAACTGTATTTGTTTTATAATGAAAAGGAATTCAAGAACAAAAACTTTGAATTGAGCGATTTTAGAACTTACGCCAATGAACGTGAAGTAAAAGAAAATCTCGTGGCTTCAGATGACGATCTTGACGATTCAAATAATTTTGTGGCTTCCGCCGAAGGGAATTTCAATCGCAAAAAGTACCGAAATACTACGACCGAAGAAGATCTAGATGCTTCACTTTTAGATGCCAATAAAACCTATCATAATGTTTCGATTTTAGAATTTGACGACGCTAATCCAGGCGAAACGCGCAATGTTTTTTATACTTTTAAAACAACGCCCGAAATGATTAAAGATACTAGTGCAACGGTTACGATGCGCGGGATTTTTGTTCCGAATCGAAGCTATAAAAACCATAAAATAAAAAATCTGGAAATGGAAATCGTAACTTCTCATGATCCAAACAAAATGGGATCAAACGGAAGTTTCATGAATTATAGATTGGTGCGTTTTAAAAGAGTGAATTTCAAAACTCGTTTTCAGAATAATGGCGAAGGTCCTGCGAGAAAAATTCGTTTAGAAACTGATGTTCCAGATATGTTTGATAAAAAGACTTTTCAGATTGAAAGCATGTATCCCGAATGTCCAATTTGTCCAAAAGGTGAAGAGCCAACGGTGAGTTGTCTGGATACAATCATCAAGCAAAAACAGATTATTTTCACTTTCAAAAACATTTATTTGCCAGGAAGTGAACAAAAAAATGTGCAGGAAAAAGATTCTACAAAAGGGTTTGTAAAATATTCCATGAAGTTTGCCGAAGACTTTCATAAAGTAAAAACCAAAAGCCGAACCGCAATTATTTTCGATAAAAACGAACCTATTATTACCAACTACGCCACTACCCGATTCTTGCCTGGAATTTCGATTGGTGCAAAAGCCGGTTATAATATTTATCCGGATTTAGATAAATCGACAAGCTATTTTGTGGGAGCAACGATTTCTCCTTTTAAATCCTATCGTTTTTACTGGCAAGCTGAATGGCTGAACGCTTTGAATCAATATAATAGCGACGTTACCGTTGTAGATGAATTTTTGACAAACGCTAACGGAACTAGACAATTACAACGCACGACAACCACCACAGAAAATAAAAACATCAATTGGGAAGTTCCAGTTTTGATTCGGTATAACATTAATAATTATATTGGAGTTGGTGCCGGCGTTCAGTTTAATGTGAATGTTTCTTCGGAGCAAAATCAAAGTATTCAAACAGATCTTTATGAAGGCGACAAAGGAAATTTTCTAATCAGTTCGACGACTACTTCTAATACAGTTAAAAACTCTTTTACGGATTTCAATACCGGACTTTTATTTGATTTAACAGCTGGTTTCGCGAGAATTGGTCCGAGTTTGGGTGCGCGCTATGTGATTAATTTTGAACAGAATTTCAATTATATTCAGCTTTACGGAATTTGGAAGTTTTGATTTTTTTCACCATACTAAGTGATATAAGTTCATTTTAACTAGACGGATAAAAATATAAATCTTGAATTAATTATCTTTTATTTCTAATTTCAAATATGCTTTTAGCAATTAAAATCTGCGCAATAATTTAATATGAACTTATATCACTTATATGGTTTAATTTTCTGTTTCCTAACTTTGACTGTTTCAGCGCAAAATCAGGAAGACAAAATTTACAATGCCATTGATGTTTTTGTTGCTCATCCTTCCGCGAAAGCGTTGCAGAATTTAACGAATGCTGAAGCCGATTTTTGGAGAAATCCGAAACCAAAAACCAAAGATGAATTATTGGCAATTGTGGTTTTGAATTGCAATAAAGCGTATTATGAAAACCAATTTGGGCAAACGCAAAACGCGATTTCGAGCTACGAAAAAGCCTGGCAGATTTATCAAAAAAACAAACTTTCAAATTATGATATAGTTGAATTTTGCCTAAAACCTTTGGGCAATTTATATACCGTTTTAGGCGATTATGATAGCGCCGAAAATATCATAAAACAATACTTTTTCATTGTCAATACTTTCAAAAATTATCCTGATGCTGAAAAACAAAAATTTGCTGCGATTCTAAATTTATCTAATGTTTATCAGAGTTCAGGCAAAATTTCTTTGGCAATTGAACTTTTGGAAAAAACGTTGAAAACCAAAAAATTATCCAATGTCCAAAAAGGAATTTTACTCAATAATTTGGGAAACAATTACCTGATGGGTTTTAAAGGTAATTTGATGACACAAGAACTGTATAAAAAAGCTGAAAACACGTTTAAAGCAGCTGTTAAATATTTGGAAAACGACAAGGATCATTTGGAAAATTTATCCAATTCTTATCGAAATCTTACAACAGTAAGTCGGCAAACACATCGATTTAAAATTGCCGATTCTTATTTAACAAAAGCAACTGAACTCTTTCTGAAAATCCCAAATCAGGAACCAAGAAAAATTGCAAATTTATATTATGAAAAAGCTTTATTGCTTTTTGATGAGAGAAAGTATAATGAAAGCTCGAAAGAAATTACCGTTATTTTTAAAACGTTGATTCCGAACTATAATTCAGAAAATATTCTTCCGAATCAAAATCAATTGTATGCAGAAACTGCTTTAGTTGATGCGCTTGATTTGCAGGGAGAAATTTTAAAAATAAAACAGCCCCAAAAAGCGCTTCAGGCTTTTGATCTTTCTTTCTATATCGAAGATTTGCTGATGAATTCTTTGGTTTATGAAAACTCACAAATCCTGATGCAATTGCGCTCTCGAAATCGTGCAGAAAAATGCATTTCAATTTATAATAATTTATATCAAAAAGAAGGTAAAATCGAATATTTGAAAGAGGCTTTTCAATTATCTGAAAGAACGAAATCTGGGATTTTACAACGGTACCGCTCGAATTTTAAAAATGCTTCGGCAGAAGAAAAACAATTTTTACAAGAAATTCAAAACGTAAATAATTCGATTTTAAAAGAACAGCAAAAAGGAAATGTCGCAAATATTTCTAAAATAAATCAGCTTATAAAAAAGCAAAATGAAGTGATGCTTTCACTAAAGAAAATTCAGTCTGAAAATCCAAATTCAATTTCGGAGAATTTCGATTTAAACGTTTTATTTTCAAAATTAGAAAAAGACAAAGCAATAATGGTTTATTATTTTATGGGAGCTGAAAACCTATATTATTTTACTGTGCAAAATAACCGAATTAGCTTAAATCATTTTGACGTTACGGATGTCGCAATTCCTAAAATTTTAAGATTTCTCGACTATTTTAGAACCGCAGATGCTATTACAAATGATATTGCAGGATACAATTATTATGGCAAAAATGTCTATGATTTATTAAAACTGCCTTCAAACTTAAACTATAAAAACCTCATCATTGTTCCTGACGGAATCTTAAATTTCCTTCCGTTTGAAGCTTTAATTACTAAAGAATCAAATACGACAAATTTTGCCAAAATGCATTATTTGCTTAATGATTTCAAGATTGCTTATAACGCCTCGGCAAATATTTATCTGAATTCAAAACCAAGTCAGAAATCAGAAAAAACAGTTTTGGGCGTTTTTCCAGTCTTCGAAAAAACACCTTTCGAATTGACTTATTCGAAGAAAGAAATGGAAGCCATCAAAAGTTATTTCAAAGGAAAATATTTAGAAAATGCTGCTGCGAGTTTTGCCAATTTTAAAAACAATGCATCAAATTATTCCGTTTTGCATTTGAGCACACATGCTTCTTCAGGCGATATTGAAACTCCTGCGAGCATTAAATTTTATGATCAGGAAATTTTATATTCTGAATTGTATAATTTGCATATCAATCCCGATTTGGTGGTTTTAAGTGCCTGCGAAACCGGAATAGGAAAACTTTACAAAGGTGAGGGCGCAATGAGCGTCGCGAGAGGTTTTCAATATGCTGGTGCACAAAATTTAATGTTTTCATTATGGAAAGTAAATGATTTTACAACTTCTGTATTTATGGAAGATTTTTATAAAAACATCAACAATAATGTTTCCTATTTTGAGGCCAATACGAACGCAAAACTCGATTATCTGAACGATAAATCTATTTCAAATGTAAAGAAATCGCCTTATTATTGGAGTTCGTTTGTTTATTATGGCTCTATTTCGACAGAAAAAGAATCAGGAAATTATCTCTATTATATTGTTAGTTTATTGGCTGTAATTGCTTTAATTACGTTATTTTTGATATTCAATCGGAATCGAAAATGGAAAATCTTCACGAATACCTCAAAAAAGAGAAATACAAAAAAATAAAATTCAAGCTTACCAGAACACAACATCTTGCAATAAAAGCCAAGATCAACGGCATTTCGGGAGACTTCATTTTAGATACAGGAGCATCAAATTCTTGCGTTGGATTTGAAAGCATCGAACGTTTTGAACTGACAGCAAAAAAATCAAAAACAAAAGCGTCGGGCGCGGGAGGAACAGGAATGAAAACGCAAATTTCATCTGAAAATAAACTGCAATTAGGTAGCTGGAAAAACACCAATTTCAGCATTGTCATTTTTGATCTTTCGCATGTAAACGAAGCTTTAGAATCGCATAAAGCAAAACCCGTTCACGGCATTATTGGCGCCGATGTTTTGCTGGAAGGGAAGGCAATCATTGACTATTATAATCATTATGTGTATTTAAAATAAAGTATTTAAAACTTACCCTTTTTACGGAAAGCCGTAATTTTAACAATATTTATAGTGTTATATTTGTTTAGTCGTTTTAACAAATCTAATACTATGAAAAAAACTCTACTTTGTTTTCTTTTATTATTTACTTCTTTTATTTATTCCCAAGCAAATGATATTGTGCATTGTGCTGGCGACAACAACTTTGACTTATCTAAACAAAAAACTTTATTAATTGGCAATTTAGATCCTGATCAAACTAACGTAAGTTATCATTTAAGCCTTGTTGATGCAGTCAATAACACTAATGCAATTGCGAATCCTTCGAATTATAATACCGCTGCAGTTTCTACAACTATTTATGCACGAATCGATAATAAAGGAACAATTACCACGAGTTCTTTTAACATAAAAGTTACTCCGGCTTTAACTATAAAAGCAACCAATACTTCTATTTTATGCAGTGGAGATAACACTGCAGAATTAACGGTTACTGTTTCAGGAGGAAGCGGGCAATATTTTTATTCTTTGAATGGTGGCACTTTTGTAAGCAATAATGTTTTTAAGAATCTGGCTGCAGGAAATCATTCTATAAAAGTATTAGATGCTGTTTCTGGTTGTCCAACTACAATTATTTATGCAATAACTGCTCCAACGATCTTAAGCGCAACTACATTGATTAGTGGTAATACAGCAACTATTACAGCAACTGGAGGGAATGCACCTTATCAATATTCTTTGGATGGAGTCAGCTATCAGTCTAATAATATTTTTACTCTTAATCCGGGAACTTATACTCTAATGGTGAGAGATTCACTAGGTTGCATCACAACGATTCAGGCAACTATTTTACCTACTTTAACTGTATCATCAATTTTTGTTACCGAGTTTAGCTGCTCAATGGATATGTTAACAATGGCGATTACTGCTACTGGAGGAAAAGCTCCTTATACTTATTCGCTAGATGGAAAACCTTACCAGACAAATAATTCTTACTCTGGTATATTTGCTGGCAATCATATCATATCTGTAAAAGATGCCTCAAGCACAATAAATTCAAAAGGAATTTTTATCGCTCCTTATTTGCCGCTCAAACTTTCTTTATCTACTACAAATACAAGTTGTTACGTAACAAACGACGGAAAAGCAGAAATAATCGTTAGTGACGGAAAAGCTCCCTATTTATATTCATTAGATAATGGTCCTTTTGTATCGAACAATATTTTTGCCAATCTGTCTCCAGGGTATCATACAGCAACTGTAAAAGATGCCACAGGATGCACAATTAAATCTGACGTAGTAATAGAAATGACTAGCATTGTCGAAATACTTGAAAGTGTAACAAATGCTGGCTTAGATAATAATGATGGACAAATCAAAATTAACGCTAGTGGAGGAAAAGCTCCTTATAGTTATACTCTTGTAGATAATGTGGGAACAACAATAAAAGGCCCACAGACTTCTAACATTTTTTCAGGTCTTTCTGCAGGTACCTACCAAGCTCAGGTTACAGATTCAAATGGATGTTTTTACACCAGATCTACTATAAAAGTAGTACAATCTACACTAGCCGCTAATGTAGCTGTAAACGCTATAACTTGCGAAAACCCTAAAGGATCAATTACAATTACGGCCACTGGAGGAGTTCCTCCTTATCGATATTCATTGAATGATGGAGCTTATTCTTCTGTAAATGTATTCAATGATTTAACTCCTCAAACTTACACCGTAAAAGTTAGAGATGCACAAAATGTAAGAATTTCACTTTCGGCAATAGTTACTCGGTCAACTCCTTTGACACTTTCTACCAAAGTATCTACCGCGATATTTTGTAATGGGGCTTCTACTGGTTCTATCCTTTCGACACCAAGTGGAGGAAAAAGTCCATATACATATTCTTTAGATGGAATAACGTTTCAATCTAGCAGATATTTCCTGGATTTAAAAGCAGGGACTTATAACATCACCGCGAAAGATGCCAATAATTGTATAGCAGTTAGTTCAATTACATTATCCGAGCCATCTCCTCTATCTGCAACCTATGAAGTGGTCAACGATCAGAATATATTTATTTATCCTAAAGGTGGCAGTAACCTTTATACTTTTTACTTAACTAATACTACAACAGGAGTTCAATACGGCCCTGAAACTGTAGGTGCCTTTACTAAAGTACCTCCGGGACTATATACTATTTATGTTGGTGATTCTGACTGCGACTTCACCATAACTGGAATAAAAATCGAAGCTTCTCAGTCTACGACATTATCTGCAGTTTCAACTGTTGATCCTCCTGGATGTCTAAGTTTTGCAAGAATAACTGTTGCTGCTATGGGCGGTAAAACTCCTTATCAATATTCAATAAATAATGGAGCAACTTATTCTTCATCAAATATCTTTACTTCTCTTAATGCTGGTACATATACTGTAAAGGTTAAAGATGCTGATTTAAATACTACCACTCATACTGTTGTAATCAATCCAGTGCCTTCAGCTCCTACGATAGAAGCCATTGTTAAAAATATAACCTGTCAAGGTTCAAAAAATGGATCAATAACAGTAAAAGGAATTGGCGGATCTGGTAGATATCTTTATAAAATAAACGGAGGAATACAACAAAACTTTGATACATTTTCGAATTTGGCTCCTGGAAATTACATCATAGAAGTACAAGACATGAATATTTGTACTTCTACAATGACCGTTACAGTAACTGAACCGCAAGCTTTAAATGTAACCGCAAAAATTGGTCTTAACCAAACTATTACAGCTACTGCAACAGGAGGCTCTGCTCCTTACTCATACGCTCTGGAAAATGACAATGGAGTAGTAATAGCCGCACCTCAAAGCAGTAATGTTTTTAGTAACTTAGCAAATGGTCTATACACCGTAAAGGTTATAGATGCTAATGCCTGCAGTATTTCTGTATCTAACATAAATGTGATTCCGTTTACAACGTTATCGGCTTCTGTCACTGCGACTAATATAACTTGCAGCAGTCCAACAGGAACAATAAAAATCAATGCAACTGATGGAATTCAGCCTTATCAATATTCATTAGATAATGGAGCTTATGTTTCCTCAAATGTATTTGAAAACTTAACCGCAAAAAACTATAGCATAAAAGTTAAGGATGCACAAAACACTGTTTTAGATTTAACTACAACAGTTGCTCAAACCACTCTTTTAACCGTTTCTGCGAACATAGAAACTGGCATAAATTGTCCTGGCAATGCTACTGGCCTTATTAAAGCCACAGCAAATGGAGGAGCAGAACCTTATCAATATTCAATTGATGGAACAAACTTTAAGTCTAATAGATATTTTCAAAATTTGAGTGCTGGCACCTACAATATTACTGTAAAAGACAACAACGGATGTCTGGCTACAACATCGACTTTAATTTTAACAGAGCCTTCTCCAATATCTGGTACTTATAAAATTGTTAATGAAGAAAATATAGTATTAAATGGAAGTGGAGGCGATAGCAACCTTTATACTTATTATCTTGAAAATACTGTAACAGGCACTAAACTAGGACCTGATACAACTGGTAGATTTACAAAATTAGCTGTAGGGACCTATAATGCAACAATTAATAATTCTAATGGCTGTTCTTTCCAAATTCCAGGAATAAAAATTGAAACTCCAACATCAACAAACTTAACTGTTGCGACTTTTTCAGACCCTGTGACTTGTACCTTTAAAGGAAGGATAACCATACTTGCAAAAGGCGGTAAAGCTCCTTATCAATATTCACTAAATAATGGTGAAACGTATTCCTCATCAAACATTATTGTTGGGTTAACTCCTAATTACGCTTATCCTATAGTAGTTCGTGATGCAGACCTTAACACCGTTACAGATCAAATAATAGTCGAGAATGCTTCTTCTCCGCCTTTCTCTACTGCAATTGTTAAAAATGTAAGCTGTCCAGGCAATAACGATGGTATAATTAAAGTCATCCCAACTTATGAAAAAGGTGCATTATCTTATTCGTTAAATGGAGGTACAGTGGGCAATTCCGATACATTTGAGAACTTAAAACCAGGAATTTACGGCATAACAGTATACAATCAAAATTCCTGTTGGTATTATTTTACTGCAACAGTAAAAGAAGCAATTGCATTAACTGCAACTGTTACAATTGGAACAAATAATAGTATAACAGCTACCGTAACTGGAGGCACTGCTCCTTACTCATACGCTCTAGAAAATGAAAATGGAGTAACAGTAGCTACACCTCAAAGCAGTAGTACTTTTACAAATTTAATAGCAGGCCATTACACATTAAAGGTAATTGATGCTAATACCTGTAGCGTAACTGTATCGAATATAAATATTATAGAGGTACCAAAATTAGCTGCAACGGCTACAATAACTAATGTAAATTGCAACGCTTCAGGATCAATAACGATAAATGCAACAGGTGGAACTGGTACTTATCAGTATTCGATAGATGGCGGAATTAATTACTCTTCATCTAATATTTTTACTGGTTTAATAGCCGGTAACTACATTGCCAAGATTAAGGATTCTCAAAACACTGTGTTTAGTTTAAGTCTGGAGATAACTGCTGCGACTCCTCTAAAACTTACCGCAACACTGACAACTCTACAAACCTGCTCTAGTCCGGCAACAATTCAAGCAACTGTGACAGGTGGACTGGCACCTTATACTTATGCTGTTAATGGTGGAATTTATAGTGCTTCAAATACTTTTAACGTTAATGGCGGAACTCACGTAATTTCTGTCAAAGATAGCAATGGCTGTGTAGAAAATATATCTATTACCGTAACAGATCCTACACCAATAATTGCTAATATTAGTATAGAAAATCAAACAGCTACAATTACTGCATCTGGTGGCACAGGCATTTACTTATATGCAATTTCTCCTAATTTAAATGTATTTTCAGCCAGTAATAAATTTACCAATTTAACTGCCGGCGAATATATTATAATTGTTCAGGATCAAATTGGCTGCTATGTAACATTCAATTTTACAATTAATCCACCAGCTCCATCACTAGAAGGTAAAAATTCTATAACTATTAGTTTCAAACCAGGGCAGACTTTAGCCGATGTCGTTGTTGAAGGCGACAACATTAAGTGGTACAGCACATCAGGTTCCGGAACAGGAAAAGCAACCGGAAAAGCAAATGAAATTCCTTTACCATTAACAACAGCTTTACTAGATGGTGTTACGTATTATGCTTCACAAACTATCAACGGAATTGAAAGTAAAGACCGTCTTGCTGTAACGGCAAAATTAAATGGCGCGCTTGCTACACCTGATTTCAACTTAACTTCTTTCCAATTTTATCCAAATCCAGTGAAAGATATTCTAACGATTAAAAATGATTCGGCAATTGATGAAGTTCAAATTATTGATGCTTCTGGAAAATCAGTTTTATTCAAGAAAATAAATGATCTTCACTCTGAAATAGATCTATCAAATCTTTCTAGCGGGGTTTATATCTTAAAAGTAAAAGCTGAAAACAAGCAAAAGACTTTGAAATTCGTTAAAAAATAACCGTTTTAAAAGCTATAAAAAAAAGCCTTCATTTTAAACAATGAAGGCTTTTTTTTATTCTATTTCTTGAGCATCTATTTCTGCTTTTGGAACAGTATGTTTTTTTAATGAAAAATAAGCAACAATCGTACTCAACAACATTAAAAATCCACCTAAAATAAATGGTGCTCCAGCAAATTTAAATGGAGCATCACTATGCGTGAAAAAGTAAAATGTATTGGCCATCATTGGCGGACCAATAATTGAAGAAGCACTCATTAAACTCGTCAAAGTTCCCTGAATTTCTCCTTGCTCGCTTGGTAAAACCTTACTTGCCACAACAGATTGAAGCGCCGGCCCAGCAATTCCGCCAAGGCAATACGGGATTAAAAACACAAACATCATCCAGCTTTCTGTTGCAAAAGCAAACAACAGCATTCCGATTGTATATAATGCCAAACCAATATAAATACTTCTTTCGTTTCCTAATTTTGGGTTAATATAACGAATCAAACCTCCTTGAACTGCTCCTACAAGCAACCCAATAATTCCCAATGAAATTCCGATCATTCTCTCATCCCAATTGAATTGGTAAATCGTAAAGAAACTCCAATTGCTTTGTACCGCATGTGAACCCACATATAAAAGAAAGATTGCTGAAATTAATCCAATTAATTCTGGATGTTTTCTTAAACCTAAAATTGCTCCAACTGGGTTAGCGCGTTTCCAATCAAAGGGTCTGCGGTTTTCTTTTTTCAAAGATTCTGGCAGAATAAAAAATCCGTAAAGAAAATTTAGCATACACAAAATCGCGGCTGCATAAAATGGAACTCGAGAGCCATATTGTCCTAATAAACCACCAATAACTGGCCCGATAATAAATCCTAATCCGAAAGCGGCACCGACTAAACCAAAGTTTTTGGCTCTATTTTCGGCCGTGCTCACATCGGCAATATAAGCTGATGCAGTTGTAATACTCGCTCCAGTAACTCCTGCGATAATTCTTCCGATAAAAAGCCAAATAATTGTTGGTGAAAAAGCAAGCAAAAGATAATCTAATGAAAATCCGAAAAGCGAAATCAAGATAATAGGTCTTCTTCCGAATTTATCACTCAAATTTCCAATTACTGGAGCAAAAACGAATTGTGTTATCGCATACGCAAAAGTCAGCCAACCACCAATTTTTGCGGCTTCACTAATATCTCCGTGAATCAATTCTTCGATCAATTTTGGGATAACAGGAATAATGATTCCCCATCCTGTAATATCAATTAACATGGTTATAAAAATAAAACCAATCGCCGCCGATTTATTTTTTTGTTTCATCGTAATTTTTCTAAGTGAATACAAATAAACGAAAAAGCCAATATTAATTTAAATTCCAATAAAAAAATCCCAAATTCCGATTTGGAAGAATCTGGAATTAATTAAAAACTGCTTATAATTTTTTCACGCAGATTTAATATGGATTTAAGCAGATAAATGCAGATTTTTTTAATCCAATTTGATCTGCTAAAATCTGCCAGATCTGCGTGAAATATTTTTAAAAATCAATAAAAAAATTCCCATTTAATGGAATTAATTAAAAACTGCTTATAATTTTTTATGCAGATTTAATATGGATTTGAGCAGATAAATGGAGACTTTTCTAATCTAATTTGATCTGCTAGATCTGCGTGAAATAATTTAAAAAATCAATAAAAAAATCCCAGATTCCAATAAAGAAATCTGGGATTTACAAATCAAAAATTAAAACTATTAATGCGTATGTTTCGGATTAAAACCGTCTTCGCTTAATTCTGTTGGTGTATAATCAGCAACCATTTCAGCTTCGTAGTCGATTTTTTCTCCTTTAGAGAATTTCTGAATTAATTTCTCCATGATATTATAAATTACTGGAACTACAATCAAGGTTAGGAATAAAGAAGAAATCAAACCTCCAATAATTACCCAAGCCAATCCGTTTTTCCACTCAGCTCCTGCTCCTTTTGCCAATGCAATTGGGAACATACCAAATACCATCGCAATTGTCGTCATCAAGATCGGACGCAAACGAGCGTGGTTCGCTTGAATTAATGCCGTTCTGATAGATTCTCCAGCTGCTCTTCTTTGGTTCGTATAATCCACAAGCATGATCGCATTCTTACACACCAGACCAATCAACATGATAATACCTAAGATTGTAAAGATATTCAATGAGTTGTTTGTCAAGGCTAGTGCCAACATCGCCCCAATGAACGAAAGCGGGATCGCAAACAATACTACGAATGGGTGTGCGAAACTGTCATACAAACTCACCATTACAAGGTAAACCAAAATAATAGCGGCCAATAATGCGATTCCTAAAGTACCAAAACCTTCTGATTGGTTTTCTTGGTCACCACCCCAGATGTAGTTAACTCCAGCTGGTTTTTCCAATTTATCTAATTTTGCTTGCCATTGTTGAACGATTGTTCCAGAAGGAACCCCAACATTCTGTCCTTTTACAGTTACAGAAGCAGATTTATCTCTACGCTCTAACTGAGAAGGTCCTGAACCTTCAGTAATATCAGCAAATTGAGACAATTTGATTTGTTGTCCTGCAGCATTGATGAAAATCAAATTACTAACATCAGCAATACTTTTTCTATCAAAAGAATTGTATCTGATATTGATATCGTATTCGTATTCACCAGCTCTGTATTTTCCATCTGTATTTCCACTGAAAGCAGTTTGCATTGTTAAACCAACTGTTTGAAGTGTCAATCCTAAAGCAGCCATTTTATCACGGTCTACTTTTACATTGATTTCAGGGTTTCCGTCTTCAACAGTTAATTTGATCTCAGTTGTTCCAGGAATTGTACGTAATAAAGCCTCAGCTTGTTTTGCATAAGCCATCGCTGCTTCTGTTGACGGACCTGTTACGATCAATCCTAAAGTTGCATCTTCGGCAGTACCTAAGATACCTACAGGAACGGTTTTTACTTTTGCTCCAACTAATACTTTTTCTAACTTACGTTTGATTTTCGCAGCATACACATTCGCATCATCTGTACGATCTTTTTGCTCGATCATTTTAACGTCAATCTCTGCTTTGTAAGCTGTAGCTTGAGATGCTCCAAAACCTTCAGAAGTTTGTCCGACAGTTGTAATTTGGCTGTGAACATATTCTTGCGCTTTCAAAAATGCTTCTGCTTTTTGCGTCATGAAGTTCGTTTGCTCTAACGAAGCATCTTTTGGCATTTCGATTTGAACTAAGAACTCTCCACTATCAGAAGAAGCAAAGAACTCTCCTCCAATGAAACCTCCACCCATCAATCCAATTGTTGAAGCGAAGAATAGTATAATTACAACTATAAATGTTTTGATATAATGATCCAAACACCAAGTCAATAAATGAGAAACCCAATCCGTGAAACGTGTTAAATAGCTTTCGAAACCAAGAATGATTCTTCCAAATAAATTCTTTCCTTCAATATGCTCTAATTTCCCGAAACGAGAAGATAACCATGGAATAATTGTAAATGAAGCCAAAAGTGACAACATTGTTGAAATAATTACTGTAACACAGAATTGCGTAATGATATTAGAAACCAATCCAGAACTCATCGCGATAGGCAAGAATACCACCACAATTACCAATGTAATCGAAGTTACGGTTCCACCAATTTCTGCAGTTCCATCATAAGACGCTCGGATTCGGCTTTTACCCATTTCCATGTGCCTGTAAATATTCTCCAAAACCACAATTGCGTCATCCACAAGAATACCAACAACAAGAGATAATCCTAATAAACTCATCAAGTTCAAAGTATATCCCATTAAATAAATTCCGATGAAAGTTGCAATCAACGACGCAGGGATCGAAACCATTACGATCAACGAGTTTCTGATACTGTGAAGGAAAAACAACATTACAAATGCAACCAGAATTACCGCAATCAATAAATCGTGTACAACAGAATCTGCTGCTTCAAGTGTAAATATTGTACTATCTTTTGCAACTTCTAATTTAAGTTGGTTAACCTTATAATCTTTTTCAAGTTCTGCAATTGTTTTCAATAAATGCTCACTTACCGCTACCGCATTTGCATCAGATTGTTTGATGATTTGCAGTACAATTGCACTTTTTTGATCCACACGCGATATTTTTTCAGCGATTTTTTGCGTATCCTGAACATCGGCAATATCACTTAAACGGATTTGAATTCCGTTTTGAGAAGAAACTACTAAGTTTCTTAATTCTTCAACACTTTTATATTTACCCGCTAAACGAATTAATATTTTTTGATTTCTTGTTTGAATATTTCCTGTTGGGAAATCCAAGTTTGAAGTTAAAATGTTTTGTTGTACTTGTGGAACAGAAAGTCCGTAACCTTGCATTTTTATCGCATCAAGGTTTACTTGAATTTCACGCTCAGAACCACCAATGATATTTACCTGTGCCACACCTTGTACACGAGACAAAATAGGAGCTACTTTTTTATCGATCAAGTCATAAAACTCGGCTTCATCCATTTTTCCATTGGCACCAAGCGTCATAATTGGCAAATCACTCAGCGAGAATTTAGTCAATGCCGGCGTTTTTACATCATCTGGCAAATCACTAATAATCGCATTGATTTTACGCTGTGCATCATTTAATGAAAAATCGACTTTTGCATTTGATGTCAATGTAATCGAAACGATAGACAAACTCTCATAAGATTTTGAGTCAATCTTTTTAACGTTCTCGAGCGACGCAATCGCATCTTCAATTTTCTTTGTCACGGTATTTTCTACCTCACTTGGAGAAGCTCCAGGATAAATCGTAGAAATTGTAATAACGTTTTGTTCAAATTTTGGGATCAGCTCATAGCCTAATTGGCTGTAACTGAACAATCCACCAAGAGTCAGAATTGTAAACAATACAATTACTAACGACGGACGTTTTATGGATATTTCGGCTAATTTCATATATTTTGTTTTAGGCTGTAGGCTATAAGCTTTAGGCTTTAGGCTTTTTTGAAAAGCTTAAAGCTTGTTGCTTACGGCTTAAAGCGGTACAATTACTTAATAATTTCTACTGTATTTCCGTCTTGTAAGTTGATTTGACCTGTAGTAATTACTTTTTCACCGTCAGACAATCCGTTGATGATTTCTACTTGATCTCCTAAAATTCTTCCAGCTGTAACTTTTTTCAATTTTGCAACACCATTTTCAGCTACGAAAATTTCGTTACTGCTCACACTTCCTACGAAAGCATTTCTAGGAACAACCATAAGGTTTTGTTTTTGTTGTTTAGACGCAAAATTTGCAGTTCCGTACATACCCGCTTTCAAGTCGTTGTTTGAGTTGTTTGTAATTTCAATTTCAACTGGGAAGTTCAAACTTGCATCTGCTTTTGCAGCGATAAAAGTGATTTTTCCTGGGAAAGTTTTATCAGGATAAACACTTGCAGTAATATTGATATTGTCGCCTAATTTTAAGCTAGTCACTTGGTTTTCGTTAACTGTAACTGTCAATTTCAATTTAGAAACGTTTACGATATCAAATAAAGCAGTTGCTGGCATTCCAGTCAAGATAGATCCTGGCTCAATGTATTTTTTATTGATGAATCCGTTGATTGGCGCTTTTACTTTTGTATCACCAACATTGATATTTGCTTGTTTCAAGTTAGACTCTGCATTTGTTAAAGCTAATTTTGCTTGGTCCAATTGTTGTTTAGTTACACCGCCTGTTTTAAAAGCATTTTCGTATCTCGCATAATCTGATTTTGCATTATTATAAACTGCTTGTGCTTGTTGTGCGTTTACATTAATAATATCACCTCTCATTGTCAATAAAGTTTGACCTACGTGTACATAGTCACCTTCTTTTGCCAAAACACTAATTACTTTTCCAGATTTTTCTGCAGAGAAAGTCAATTCCTGAGTTGGAGCAAAATTTCCGTTTGCAACGAAATCTAATGAAACTACTTCTGTTTTTACAGGTGTAACTTTTACAGAAACTGCAGCATTTTTCTCTGCTACAACATCTGTTTTCTCTTTATTTTTTTTCTTATTGTTATTTAAAACATATCCTATCACACCCAGAGCTGCGATTATGACTACGATTGTTATAATAGTTTTCTTCATTGTAATTCGTTATTTAGTAAGTGATTTTAGTTCGCCTTTTGATTTGATTAGAGAAATTTCAGCAATTTTATAATTCAAAACTGCTCTTGTAAAATTATTTTGAGCTTCAAGTGATGCATTTTCAGCGTCTAGCAAATCAGTTAAAGATGCTAATCCTTGAAGATAATTGTTTTTTGTATTGCTTAAAATTTCAAGTGCCAAACGCATATTTTCTCTTTGGTTATTGATTGTAACAATATTGTTATCAATTTGAGCCATTGCATTTCTGTAATCTAAATCAAGAGAAAGTTTAGTGTCTTTAATATCTTCTTGAAGTGATCTAATTTCAACATCTGCTTGTCTTACTCTGGCGCGAGTTCCAAAACCTGTGAAAATTGGCACATGCAAGTTTAATCCAATTGAAGAGTAGTCAGACCAATAAACACCATCGGCTGGTTTTGCAAACCAAGGCATTTGAGGACCTTGACCAATATAATTGTAACCCGCTGTTAAAGAAAGCGTAGGATAATATCCTGCTTCAACAGCTTTCTTATTAAATACTAAAAGCTCTTCTTGTTTTTTCAAAAGCAGATATTCTGTTCTGTTTTCGACATTTGGTTGTTCAGTTAATGAAGCAGGGACAACTTCAAATTCTTCTTTTGGCATATCTATTTTAGTTTCAATAGGCATTCCCATATAAAACTTCAATGCATTTTCTTGCAATTCGATTTGATTTTTAACTTGCTGGCGATCTGTATCGATATTTGACATTTTCACGATAATACGATCCAAGTCAATTTTTTTTGCCAAACCATTATCAAACTGCCCTTGTACTATATCACGAACTTTTGTTGTGTTCACATAACTGCTGTCTAATAAAATCAATCTTTGTTTTTGTACATATACAGCATAATAGTTATTAGCAACTCTTTCAATAACTTGTTCCTCTGTCAATTGATCGTTTATTTGATAAAATTCACGAGTAGATTTTGCTGCTCTTAAACCTGTAAAAACCGACTGATCAAAAATTGCCTGGGTCAAAGAAAGTCCAGCGTTTGATGTCCATTTTTGACCAAATGCCGCCTGAATCGTAGTTCCCGGTTGACCAAATCCTGCACCATCAATTACTGTTGTTTGAATTATCGGATTGTGTGTCAAGTTTCCGTTTGCAGAAATTTGTGGTAATGCTCTTGCGCGAATTTCCTGAATTTGGTATTCGCTGTTCTCAACCTGCAATTTAGCCTTTTTAGCTTCGGCTTTATTTTGAAGTGCGTAGTTAACGGCTTCCTTCAAGGTTAGCGTTGTGACTTGTGCATTGGCAGACAAGCCAAGAGAGCACAAAAGTATTACAATTATTTTTTTCATAAATTATATATATTGGCGATTAAACGGTGATTTTTTTAAGTTGTTTTTCTAATTCTTCTATTCCTTTTTCAGTTGCCATCGCTCTGGTATGATATTCCAGCGCTTCCAATTCTATTCTTTGCGCTTCACTTTCAGAAACTGTATTTTCATTAATATGGAAAACCAGAGTGTAGTAAAATTTAACGTACACCTCTACATTTAGATCACTTCTGTAAAGCCCTTCTCGAATTCCTTTTTCGATATTATCTCTAAAACATTGTGTACACTGATCAATTTCAACAGACAAAATGTTTTGATAAATCTCTGGATAATGTTTTTTTAATTGATAAATAGGCGAAGTATCAATATTGTTTTTAAACATATCACGAAACATTTCTCTAATCTCAAAATTCTCCTGAATCGCATTATAATTCTTCGCTATAATGGTATCCATAATCTCGTGTACCTGTCTGTGAACCATCGAAGTACTCTCTTCGATTAAAACTTCTTTATTGCAGAAATATTTGTAAATCGTTTTTTTAGAAATACACATTTCACCTGCAATATCATCCATTGTGACACTTTTAAAACCAAGTTTCAAAAACAGCTCACTAGCTTTTGATATAATTTTCTCTTTCATTTTGATTTTCATTGTATTGCAAATATACTTAGGAAACTAAAATCAGAAAAATAGTTTCCATTATATTTGTAATAATTTTACATTAATTTATTCATTATGTAAGAATTATATGCTGAATTCTAAATTTGCAATTAATTTGATATCTTTTCCAAGCGCTTCCCCATTTTGATGGTTAAAAGAGTCATAATCAAGGCCAAAATCTTGACGTTTAATATTTCCTTTAATCTCGAAAGCTACTTTTTTCTCTCCGTTATAGGTATTAACACCTATGAATTCAGCATCCAATTCAACAACTCGGGTTATATCTTTTATCGTTAGATCACCTTTAAAGAAATTGATGTTATTGTTTACTTTTTGAAATGAAGTCGATTTAAAACTGATGATTGGATGTTCATCTTCATCAAAAAAGTCCTGAAGTTGCAAATGCGAATCGATTTGCTGGAAACTTTCATTTTTATTGTTTATATCCAATGAAAACTCAACCGATGCGTCTTCAATTTCATTATCATCAATATCCACATAACCTCCAAATTTATTGGTAATGCCTCCTAAATAAGCAATTTTAGAATGTCTCATTTTTATTAAAACATCTGATTGTGTCGAATCTAAAGTCCAAGTTGTTTTCATAAATATCTGATTTTGAAAAACTTATAAATTATCTAAATTTCATACGGAAACTTTTAGAGTGTTCGCAGTTTCCATTTTGAGCTGCAAATATACACGGGAAACTCTGAATACCAAAAAAGTTTCCAAGTTTTTTGAAAAATAATTTTCAGAATCCAAAAATCACTGCGATTGCATCAAACAATAAAATCATAGCCGCATTTAATATAGATTATTCATAATTGAATTGTATCTTTGGGCCTCGCAAATCAGAATTTTATTTTATGCACGATATCAGTCAGTACCAAGATTTTTTTATTAGTTACTTAAAAAAACAAAGCATACGAAAAGAACCTAAAAACCTTTATGAACCTATTGAATATATTCTAGGACTTGGCGGAAAACGCATGCGCCCGGTACTTACCTTAATGGCTTCGGAGGTTTTTGACACTGATTACACAACGGCTTTACCGGCCGCAATGGCAGTAGAAGTTTTTCATAATTTCTCTCTTGTACACGATGATATCATGGATGACGCACCTTTGCGACGAGGCGAAGAAACCGTGCATGAAAAATGGAATATCAATACCGGAATTTTGTCTGGCGATGCGATGTTAATCCTGGCTTATCAATATTTTGAGCAATATGAACCGACTGTTTTTAGAGATTTAGCCAAATTATTCAGCAAAACTGCTCTTGAGGTTTGCGAAGGCCAACAATGGGATGTTGATTTTGAAGAAAGAAATGACGTTACCATTCCGGAATATCTAAAAATGATTGAATACAAAACAGCCGTTTTAGTTGCTGCCGCAATGAAAATGGGTGCTATAGTAGCCAAAACTTCTGAAAAAGAAGGCGATTTGATTTATGATTTCGGATTGAATTTAGGACTGGCATTTCAACTTCAAGATGATTATTTAGATGCTTTTGGAGATCCTGAAACTTTTGGAAAACAAGTTGGAGGCGACATTATCGAAAACAAAAAAACCTATTTATATTTAAAAGCTTTAGAATTTTCAACTCCAGAAAAAGCTGCAGCATTGCAAAAATTATTTACGCTTCAACTGGACGAAAATTCAGAAAAAATCGAAACGGCAAAGACCATTTTCAATGAATCTGGCGCTTCAAAAGCAACCCAAGATGCAATAGAAATGTACACTTTTAAAGCTTTTGAAACTTTAGAAAAAATGGATATCAATGCTGAAAAGAAAAATATCCTAAGAACATTTGGAGAAAACCTAATGGGCCGAAAAGTTTAAGAAGCAAGTCTTTTATGAATAATCTAATCAATGTTCTTTTTTTTAATGATAAAAATTACAACGCAAAAATGCAGTTGTTTTTTGCGATCAGTTTTCCGTCTTTCACCCTTTTGGCATTAGGAATTGACAGCGTTTATTTTAAAGAGCATTTTTTTGATGGACGCGATATTACAAATGTTTTATCTGTACTTTATTTCTCATTTTTCTTCTGGTTTTCAGATTCCTATTTGAGAAAATTAATGTTTGTAATGGTATTTTTATCGTATTTGGGCGAATTTATCTTTTGCACTTTGCTCGAGATGTACGATTACAGAACTGCATTAATTCCAATTTATGTTCCTTTTGGTCATGCCATTGTTTTTGCTTCGGGTTATGTTTTTGCCCACACACAATTCGCAGTAAAAAACGATAATTTCTTTAGAAAATGTTTTGCAGTTGCTTTTACCGCATTGTTTTTATCTGTTGGATTTTTTCTAAAAGATCTTTTTTCGCTTACTTTTGGTATATTTTTCTTTTTGCTTTTAAAGAGAAAAAGATGGCAGAACTTATATTATTTCATTGCCCTTTGTGTCATATTTATTGAATTGGCTGGAACTTACTTTAAATGCTGGAAATGGGCGCCAAAAACCTTTGGGCTTATTCCGACATCCAATCCGCCAATGGGAGCTGTTTTTTTCTACGCCGGAGGAGATATTTTGTTGACTAAAATTGTTGATTATTGGAAATCAAAAACAACAAACAAACCGATTGAAATTGCTATTGAATCTGAAAATTGTCCTTTCTAATTTTTGAAATTATGTATGTTTCACCTTTAAATACAGAATTGCTGTTCGAAGCTGCTCAAAAGGAATCTTTGTACTTGAACTTAATTGAGCAAATCAACAAAGATTTTAATTTGGCAAATGAAGGAATTGATTTCCCGTTAAGCATTTCTCCCGATGAATTAAAGATTCAGCTACACGAAAAAATCTACCGAATGATTCAGTATAAATTTGCTGAATACCTTAATCTTTTATACATAATTGACGTCGCAGAAAACGAAATCAAACAACTCGACGGCTCTGATTTAGTGATTCTTGCCGAACAAGTTTCTTTTTTGATTTTAAAAAGAGAATGGCAGAAGGTTTGGTTTCGCAACTTTTACAAGTAAGATGCTAAGGTTCTAGGTTTTTCTTATTTATGACGAACAAACCCTTCTAACTTATCCAATTCATTAATTAGTCCAAAACCTTCAGTATTTATTTTACTTCCTATAATCTGGAAACGAGCATTTTTAAAGCAGATCTTTGCTATCCCAACTGTTTTTGCATTTTTCTTAAAAACAAAGACATCTCTATATTCAGCGATACAAGCACAGGCATCATTTTTTAAAGAATCTTTTTCGCTAAATACATTTTCAATACTCTTTTCATCCTTAATTGATAAATTCGATTTTTTGTAATTATGGCTTAGAAGTATTCTTTCAAAATCTTCTTTTGGGATACTGTCAGGAAAAGTATTTATATAGATATTAACTAACTCTTTTTCTTTTTCAGTTTTATTTTTTTTTCTAACGAGCTTAAAAAAAATATCTTCAGAAATATCCAAATAATAATGATCGACTTTATCACAATCAAAAAAAGGTCGCAATTCTTTTTTTGCAACCTTTTCATTATTATTAGGATCTGTTTTCTTTGAATTATTACAGCTTAAAAGTACAATTGCCGCAATTATAAAAATAACTTTCTTCAAATTTTCGTTTTTAAAAAACTTAGTCCCGATAATTATCGGGATAGCGTCTTAGAACCTTAGTACCTTTTAGAAATATACCCTCACAAAAGGCATAAATCCAGATCCGTATAAACTTTTATTGGGATTGTATAAAATGTCATAACGTCCACCAATTGTAACATTGTTTGTTCTATAACCTGCGCCTAGATATAATGCAGTATTCCAATAACTATCTGAATACGCAGGATAATAATTATGATAAACATCGTAGTGTGCTTCATATTGCGTATCCACTCTTACTTGTTCTAATTCAGCAGACAACTGAATTTGAGGAATTGGATTTACTAATCCGATAAGACTTCCTCCCCAAACAAAAGATTCGTAATAATTTTTCTGATATAAATAACCAAATTGGAGTCCCGCTCCTACAGCTACAATTTCATTGACATTGTAAATAGCACTTGGCATTACCGAAATATTGGTATATCCAGACCCAAAACCTAATCCGAGTCCGCCTCCAAATTGCACTTTATCCCAAAAATGGTTGCTGTTGTCTATAACATAATTTTGCTGTGCTTTCGCATTGGTTGAAAATAAAACTGCCAAAATCACAAAAAAAGAATTGAAAACGATTGAAATTTGATTTTTATTCATAGTTAACGTTTATTTTAACAAATTTTTACGTAAAAGTACGTAAAAAAAAGATTTAAATAAATGTGATTGTTGTACTTTTGCGTTTCTATATAACAAAAAAGTATATTCACTCATATTATGGATAGGTTTTCATTTTTAAACGCAGCGCATACCGAGTTTTTTGCACAATTATACGATCAATATTTAGTTAACCCAGACAGCGTTGAGCCTAGCTGGAGAAGTTTCTTTCAAGGTTTTGACTTTGGAATGACGACTTATAATGACGAAAATCCTGTGCAAACAATTGTTGAGTACGTGACAAGCGACAACACAGATTACAGTCAGGTTTCAGAAAAACTAAAGAAAGAATTCAACGTTTTAAAATTAATTGACGGATACCGTACGCGCGGGCATTTATTCACGAAGACAAATCCTGTTCGTGACCGTAGACAATCTTCGCCAACTTTAGACATTGAGAACTTCGGTTTATCTTCAGCAGATCTTTCAACGGTTTTTGATGCAGCTCAAACAATCGGAATGGTACCTTCTTCTTTACAAGATATCGTAAACCGTTTAAAAGCTATTTACTGCCAACACATTGGTATTGAATATATGTATATCAGAAATCCTGGCGTTGTAAAATGGATTCAAGATAAGTTAGCTGTAAATGTTAATCAGCCTACTTTCTCAACTGATGAAAAGAAAACAATCTTAAATAAATTAAACGAAGCTGTTTCTTTTGAAAACTTCCTTCATACTAAATATGTTGGACAAAAACGTTTCTCATTAGAAGGTGGAGAATCTATCATTCCAGCTTTAGATGCTTTGATCGAGCAAGCTGCAGAAAAAGGTGTTGAACAATTCGTAATGGGAATGGCTCACCGTGGTCGTTTGAACGTTTTGGCAAACATCTTCGGAAAATCTACTCAAGATATTTTTGGTGAGTTTGATGGAAAAGATTACGATCAAGAATATTTTGACGGTGACGTAAAATACCACTTAGGTCTTACTGCTGACAGAAAAACAAGATCTGGAAAAAGCATCAACATCAATTTAGCACCAAACCCTTCTCACTTAGAAACTGTTGGAGCTGTAATTGAAGGTATCACAAGAGCGAAACAAGATAAATATTATGCTGATGATTTCTCTAAAGTATTGCCAATCGCAGTACACGGGGATGCTGCAATTGCAGGTCAAGGTATTTTATACGAAATCATTCAAATGGCGCAACTTGATGGTTACAAAACTGGAGGAACAATCCATATCGTAATCAACAACCAAGTTGGATTTACAACAAACTACTTAGACGCTCGTTCTTCTACTTATTGTACAGATGTTGCTAAAGTAACTTTATCTCCAGTATTGCACGTAAATGCTGATGATGCTGAAGCTGTTGTACACGCAGTATCTTTCGCATTAGACTACAGAATGCAATTTGGACGTGACGTATTTATTGACTTATTAGGATATAGAAAATACGGACATAACGAAGGTGACGAGCCTCGTTTCACGCAACCTGTTTTATACAAAATCATTGCTAAACATAAAAACCCAAGAGACATTTATGCTGAGAAATTACTTTCTGAAGGCGTAATCGATGCTTCTTATGTAAATGGTTTAGAGAAAAAATACAAATCTGCTTTAGAAGAAAACTTAGAAGCTTCTCGTAAAAAAGATTTGACTATTATTACTCCATTCATGAAAAACGAATGGGAAGGATTTGTTCAGGTAACAGATACTCAAATGCTTCAAAAAGTAGATACTACTTTTGACAAAAAAGGTTTGGATTCTATCATCAACACAATCTCAACATTACCAGCTGACAAAAAATTCATCAGCAAAATCACTAAAATCGTTACAGATAGAAAAACAGGATACGATAACAATACTGTTGATTGGGGAACTGCAGAGGCATTAGCTTACGGTTCGCTTTTAACCGAAGGATTTGATGTTCGTATTTCTGGACAAGACGTTGAAAGAGGAACTTTCTCTCACCGCCATGCTGTAGTTAAAGTAGAAGATTCTGAAGAAGAAGTAATCTTATTAAACGGTATTGAAAACAAAAAAGGAAACTTTGGCGTATTCAACTCTCTTTTATCTGAGTACGGAGTTTTAGGTTTTGATTACGGATATGCATTAGCGAATCCAAAAGCTTTAACGATTTGGGAAGCACAATTTGGAGATTTCTCTAACGGAGCTCAAATTATGATTGACCAATACATTTCATGTGGTGAAGACAAATGGAACAACCAAAACGGTATCGTAATGTTGTTGCCTCACGGATATGAAGGACAAGGTGCAGAACACTCTTCTGCAAGAATGGAGCGTTACTTACAACTTTGCGCAAGACAAAATATGTATGTTGCAGATTGTACAACGCCAGCTAACTTCTTCCACTTGTTAAGAAGACAAATGAAAACGAATTTCCGTAAACCATTGGTAGTTTTCTCTCCAAAAAGTTTATTGCGTGATCCAAGATGTGTATCTACAGTGGATGAAATCGCAAGCGGAAGTTTCCAAGAAACAATTGATGACAATACAGTAGATAAAAAGAAAGTAAAAACTTTAGTTTTCTGTACAGGTAAATTCTACTACGACATTGTTGCTGAAAGAGAAAACAACGGAAGAAATGACGTTGCAGTTGTTCGTATCGAGCAATTATTCCCTTTCCCAGTGGAGCAAATCAAAGAAATCATTGCAAAATATCCAAATGCAGATGATTATGTTTGGGCACAAGAAGAGCCTAAAAACATGGGAGCTTATAGCTTTATGTTAATGAACTTTGATCTTGTAAAATGGAGATTAGCTTCATTAAAAGCATATGCTGCTCCTGCATCAGGAAGTTATACACGTGCAAAACGTCGTCATGCAGATGCAATTAGAATGGTATTCGATAAAAATTTATTTAGATAATTAAAAATATGTTTCAAGTTTCAATCCCGATAGCTATCGGGATTAAAACCTTAAAAAACCTTAAACAAAAACAAGATGATTTTAGAAATGAAAGTCCCATCACCAGGGGAATCAATAAAAGAAGTTGAAATTGCAACTTGGTTAGTAAAAGACGGAGATTATGTAGAAAAAGATCAAGCTATTGCTGAAGTTGATTCAGACAAAGCTACTCTTGAATTGCCTGCTGAAATGAGCGGTGTAATTACACTAAAAGCGGAAGAAGGTGATACAGTTGCAGTAGGTGCTGTAGTTTGTTTAATTGATACTGATGCTGCAAAACCAGCAGGAAGCGCTCCAGCTGCACCAGCAGCAGAAGCTCCTAAAGCGGAAGCGCCAAAAGCAGAGGCTCCAAAGGCTGAAGCACCAAAAGCAGCTCCAGCTCCAGCAGCTACAAGTTATGCGGCAGGAACTCCATCTCCAGCAGCAAGAAAAATTTTAGACGAGAAAAATATTGCTCCTGCATCAGTTTCTGGAACTGGCAAAGGTGGAAGAATCACTAAAGATGATGCTGTAAACGCAGTACCTTCAATGGGAACTCCAACTGGTGGAAGCCGTGGAACTGAACGCGTAAAATTATCTATGTTGCGTCGTAAAGTAGCAGAAAGATTGGTTTCAGCTAAAAATGAAACTGCTATGTTGACTACTTTCAACGAAGTAAACATGACGCCAATCAACCAAATCCGTAATGAATATAAAGATGCCTTCAAAGCAAAACACGGTGGTCTTGGCTTAGGATTTATGTCATTCTTTACAAAAGCAGTTACAAGAGCTTTACAATTATATCCAGATGTTAACTCTATGATGGATGGTGATTACAAAATCAACTATGATTTCTGTGACATCTCTATCGCGGTTTCTGGACCAAAAGGTTTAATGGTTCCTGTTGTTCGTAATGCTGAAAACTTAACTTTCCGTGGAATTGAAGCTGAAATCAAAAGATTAGCTTTAAGAGCTCGTGATGGTCAAATTACAGTTGACGATATGACTGGAGGAACTTTTACAATTACTAACGGTGGTGTTTTCGGAAGTATGTTATCTACTCCTATTATCAACCCTCCTCAATCAGGAATCTTAGGAATGCACAACATCATCGAGCGTCCGATTGCTGTAAATGGAAAAGTTGAAATTCACCCAATGATGTATGTTGCTCTTTCTTACGATCACAGAATCATCGACGGACGTGAGTCTGTTGGTTTCTTAGTTGCTGTAAAAGAAGCCTTAGAAAATCCATTAGAATTATTGATGAATGGCGACGCTAAACGTGCTTTAGAGTTGTAATTTTAAATAATTTTCGACAATACTGAAAAACCTGTTCATTAATTTGAACAGGTTTTTTTGCTTAAGATTAGCTTAATTTTAGCTTAAGATGTTAATTTTTTAAAGAAATGTAAATTTTACCCTTTAAAAAAGAATTATTTAGAATAAATAAAAATAGCTTGTATAGTTGATGCTCAACGCTTAAATTTGCGCTATTAAAATTAATTCTAAATAAAAATGAAATTAAAATTTACATTTTCTGTTTTAGCATTTTGTTTTTTCCTATTGACAGGCGCAACTGCAACTGCACAAGAAAAAGCAACTGTTAAAGGTAAAATATCTTTAAATAATAATGAATCTCCTGAAGGCATTTCAATCGCTTTAAAAGGCACAAGATTTGGAACCATTGCAGACGAGCAAGGTAATTACAAAATCAAAAATGTTAAACCGGGAAGCTACACATTAAAAGTTTCAGCTGTTGGTTACAATACAACCGAAAAAAAGATTACTGTTGCTGAAGGACAAGAATTAACTGAAAATATCAACCTTACTTCAAATTCAGAAGAGTTAACAGAAATAGTTGTAAATGGCCGCAAAAACAGTTTTGTACGCAAAGACAACCAACAAGTTTCAAGATTGCCTCTTAAAAATCTTGAAAATCCACAAGTTTACACTACCATTACTGGAAGCGTTTTAAAAGAACAAGTAGTTACAACATTTGATGATGCATTAAAAAATGCTCCAGGTGTTACACAACTTTGGGCTTCAACAGGACGTGGAGGTGACGGTGCTAGTTACTACTCTTTAAGAGGATTCCCAGTTCAAGCTACTATCGTTAATGGTGTACCAGGTTTAACAAACGGAAGTTTGGATCCTGCAAACATTGACAGAGTTGAAATCATCAAAGGACCTTCAGGAACTTTATTCGGAAGTAGCTTAATTTCATACGGAGGATTAATCAATACTACAACAAAAAGACCTTACAAAGGATTTGGTGGAGATGTAAATTACACAGTTGGAAGCTACGGATTAAACCGTGCAACTGTAGATCTTAACACTTCTCTTAACGATAAGAAAACACTTAATTTCAGAATTAACTCAGCTTATAACAAGCAAAACACTTTCCAAGATGCTGGTTTCAGAGAATCATTTTTTATCGCGCCATCATTATCTTATGAAGTGAACGACAAATTATCATTCTTAGTAAATACAGAATTCATGACTAATGAAACAACAAACCCAACAATGTTGTTTTTAGACAGAGGAAATCCGTTAAGAGTTCACAATATTGCTGAATTAAAATACGACAACAAACGTTCGTACACAAGTGACGAATTGACAATCAAAACGCCTTCTTACAACATTCAGGCACAAATGAACTATAAGCTTTCTAGCCAATGGACTTCACAAACAATTTTCTCTACAAGTAATGCTAAGTCAACTGGAAACTACGCTTATTTATACGAAGGAACTGCTTACACTCCTATTACTGACGGAATTGTTTTGGCAAGATATTTTAACTATCAAGACAACAAAAACGTAACTTTTGATGTACAACAAAACTTCGTTGGCGATTTTAAAATCGGAAACATGAGAAACCGACTTGTAGTTGGTTTGGATTACTACAACAGAGTAGCTCTTGATCGCGGAACAGGTTATTTCGGAAACGGTTATGTATATGTTGGAGATAATTTAGCACAATTCAATGCAGCATTTGGACCTTCAAATGGTGATACAGGAGATTTGACAAAAGCGGGGTCTGATGCAATTGTTGGAGACGCTCCAAGAAACAACAACAAAACAAAACAAGAAGTTTACAGTGCTTATTTCTCTGATGTAATCAATTTTACTCCTGCCTTTTCTGCAATGGTAAGTTTGCGTGCAGACCGTTTTATGAACGCGGGAGATGTTTCTACAGACGCTGATAACTATAATCAAACTGCTTTCTCACCTAAATTCGGGTTAGTTTACCAACCTATTATTGACAAAGTATCGATTTTCGCAAATTACATGAACGGATTTTCAAACGTTGCACCAGGCGAAAACGTAAATGGAACGGTAAGAACTCCTGTAACTTTTGACCCTGAGCATGCAAACCAAATCGAATTTGGTACAAAATTGAATATTTTCAAAGATAAATTATATGCTACTTTAAGTTACTACGATATTAAAGTATCAAATATGGCTTACAGCGTAAGACCAGATGCAACAACTGTAACGAACTATCAAGATGGTGGGCAACACAATAAAGGTTTTGAAGCTGAATTTATTGCTAATCCGATTACAGGTCTAAACATTATTCTTGGCTACAGCTACAATGATGCTACTTTGACACAAGGAGATGCTGACTTCGTAGGATACAGACCAGAAAGTGCTGGTGCTTATAACTTGGCAAACTTATGGGCGAGCTACAAATTTACTACTGGAGTTCTAAGAGGTTTTGGTTTAGGATTTGGTGGAAACTATGTTGGAGACAACAAAATCATGAACAGATCTGTTTCAGGAACATTTACAATTCCGGAATACACAGAACTTAACTCATCTTTATTTTACAGCGCAGAAAAATTCGCTATAACGCTTAAGTTAAACAACATCGCAAACAAAGAAATCTATGACGGTTGGTCAACAATTCATCCAAAAGATCCTAGAACTTTCGCCGCAAGTTTCTCTTATAAGTTTTAATAAAAAAGTCAAACAAAACACCTTTCTGTTTGTTCAGAAAGGTGTTTTTTAAATTCCAGAAATTATGATAACAATTGCCAGTCTTGTCGTTTTTTTAGCTTTTTACACGCTTTATTACACCTCAAAAAGAGCCACTTTATCGTATGATTTAGGGTTTGAAAAATGGATGCAAAGAAATCCAAAACAAACTAAAATCACTGGATTATTTCTATTGGCTACAGCATATTCAATGTGGCTTTTTACAAAGTCTTTGGGCTGTGGAACGCTGTTATTTTTTATTCAACTGATGACTGTTGGAAGTCTTATTATAATTCTGACTCCATTAAAAAAAGTAAACAGCAAAGCGCTTCTAGCATTGCTTGTTTTTGTTGCCATTTTAGAATTCTACTACAACTAAATCTTCTTAATTTCTATGCCAGCAAATCCAAAATATTTAACTCCGGCTTTTTTGCCTCGTTTTCTAAAAATTACAGCAGCAATTTTAGGAGGTTATTTAGTGTCTGTCACTTTTCATTTGGCTTTGGCTGCTTGGTTCAATCGTGCAGATGTATTGATTACAATGGCTTTCAGCGGATTCATTCTTTGGGTCGCATTGATGGTAATTGCTTTTTTGGCTAAAAGTGGCTGGAAAATTTGGGGCATTTACATTCTTTTAAGTCTTCTTTTTTGTCTTTTTATCTACTTGGGTCAAACCCATAATCAACCGGCGCACTAATCTATGAACAACCGTCATTATAATATCTATTTTCATACACATACTGTCAGCGGAATTGTAATCAGCGTAGCGTTATTTGTAATTTTCTTTGCTGGATCTTTTTCTTTTTTTAGAGATGAAATCGTCAATTGGGAAAGAAGTGAATCTACAGCACAAACAAAAGAAATTCAACTAGATTACAATGATGCCCTGCAGCATTTGGATAAAAAATATGTTTTGCACGCAAGAAATATTACGATTTCTAAGCCATATCTAGAAAACCGAGTTGCTGTTTCGCTCGGAGGAACAAAAGATTCGCTGGTTCCAAAAAAGCAACGTCTCGGCGATTATTTTTATTTGAACAATAAAAACTACAAATCCTATACTTACGAAGAAGCTTATTCTTTAGGAGAATTATTATATCGCCTGCATTTTTTTGCACAAATTCCTTATCCGATAGGTTATTACCTTTCTGGATTTACGGCTTTATTTTTCTTATTTGCAATTGTAACAGGAGTTTTATTGCATTGGAAAAAAATCGTATCCAACTTCTATATGTTTCGTCCAAAAGAAAAATTAAAAACACTTTGGACAGATGCGCACACGGCTTTAGGTATGATTGGCTTGCCTTTTCAATTCGTTTATGCCGTAACCGGAACTTTTTTCATGATCAAACTTTTGATTGTGGCACCAGCTGTCAAGGTTTTATACAATGGCGATCAGGATAAATTGTATAAAGAATTAGAATATACAGATGCTGATTACGATTTTGGAAAAAAGAATTTAGCTAATCCGTTTAACATAAATGAGCTGGTTGCTAAAGCAAAAAGCAATTGGGCTGATTTTGAAGTTACGCGCGTGTATATCCAAAATTATGGCGATATTAATATGCACGTTTTAGTTGAAGGCGAATTGTTGAACAACAAAAAATTTACTGGAATTGGAAAAGTTCTTTATCGTGTTGCGGACGGAAAAGTGGTTGCAAAGAAGGATCCTGTTTCTCAAACTAGTTATCTTGATGTTGTAAAAAATGTTTTATACCGAATCCATTTTGGCGATTATGGCGGATATGCGCTAAAAATCATAAGCTTTATTCTCGGAATTATTACTTGTTTTGTGATTATTTCTGGAGTTATGATTTGGCTTGTTGCCCGACAAAAAAACAATCTGCCTGAAAAGAAAAGACGTTTCAACGCAGCGGTTGTTCGAATTTACTTGGCAATTTGCTTGAGTATGTACCCAATTACAGCTTTGGCATTTATTGGAAGCAAAATTTTCTATCCTTTGAATCAATCTGATTTGTTTAAAATTTATTTCGGCGGATGGCTGATCTTGACAATTTTCTTCATCATTAAAAAGAATGATGCTTTTACCAATAAATGCTGCTTGATTTCAGGAAGTATTCTAGGCTTTTTGATTCCAATTACAAACGGAATTGTTTCTGGAAATTGGTTTTGGAATTCTTTTATGGAAAACAAAATTCAGATTTTCTTTATTGATGTTTTCTGGATTTTCTTGGCATCAATCACGCTTTATACAGCTTATCATTTAAAACCAAAAAGTTCGGTTTCTTAAAAATTAGCTGAAATAATTTGCCCTCTATTGATTTTGCGCATAATTTTACGCTTTAAATCAAAAAATGGGATTCAAAACGAAAATACGTTTTCTACATAAATGGCTCGGATTAATTTCCGGGCTTATTGTTTTTATAGTCTGTATTACAGGCTGTATTTTCTGTTTTCATGACGAAATTAAAGACATTACCCGAAAAGAATGGCGCTTGGTTGCACCTCAAAACAAAGCTTTCCTTCCTCCTTCTGTTTTAGAAAAAAAAGCAAAAGAAATTGTTCCGAAGAATAAAGTCAGCATGGTGGCTTATTACGGAAAAAACCGATCGGCTATTGTTTACACGTATTCTGATACCGAGAATTTGTATTTGTATTTCAATCCGTATTCAGGCCAATATTTAAAAACCGAAAATCCAAAATCCGATTTTTTCATCATTGTTGAATACATTCATTTGTATTTGCTTTTACCAGATTATATTGGAAAACATATCATTGGTGGTGCAACGATAATTTTTATATTGTTATTGATTTCGGGAATTATTCAGTGGTGGCCAAAACGTAAAAGCGATATTAAAAGAAGTTTTACCATTAAATGGAATGCCAAATGGCGCCGCGTAAATTACGATTGGCACAATACTTCTGGATTTTACATTGCTTTAATTGCTTTGATTTTAGCAATTACAGGATTGACTTTTACTTACGAATGGGTTGGCGACGGCATTTACAAAACCTTCAATTTTGGCGGAGATAAAGAAGCTGAAACAAAAACGCCAGTAATTGATACCACAAAATTCAAAACAAATGCTGTTGATGCAATTGATAAAGCTTTTGTTCAAACCATGAAAATGCAACCAAAAGCCGAAATGTTTTTTGTGATGATTCCGCAACAAAAAGGTGCTATTGTAAGTACAGGCGCGTATCCGCATACGTTACGTTATGATCAGCAAAGCAATTATTATTTTCATCCGTCAAGCGGAAAATTGCTCAAGAGCCAAACTTTTGACCGAAAAACACTAGGCCTTCAAGTTGTCGAAATGAACTACGGAATTCACACTGGACAAGTTCTAGATTTGCCTGGAAAAATTATTGCTTTTACAGTCAGTTTGCTTGCTTCAGCATTGCCTATTACCGGTTTTATAATATGGTTTGGAAGAAGCAAAAAATCAAAACATAAAAACAAAAAGACATAAAAAAACCGTCTCATTTTTTAACGAAACGGTTTCTTTATAATTTGTCGAAATCAATTAATTTCTGTTTGCTAAAGCATTTTTCTGTAGATTTTTTACTGAACTAACTTTGTTGTCTACATAAGCCACCTCTTTTAAAGTGTCTTCAGTAAAGAAAATCCATTTTCCAGTTTTCACTCCGTCTGCGTATTCTCCAACGGCTTTTTTATTTCCTTTTTCGTCATAAGATACCCAAACACCATCAAGCTTTCCATCCTTAAAGAAGCCTTCTTGCTGCACATTCCCATTTTCATAGTAATAAGTAGCTTTTACCTTGTTTCCAACGGCTTCTAATTCAGGTTTTGCTTCCTGCGCAACTAACATTCCAGAGAACAATAACGCAGCTAAAATTACACTCTTTTTCATATCTGTAGGTATTAATGTTAAGAAATCTTTATCAAATATAGTCAAATGTTTACATTAAAAAAACTTTTGCTTAACAATTTGGTAACATTGAGTAAAAACTTAACATTGGAAATTCTCCGAAAACAAAAAAACCAGCGCTGAAGCACTGGTTTTGCTGGTATTTTATGAAAATCAGAATATTACGATAACGTTATCGAATTCGTAAGAAATTAGTTTAATAATGCATCCAACTGTGTTTGAAGTGCTTGGTCAGATGGTCGTGTTGCATTTGAATCAACAACCTTTCCTTGTGGATCAATTAGAATAAATCTCGGAATTGACATGACATTATAGCTCTTTGCAAAATCAGAATTCCATTCATTATCAGCAATAAGCTGAATACCGCCAAGTTGTTTATCGGTCACAAATTTTTGCCATTTATCATGGTCTTTTTGCGCATCTATCGAAACGCTAACGAACTCAATATTTTTTCCATGATACTTCTCTTCTATTTTTTGAAGAAAAGGAATTTCAGCTCGGCAAGGACCGCACCATGTTGCCCAAAGATCGATATAGACATATTTCCCTTTTAAATCAGAAAGCTTTGTTTTTCCTCCTTTATGATTTTCATATTCAAAATCTGGAGTTGTTTGATTATTCATTGCCGCTACTTTCTGAGCTTGTTCACGATGTTGTATCAAATAAGCAATATCTTGTTGACTTCTTTCAGTTTCTAATTTTACAAATTCGGGATCTAATTTTTTATTGCTTAATCTTTTCGCATCAGCTGTTTTTTTCTCTTCGATCAATTTATAAAATGAGATATCATCAAGATTACCCACTTTTCCGTCATCATACAACTTTTCGTCAGCAAGAATTCGTTGCGCCAAAACATTGTTTTCATCACTTCCTTTTCCTTTATAAACAATCGATTCATCAAATTGTTTGGCATCCATTTTTAATTTGATATCGTAGCCGTTTTTCAAAAACAATTCTGAAGTTTCAACTCCGTCTGTAAAACTGCTTCGGCCTCCATCAACAGAAAGCGTATCTTTAAAAATTCCTTTTTTATCAACTGTAATGGTTTTTACAATTTTACCTTTATTGATAATTTTGATAATGTCACTATTTCTATTGGCAATATTTGCCTCAAAAGTCACATATTTTTTAGATTGTGCAATAGCATTAAATGTGCTAAAAAGAACTAAGCCAGCAATAAAAAGTTGTTTCATAATTTATTAAGGTTTGTTTTTTGGTATCTCAAATCTAAAGAAATAAGAGCTTTGAAATTTCAGAATTAACAAAATATTTAAAATTATTCTGCATCAACTTTTCACTTTACTATATTATCTTGAATTTTGTATTTACTTTTGCAGTCTAAAATTTTGATTATGTATAGAAGTCATAATTGTGGCGAACTTAACGCCTCAAATATTAATACCGAAGTTACTCTTGCTGGATGGGTTCAAAAATCACGTGATAAAGGATTTATGAATTGGGTCGATTTGCGCGACCGTTATGGAATTACACAACTTATTTTTGACGAAAGTCGTACTGATAAAGCCGTTTTTGAATTAGCAAAAACTCTAGGTAGAGAATTTGTTATTCAAGTAAAAGGAACTGTAATTGAGCGTGAAGCCAAAAACAAAAACATTCCAACAGGTGAAATCGAAATTTTAGTTTCTGAATTAACTATTTTAAATTCTGCACTTACTCCTCCTTTTACAATTGAAGATGAAACAGATGGTGGTGAAGATATCAGAATGAAATACCGATACTTGGATATCAGAAGAAATCCAGTAAAAAACAGTTTGTTATTCCGTCACAAAGTAGCGATGGAAGTTCGTAAATATTTATCTGATTTAGATTTCTGCGAAGTTGAAACACCTTATTTAATTAAATCAACTCCAGAAGGAGCAAGAGATTTCGTTGTACCAAGCCGTATGAACGAAGGTCAGTTTTATGCTTTGCCACAATCTCCACAAACTTTCAAACAATTATTGATGGTGGGTGGAATGGATAAATATTTCCAAATCGTGAAATGTTTCCGTGACGAAGATTTACGTGCAGATCGTCAGCCTGAGTTTACTCAAATTGACTGCGAAATGGCATTTGTGGAACAAGAAGATGTTTTGAATATTTTCGAAGGATTGACAAGACATTTATTAAAAGAAATTAAAGGTATTGAAGTAGATAAATTCCCAAGAATTACCTACGACTATGCCATGAAAACATACGGAAACGACAAACCAGATATTCGTTTCGGAATGAAGTTTGGAGAATTGAACGAATTTGCACAACACAAAGAATTCCCTGTATTCAATGCGGCAGAATTAGTTGTCGGAATTGCAGTTCCTGGAGCTGGAAACTACACTCGTAAAGAAATCGACGGATTAATTGACTGGGTAAAACGTCCTCAAGTTGGTGCATCTGGAATGGTGTACGTAAAATGCAACGAAGACGGAACTTACAAATCATCTGTAGATAAATTCTACGACAATGATGATTTGGCAAACTGGGCAAAAGCTACAGAAGCAAATCCTGGAGATATGATTTTTGTACTTTCTGGACCTGCAAACAAAACACGTGCTCAACTTTCTGCTTTACGTATGGAATTGGCAACTCGTTTAGGATTGCGTAATCCTGAAGAATTTGCTCCATTATGGGTTGTAGATTTCCCATTATTGGAACTTGACGAAGAAAGCGGTCGTTACCACGCCATGCACCATCCATTTACTTCTCCAAAACCAGAAGATATGGCTTTACTGGAAACAGAACCAGGAAAAGTTCGTGCAAACGCATACGATATGGTTTTAAACGGAAACGAAATTGGAGGAGGATCTATTCGTATTCACGATAAAGCGACACAACAATTAATGTTTAAATATTTAGGATTTACTGAAGAAGAAGCAAAAGCACAATTCGGATTCTTGATGGATGCTTTCCAATTTGGAGCTCCACCTCACGGAGGACTTGCTTTTGGTCTAGATAGACTTGTAGCAATTCTTGGAGGTCAAGAAACAATTAGAGATTTCATTGCTTTCCCTAAAAACAATTCTGGGCGTGACGTAATGATCGATGCACCTGCTGCAATTGACGATGCACAATTGAAAGAACTTCGTATTAAAGTTGATATTGCATAATTTTTACAAAATATTCAAAACACGCCGATTGATTTTTTTTCAATCGGCGTTTTTTTCATCTTTTTTTTTAAAAACAAATGCAATCGATTACTAAATTCTTACATTTTGCCTTTTTTAATATTCTTACAATTAATGATTCTCAAATTATCCGATTTTATTGGCATATCGATGCAATAAACCACGTAAAAACACTGTAAATCAATAATTTTTACAAAAAATTAACACGTACATGTCTTTTGTATTAGTTAATATGTTACATTTGCTTTATTATAAATTATTATTACAATTACAATGCGTACAGGTACAGTAAAATTTTTCAATGAATCTAAAGGTTATGGGTTCATTACAGACGAAGAAACAGGAAAGGACATCTTCGTTCACGCTTCAGGAATTAACGCGGAAGAATTACGCGAAGGTGACCGTGTAAGCTATGAAGAAGAAGAAGGAAGAAAAGGGAAAGTTGCTGCTAAAGTAGCAGTAATCTAAGAAAAATATAGCAATTTATTTTTTTTGCCTCTGAATGGTTTTAAAAACGCTTCGATTAATTTCGAAGCGTTTTTTTTTGCTTATTTCTTAAAAAAATATTAAAAAAATAGCGCCTTATTTATAATCAATAAAAATTAGGCATAAACGCATATTCTGAACATACTTATATCCTCCTTTAGTTTGTGATTTACATAGTTGAAAGTTATCTTTGTGGCTTATTCTTTAAGTAAAAACCCTAAGTTTATGCAATCTGATCAATATAGTTACATTCCAATTTTAATGCAGTTAGTTCTGGCTGTTGGTTTTGTGGTAGGAACAATAATTATTTCTGGAAAATTAGGCCCAAAAAGAACCTCTGAAGTTAAAGACAAAAACTTCGAGTGTGGTATCGAATCTGTTGGTAATGCACGTATTCCTTTTTCGGTAAAATATTTCCTTGTTGCGATCTTGTTTGTATTGTTTGACGTAGAGGTAATTTTCCTTTACCCTTGGGCAGTAAACTTTAAAGATCTTGGCATCGAAGGAATGCTAAAAATGATTGTTTTCATGGCTTTGCTTTTAGTTGGTTTCTTTTATATCATCAAAAAGAAAGCTTTAGAGTGGGAATAAATACGATTTTAGATTTTAGATTTCTGATTTTAGATTAAAGCTCTTCAATTAAAATTTAAAATTTAAACTCAATTCAATTAATACTGATTTAAAAAATTGATTTTACTTTTTACGATTTCAAAAATCTAAAATCTAAAATCAGAAATCTAAAATAAAAATGAGCGATTCAAAAGTAAATATGGTTGCACCGCCAGAAGGAGTTACTGGTGAAGGATTCTTCGCTACAAAACTTAATGATGTTGTTGGTTTAGCAAGAGCTAACTCATTATGGCCGCTTCCTTTCGCGACTTCTTGCTGTGGTATCGAATTCATGGCAACAATGGCATCTCACTACGATTTGGCACGATTTGGTTCAGAGCGTGTGAGTTTTTCTCCTCGTCAAGCGGATATGCTTTTAGTAATGGGAACTATTTCTAAAAAAATGGCTCCTATTTTAAGACAAGTATATGAGCAAATGTCTGAGCCTCGCTGGGTAATTGCTGTTGGAGCTTGCGCTTCTTCAGGAGGAGTTTTCGATACTTATTCTGTTCTTCAAGGAATTGACAAAGTAATTCCAGTTGACGTTTATGTTCCAGGATGTCCTCCAAGACCAGAACAAATTGTTGATGGTGTAATGAGATTACAGGAATTGGTAAAAAGCGAATCTGTTAGACGCAGAAGCTCTCCAGAATACCAAGAATTATTAGCTTCATATAATATCTCATAAAATGGCTTTAGAAAATACCCTGATCCAAGATAAACTTGTAGAAACATTCAATAACGATGTTTTTAACTTTCATCAAGAAAGAGATATTTTTACTTTAGAAGCTTCGGCTGACAAAATCACAGCATTAATACTATTTTTAAAAAATGATGCTGACTTACAATTTCACTTCTTAACCGATTTATGCGGAATCCATTATCCAGATAATGAGCAAGATCGCCAGTTTGCTGTCGTTTATCATATGCACAACTGGATCGAAAATAAACGCATCAGAATCAAAGTTTATTTAGATGGTGAAAAACCAGAAATAAAATCCGTTTCAAATATTTTCTTGAGTTCAAATTGGATGGAAAGAGAAACTTACGATTTCTTCGGAATCAATTTTATTGGTCATCCGCAATTGAAACGTATTTTGAATATGGATGAAATGGTGTCTTTCCCAATGAGAAAAGAATTCCCAATGGAAGACAGCGGAAGAACTGACAAAGACGACAGATTCTTCGGAAGAACAGTATCAAATTGCTAAATAATTCAACATTATAAAATGTCAGAACTATTACTACCACCAGAGCATCGTTATGCTAAAATAATTAAGGAGCGACACAATGAAGACGGAAGCGAACTTTCTGTTCTGAATTTAGGTCCTACACACCCGGCTACTCACGGTATCTTTCAAAACATCTTATTAATGGATGGAGAAAGAATTCTTGAAGCTGAACCAACCGTGGGTTACATCCACAGAGCATTTGAGAAAATCGCTGAAAATCGTCCTTTTTACCAAATTACGCCGCTTACAGATCGTATGAACTATTGCTCCTCTCCTATTAATAATATGGGATGGTGGATGACTCTAGAAAAACTTTTAGGCATTGAAGTTCCAAAAAGAGCTCAATATTTAAGAGTTATTGTAATGGAGCTTGCTCGTATTACTGACCACTTGATCTGTAACTCGATTCTTGGTGTAGATACTGGTGCTTATACTGGTTTCTTATACGTTTTTCAATTTAGAGAAAAAGTATACGAGATTTACGAAGAAATTTGTGGAGCTCGTTTGACTACAAATATGGGAAGAATTGGTGGATTTGAAAGAGACTGGTCTCCAGAAGCTTTCAAAAAAATTGAAACTTTCCTTGAAGAATTTCCAGTTGCTTGGAAAGAATTCGAAAACTTATTCGAAAGAAACAGAATTTTCCTTGATAGAACTGTAAACGTAGGTGCTATTTCAGCAGAAAAAGCAATGGCTTATGGATTTACAGGTCCAAACTTGCGTGCTGCAGGAGTTGATTATGACGTTCGTGTTGCGCAGCCTTACTCATCTTACGAAGATTTCGATTTTATTGTACCTGTTGGAAAATCAGGAGATACTTATGATCGTTTCTGTGTTCGTAATGCTGAAGTTTGGGAAAGTTTAAGCATCATTCGTCAAGCATTAGATAAAATGCCGGCTGGAAACGAATACCATGCTGAAGTTCCAGATTATTATCTGCCTCCAAAAGAAGACGTATATAATAATATGGAATCTCTAATCTATCACTTTAAAATTGTAATGGGAGAAGTTCCTGTTCCAGTTGCAGAAATTTACCATGCTGTTGAAGGTGGAAATGGAGAGTTAGGTTTTTATTTAGCTACTGACGGTAGTAGAACTCCATATAGATTACATTTCAGAAGACCTTGCTTTATTTATTACCAAGCATATCCTGAAATGATCAAAGGCGCATTGCTTTCTGATGCAATTGTTATTCTATCGAGTTTGAACGTAATTGCTGGAGAATTAGACGCATAAATGATTACAGATTTTAGAGTTTAGATTGAAAAGTCTAAAATTTAAAATCGGAAATCAAAAAAAATAAAGATTGCAGAATATAGATTGTAGACAACAGATGAATCTGAAATCTAAAATCTAAAATCTAAAATAAAAAATGGAACGTAAACATTACAAACAAGAAATAAACATGACTGAAGCATTGATGACACGCATCAATGAATTAATCAGTCATTATCCTGAAGGTAAACAAAAATCGGCTTTATTGCCAGTTTTGCATGAAGTTCAGGATGCACATAACAACTGGTTAAGCATTGAATTGCAAGATAAAGTTGCTGAAATTCTTCAGATAAAACCAATCGAGGTTTATGAAGTGGTTACTTTTTATACCATGTTCAACCAAAAGCCAATTGGTAAATACATGTTTGAATTCTGCCAGACTTCTTGTTGTTGTTTAAGCGGTGCCGAAAATTTAATGGATTATACTTCTGAAAAATTAGGCATTAAAATGGGCGAAACAACTCCAGACGGAATGTTTACCATCGCTGGTGTAGAATGTTTAGGTGCTTGCGGATACGCTCCAATGATGCAATTGGGAGATTTCTACAAAGAGAAATTGACAGAAGAAAAGATCGATCAGTTAATTGCTGATTGTAGAGATGATAAAATAATATTACACGATAAATAAGATGTCACAAAAAATATTATTAGATAAAATCAATATTCCTGGAATTAAAACCTACGAAGTATATCGTCAAAATGGCGGTTATGCATCTGTAGAAAAAGCTTTAAAAACACTTACTCCAGATGAAGTTACTGAAGAAGTAAAAAAATCAGGATTACGTGGTCGTGGTGGTGCAGGTTTCCCTGCTGGAATGAAATGGAGCTTTATTGACAAAAAATCAGGAAGACCAAGACACTTAGTTTGTAATGCCGACGAGTCGGAGCCTGGAACATTTAAAGATCGCTATTTGATGGAATACATTCCTCACTTATTGATCGAAGGAATGATTACTTCAAGCTATGCTTTGGGCGCTAACTTATCATATATCTACATTCGTGGAGAATATATGTGGGTTTTCAAAATTTTAGAAAGAGCAATCGCCGAGGCAAAAGCTGCAGGTTGGTTAGGAAAAAATATATTAGGAACAGGTTATGATTTAGAACTTCACGTACACTGTGGAGCTGGAGCATATATCTGTGGAGAAGAAACAGCATTAATCGAATCATTGGAAGGTAAAAGAGGAAATCCTCGTATCAAACCACCTTTCCCAGCGGTTTCTGGTCTTTGGGCAAACCCAACTGTGGTAAACAATGTTGAAACAATTGCGACTGTGCCTTGGATCGTAAATAATTCTGGTGATGATTACGCTAAAATTGGTGTTGGTCGTTCTACTGGAACTAAATTAATTTCTGCTTCAGGAAACATTAAAAATCCTGGAGTTTACGAAATTGAATTAGGTTTAAGTGTTGATGAATTCATGAATTCTGATGAATATTTAGGAGGAATGTCTTCAAGCCGACCATTAAAAGCTTTTGTACCTGGAGGTTCTTCAGTGCCAATTTTGCCAGCTGAATTAATTTTCAAAACAGCAAATGGCGAAGATCGTTTAATGACTTACGAATCTTTGAGTGATGGTGGTTTTGCTACTGGATCTATGTTAGGTTCTGGAGGATTTATCGTTTATGACGACACAGCTTGTATCGTTAGAAACACGTGGAACTTTGCTCGTTTTTACCACCACGAATCTTGTGGACAATGTACACCTTGCCGTGAAGGAACTGGATGGTTGGAAAAAATCTTATGGAGAATTGAAAACGGTCAAGGCCGTGAAGAAGATATTGAATTATTGTGGAGCATTCAAAGTAAAATTGAAGGAAACACAATTTGTCCTCTAGGAGATGCTGCATCTTGGCCAGTCGCTGCTGCAATTCGTCACTTTAGAGATGAGTTCGAATATCACGTTCGTTTCCCTGAAAAAATCAAAAATAGAGATCACTTTGTTGCTGAACCTTTTTCACAAGTTAAGCATTTAGTAGGCGGCAAAGTAATCGTATAAAAATAAAAAGCAGAAAGTTATAAAGTTCATAATGTTAAAAAGGACAGCAATTCTTTTCAATATTCCGACTTTCAACAAAAAGTTTAAAATAGTTTCAAGTTTCAAGTTAGTATAGTTTCATGTTCAACAACCTGAGACTTTAAACCTGAAACTAAAAAAACAAAATAAGAGATGAAAGTAACCATAGACGGTCAAAGTATAGACGTAGAGCCAGGAACAACGATCCTGCAAGCTGCACGTATGATTGGTGGAGATTTGGTACCTCCAGCCATGTGCTATTACTCAAAATTAAAAGGGAGTGGCGGAAAATGCCGTTGCTGCTTAGTTGAAGTTTCAAAAGGAAGTGAAGCTGACCCTAGACCAATGCCAAAACTAATGGCATCTTGTGTAACAGGATGTATGGACGGAATGGAAGTAAACAGTAAATCTTCTGCCAGAGTTATGGAAGCCCGTAAATCTGTAACAGAATTTTTATTGATCAACCACCCATTAGACTGCCCAATTTGTGATCAAGCTGGAGAATGTGATCTTCAAAATTTAAGTTTTGAGCACGGGAATCCAAAATCACGTTTTATTGAAGAAAAAAGAACATTTGAGCCAGAAGATATTGGTCCAAATATTCAACTACATATGAACCGTTGTATTTTATGCCAAAGATGTGTACAAGTTGCAGATCAATTGACAGACAACAGAGTTCACGGAGTATTAGATCGTGGTGATCACGCTAATATTTCTACTGGAATTTCTAAAGCAATCGACAATGAGTTTTCTGGAAACATGATTGACGTTTGTCCGGTTGGAGCTTTAACAGACAAAACTTTCCGTTTTAAATCAAGAGTTTGGTTCAACAAACCTTATAACGCACACAGAGAATGTACAACTCCAGGATGTTGCGGTAAAACTACCGTTTGGATGTTTGGTGGAGAAATTCAACGTGTAACCGGCCGTAAAGATGAGTACCATGAAGTTGAAGAATTCATCTGCAACAGCTGTCGTTTTGATCACAAAAACGTAAATGACTGGGTAATTGAAGGACCAAGAGAATTTGAAAAAGACTCTGTAATCAACCAAAATAATTACACTCAAAAATTAGAAAAAGTTACAATCGATACTGAAAAGAACATCCTTTTAGGTAGAGATATTGACCGTAAAAAGATTAGTATGGCAGCAATTCCATTAACTGATAAAGATCAAAAATAGTAAGAAATGGAAAGTGCATTTATTATAGAAAAGAGTGTTGTTATTGTTGTCGTTTTTGCGGTAACAATGATTATGGCAATGTATTCTACTTGGGCAGAGCGTAAAGTTGCTGCTTTCTTGCAAGATCGTGTTGGACCAAACCGTGCTGGATGGGGAGGTTTATTGCAACCACTTGCAGACGGTATGAAATTATTCTCAAAAGAAGAGTTTTTCCCTAACACACCAAATAGATTTTTATTCGTTGTAGGTCCTGCAATTGCGATGAGTACAGCCTTAATGACCAGTGCTGTAATTCCATGGGGAGATAAACTTCATCTTTTTGGAAGAGACATTATTCTTCAAGCAACAGACGTAAACATCGCTTTATTATACATTTTTGGAGTTCTTTCTGTTGGAGTTTATGGTATCATGATTGGTGGATGGGCTTCTAACAATAAATTCTCATTGATGGGAGCAGTTCGTGCAGCTTCTCAAATGGTTTCTTATGAAGTTGCGATGGGATTGTCAATGATTGCATTATTGATGATGACTGGAACAATGAGCTTGAAAGAAATCTCATTACAGCAACAAGGAATGAACTGGAATGTTTTTTATCAGCCATTATCATTCTTAATCTTCTTAATTTGCTCTTTTGCTGAAACGAACAGAACACCTTTTGACTTAGCAGAATGTGAAAGTGAGTTAATTGGAGGTTACCATACAGAATATTCTTCGATGAAAATGGGATTCTATTTATTTGCTGAATATGCGAGTATGTTTATTTCTTCTACAATTATTTCTGTATTGTTTTTCGGAGGATATAACTATCCTGGAATGCAATGGATGGTAGAAAATGTTGGTGTAAATACTGCTAACTTATTAGGAATTGGAGTTTTATTTATAAAAATATGTTTCTTCATCTTCTTCTATATGTGGGTACGTTGGACAATTCCAAGATTTAGATATGACCAATTAATGAACTTAGGTTGGAGAATTTTAATTCCGCTTTCGATTGTTAATATCATGATTACGGGTGCTGTTATTTTAAGACACGATATCGCAGCAGCTTTAGGATTCTAAGAAACTGTAATTAGCTTCAAATAAAAAACAAAATAGATTTTGAATTTGATTGACCAAATTTTGAATCATAAATTATAATAGTAAAAATGTCAATAGAAACTATATCATTATCGGGTAGAAAAAAAGTGGTGTCAAACAAGGACATGACTTTTTTAGAACGATTGTATCTTGTGGCAATTGTAAAAGGTTTATTGATTACCATTAAACACTTTTTCAGAAAAAAAGCTACAATTCATTACCCAGAGCAAGTACGCGAAAGAAGTGCTGTTTACCGTGGCCAGCATATGCTAAAACGTGACGAACAAGGTCGCGAAAACTGTACTGCATGTGGATTATGTGCTTTATCATGTCCAGCAGAAGCAATCACGATGAAAGCTGCTGAACGTAAAGCAGATGAAAAACATTTATACAGAGAAGAGAAATACGCTGAGATTTATGAAATCAATATGCTTCGTTGTATTTTCTGTGGTTTGTGTGAAGAAGCTTGCCCGAAAGATGCAATTTACTTGACAGAATCTAAAGTTTTAGTTCCTGCAAGCTATGATAGAGAAGATTTCATTTTTGGAAAAGACAAACTTGTTATGCCTTTAGAAATGGCTCTTAAAAATTCACAACTTAATAACGCTAACTAATGATACACATTCCAGATCTTGCAAACGCAACTCCTATAGGAGTGATATTTTGTATCTTAGCGTTTATTACTGTAATTACTGCTTTCTTGACTATTTTTAGCAGAAACCCAATTCACTCGGCTATTTACTTAGTGATTTGTTTCTTCTCTATTGGAGGTCATTATCTGTTATTAAACTCTCAATTCTTAGCAATTGTTCATATAATCGTTTACGCTGGAGCCATTATGATTTTGTTCCTATTTACGATTATGTTAATGAACTTAAACGAGCAAAAAGACGTGCACCGACCTCGAATTACACGTTTGGGCGCGATTGTTTCTTTCTGTTTAATTGTTATTGTTTTGATCGCAATCTTCATCAATTCTAAACCAATTGTGGGTGATTACGATTCAACAGGAGAAGATTTCCAATCGATTAAAGTATTGGGTAAAATATTATTGAACGAATATATGGTGCCGTTTGAATTTGCTTCGATCTTACTTTTAGTAGCAATGATTGGAACTGTATTATTGTCTAAAAAAGAAAAATTAAATAAGTAATGGGTAATATATTAAATCAAATAGGTATTGAAAATTACATCTTTTTAAGCGTTGTACTTTTTTGTATTGGTGTTTTTGGTGTGTTATACAGACGAAATTCTATCATTGTTTTTATGTCTATCGAAATCATGCTGAATGCAGTTAACCTTTTATTTGTGGCTTTTTCGACTTATCATCAAGATGCACAGGGACAAGTATTCGTATTCTTTTCGATGGCTGTTGCTGCTGCCGAAGTTGCAGTTGGATTAGCGATTCTGGTTTCTATCTTTAGAAACATTGGCTCAATTAGTATCGATAACTTAAAAAATTTAAAAGGATAAAAAGAAATGGATATTAATTTAGCTTTACTTTTAGTATTAACTCCTTTTTTAGGATTTTTAATCAATGTTTTCTTTGGAAAAAGCCTAGGAAAATCAGTTTCTGGAGCAATCGGAACTGTTGCCGTGGCAATTTCTTTCATCGTTACTCTTGTTCTTTTTAATCAAATTACTTCAACTGGAAAAGCAATTGAAGTTACTTTATTTGATTGGATTCAAATTAGCAACTTAAAAATCAATCTTGGATTTTTATTAGATCAATTATCTGTACTTTGGTTACTTTTCGTAACTGGAATTGGATCTTTGATTCACTTATACTCTATCAGTTACATGCATGATGATGAGAATATGCACAAATTTTTTGCGTATTTAAATCTGTTCGTATTCTTTATGATTACGCTTGTAATTGGAAGCAACTTATTAGTTCTTTTCATCGGATGGGAAGGTGTTGGACTTTGTTCTTACCTATTAATCGGATTCTGGCATAAAAACCAAGATTACAATGATGCAGCGAAAAAAGCTTTCATCATGAACAGAATTGGAGATTTAGGTCTTTTAATTGGTATGTTCATCATCGGTTCGATGTTCTCTACATTAGATTATGCAACTTTAAAAACGGCAATTGCTGGAGCTTCTAACTTAAATTTACCATTACTTTCATTAGCTGCTTTATGTTTATTCATTGGAGCTTGTGGTAAATCTGCTCAAATTCCGTTATACACTTGGTTACCTGATGCGATGGCTGGTCCAACTCCAGTTTCTGCATTAATCCACGCGGCTACGATGGTAACTGCAGGTATATTTATGGTAACAAGATTAAACTTTGTTTTTGACCTTGCGACAGATGTACAAACTGTTATTGCAGTTATTGGAGCTATCACTTCATTAGTAGCTGCTACAATTGGTTTAGTTCAAAATGACATCAAAAAAGTATTGGCTTACTCTACAGTTTCACAATTAGGTTTAATGTTCTTGGCATTAGGATTTGGAGCTTATGAAGTAGCGGTTTTCCACGTAATCACGCACGCTTTCTTTAAAGCATGTTTATTCTTAGGATCAGGTTCTGTTATCCACGGATTACATGGCGAGCAAGATATGCGTAACATGGGAGGTTTGCGCAAAGCAATGCCGATTACTTTCTGGACCATGTTGATTTCTTCATTAGCAATCTCAGGAGTTCCATTTTTCTCTGGATTCTTCTCTAAAGACGAAATCTTATTGACAGCTTTCCACCACAGTATTCCATTATACGTTGTTGGATCTGTTGCTTCAATTATGACAGCTTTCTACATGTTTAGATTAATGTTCTTGACTTTCTTCAAAGAATTTAGAGGAACTGAAGAACAAAAACATCATTTACATGAAAGTGGTTCATTAATTACTATTCCCCTTATTATTTTAGCTATTTTGGCAACTTTTGGTGGATTGATTAGTTTGCCAGGAAACAGCTGGTTGAATGAATACTTGGCTCCTCTTTTCACAAAAGTGGCAGGTGAAGAACACCATTTAGGCACAACTGAGTACACTTTAATGGGCGTTGCAGTTTTAGGAGGATTATTAGGAATTTTAATTGCTTATATAAAATACTTTAAACAAGACAATGTACCAGAAAGCGACGACAATATCACTGGCATCGCAAAACTTCTATACGACAAATATTATGTTGATGAACTTTATGATCTTGTATTTGTTCGTCCAATAAACGGATTATCAAAAATCTTTAGAGATTATGTTGAGACTGGTTTATCTACACTTGTTTTTGGATTAGGCAAAGTAGCGAATGAATTGTCATTCCAAGGGAAAAAATTACAAACCGGAAGTATCGGATTATATCTTTTTGCTTTCGTGTTGGGTCTTTGTGCCATTGTATCTTATATATTTTTAGCTCAATAATATTATAACTATGAACGTTTCTACTATATTAATTATACTTTTAATTGGTGCATTTGCCACTTATTTTTCTGGTGACAAACTAGCTTCAAAAGTTGCTTTGCTATTTAGTTTAGCTGCTTTAGGATGTTCAGTTGTATTATTGAATAATTATAATGCTGGCGAAAATATCAGCGTAATTAACAGCTGGATTACACAGCCAAAGATTTCTTTCGCCTTAAATGCTGACGGTCTTGGGCTTGCAATGGTTTTATTAACTGCTGCTTTAACTCCAATTATTATATTCTCATCCTTTGGAAATGAATATAATAATTCGAAAGCTTTTTATGCTCTAATTTTATTTATGGCATTTGCAATGACAGGAACTTTCCTTGCTGCAGATGGTCTATTATATTATATTTTCTGGGAGTTAGCTCTTATTCCTATTTACTTTATTGCTCTTATATGGGGTAACGGTGATGCAGACGAAAGAAGAAAAGCAGTGGTTAAATTCTTTATTTATACACTTGCTGGTTCGTTATTCATGCTTGTCGCTTTTATTTATTTGTACCAAAAAGCCGGAAGCTTCTTAATCGAAGATTTATACAAACTGAATCTTTCTACTGACGAGCAATTATGGATATTCTTGGCTTTCTTTTTAGCTTATGCAATCAAAATTCCAATTATTCCTTTCCATACATGGCAAGCAAATGTGTATCAAAAAGCACCAACTGTTGGAACAATGCTTTTATCTGGTATCATGCTTAAAATGGGATTATACAGTGTGATTCGTTGGCAATTGCCAATTGCGCCATTGGCAGCAAAAGAATATATGGATATTTTCATTGCATTAGGAATTGCTGGAGTTATCTATGGATCTATTGTGGCTTTGAGACAAAAAGATTTAAAGAAATTATTAGCTTATTCATCTCTAGCTCACGTTGGATTAATTGCTGCAGGAACTTACACTTTAACAGTTGATGGTTTACGTGGAGCAGTTTTACAAATGATCGCTCACGGTTTTGTTGTAGTTGGGTTATTTTACGCTGCTGAAATTATCTTCAGAAGATTCGAAACAAGAGAAATTGCTTCACTAGGCGGTATCCGTACGCAATCTCCAAAATTTACTTCAATGTTCTTAATTTTGGTTCTAGCATCGGTTGCTTTGCCAACTACATTTAACTTTGTTGGAGAATTTACAGTATTATACAGTTTGTCTCAAATCAATATTTGGTTTGCTGTTCTAGGTGGAACAACTATTATTTTGGGAGCTTACTATATGCTTAAAATGTTTCAGAATGTAATGTTGGGAGAAACGAATTCAAAAGTTTTTGCTGATGTTACTCTTAACGAAGGTATATCAATGGTAGCCATTATTGCTGTTTTGATATTCTTTGGATTTTATCCAAAACCAATCACAGATTTGATTACACCAAGTTTAGAAACGATTTTAAACGTTATCAATAAAAATTAATATTTTAAATAAAATAAATTAGGGCGTTTTAGATTTCCTAAATCAAAAAAACAAAAATGAATACATTAATAGCTATAACAGGATTGGGTATTTTTTGCCTATTGTTTGAAATTCTAAATTTTAGAAAAGGCATTGTTCCGTTTACCATTTTAGGTTTATTGGGAGTTTTGGCACTTAACTATTATGAATTTGGATCAACAGCAAGTTATTATAACAATATGATTGTGGTGAGCAAGTTCTCTACTGCTTTTTCATCATTGTTTATTATTTTGACTATTTTCCTTGTAGCGTTAAGTCATAATTTTTACGAAAATCATCAGACAAAAATTTCTGATTTTGTTGCGATAAAAGTATTTTTATTGGCTGGAGCTGTTGCTATGGTTTCTTTCGGAAACTTAGCAATGTTTTTCCTAGGAATCGAAATTCTTTCAATTGCATTATACATTCTTGCAGCAAGCGATCGTTTGAACATTAAAAGTAATGAAGCAGGTATGAAATATTTCTTGATGGGATCTTTCGCATCAGGAATCATTTTATTTGGTATTTGTTTGATTTACGGAGCTATGGGAACTTTCGATGTTACTGAAATCTATGAAAGCTCTTTATCTGCTGAATTGCCAATCTGGTTTCCAATCGGAATGGTCTTAATGACAATTGGTATGTTTTTCAAAATTGCAGCTGTACCATTTCACTTCTGGGCTCCAGATGTTTATGAAGGTTCTCCTGCATTGACAACTGCATTGATGAGCACTTTGGCTAAAGTTGTAGCTGTTGCAACGCTTTACAAATTAGTATCAGGATTAAATTTGATTCCTTCATTAGAGAACCAAGATCTTTTAGAAACATTCGAACATATCATTGTTATCATTTCAATTGCTTCTATGACAGTTGGAAACATAATGGCTTTGCGTCAAGTGAATGTAAAACGTATGTTAGCATTTTCTGGAATTTCGCACGCAGGTTTCATGTTGATGACATTTTTAACTATTGCAACATCTGCAGGAGTTTTATTATATTATGCTGCTGCTTATGCATTAGCCGGAATTGCTGCGTTTAGTGTTATTTTATACGTTTGCAAAAATCAAGACAATGAGGATGTTACAAACTTCCACGGTTTAGGAAAAACAAATCCGTTATTGGCTGCAATCTTGACTGGTTCATTGTTGTCTATGGCCGGAATTCCAATTTTTTCTGGATTTTTTGCTAAATTATTTTTATTCAGTCAAACTATTCAATCTGGTTATATTGCATTAGTTATTGTAGCTGTAATCAACTCAATTATTAGTGTTGGTTATTATTTCAAACTAATTTTAGCAATGTATTCAAAAGAACCAAACGAAGAGCGTACAGGAAAACCATTTCTTATTTATGCTGTAGCAGTTGTTTCAATTACTTTGAACATTGTTTTAGGTTTATTCCCTTCTTTAGTTTTAGATTTATTGAACTAATTTTTTCAAAAAAAATATAGAATGTCCATCAAGAATTTCTTTTGATGGACATTTTTTTGTTCTTCTTTTTTCAAGAAAAATTCATGTTAAAAATTTCTATTCAAACTTATAGACTTAAAAAAAACTTCATATATTTGAGTTCATCTAAATGTATTTAAACTATGGCTTTCAATTCAAAAAATCCATTTTTAAACAGCAAAAATTTTTCATCAAATGCTGTTTCAAGAGCTGAAGGAATGCACGAAGCACAAATTATTGACTACAATCAACAAATGACTGTTTCTGGCACAATTAACAAAACAGCTATTTTATTTTTAATTCTTACCGGTGCTGCCATGGTAACTTGGTGGATGGCTTTTAATGGAATGAACATCATGTTGCCAGCAATAGGTGGTGCAATTGTTGGGTTGATTTTGGTATTAATTTCAGCTTTCAAACCACAATATTCTCCATATTTAGCACCTGGTTATGCATTATTTGAAGGTTTATTCATTGGGGGAATATCTGCAATTTTTGAAGCAATGTATCTAGGAATTGTCATCAATGCTGTTGGTGCAACCTTAGTGACTTTTTTAGTTTGCTTAGGCTTGTATAAATTTGGAATCGTAAAAGTTACTGAAACATTCAAATCAGTAGTAGTTGCTGCAACATTGGCAATCGCGACTTACTATCTAATTTCTTGGATCGCTTCATTAATTTTCAATTTCACTCCTGTTCATTACGGAAATTCAATGATAAGTATTGGAATCAGTGTTTTTGTAATTGTAATCGCTGCCTTAAACTTATTCTTAGATTTTGATCAAATTGAACAAGGGGCACGACAAAGAATGCCTAAATTCATGGAATGGTATGGAGCTATGGGATTAGTAATCACATTAGTTTGGTTATATATTGAATTCTTAAGACTTCTTTCTAAATTATCGAAAAAATAATTTTTTCAACCCTATACTTTAAGCCTTTTTGAGATTTTCAAAAAGGCTTTTTTTTATGCTTTCATTTTAATAAAATTGTCTTTTAAAAAGACTTATTTTCTTTCAAAATCTCATTCAAAAACAAAACGTTACTCTGGTTTTTCTTCTTTAAAAAATGAAAACCAGACATTTTTTAAACTCTTTTTAAGCAAATTTCCCAAATAAAAAATCACAAAAGTAAGGTATTTCTTTCTTTATTTGAATTCGATTAAATTTTTAAAAAACTTCATAAAAATTAAAATTCGGAAACAAACTTATTTCAATTTACAGCAAAAAACGTAGTAAAAATAGGACTTCGCGAGAATTAAACAGATTATGTAATAAATTACAATTAATGCAATTTATTACATAATGAATATTATTTTACGTAATTTTTTAAGTTATTCATTTTTAATTAATCAAATAATTATGAATTTGAAAAAATTATATATTTTTGTGTAATCGATTACAATTAATAATTGTAAAAGATCATCAAAACCACAAATAATATTTACTAACTATTTTAACCAAACAATTATGAAAAAAAACCTACTTTTCGTTTTCGTTTTTCTTGCTTGCGTCCAAACTTGGGCACAACAAGTTACAATTAGTGAAGCATCGGGCTGGCTAGAAACTGCTTTTGTAAAATGGCAACCCGTCAGCAATGCTCAAACCTATAACGTCTATTATTCCGGTGCAGGAATTACCGACAAAAAAATTGATGATCAGCTCATCAGAAGCTACGGAAGTTATTTTCGAGCTGATATTCCAGGATTAAAAGCAGGATCCTACACAGTCAAAGTAAAGCCAGTAATTTCTGGAGTAGAAGGAAGTGGGTCTACTACTGGCACATTAACCGTATCAGCACATGATCGAAACGGATTTGCTTTTGAAAGCGGTCGAGTTCCAGGAGGTTATAAAGCTGATGGAACGCCAAAGGACAATGCAGTAATTTTATACATTACGCAAAACACCAAAAACACCATTTCAATGAACATTACCGGAGCAAGTGCAAATCCTTGTGTTGGTCTGCAGAATATTTTATACGCGATCAAGAAAGGAAAAGACACACGCCCATTCATTATTCGATTAATTGGAAATATTACTGATATGACCGTTATGGAAGGTGGCGATGTTGTTATCGAAAATGCAAACAACGCATCAAGCTACGTAACCATTGAAGGAATTGGAAATGATGCTGTTGCAAATGGCTGGGGCGTTCGCTTAAAGTCAGCTTCGAATATCGAGGTAAGCAATCTTGGTTTTATGAACTGTAATAGTACAGCTGGAGACAATGTTGGAATGCAACAAGACAATGACCATATTTGGGTTCACAACTGCGACTTATTTTACGGAAATGCGGGAAGCGATGCAGATCAAATTAAGGGAGATGGAGCTTTGGACAACAAATCTTCAACTTACATTACTCTTTCTTATAATCACTTTTGGGATAACGGAAAAGCAAGTCTTTTAGGCTTAAGTGAAGGAACTACAACTGGTTTGTACATCACGTATCATCACAACTGGTTCGACCATTCAGATTCACGTCATCCTCGTGTTCGTTATTATTCGGCACATATTTACAACAATTATTATGACGGAAATGCTAAATACGGCGCTGGATCAACTATGGGATCTTCTCTTTTTGTAGAAGGAAATTATTTCAGAAATGCCAAACACCCAATGTTAACTTCTTTACAAGGAACAGATATTTGGGACGAAGCCAATCAGGTAAATAATGCTGGAACTATGGGAACTTTCTCTGGTGAAGCCGGCGGATTTATAAAGGCATATAACAATACTTTTGATGCTTCAAACGGAACTAATAATATGCGTTTTGTGGCTTATAATGATCCGAATCCGTTATACAATATTTCAGGCAAAATAAGTTCAACTACAGATTTTGATGCCTATGTGGCAACAACAAGAGGTGAAACTGTAAGCAGTACAATCAAATCAAAATCAGGTGCAAACTCTTATAACAATTTTGACACTGATGCTTCTTTATATGTAAAAAATTTAGTGATTGACCAGCCTGCTACCGCAAAAACCAAAGTAACACAATACGCGGGACGTGTTTCTGGAGGAGACTTGAAATGGACATTCGACAACAGTGTTGATGATACTTCTTCACTTGTTATTTCAGCTTTAAAATCAGCATTGACAAACTATACGGGGACTTTAGTTTCTGTTCAAGGGGAAGGAAATCCTCCTGCAAGTTCACAAACACTTACTTCTACTGGCAATGAAAATCAAACTGTAACCAGCGGAACGGCAATCGCATCTATTGTATTTACTTGGGGTGGCGATGCCACAGATGCAACGGTTACAGGCTTGCCAGCATCAGGACTTAGTTTTGTAAAAAATGCAACAGCAAAAACCATTACTATTACAGGAACTCCAACTGCAACTGTTTCCTATTCGATAGCAACAACAGGAACTGGAACGCCAGCAACAGGTTCAGGAACAATTACAGTTAATGCAGCAGGCACACAAACACTAACATCTCCTTCAAATAACAATCAAACAGTGACAAGTGGATCTGCAATAGCTCCAATCGTTTTCACTTGGGGAGGTACTGCTACAGACGCAACCGTAACAGGATTACCAGCATCTGGAATTAGTTTTACAAAAAATACAACAGCAAAAACGATCACCATTACAGGAACACCAACAGCCTCAGTATCATATTCAATTGCAACTACTGGAACTGGAACGCCAGCAACAGGTTCAGGGACAATTACTGTCAATACAGGTACACCAAGTGGTGATGAGATTCATAATTTTACAACTTCTGGCAAAACAAGTTCTTTTTATGCAATAACAGGAAATATGAACTCAACTGATGGTTCTGTAACTTACAACGGACTTACTTTGACTAAACGTTTAAAAATTGAAACTAGCACATCGATAACCTATACAACAACAAGTGCTTCAACACTAACTTTAGTTTTTGATTCTAATTTCACAGGAACTATTAAAGTTGATAATGTTTCATATACAGCTTCGGCTGGAATTGCAACTGCGTCAATCGCCGCAGGTTCTCATACCATTACCAAAGGATCTGTTGCAAATCTTTTCTACATCAGCACAGCTTATACAAGTGGAAGTACTTTGCGAATGGCAAAAACGGCAGAGGTCACTGCAGAGCCAGAAACTTCAAAAATACTTTTATATCCAAATCCTGTTTCTGATGTTTTATATTTTTCAAAATCAACTCAAACGATCGAAAAAGTTCAGGTTTACAACATTTTTGGAACATTAGTGAGCAGTGCAGGAAAAGATGCTGAAAGTATTGATTTAAGCCGATTAATTCCTGGAACTTATTTAGTAAAAGTTTATACTACAGATGGCACTTTTAATCAAACAATTCTAAAAAAATAAACTACCAACCTTACTTGACTAACTTAATTTCAAAAGCAAAGGCTTCCAATTATGGAAGCCTTTGTTATTTTTACTATCTGTTAAAATCTTATAAATCAAATTTAATTCCTTGTGCCAAAGGAAGATTCGTAGTATAATTAATAGTGTTCGTTTGACGTCGCATGTAAATTTTCCAAGCATCAGATCCAGATTCGCGTCCACCTCCAGTTTCTTTTTCACCACCAAAAGCACCTCCAATTTCTGCTCCCGAAGTTCCGATATTTACGTTTGCAATGCCACAATCAGAACCAGTAACCGACAAAAATCTTTCAGCTTCGCGCAAATTATTTGTCATAATTGCCGAAGATAATCCTTGGGCAACTCCATTTTGAATTTCGATCGCGTTATCGACATCTCCAGAATATTTAATCAAATACAAAACCGGAGCAAAAGTCTCATGTTGCACAATCGCAAATGAATTTTCAGCTTCTGCGATTGCTGGTTTAACATAACAACCGCTTTCATAACCTTCGCCAGAAAGCACGCCGCCTTCAACCAAAATTTTTCCTCCTTCTGAAACCACTCTGTTCAAAGCAACTGCATAAGCTTCAACCGCGTGTGTATCAATTAGCGGTCCCACATGATTATTTTCGTCAAGCGGATTTCCGATTCTTAATTGTTTGTAAGCTGCTACTAAAGCATCTTTTACTTTATCATAAATACTTTCATGAATAATCAATCTTCGAGTTGATGTACAACGCTGACCAGCAGTTCCAACCGCTCCAAAAACAGCTCCGATAACAGTCATTTTAATATCTGCATCTGGAGTAACTATAATGGCATTGTTTCCTCCTAATTCCAATAATGATTTTCCTAATCGAGCGGCAACTGCTTGAGCGACGATTTTCCCCATTCTAGTTGAACCCGTTGCAGAAACTAATGGAATACGAGTATCTTTTGTCAACAACTCTCCTATTTTGTAATCGCCATTTACCAAACAAGAAATTCCTTCTGGCAAATTGTTTTCTTTGATAACTTGGGCGATTATATTTTGACAAGCAATACCGCAAAGAGGTGTTTTTTCAGAAGGTTTCCAAACGCAAACATCGCCAGAAATCCAAGCCAAAGCCGTGTTCCAAGACCAAACTGCAACAGGAAAGTTAAATGCCGAAATAATTCCGACAATTCCCAACGGATGATATTGCTCATACATTCGATGTCCTGGCCTTTCAGAATGCATGGTCAAACCGTGCAATTGGCGAGATAATCCAACCGCAAAATCACAGATATCGATCATTTCCTGAACTTCTCCATATCCTTCTTGCAATGATTTTCCCATTTCGTAAGAAACCAATTTCCCTAAAGCTTCTTTATTTTGACGTAATTTTTCTCCAAACTGACGCACAATTTCACCGCGTTGTGGCGCAGGAATTAATCTAAAAGTCTTAAAAGCCTCAGTTGCTGAACGCATTACTTTTTCGTAATCTTCAAGTGTTGAAGTTTTTACTGATGCAATTAATTTTCCATCTACCGGAGAAAAACTGTCTAAAATTTCTCCCGATGAAAAATTCTCTACGCCCGTTGAAGTTCCTTCGTTAACTAGTTTAATTCCTAGTTTTTCCAAGGCTTCATTCATGCCAAATTGTGATGCTATTGTTGTCATTGTAACTTTTTTAGTTAAAATTGTTATATTTTTTATGTAAAGATATTCTTTTAGAATTAATTTCAAATTGAAGTGTCATCATAAATACCCGTAAATTTAAGATTATTTAATAGTATTAACAGAAATAGAGCCGTATTTATTGGATTTATTTAGTGAAATTTGCACTACTTAAAAAATGAATTATGACCAACTTTAGTCGACTTTTGCTTTGTTTCCTTTTAATTTCAGCCAATGCTTTTGCTCAAAAAGAAAAATCTTCTTTCCAAGTTGTTCCCTTGGGAATAAAAGGCGGAATCGATGAAAAAAATCTTTCTGCTTATTTATTAGCGCCTTCAAACACAAAGGATTTTATTTGTCTTGATGCCGGAACTGTGAATGCCGGAATCGAAAAAGCAATTGAAAACAAAGTTTTTAAAGTTTCTACAAGCGAAGTTTTACGAAAATATATCAAAGGATATTTAATTTCGCATGCCCATTTGGATCACGTTTCTGGCTTGATCATAAACTCTCCAGCTGACTCATCCAAAACAGTTTACGCAACTCAAAAATGTATGGAAATGATGGAAAATCATTATTTCAATGATCAAACTTGGGCAAATTTTGGTGATCATGGACCAGGTTTTCCTTTAAAAAAATACCATTTTCAAGTCTTGAATTTAAACGAAGAAATGCCAATTTCAAATACAAAAATGACGGTAAAAGCTTTTCCGTTGAGCCATGTTAATCCGTTTGAGAGTACAGCGTTTTTAATCAAAAATGATGATTCTTATGCTTTATATTTGGGAGATACTGGACCCGATTCAGTTGAAAAAAGCGATAAACTAAAAGCTTTATGGACTGCAGTTGCGCCTTTGGTACAAAACAAACAATTGAAAGGAATTTTTATAGAAGTCTCTTTTCCAAATGAACAACCAGATCAATTTTTATTTGGCCATTTGACTCCAAATTACTTGATAAAAGAACTTCATGTTTTAGAAGATTTGGCTGGAAAAGGTTCTTTGAAAGGCTTTAAAATTGTGGTTACGCACTTAAAACCGCCTACAAAAAATATTGTAAAACTGAAAGAGCAGCTAAAAAATCAAAATGATTTAGGCGTGAAGATTATTTATCCTGAACAAGGGAAGAAGTTTGAGTTGTAATTTTTTTGGCCACAGATTTCACTGATTAAACGGATTAAAAAATTATTTTAAAACGGCACATATAAAAAACCCGACAGGTTTTAAAAACCTGTCGGGTTTACTATTTTATTATAATCAAAAATTATTTTTTAGCCACAAATCTCGGATCTGTTTCCATAACAGTTCCACATTTATCACAAGTTCTTAATTCTTCAGAATTGTAAAAATGTTCAAAATGAGGCAGAAAGTCTTTCTCAATATTATGAAGTTCAAAATAAACTTCATACAATTTATGATTGCAGTTGTCGCAATGCCAAAGCAATCCATCTGTATATCCTAATCCGGCACGCTTTCTTTCAATCACCAAACCAATTGAGCCTGCTGAACGAACTGGAGAATGTGGTACTTTCGCAGGATGAAGATACATATCTCCTGCATTCAGTTCCATTTCCTTGCGCTCTCCATCTTCCTGAATTACTACTTTTATACTTCCTTCAAGCTGATAAAAAAGCTCTTCGGTTTCATTATAATGATAATCTTTTCGGGCATTTGGTCCAGCGACAATCATGACTATATAATCGCCTGAATCTACATAAAGGTTTTTATTTCCTACAGGTGGTTTTAGTAATTGTCGGTTTTCTTCAATCCATTGGGTAAGATTGAAAGGTTTTGCTATAGCCATTTTTTTTCAGAATTTATGAAATGCTAAGTTAACGAATTTGTAGAGACACATTGCGGCGCGTCTCTACAAATTCTCTCTAATCAAATAAATATAAACCGGAAAATGATCGCTAAAACCAGCTTCAGTCAATGTATTTCGAAGAGGATATCCTTTATATTTTCCTGAATTCTGAATCAAATACGGTCGATTGAAAATCCCTGCTTTCCAAAATCTATAACTTGAAAAATCTGGCAGTATCAGAGATTGTGTCATTATAATTTGGTCGAAAATATCCCAAGAATCTCTAAATGCTAAAGTTCCCATTCCTTTTGTTGCCATTTCTTCGAAGGGATTAAAAGTTCCAAATTCGGAAGTTTCTGCTTTTTTAGCTTTTGCTCCTAAAGCGACTTTTATACTTTTATTAAACGGTCCATCATTCAAATCTCCCATCGTAATAACTTTCGCAAGTGGATTTATTTGTTGCAACGAATCGATAATTTTTCTGTTCAATCTACCAGCCGCTTCACGGTACGGACTGCTTGCTTTTTCTCCACCTGATCTGGACGGCCAATGATTAATTATGATATTAATTTCTTCATTTTCCAGAAAACCTGTAACCAAAAGCTGATCTCTCGTAAATACTCGATTATGATCTTCTTTAATTTCAACATCGCCCAAATCTTCATTTTGTTCTTCTTTAGGAACAATTTTGTCTTTGTAAATGATTAAAGGAATATTTGAAAAAGAAGTTGGTCTGAAATATTTTTTCTCATACAAAAGTGCCACATCGATTCCGCGCTGATCGGGTGAATCAAAATGAATAATTCCGTAATCGAGATTTGCAATTTTTTCTTGTTTCACTAAATCTTCGAGAACGCCTCTGTTTTCTATTTCAGAACAGCCAATCAAAGTTGGCGCATTTGAATTTTCAGGAGTTCCAATTTCCGAAATGACTCTTGACAGATTCTTTAATTTTTGCTCGTATTTTTCTTTTGTCCAATGTTGTGCTCCCTCAGGCGTCCATTCATCATCATTCGTATTTGGATCATTAATTGTGTCAAAAAGATTTTCGAAATTGTAAAAGGCTACAGTATGAATATTGTATTTTTTAGATTGACTGCTTAAAATAGAAATTGTAAAAAAAGCGATCAAACAAAAATGAAATTTAATAATTTGCATAACTTTAAAAAATTAAAACGCCAATTTAAATAATTTGTAAGAAATTTCAATTATTTACGCGCTCAAATATTTAAATTTGTCACAGACCAAAATTAAAAACAGCATAAGAAATCATGAATAGCTTCCTTAATCTTAAAAAGAAATTTAACTGCTTTAAAATCGCATTTCTTACTTTTGCTTTACATACACTCACTTGTCAATCTCAACAAATCATGATAACACCGCCTTATTTACAAAAAGGAGATACTGTCGCTCTTTTAGCAACAGCTAGAAAAAATGTCGACGACAATTTAAAACCAACAATTGATTTATTACACAGTTGGGGATTAGAAGCTGTTGTAGGAAGCACTATTGGTCTTGATTACCACCAATTGGCCGGAACTGATGAACAACGCGCCGCCGATTTTCAAAAACAAATGGACAATCCAAATATCAAAGCAATTTGGTGTGTTCGTGGCGGATATGGAACAGTGCGAATGTTAGATTTATTAGATTTTACCAAATTTAAACAGCATCCAAAATGGGTTATCGGCTTTAGTGATGTAACGGTTTTACATAATCATTTAAACACAATGGGCTTTAAATCGTTGCATGCTATAATGCCTGTTACGGTTGCACGCGCTACACCAGAGGCTGTTAGTTCATTAAAAGCAAGTTTATTTGGTGAACCCGTATCCTATTCTATTGCTCCAGACCCAATGAATCGTTTTGGAAAAGCTACTGGAGAACTAGTTGGAGGGAATTTATCAATCTTATACAGTTTATTAGGTTCACCATCGGCAATTGATTGCAAAGACAAAATTTTGTTTATTGAGGATTTAGATGAATACCTTTATCATATTGACCGTATGATGATGAATTTAAGACGAAATGGTTGCATCGAAAATTTGAAAGGAATTGTTATTGGTGGGATGACCAAAATGAAAGACAATGAAGTTCCGTGGGGGAAAAACGCTTTGGAAATCATTGATGATGTGACTAAAAAATATAATATTCCTGTAATTTTCAACTTCCCAGCAGGACATATTAGAGATAATAGAACCCTTATAATGGGAAATACTGTTACAATTGATGTAAATGCTTCCGGAAGCACACTTACTTTCCAAAAATAGTTTTTGAACTGAATTCAGTTTAGAAAAAGCTTTTTAAAAATACCACATAAAAATCTCGCAATCCCGATAATTATTGGGAGCAAAGTCGCAAAGTGTATTTAACTTTTGCGACTTTTTTGCGTGCAAAAAACTTTAAACCTGAAACTTGAAACAAAAAAACAATGGCAGAACACAACGAACTTGGAAAACTTGGAGAAGAGCTGGCTGTCTCCTATCTTGAAGAAAATGGTTATGAAATTTTAGAACGAAACTTTGTTATTCAAAAAGCCGAAATTGATATTATTGCTCAAAAAGAATCCATTTTGGCCATCGTAGAGGTGAAGACAAGATCGAGTTTAGATTTTGGTTCTCCACAGGATTTTGTCAAACAAAAAAAAATTCAGCTGCTCATAAAAGCAGTAAATGCCTACATAAACGATAGGGAAATGGATTTTGATGACGATTTAAATATTCGTTTTGACATAATTGCAATCCATAAATCCGAGGAAACATTTGCAATTGAGCACCTTACTGACGCTTTTTATCATTTTTAACATAATTTTTTCTTGTTATAATTGTAACAATTTGTTTTTTTATTTATATTTGCAGAGATTTATAACATCAAATTAACTAAACCAACACAATTAAGTTACAAAAAAAAAGAAAAAAAATTATGAAAACCGTTTCTTCCATCGTCGAAAATTACATCAAAACAAAACCGTTTTTATTAAATGCATTATCACTCGGAATTATCAATTTAACTTCGCTGTCTCGAAATATTATGACCGAGCTGGAAAGTGAGTTTGGCAAAGAGGTAAAACAAGGTGCTGTTGTAATGTCTCTTAAAAGATTGACTGAGGAATTAGATTTTAAATTAAACCACAAAATCAATAAAGTAATCAAGAATATTGGTGAAATTACTGTTCGTTCTGAGCTTACCGATTACACTTTTGCAGCTTCTGAAACTGTTTTAAACAAACAAGCTGATTTAATTTCTGATATTAATGCTTTATCTGATATTTTCTATACCTCATCACGTGGTGTAAACGAAACTAATATTGTAGTGAGCAGCAGTGTGAATCATTTAGTTGAAAAACACTTCATGAGAGAAAAACTAATTCAGAAATTAGACAATTTAGCTTCTATCACAGTTAAGTTGCCAAAAGAAAATATCGTTGTTCCTGGTATTTATTATTTCATTTTCCAACGTTTAGCTTGGGAAGGTATCATCATCAACGAGGTAATTTCGACTTCAAATGAATTTACGATTTTAGTTGGTGAAGATCAAGTTGACGTTGCTTTCAAAGTAATCAAAGATTTGAAAAACTAATAAAACAGAATTTAATTTTAGATCAATTATATAGATTCAATTTTCAATAATCCTTTTGTCTTTTACAAAAAAGATGAAAGGATTTTTTGATTCAAAAAATTGGAGAATTTCCAATTCCAATTTTGAACAATAAGAATATTCTCAGAATTAAAAATTCAGAATAGTTAATTTTTAAATTTTCAGCCAAAAAGTTATCAACTTGATAAAAAGCATTTTACCAGCGTATTTGCTGACTTTGAAGTTGCAATAATTTTTAAAAAACACAAATAAGTGTAATTTTTGACTTTTATATGCGAATTATATTTTTATATATTTGCTAACCACTCAACACATTAGAGTATCGATTTTGATAGTATCGTAATATAATTAGATTTAAATACAAACTAATTAATTTAATGTTGGAAGCCAAAGATCATAGCGACAAATTATTGGTAAACGAACTAAAAAATGGCAGCGAAAAAGCATTTCGTTCCCTTTTTGATTTGTATTACCAAGACATCTATGGCTACAGCATTAGTCTATTAAAATCGAAAGAAGCTGCCGAAGAAAATGTTCAGGATGTTTTTATGAAGGTATGGCAGCATCGCGAAAACTTGAATCTGGAGCAGTCATTTAAGGCTTATATTTTCACCATTGCGCGAAATCAAGCTTTTAATACTTTAAATAAAGCTGCAAACGATCAGGTTTTAAAAGAAGCTGTTTTTTATGAAAGCCAAAAATCTCATGAATACGGCGATTATTCGATTCGCGAAGAAGATTGCAAAAAACTTCGCAAACAAGCTATAAAACAATTGCCCCCCAAGCGAAAGCAAATTTTTAAAATGTCCCGAAAGAAAGGCATGAGTTACGAAGAAATAAGTCAGGAACTCGGCATCTCTATAAATACTGTCAGGAACCAAATGAGCAAAGCACTGGAATCCATGCGAGTCTTTTTTCAAGTTCATGATGAAATTATCTAAACCAAAAAACCACAAACCATTAAAATCACTTCTAACCGAGTGATTTTTTTTTGCTCTTTTCTTAAAAAAAGAACTCACGTAACTATCAGTAAAATCAATACTTTCCATCGATTTTAAACAAAATCGAGCATACAAAAGATGTTAAAATTGAAAAATTTCTAACGTTTGAGTAGTAGTAAACTTATTCTCAACTGTATTATATAAAACCCCGACCTAAAACAATTCGTAATGAATTCAAATTCTGAAATGCAACGTCTTTTACAAAAGTTTGTTTTGAACCAATGTACGCCCGAAGAAACAAACGAGGTGATTGCTTATTATAAAAAAAATCAGCTTACTGATGATTTCCCAACGGTAGAAGATGTTCAAAATCTTTTGGACGAAATGCCAAAAATGGACAAACAAACTGCCGATGCTATTTTCATGAATATTTTATCTGCTTCAAAAGAAGAAGAAAAAGATGAAACTATAATTGAAATGCCGGCAAGAAAATCGAATTATAGAAAATACATTTCGATTGCAGCGTCTGTTGTTGTTTTATTGGGAATTGGTTTTTTCTACAAACAAAGTCTTTCAATTAAATCTCCTGAAAAACAATTTGATTTCAAAAGCACTGACATTGTCCTTCAATTAGAAAACGGAGATATTCAGGTAATCTCTGAAAACAATTCATCGCAAGTAAAAGATGCAAATGGAAATATTGTTGGAAATCAAACTGGAGATAAATTAGTTTACGAAAACAGTTCAAATCCTGAAAAATTGGTTTACAACACCATCAAAATTCCGTACGGGAAAAAATTCCGTCTTCAATTATCAGACGGAACATTTGTTCATCTTAACTCGGGAACAACTTTAAAATATCCTATAAAATTTATAGCTGGAGAAAACAGACAAGTATTTCTTGATGGAGAAGCTTTTTTTGATGTTGCCAAAGACAAAGAACATCCATTTATCGTAAATGCCGACAACTTAAATGTTCGAGTTTTAGGTACGCATTTCAACGTTTCTAATTATCCTGAAGATACTTCAACCGATGTTGTTTTGGTCGAAGGCTCAGTTGGAATGTACGAATCGAACGAGCAATTTGACGAATTAAAAAACACCATTTTGAAACCTGGATTTAAAGGCAGTTTCAATAAAGAAAATGCCAAAATTTCAACTAAAGCTGTTCTTACTGATATTTATACTTCATGGATAAATGGTGGCCTGACTTTCAGAAATATGACGTTCAAAAACATTATTACAAAGCTTGAAAGACGCTATAATGTTACAATTGTAAACAAAAACGAAAAACTAGCCAACGAAAAATTCAATGCCAGCTTCAAAGAAGAATCTATTGAAAACGTTATGAGCTATTTCAATGATATTCATGGTATTAATTATACTATAAAAGACAATCAAATACTAATTAAATAACCACTTAAAACCAAGAAAAAACTATGACGAACTAACATTACGGGAATAAAAAAATCGGAAAGAGCTGCGAACAATTTCCGATTAACTAAGTGATTGAATATAACGAATTAACTACAATCAATTGACAAAATTATGAAAAAAAAATCAAAGAATACTGGGTTTCTATACCGAGTGTTCCAAAATGACCTAAAATTGAAACTAACTACACTACTTATTTTGGTCGCCATGTTTAATATTAGAGCGAATACTTATGCCCAAAAGACAAAAGTTACGCTAGAATTAAACAATTCAACAATCGAAAAGGTTATTGAGACCATAGAACAAAAAACAGATTTCAGATTTATTTACAAGCTGAACGATATTGATTTGGATCGAACCGTTTCAATTTCTGTAAAAGATCAATCGATTTATGTGGTTCTAGATAAGATTTTTAAAGGAACTCCAACCGAATTCAAAATTCGTGATACACAAATAATCCTTAAAAAACCTGAGCTAAAAACAGAAATAATTCCGTTTCAAAAACAAACCGTATCAGGTGTAATTACAGACGAAAATGGTATGCCTTTACCCGGAGCATCTGTAATTGAAGAAGGAACAAAAAACGGAATGGTAACAGATTTTGACGGAAAATACAAACTTACAGTTGAAAGCAGTCAATCTGTAATCGTAGTTTCATTTGTTGGATACAAAGAGAAAAAAGTAACCGCTAATCAAAGCGTAATCAATATTCAGCTTATTCCAGATGCAACTGACCTTCAAGAAATTGTAGTAGTTGGTTATGGAACTACAGCTAAAAAAGATGTAACCGGAGCTGTATCTTCAATTGCTGCAAAAGACATGAATCAAGGCGCGATTGTAAATCCGCTGCAATTGATTTCTGGAAAAGCTGCTGGTGTTAATATCACGCAAATTGGTAGTGAGCCAGGCTCAGGGCCAAGTGTGCGTATTAGAGGAATTTCTTCATTAATTGGAGGAAATGATCCTTTGGTAGTTGTAGATGGAATCCAAGGAAACTTAGATTTATTGAATCAAGTACCACCAACTGAAATTGAAACTATTGATGTTTTAAAAGATGCTTCTGCTACTGCTGTTTATGGTTCTCGTGGAGCTCCTGGTGTAATCATTGTGACGACTAAAAAGAATAAAGCAGGAAAAACAACTATGGAATACATTGGATCTACTTCTGTAGATTTTATTCCAAAAAAATTAGACATGCTTGATGCTAATCAATGGTGGGATACTGCTCAAAAATATGGTGTTCCTGCATCTGCTAATCACGGTTCAAATACAAATTGGTATGGTCTTTTGACGCAAACTGGAATTACGCAAACGCATACATTATCTTTTGGTGGCGGAACAGATAAATTTAATTACAGAGCTTCAATCACGGCAATTATGCAAGATGGAGTTGTAATTAATTCAAGCAACCAAAAATACATTGGACGTATTCAAGCAACTCAATTAGCGCTTAATGACAAATTAAAATTGACTTTTAATTTAAATACGGGTGTTAATAATACCACAAACAGTATTGCTAGTATTGGAACTGTTGCCTATATGTCAAACTTAATTACAAATTCATTATTAGCAAGACCTACAGATCCTGTTTTTAATCCGGATGGAACCTATTTTACAGATGCTGCCGTATTTCATTATTTAAATCCATATGCAGCGGCACAAGAAGTAACTAATGAAACTCAAAATGATAATTTATTTGGAAGCTTAAAAGCAGATTTAGATTTAGGAAAAGGTTTTTCAGCAAACTGGTTTGGAAGCTGGAGAAAAACGAATAGAACTGCAGGCTATTACATGCCAGCAGAATCAACAGATAATAATGCAATCGAGCAACACGGTTTTGCTAATATCGATAACAGTAGACAAAATGAAAAGCTAACGAATATCAGTCTTACCTATAAAAAAACTTTTGGAATTCACAGTTTTAATGCATTGGCTTTATACGAATGGCAAAGCCAAACTTATCAAGGTAATTATACTCAAGCAAGAGGTTTTATTAGTGACGAAGCAACTTACAATGCGCTACAATTTGGCGATTTGTCAAAAGTAAGAGCTGGAGATATCAGATCTTATAAAAATGACAGATCATTAGTTTCTTATTTAGGAAGACTAAACTACTCTTTATTAGACCGTTATTTATTGACAGCAAGTATCAGACGAGATGGTTCATCTGTATTTGGTGCAAACAACAAATGGGGAAATTTCCCGTCAGCATCTGTTGCATGGCAAATCAACAAAGAGTCGTTCATGTTGAATCAAAATTTGTTTAACGAATTAAAATTGCGTGTTGGATACGGTGTAACGGGTAACCAGCAAGGGCTTTATCCGCAGACTTCACTTCCATTAGTTGACAGTGCAGGAAATATTTATTTTGGAGGCTCTATCATCACCAATTTCACTATTGCTCAAAATGCAAATGCTGATTTGAAATGGGAAACTAAAAAACAAACCAACATTGGACTTGATTTTGGTCTTTTTGACAATCGATTAAGAGGTAGTTTTGATGTTTACGATTCTACTACAGATAATCTTTTGTTTGATTATACAGTACCTCAACCTCCGTATCCTTATAATAAAATTAAGGCAAACGTAGGAAGTATTTCAAACAAAGGTCTTGAAGTTGCTCTTGCTTATGATGTTATCAGAAATGAAAACAGTACACTAACACTCGCTGGAAACGTATCTTTAATGAAAAACGAAGTCCTTAATTTGAGTGGCAGCATTAATGGTATTCCTTTAAATACAAACTTTGTAAACTGGGGAGCACCAAACTCATTACTGGTACAAGGAAAACCAATTGGTTCATTTTACATTTTAGAAAGTACAGGTACAAATGGTAATGGTGTAGAAACTGTAAAAGATATTGACGGAGATGGTAAAATTGATCAAGGTGCTACAAGCGCAGATCGTTATTATGCAGGTTCAGCATTACCAACTTACACTTTTGCATTCAACCCATCTTATAGATACAAAAACTTTGACGTTTCTATGTTATGGAGAGGTTCTGGAGGAAATAAAATCTACAATAACCTTAATCAAAGGCTTAGTATGTTGGAGAACACAGGTAGTTCAAACGTTTTACAAAGTGCTGTTGATAAAGGAATCTTTTCTTCTCCTTACGCATCTGATTTATGGTTAGAAGATGGTTCGTTTGTCCGTTTAGAAAATGTTACTGCTGGATATAGTTTCCGTTTTACTGATAAATATGTAGACTCTATTCGACTTTCTCTTACCGGAAACAATTTACTACTGCTTACAAATTACACAGGTGTTGATCCTGAATTGAACGTAAGCGGAAGTGGTGATCCTAATGATAATTTTGGTGGTGATAAAGGAATTTATCCTCGTACCAGAAGTGTTGCATTTGGTTTGACTGTAAAATTTAAATAGTAGAAGAAATGAAAATTAAAAATATAGTAATAGCAGGAAGCGTATGTTTCGCTACCCTTTTTAGCTGTACAGATCTTAATGAAAATATATACGACAAATATCAACCGGACAGCTTTTACGGAACTCCCGAAGGAGCAAACATTGCTCTGGCGAGTGTTTATGCAGAAATTCCAGGTGACTTTGAACGTAAAGGCGTTCCTGGCGTAGGTTATGCAGGGGCAGATAACGGCTGGTACGACATGAACTGTATGTCATCAGACGAACAAGTAATTCCACACAGAAATGACGGTAACTGGCAACAGGATTTTGCTCGTTTGCACAAACACGAATGGCTTCCTTCTGAGTACATCATCAATAATACTTGGAACTGGCTTTACAAAGGTATTTTCAATGCCAATTTAGCTGTTGAATTACTAGAAAAATCAAATGCTGATCCATCAAAAATTGCTGAAGCAAAAGTGTTACGTGCTTTCTTTTATTACTTATTGATTGACGATTTTGGCGATGTGCCTTTTTACACAGAAAATAACATTACTGTTGATAAAATTCCGCAAGCAAGCCGTAAAACGGTTTATGATTTTATTGTAAAAGAATTAACTGAAAATGTAGAATTGCTTTCTGTTACAAAAGGAGGAAATTATTACGGAAGATTCAACAAATGGGCAGGTTATACGTTATTAGCGAAAGTATATTTGAATGCTCAAGTGTATACTGGAGAAGCAAAATGGGCTGAATGTTTAGCCGCTTGCAACAAAGTAAGCGAAGGCGGTTTTACACTTCATTCTGGTGCAGAAAATGCGTCTAGCCCATTAGGAAATAAATATTATGAATTATTTGGAGATGTACTCCCAGAGGATGAAACTATTTTGTCAATTTTCGCAACACTTGATGTTGTTTCTCGAAATGTATATGCCGTTCGAAGTGTATATGGACCGCAGGGTACAAAAATGTTTGGACTTGCAGGCTGGAATGGAACTATAGTTCCTACTGATTTCTTCTTGAAATATGCTACAAATGATATCCGAAGAAAACAATTTTTATTTGGAGAACAACCAGGCGGATTCAATTATACACTTGAAGTTGCTTCGTTAGACAATCCTGGAGCTGCGCCTCAAGCTGGAGTTCGCAATGTCAAATTTTATCCTGCAGGTGCACAAACAGGCGGTGGAGCTTCAAATGACTTTCCTATTTACAGATATGCCGATGTTATCTTAATGATGGCAGAATGCAACGCGCGTTTAGGAAATGCTGCTGCTGCAAAACCATTTGTAGATCAAATTAGACAACGTGCTGGTTTAGATCCTTTGGCTGCAAACCCAACTCTTGATGATATTTATAATGAAAGAGGATTCGAATTAAACTGGGAAGGCCACCGAAGACAAGACATGATTCGTTTTGATAAATTTTTATTAGCAAATCAATTCAGACCAGCTTCTCCTGCTTACAGAAAATTGTTCCCAATTCCAACATCTGCTTTAGATGCGAATCACGGACTTAAACAAAATCCAGGTTACTAAAAACGAAAACTATCATGAAAAAATATATCAATAAATTATTCGTACTTGGCAGTTTGCTTTTTATAGCTGCTTCTTGCGAAACCGAAGGACAACTTACAACCTTAGCCACAGTTACTTTTCCTTCTGCAATTGAAGCTTCATCAAGTACAATAGTGCTTAAAGAAGATGTTTCAGATCAACCAGCTTTACTTGTTTCTTGGCCAAAAGTAACGTATCCGATTGCAGCTCCTGTGAGTTATGCGATACAATTTGATTTGCCTACAGATATTAAAGGAAATGAAGCATGGGGAAAAGCCATAAGAGTTGAAGCTGGAGAAGATGTTTTAAGCAAATCTCTTACTGGAGCAGAATTGAATAAAATTGCCACAGATTTAGGCATGAAACCTAACGTTGCTGGAGAATTAATAATTCGAGTAGAAGCTAATATGGATCACCGAGTTTATTCAAATCCTATTACAATACAAGTTACTCCTTACTTGAAAACTGTTGTTATAGGCGAAATTTATATGCCGGGAAGTTATCAAGGGTGGGCTGTAGAAACGGCCGCTGCTTTAACAGAAATTCAAATAGGAGTTTATCAAGGTTATATGACTTTACCTGAAGGTGCAGGTCCTGGATTTAAATTAAACAAAGGAAGAAACTGGGCTCAATTCTATGGTGCAGGCGATACAAATGCCGATATGAAAAATATGAGTGATACTGATTTTACACTTCCTGCTGCAGGTTCATACCAAATAAAAGCAAATTTAAATACGCTGAAATGGAGCGCAACGCCTTATTCTTGGGGAATTGTTGGAACTTCTCAGCCGGGAGGATGGGACAATAGTACGCCTATGAGTTACGACCACCAAACAAAAACTTGGAAAATTACGACCAATTTGGTAACAGGAGCACTAAAGTTTAGACTAAACAATAGTTGGACTATCAATTATGGCCCAGCAGATCCTTCAACGAATACAATTAATTTAGATAACGGAAATGCTTACGACATTCCTGAAGCAGGACTTTATGAAGTAACGTTCAAGATTAATGAAGTAGATCCAACAAGCAATGGCTATCCAAAAACAGCAACTTGTACGATCGTTAAAAAATAATCTAACATTGTAATAAAGCTAGATTAGTTTGAGTGATACCTGCCTTTTTTGAGCGAAAGGCAGGCTATCTTTCAACTCGGCATTTATTATAAACTAAATCGAAAAAATATGAAATTCAATATAAAACCTATTTATACATTTCTGCTGGCTTTGGCATTCCTATCATGCAGTTCGTCTGATGATAATGAAGCGACTCCAGTTTCTCCTTATACGCAATATGGAGCTTCTTTCGAAAAAATGCCAAAAAAGGAAGACGCCATTATTTATCAAGTAAACATTCGTGCTTTTAGTCAAGCAGGAACATTAAAAGGAGTTCAAGACAGATTGACTCAAATTCAAGAATTGGGAGTAAATGTGATTTATTTAATGCCTGTTTATCCTGTTGGAAAAGTAAAAGCTTCGGGAGAACTTGGTTCACCTTATGCTGTAAAAGATTATAAAGCCGTAAATCCTGATTTTGGAACTTTACAGGATCTTCAAACTTTAGTGGAAGAAGCACATAAAAAAAACATGGCCGTTATTTTGGACTGGGTTGCCAATCATACTTCTTGGGACAATGCTTGGATTACAGAGCATAAAAATTGGTATCAACAAGACGCAAGCGGAAACATTATTATTCCTCCAGGAACAAACTACAATGATGTTGCACAACTAGATTTCAATAATACTGAAATGAAAGATGCAATGATCGATGCCATGTCATATTGGATTTACAATGCAAATATTGACGGTTTCAGATGTGATTATGCCGATTTAGTGCCTCAAAATTTCTGGTCTGATGCGATAACAAAATTGAGAAAAATCAAAAAAAATCAAAATATTTTGATGCTTGCCGAAGGTTCAAAAGTGAATCATTTTGTGGCTGGTTTCGATTACACATTCGGATTTAATTTTTTCTCAACTTTAGAAAAGCTTTTTAAAGAAAATAAATCTGCACTTACGATTCAGCAATCAAATGCGACAGAATATGCAACAAATTATAACCCAGAAAACAGAATTGTAAGATACACCAGTAATCATGATGTAAATCTTGCAGAAGGAACGCCGTTAGAGCTTTTTGGAGGCAAAAAAGGATCTATCGCAACATTTGTTGTTGCTGCCTATTTAAAATCGGTTCCAATGATTTACAACGGACAGGAAATTGGTTATGACAAAAGGCTAAATTATTTTGCAAAAACGCCAATTGATTGGTCAACTGCAGATGCTTCAATGCTTGCCGAATACAAAAAAATCATCGCTTTCAGAAACACAAGCAATGCTATTAAAACAGGAGAATTTAATGGTTACAGTAGTGATGCCGTTTGCGCTTTTACAATGACAAAAGAAGCCGAAAAAGTTTTTGTTCTTTCTAATTTGACCAGTTCAACTGTTAAACATCTTGTTCCATCAACTTTAAAAGGAAACTGGAAAGATGCTTTTACAGGAACTGCTATTACTGTTGGTTCAGAAATAACGCTTCAGCCTTTTCAATATTTAGTATTGAAAAATTAATTCCAAGGCAATTTTAAATAAAATTAAATTTGCACAAAACCAAATAACATGAATTTTCAATCCCAAAAAATGTTGCTTCAAATTCGTTTGGGCAAAAAAACAGCGCTTTTATTTTTTGCATTCGCCGCTTCATTTTGGCTTCAAGCTCAAGAAATAACTTCGCCAGACAAAAATCTTTCTTTAAAGTTTGAATTAAAAGAAGGCGGAATTCCGTCTTATCAATTATCATACAAGCAGAAAGCTGTTATTAAGCCGAGTTCCTTAGGTTTAGAACTTCAAAATAATGCTTCGTTTATGGATGGTTTTGCAATTACAAATACCGCACAAACTTCTGTTGATGAAAATTGGAATCCTGTTCTAGGTGAAGAAAAAACAATTCGCAATCATTATAACGAATTGGTTGTCACTTTGGCACAGCCAAAAAACAATAATCGTTTTGTCAGAATCCGTTTTCGATTATTCAACGACGGATTAGGTTTCAGATATGAATTTCCAAAGCAAAACGATTTAAGTTATTTTGTAATTAAAGAAGAACGTTCTGAATTTAATCTGGCTGGAAATCATAAAATTTTCTGGATTCCGGGAGATTATGATACTAATGAATATGCCTATACGACTTCAAAGATTTCGGAAATTCCTTCTTTGATGAAAAAAGCGACTATTGAAATCAATGCGCAATGTCCAATAAAAGAATTGTCTATACAAACACCATCGATGATGAAATCTGATGATGGTTTATACATCAATATTCATGAGGCAGGATTAATCAATTATCCAGCAATGTATCTGGAAGTTGATGCTCAAAACAACAAAATGAAAAGTCATTTGGCACCAGATGCTCTTGGCGCGAAAGGTTATATGCAAACCGATGCACAATCGCCTTGGAGAACTATTGTGGTAAGCGATAAAGCGACTGATATTTTGGCTTCGAAATTAATTCTGAATCTTAATGAACCTACAAGTTACAAAGATGTTTCTTGGATCAAACCAGTGAAATTTATCGGAATTTGGTGGGAATATTTTGTGGCTGGAAGAAGCACATGGGCTTTTGGAAAAGAAAACAACGTAAAATTAACTGATGATTTTACAAAATTGACTCCAAACGGAAAACATGGCGCAACAACAGAACGTGCAAAAGAATATATCGATTTTGCGTCTAAAAATGGTTTTGATGCGATTCTGATCGAAGGTTGGAACATTGGCTGGGAAGATTGGATTGGAAACTGGAAAGAAGAAGTTTTTGATTATGTAACGCCTTATCCAGATTTTGATGTAAAAGCAGTTCATGAATATGCGGCTTCAAAAGGCGTAAAAATTATCATGCATCATGAAACTTCTGGATCGGCTACGAATTACGAACGTCGTTTGGATCGTGCTTTTCAATATATGAATGACAACGGTTACGATGCAGTAAAAACAGGTTATGTAGGGAAAATTATTCCGCGAGGCGAACATCATGACGGGCAATGGATGGTAAATCATTACATCAATGTTGCCAAACGCGCTGCCGATTATAAGATCATGATTGATAGTCACGAAGCCGTTCGCCCAACTGGTTTGAACCGAACTTTCCCAAACTGGATTGCGCAAGAATCTGCTCGTGGAACTGAATTCGAATCAATGGGAGGTTTAGCGCCAGATCATACTACCATTTTGCCTTTTACAAGATTAATGGGAGGCCCAATGGATTATACGCCTGGAATTTTCCAAACTGATCTTTCGTATTACGGTACTGGAAGCACACAGCGTGTAAACACTACTTTGGTAAAACAATTGGCTTATTATGTAACGATGTACAGTCCGTTGCAAATGGCAGCTGATATCCCAGGGAACTATGAGCGTTTTCCAGATGCGTTTCAATTTATCAAAGATGTAGCTGTAGATTGGGATAACAGTTATATTCTCGAAGCTGAACCGGGAGATTATATTACAATTGCCCGAAAAGCAAAAGGCAAAAACGAATGGTTCATTGGTGGAATCACTGATGAAAATGCAAGAACTGCAAACATTTCATTTGACTATTTGCCTGCTGGAAAAAACTACATTGCAACCATTTATGCTGACGCGAAAGAAGCAAGCTGGAATCAAAATCCGCAGAAATATACAGTTACTAAAGTTATCGTAAACTCAAAAACGAAATTAAAACAGTATTTGGCTTCTGGTGGTGGTGTTGCCATCAGCATCAAAGAAGGAAATGCTTCAGAATTAAAAGGATTGAAAAAAATATAAAAAACTTTGGTCGGTTAATTAGTAGTAAAAATGGCGTAGAGAATTTCTTTACGCCATTTTTTTTACTTTTTTTTCGCCACGACCCGAGCGACAGCTAATAGGCGAAGCAATTCACGAATTATTTTTGAAAATCTGCTTAAAATAAATTCGTGAATTCGTGGCTATTTTTTTTACTCCTCAAACAATTCCATCAATTCCAGCGCACGTTTTATCGACTTCACATTTTCAAAAGTCAATAACAAGCGTAATCCGTTTACGGTTTGTTTTTCTTTCATTTTGCAGAGTGAACTGTGTTTTTGAACGAAGTTTAAAACGTTTCTGAATTTCACCGATTGGTAATAATCAGATTGTTGGTCTGAGACGAAATAACCAATCATTTTGCCTTGTTTCAACACTAATTTCTCAATTCCCACTTTCGTTGCAATCCATTTGATTCTGATGCTGTTTAGTAAAGCAACTGCAGGTTTTGGCAATGGCCCGAAACGGTCGATTAGTTTTTTCTCGAATTCCTGTAAACCGGCTTCGTCTTTTATCGCGCCCAATTCGTTGTATAAAACCAAACGTTCTGAAACGTTGTTGATATATTCATCTGGGAATAATAACTCGAAATCGGCATCGATTTGAATGTCTTTTACATATTCTTTTGTATCGATATCATTCTCTTCTGGATACAAGTCTTTGAATTCATTTTCCTTCAATTCCTCGATTGCTTCATTCATGATTTTTTGGTACGTATCAAAACCAATTTCATTAATAAAACCGCTTTGTTCGCCACCCAATAAATCTCCTGCGCCGCGAATCTCCAAATCTTTCATGGCAATGTTGAAACCGCTTCCTAATTCGCTGAATTGCTCCAACGCCTGAATACGTTTTCTCGCATCTTCGGTCATTGATGAATATGGCGGACAGATGAAATAACAGAATGCTTTTTTGTTGCTTCGCCCTACTCGACCACGCATTTGATGCAAATCTGATAATCCGAAATTATTAGCATTGTTGATGAAAATCGTGTTGGCATTTGGAACGTCTAATCCGCTTTCGATGATTGTGGTTGCGACCAAAACATCAAAATCTCCGTTCATGAAACCTAACATCAATTCTTCGAGTTTTGCGCCGTCCATTTGTCCGTGACCAATTCCGACTCTTGCATTTGGAACCAAACGCTGAATCATTCCTGCCACTTCTTTTATGTTTTCGATTCGGTTATTGATAAAGAAAACTTGTCCGTTTCTCTGAATTTCATACGAAATCGCATCACGAATAATTTCTTCATTAAAACCAACGACATTCGTTTCAATTGGATAACGATTTGGCGGAGGCGTTGTAATTACCGATAAATCTCGTGCCGCCATTAATGAAAACTGCAATGTTCTTGGGATTGGCGTTGCCGTCAATGTCAACGTATCAACGTTAGCAGCAATGGTTTTCAGTTTATCTTTTACGTTTACACCGAATTTTTGTTCTTCATCAACAATCAATAAACCAAGGTCTTTAAAAACCACATTTTTGTTTACCAATTGATGTGTTCCAATAACGATATCCAGTTTTCCTTCCGCTAAATCTTTTAGCGTTTGTGTTTTTTGTTTTGCCGTTCTGAATCGGTTTAAGTAACCAATTGAAACCGGCATATCTTTTAAACGCTCTGAGAAAGTTCGATAATGCTGATATGCCAAAATGGTTGTCGGAACTAAAACTGCTACTTGTTTGCTGTTGTCAACCGCTTTAAAAGCAGCACGAATGGCAACTTCCGTTTTACCGAAACCAACATCACCACAAACCAAACGATCCATTGGGCGATCGCTTTCCATGTCGGCTTTTACTTCCGCCGTTGATTTCATTTGGTCGGGCGTATCTTCATAAATAAACGAACTTTCTAATTCGTTTTGAAGATAACTGTCTGGCGCAAATTGAAACCCTTTTTCTAAACGGCGTTTCGCATACAACTGAATCAAATTGAATGCAATATGTTTGACACGGGCTTTGGTTTTCTGTTTTAAAACCTTCCAAGCGTTCGATCCAAGTTTATAGATTTTCGGAGGCGTTCCGTCTTTTCCGTTGTATTTCGAAATTTTATGAAGCGAGTGAATGCTCACATACACAATATCATTGTCGGCATAAACCAATTTTATGGCTTCTTGCGTTTTTCCTTCAACTTGAATTTTCTGCAATCCGCCAAATTTTCCAATTCCGTGATCAATGTGCGTTACATAATCGCCTACAGAAAGCGCGGTTAATTCTTTTAAAGTGATATTCTGCTTTTTAGAATAGCCGTTTTTGATGTTGAATTTATGATAACGCTCAAAAATCTGATGATCGGTATAAGCTGTTATCTGGTTTTCTCCATCAATAAATCCTTGGTATAAAGGAAGAACGATTGTATGATATTGCTTTCGGATATTTTCTGAATTGGCTTCATCTAAACTTTCAAAAATATCATGAAAACGTTTTGCTTGTGTATCATTCGAACAAAACAGATAATTTACAAATCCGTTAAAATGATTATCGCTCAAATTATTCAGCAATAAATCAAACTGTTTGTTGAAAGATGGCTGAGGCTGAATATGAAATTCAAATTTCTTAGTGGTTTTATAAACGGGTCTCGATGCCAATTCTACAACTGAAAAGTCCAAAGATCTTTTTATAAAGGACGCCTGATTTAAAAACAATTGTTCTGGCGTAGCATGTTTTATTTCTTTCGAAAGTTTCTCAAAAGCTTCTTCTGCTCTTGCAAATTGTTTGTCCAGCTGACTAAAAAGTCCTTCGGTATTTTGAATGAAAAGAACCGTTTTTTCGGCTATATAATCTAAGAAACTCTCACGGTTTTCCTGAAATAATTTGTTTTCAACATTCGGGATAATCGTGATTTTTTTATGGGTTTCTACAGACAATTGCGTTTCTACATCAAAAGTTCTGATGCTATCTACTTCGTTTCCGAAAAACTCAATTCTATAGGGATGATCGTTCGAAAAAGAGAATACATCGACAATTCCCCCACGAACTGAAAATTCACCAGGTTCCGTGATGAAGTCTACTCTTTTGAATTCGTATTCAAATAAAACTTCATTGATAAAATCAATTGAAATTTTATCGTTTAAAGCTACTTTTAAAGTGTTTTTATCCAGTTCTCTTCTTGTAACTACTTTCTCGAAAAGCGCTTCAGGATACGTAACAATTACAGCTGGTTTTTTTCTTGAATTTATTCGGTTTAAAACCTCAGCACGAAGCAAAACATTTGCATTATCGGTTTCATCAATCTGGTATGGGCGACGAAATGAAGCGGGATAAAACAATACATCCTGCTCGCCAATCATTTGCTCCAAATCATTTAGATAATATGCGGCCTCTTCTTTGTTGTCTAAAACAATCAAAAAAGGCAGTTCGGTTTTCTTGAAAACGGAACGTATAATAAATGAAACAGCAGATCCTAACAATCCGCTGATATTCATTTTTACTTGATTTCCTTCCAGTAAACTTGTCGCAATCTGCTGCGCTTTTGGCAGATTATCGTAGGTTGTATATAAGGCGTTTTTACTCAACTTTTGGTATATTTGGATCTATTGGCGTCGCCGAATTCGGAATCGCGCGTGTTGTATCTAACATTCTAAGGAAATCTTCTTCTCCTTGCTCTTTTGGAATTTTGGCTTTTTCGACAATCTTATCCATTTGTCTTTCCAATGAAATGATTTCTTTGTTGATTTCTCCAATTAAAAAAGTCACTTTATCGTCTGGAATAGTACTCAGATTGATATATAAGTCCATCATTTTGACTTTGGTGATCAAAATAGAAATTCTGCTTTTTATGGCTGGCTGGTTTAATTCTGCCGGAATATTATTGTTCAAAGCCATCGCCTTTTTTGAAATCGCTTTGGATTTTTTTTGAAAGGCTCCAATTGTTCTTCGTGGTTTTTCTCCAAGCTCTTTTAAAAACTCGCGCCATTCGTTCCATGTGCTTGCATTTTTTTCTGAAGCTTCATTGATTGGCTCATCTATAAAAGTCCACGCTTTATTAATATTATTGAAAATTTTCTCGTTCTTTTTGGCTACTTTTTGATTTTCAGCAAGGCGTTTTGCATTTTCGTCCTGACAAGATTGCAACAGAAAAATCAAAAGTAAAAAGAAAGCTATTTTATATTTCATCTGAAAAAACATTAAGCGACAAAGTTACGAAGTAAATTTACAATTATGAAGGCTGTTTTTTGCTAAAGATTCTATAAATCAAGGTTATTATTTTTCTCGTCAACAAGTTCAAAAAAGCAGCTTTTTTTTGTTTTACTTTTCATTACAAGGCCTTTTAATAGCAAAAATAAAAAGGCACAAAGACACACCCCTGCAAAAGAGAATAATCCAACAAAGAAACTTTTTTATTAACGAATTAATAATTTATGATTCTAAAAAACAGATGTAATTGCGAAAACGTTATATTTGTCTCTCTAAAACTCACAAAGATGAATCCGAAAATATTGATCATTGGCGCATGCGGTCAAATTGGGACGGAACTGACCCAAAAACTACGCAAGCTATACGGAACAGAAAATGTAATTGCTTCTGATATCCGAAAATTAAATACTGACGTTGTTAACTCAGGGCCTTTTGAAGTGGTCAATGCTTTAGATTTTAATCAAATTGAACATTTGGTTGAAGTACATCAAATTACAGATGTTTATTTAATGGCGGCGCTTTTGTCTGCAACTGCAGAAAAAAATCCGGCTTTTGCTTGGGATTTGAACATGAATTCACTTTTTCATGTTTTGAATTTAGCAAAAGCAAAAAAAATCAAAAAGATTTTCTGGCCTTCAAGTATTGCTGTTTTTGGTCCAACAACTCCAAAAGAAAATACACCTCAATATACTGTAATGGAACCTTCAACAGTTTACGGAATTAGTAAGCAAGCTGGTGAAAGATGGTGCGAATATTATCATAATATTTATGGTGTTGATGTTCGCAGTATTCGTTATCCTGGTTTGATCAGCTGGTCGACTCCTCCGGGTGGTGGAACTACAGATTATGCTGTTGATATTTTCTATAAAGCAATTGCCGATAAAAAATACGAATGCTTCCTATCATCTGAAACTAAAATGCCAATGATGTATATGGACGATGCGATTGACGCAACGATCAACATCATGAAAGCGCCAGAAGAAGAAATCAAAATTCATTCTTCGTACAATCTAGCTGCAATGAGTTTTACTCCAACTGAGATTGCGGCTGAAATCAAAAAACATATTCCAGAATTTGAAATTAGTTATAATCCAGATTTTCGTCAGAAAATTGCGGACAGCTGGCCAGCAAGTATTGATGACAGTTCTGCAAGAGAAGATTGGAACTGGAATCATAAATTTGATTTGGAAACTATGACAAAAGATATGATTGAACATTTGAGTTAAATTATTTTTAGCACAATTTGTTTAATCATTACAAAGTAAAAATCTCAATTGCCTCCAGCTTTAGCTGGAGGTTTTTTTTGTCATAAATACTAGTGGTTTATATAAGTTTGTGTTTGTCATTTCGACTGAAAGGAGAAATCGCACTCGTAACCACAAAGTAGAATGGAATATTGGAGCGGAATTTTCTATTGCGATTTCTCCTTTCAGTCGAAATGACAAAATTGCGGGAAATCCTGTTTGTTAAAATGCCATTTGTGATGCTCCTACAACTAAAAAATCCCGTTTAGAAATTCTAAACGGGATTTTTTTATATTCTTTTTGAAGATTACTTCACTTCAAAAACATTATTTGTTTGTTTAATATCAGCCATTAATCCACTTGGATCGATAGTGATTTTTTTGATTGCAGTTTTGTTTTTATCGATTGTAAAACTGTAGTTTGATTGTGCCCAAGCCCAGTCATCAAGAACAGTTCTTTTTTCGTTTGGATTTGGATTTGGTTTAATGAAATTCATCATTCGTAATGGAATGTAGAATGTTTCAGAAGTTCCGTCAGTATAATCCACTTTTAAATCGATTGGCATTGGCATTCTTCCAATTCTTTCTAAAGTAACCGTTGTTTTTCCAGAATTGTCCACAACATCTTTGATTCCGTAATCAATTGTATTTGCTGTTTCTGCCCAATCCACTAAATACCAATCTAATTCAGCACCAGAAACTCTTTCAGCTGATCTTTTGATATCGTTTGGAGTTGGATGTTTGAATTTAAAATCGTTGAAATATCTTTTTAAAGTTTTGTCAACGTTTTCTTTTCCGATTACATATTCCAATTGCGAAAGGAAAATACTTCCTTTTACATAAGATGAAATGCTGTACGGACGGTTTTCGTCGTAACGATCACCGTGAGTCGTTTGTGGTTGCTCTTTTCCAGAATTTACCAAATTGTAATAAGCAGTATAATTTCCTTTAAACGGATTTGCTTCTTTTTTGTCTCCTTTTAATTCGTTCAAAGCACTGTCTTCGATATACGTTGTGAAACCTTCGTCCATCCAAGGATGTTTTGATTCGTTTGAAGCCAAAATATGTTGGAACCAAGAGTGTCCTAATTCGTGCGTTGCAGTTCCTAAAATTCCTTCAAGAGTGCCGCTTCCTAGCATTAAAGTACACATTGCATATTCCATTCCACCGTCTCCACCTTGAATAAATGAATATTGTTTGTACGGATAAGCTCCAACTCTGTTGTTGTAGTAATCCATAACTTTTACCATTAAAGGCTCAAGCTGTTTCCAGTTTCCAGTTGTTTTTTCGTCATTTTTGTAGAAGAAATGTAAATCGACATCGTTTGGTCCTTTTACAATATCATGTGTATATGCTTTATCAGCTGCCCAAGTGAAATCATGAACATTTGGCGCAATAAAATGCCAAGTCAACGTTTTTGTTTTTTTAGGATACGTAACTGTTACGCCAGCATCTTCATAGCCGTGTCCAATTGAATTTTTATCTTGTAAATATCCAGAACCTCCGATTGTGTAATCTTTGTCTATTGTAATTTTTACATCAAAATCTCCCCAAACACCGTGAAATTCTCTTGCGATATAAGGATCTGCATGCCATCCTTCGAAATCAAATTCGGCTAATTTTGGATACCATTGCGACATTGAAAGTTCAACTCCTTCCTTATTATTACGTCCAGAACGACGAATTTGAACTGGAACTTGACCGTCAAAATCTAATGTAAAAGTAGTTTTTGCACCTGGCAAAATTGGCTTAGCCAAAGTCACTTCCAGAATAGTAGATGAAAGTCTTGTTTGAGCAACAACTCCGTCTTGTTTAAGATTGCTGATTTTTAGAAATCCAATTTCATTTGGTTTCAAAGTTTCAATTCGGCTTTGTTTGATTTCTTTACCTTCAGCATCTTTTACTTTGTTAACCATTCTTGCATCTGGATCTTTTATAGTGTGCAAACGCGCATCCATTTCACTTCCTGGCTGAAATGCATTTGGGTATAAATGATAAAAAACTTTTCTTAAAGTATCAGGAGAATTATTAGTATAAACTAATTCCTGTTTTCCTTTGTATTGATAGGTTTTTACGTCCATCGATACTTCCATTTTATAATCGACATGTTGTTGCCAATAAGGAGCACTTTGGGCAAAAGCAGAGTTTAAACCCAAACTCAGAAAGGATAATAGTACAATTTTTCGCATGGTTATTTTAATGAAAATGGAAGAGCTGCCGCCCTTCCATCGGATTAATATATTCTTTTTGATTATTTTTTAGACATTTTTTCGGCCATAAGCAATGCATTGTAAGCATTTACCATTTTAGCTGTTTTTGAAGATTCTGTTGATGAAACTGCCGCAGGTTTTTCACCTGTTTCTTCGTTTTCGCCCAAAACTACTTTTGCAGGAAGTGCCACTCCAGAATCCATCAGAATTTGTTTCACTTGAACTGCTTTCAGTTTTGGATAATATGAACGAATCAATGCGGCAACACCAGCAACATTTGGCGATGCCATTGAAGTTCCTTGTAAATATTTGTATTTATTGTTTGGAACCGTTGCGTAGATTTCTTCTCCTGGAGCAAAAACGTCAACATTTATTTTTCCGAAATTTGAAAAACTTGCCACCACATTTTCACCATATTGTTTGTTGATAGCTCCAACCGTGATTACATTGTTTGTAAACTCTGTTACATTGTCTTTAGAATCATTTGGGTAATTGATGTTTTTTGTTTCATCAATGTTGTACCCATCATTTCCTGCTGCGTGGACGATCAAAACATCTTTTTTGGCAGCATATTTTAATGCATCGTAAACCCAGTCTTTGTGTGGAGAATAGCTTTTTCCGAAACTTCCGTTGATTACTTTTGCTCCGTTGTCAACTGCATAACGAATGGCAAGTGCAATATCTTTATCATATTCATCTCCGTCAGGAACTGCTCGTACAGTAAGGATTTCAACATTATTTGTTATTCCGTCACCGCCTAAATTATTGCTGCGAACTTGTCCGATAATTCCAGCAACGTGAGTTCCGTGCAATGCTTTTTCTTTGTCTGGACCAAAAACAATATTATTTCCGTAATGATTGTTTTTAATATCATCTGGATTATCGCCTACGATTTTTCTTCCGTCGTATTCTTTATTTAAATTGTAGTTTAACTCGTCGTAAACTTGTTCTCTATACTCTTCAAAATCAGCTTCAGGATCAAAAGTTGGACCAGCATTTGTAAAAATCTGAGTCATGACCATTTTAGATCTTGCTACTTTTGGATCTGTAGATGTCAACGTATTTAAATCTTCCAATTTATACGTTGTTTTGCCTAGTTCTTTTTTGATTGTATTATGAACATCAAGCAAGAAATCAACTTGTTGCTTGTTTTTTAAGGCTTCATCATACTTATCATTATATTGTGCCAAGGCCGCTTTGTATTGCGCTGAACCGTCATCGCCTTTTTTAACGATACGCGTCAATTCAAGATTTTCGTGAACTGCATTGCCAAGGAAATTCCATCCGTGAATGTCATCTATAAATCCGTTTTTGTCATCATCGATTCCGTTTCCTGGAATTTCTTTTGGATTTGTCCAGATCATTCCTTGCAAATCTTCGTGCTCGATATCAATACCTGAATCTACAATCCCGACGATTACTTTCTGCCCTGTTTTTCCTTGTAATAATTCGGCGTAAGCCCTATCAACACTCATTCCTGGGATAGAATCTTTTACCAAATCCAGATGACTCCATCTTTTCAGTTCATTTTCAGTTACTGGAGCCTTTTTGACAACAGCTAAAGGTGCCTTAATAAATTCTTTAGAAGCAGTAGATTGCGCTTGTAAAGTAGTCCCGCATCCTGCTAAAACCAATAAAGCAAAAGCAGATAATTTTAATGGTTTTATGTGACTCATGTAATTAAATGTATCGTTAAAGTTAAAAGATGGGCCTAAATTAGGACTTTTTGTTACAAAAAACTAACGATTAACACTGTCTTATGATTATTTAAATTTACTTTAAGGAAACAGAAAGCTAACAAAAAATACTTTATATCAAATACTTAAAACTAATCTTATAAAAATTTTATGTGGTTTTATTTTTTGAGTTTTCTGAAAAGTGGCTTCTTACGGTTTTCCGTAAGGAATTTATCATAGAATTAATTACACTTGTGGCCTTATCCCTAAATTCATTCTATGAAAACAAAACTACTTTTGTTTCTTTTATTGGCAAATTTTTCAATTTATGCGCAGTATGTCGCTATCCCCGATCTTAACTTCGAAAATAAATTAATTGCTCTTGGAATTGATTCTGGAGCTCCTGATGGGCAAGTATTAAAAACAAACGTTACAAACGTAACTACATTGAATCTTACTGCAAGTAATATTGCTGACTTGACCGGAATAAAAGATTTTGTTTCTTTAAGAAAATTAGATTGTTCATACAATCAATTAACTTCTTTAGATGTAAGTTTTAATCTAAATCTAACGGATTTATCTTGTCAAAATAATTTACTGCCAAGTTTAGATATCACAAAAAATACTGGTTTAAAACTCTTAAACTGCAATGCTAATAAATTAGATTATTTAGATCTTACTAAGAACATTTCTCTAATTTCAGTTGGTTGTTCCCAAAACAACTTAAGCGAATTGGATATTACAAAAAATACTCTACTTGAAACTTTTTTTTGCATCCAGAATAAATTAACGTCACTTGATTTAAGCAAGAACACTTCCCTGACTATTATGAGTTGTCGTCGTAATCTTATTACTTCAATCGACATTACAAAAAATACAGCATTGTTTTCTTTTTCTTTTGAGCAAAACAAAGTCCCATTTTTAGACCTAACTAAAAGTCCTCAATTAAAATTTTTATATGGCGCAGATAACTTGCTAACAAATCTTGATGTTTCTAAAAACACTGCTTTAGAAATTTTATCTATTAGCAAGAATAAAGTTTCGAGATTAAATCTTGCCAATAATAAAGCATTAACCTTTTTAGATTGCAGTGAGAATAATTTAATTTCTTTGAATGTAAAAAACGGGAAAAACACTTTAATTACTACTGATTTTAATGCTATAAACAACCCAAATTTATCTTGTATTCTAGTTGATGACGTGGCGTACTCAAATACAAATTGGGCGACTAAAAAAGACGAAACTGCGGCTTACAATGATGTTAGTTGTGGGCTTGATTATACGCTAATCCCCGATATTAATTTTGAAAACGCCCTGATTGCAAAAGGTTATGACTCTGGTGTTCCCGACGGAAAAGTATTAACATCAAATATCAATACGCAAACATCCTTAAGTATTGCTTCAAAAAACATTACTGACTTAACCGGAATTCAGGATTTTATTGCTTTAAAATTTTTACATGCGCCGTATAATAAATTGACAACTTTAAATGTTTCTCAAAACTATCAATTACAACAGATTAATGTTGACGCCAATAAACTAACAGAGCTAGACGTTTCAAATAATATTCAATTAAAGGAATTATATTGCATGGGCAATCAATTGACTGCTTTAAATGTTTCTCAAAATACAGCTTTAGAACAATTTTATTGTTATAACAACCAAATTTCTACTTTGGATGTTTCTAAAAATTTACAATTGCGTGGATTAGAATGTGGCCAAAACAAACTAACCTCTTTAGATCTTTCTAAAAACACACTTTTGTACTATCTTGAATGTTATACAAATTCCCTTACAACTCTCGATGTCAGCAAGAATACAGCTTTAATATCTTTAAATTGTGAACAAAATCAGCTACTTAATCTTGATGTTTCAAAAAACACTTTACTAGATGCTGTCTATTGTGGAAAAAATAAAATTACAAATTTAGATTTTTCTAAAAACACTGTTCTGACTGATTTAACTTGTAATGACAATAATCTTTCCATTCTAAATCTTAAAAACGGAAATAATACAAAGTTAAAAACCGCTTCAACAAAACTGAACAACAATCCAAATTTGACTTGTATACAAGTTGATGATGCCATTTATTCAAACGCTAATTGGAGTTCTCTTAAAGATGATATTGCAAATTATAATACAGATTGCGCAACGGCTGATCTTTACACTTACATTCCTGACTTTAATTTTGAGAAAAAATTAATCGAATTAGGAATTGATACTAATCCAGCAGATGGCAAAGTTTTAATTTCAAGTATTAATAAAGTAACATCGTTAAATGTATCAAGTGCAAATATTTCTAATTTAAAAGGAATCGAAGGATTTTCTGCTTTAGAAAATCTTCAGTGTGGCGCTAATAAATTAACCTCTTTAGATTTAAGCAAAAACATCACTTTATCATCTTTAGACTGTAGTGGAAACCAATTAACTACTTTAGATCTTACTAAAAATACAGCTTTGACTACTTTGAATTGCTATGCCAATCAATTAACAACTCTTGATATTAGTAAATGTAGTACTTTAACCTACCTAAATTGTAGCGGAAATCAATTACCAAAATTAGAAATCGACAATTGCACTTCATTAACCGAATTGTTAGCCTCTTCAAACCAATTGACAGATCTAAATTTGGATAATAATACAGCGCTTACTCGTTTAGAGGTAGGTGCAAATCAATTTAAAGTCTTAAACATAGAGAAAAACACAAACTTGACTAATTTAAATTGTGATTCAAATCAATTATCAACTCTCGATACAAATAAAAACACAAAACTATCTTTTGTAAGTTGCAAAAATAATCAGATTACAAATCTGGATTTTAGCCAAAACACAGAGTTAACTCTATTAGATTCAAGTAATAATAAAATTACTACTTTAAATGCTGGAAAAAGCAATAAACTAGTCGCGTTAACTTCTGAAAACAATCAAATATCAGATTTAAACATAGACAACATTACAACTCTTGATCTTTTAGATTTCAGTGGAAATAAAATAAGCCATTTAGACATTTCAGCACAAAAAAACCTAACTCAATTATTTTGTGCCAATAATGAACTAACGACATTAGATTTAAGTAAAAACAGCAAGTTGACTGATCTGAATTGTACATCAAACAAACTTGTAAGACTAGATTTAAAAAATGGAAACAATACGAATTTCCATTCTTTTAATCTTAAATTATCTAATAATCCTCTTTTGGAATGTATTCAAGTTGATGATGCTGATTATGCTAATACAAACTGGGCTAATTACAAAGACAATACAGCTTCATTTTCACTGGATTGCTTACCTGCTTACACCTTAATCCCTGATGCAAATTTTGAAAAAAAATTAATTGCTTTAGGTCTTGATTCTGGAGAATCTGATGGAAAAGTTTTAAAATCCAAAATTTCAACTTTAACATCTCTTAATGTTGAAAAAAGTGATATTACAGATTTAACAGGAATCGAAGATTTTACAGAATTACAATACCTTATATTTAGTTCTAATAAAGTAAGCTCTGTTGATTTGAGCAAAAATCTCATGCTTGAAACTTTATGGCTTGATGATAATAACATAACAACTCTGGATATTTCTAAGAATAGTAAACTTCGCATGCTTATCAGCCAAAAAAATCAAATAAGTTCAATTGATTTATCTCGTAATACAAGTCTTACAGATTTAGGGATTAGCAATAACAAACTCACTGATTTAAATCTTACTAATAATAAAGAATTAAAATACATAAACGCTTCTGAAAATCAATTAACAAGTCTGGATTTATCTCAAAACAAAAAGTTAGAAGTTGTATACATAAATAATAATCAACTTGAAAGTGTTAATTTAAAAAATGGGAATAACACTTTAATTCCTGGGCAAAGATCAAGTTTAGATTTAACCAATAATTTAAATCTAAAATGTATACTTGTAGATGATATTAAGTATGCTGACAACAATTGGTCGAGCTCAAAAGATGCTGCTGCCTTATTTTCAATAGACTGTTTACCTACATACACCTTAATTTCTGATGTTAATTTTGAACAAAAATTAATTTCTCTAGGTTTAGATTCAGGCCCAACAGACGGAAAAGTTTTAACATCGAATATTTCCACTGTAAAAGAAATGAATCTTTACTATAGCAATATTTCCGATCTTACAGGAATAGAAAATTTTAAAGCACTGGAATCTCTAAATGTCATGTCAAACAAATTAAATTCTCTGGATGTTTCACAAAATTCATCGTTAAACTATCTTCTTGCTAGTTATAACAACTTAACGACAATCGATCTTTCAAAAAATCTTGCTCTTGAAAATCTTACCCTATCTAACAATAGCCTAAAAGATGTTGATGTTTCAAGCAATCTTAATTTGAAATATTTTTCTTGTTCAACAAATCAATTAACAAATTTAGATGTTTCAAAAAACAAATCGCTGATTCTACTTAATTGCAATGTAAACCAAATAACAAGTCTTGACGTTTCTAAAAATACCTCTCTTACTAATATCGATTGTTCTGAAAATCCGTTGTTAACTAATGTAAATTTAAAAAACGGAAATAATGGCAGTATGCAATTAGCACCGTATGTTATTAATTTTACCAAAAACCCATTATTAACTTGTATCATAGTTGACAATGCGATTTATTCAAATGAAAAATGGTCTGCATTTAAAGACAATACTGCGTCTTACTCGACATTTGATTGCTCTCAAGTTACCGCAATACCAGATCCAGCATTTGAAGAAAAATTAATGGCATTAGGCATCGATACGGACGGTAAAAACGGAACTGTTTTAAATAGTAATATTACCGGAATAACCTCTTTAAATGTTTCTTCAAGCTCAATTAAGGATCTTACAGGAATTAATGGCTTCAAAAGTTTAACTTCATTGAATTGTTCTGGAAATTTACTTACCACTTTAGATCTTTCTAAAAACAAAACAGTAACGCTTTTAGACTGCAGTAAAAATGCCTCGTTAACTAGTTTAGATTTGAAAAATGGAAACAATACAAATCTTGATTTAAATTCTAATTTAACTTCAAATCCAAAATTAACTTATATTCAGGTTGATAACGAAACTTTCTCATCTGATAAATGGGCAGCACTTAAAGACAATACAGCGAGTTATAGCAACGATTGCAATGTTTATACTGTACTAGCAGATTCAAATTTTGAACAGAAATTAATCGATTTGGGAATTGATAGAGATGGGAAAAATGGAAAAATCAAAACTACAGATATTAGTTTGGTTACATCTTTAGATTTATCAAACTCCAATATTACGGATTTATCCGGTTTAGAAGCTTTTACATCTTTAACTTATTTAGATTGTGATAATAACAATTTGAGCACTATTGATGTCAGTAAAAATACCTTGCTAACAAAACTTTCATTAAACAACAATAAGCTTACCAGCTTAGATGTTACTGCAAATACGGAATTATTTAACCTAGCATTTAGCATAAATCAAATTTCATCTATTGATTTGTCACAAAACAAAAAGGTTCACTATGTAATTGCTGACCGAAACTTATTGACAAGTATTGATTTTTCTTCAAACCCAGAAATAGAAACTATTTACTGTGGCGAAAACAATTTAACTTCATTAAATGTGTCTAGTCTTCCAAATTTAAAAGATTTGAATTGTATTTATACTGATATTTCACAACTTGACGTAACGTCAAATCCAAAGCTAGAAAATCTTTATTTCAACAATGCAAAATTGACAACATTAGATTTAAGCAAAAACCCATTATTAAAAAGGTTAAATGTTAGCAACAATCAATTAACAACTTTGGATATTTCTCAAAATCCGCTTTTAGAGCTTATTTTTGTTGAGTTTAACCCACTAACATCATTGAATGTTAAAAACGGTAATAACAAAAACTTTATTCTTCCATCACAAACCGGCAAAAAGGCAGTGGCAGGAACAACAACAAGTTTCTTGAACAACTTGAAACTTAACTGTATCAAAGTTGACAATGTTGCTTATTCTAATGCAAACTGGTCTAAGATAAAAGAAACAACAACAAATTATTCTGAAACTTGTACACTTGGAATTGAAGATTCTGTTTTTGATAAGGCAACAGTTTATCCAAACCCTACAAAAGGCGAAGTTAATATCCAAAATGTTTCTGTTGAAAAAGTTACTGTTTATGACACAACTGGCAAATTGGTAAAATCATTCCAATTAAATTCAAATGAATCTACTAATAAAGTTGATTTGTCTGGATTGCCAAGAGGTGTTTATTATTTGTACTTAATTAATCAAGATACAGCTTCAGTTAAAAAAATTGTCGTCGAATAATAAAAAAGTCAAAACAAGTAAAAGCTCCATTTTCAATTAGTTGAAAATGGAGCTTTTTATTTCAATATTAATTATTAGCCGTCTTTTAGTAAAATCAAGGGTAGTTACGGTTTCCCGTAAGGAATTTCGCTTTAAATCATCTATCATTGCGACGACAAAATTTTAAATTCCTTCTATGAAAACAAAACTACTCTTGTTGCTGTTTTTAGCAAATTTTTCTATTTATGCACAAACCAATTTAGTTCCAAACGGAAATTTTGAAACCTGGACTTCATCGTCACAGCCAGACAATTGGTATCGTTATTTTAGCGGATTTGTTTCTCAAAGTTCGGTTGCGCAAAATGGTTCATCAAGCACCAACATGATGGTAGCTAGCGGAACCTTTAACTACATAAACAGTGAATACTTCCCTGTAGTAGCCGGCAAAACCTACAAAGTGACCTTATATCATAAACTTGCTAAAGGAACTTTTTCATCTATTGATTTCAGTTTGTATCACAAACCTGGTACTTTCAAAGAAGAAATAATCAAAAAATCAGATGTCACTTTTTCTACTACAGAATGGAGAAAAATTGAATTTGATTATACTCCAACTGTTTCTGAAAATGTTGAAGTTGACATCTGGACTACTGGAACTCTTAATTCTGAGATATTAGTAGACAATATTTCAATGGTTGATGTTAATGAGGTTCCTTTAAAATACACAAAGATTCCTGATGCTAATTTTGAGAAAAAATTAATTGCATTAAATATTGATTCAGGAACTCCAGACGGACAAGTATTAACGAGCAAAATTGAGAAATTAACAACATTATCAATTAGCAATAGTTCGATTACTGATCTGACAGGTATTGAAGATTTTAAAGCTTTAACTTATTTATCTGTTTACGGAAATCAATTAAAGAGTGTAGATGTTACGAAAAATACAGCCTTGCAAACTTTAGATTGTGGTAGTAATTTGCAACTGACTGCTATTGATATTTCAACAAATACAAATTTAACTACATTGACAGTTGGTAATTGTAAATTAACTGCCTTAAACTTAAGCAACAATAAAGCATTGACTTTTCTTAGTTTTGACGGTAATCTTATAAAAGCTATAGATATTTCTCAAAACACAGCCTTGACTTCTTTTAGTGGTACTTCGAATCAATTAACCGCTTTGGATATTTCTAAGAACACAGCTTTAACCAAATTAAACTGCGGATGGAATTCAATAACTGAACTTGATGTTTCAAACAATTTACTCTTAACCGAGTTAAGCTGTTATTCAAATAAATTAACTTCTTTAGATGTTACCAAAAACGTTAAGCTGAAGATTTTACAATGTTTTAGCAATCAAATCTCTGCATTGGATATCTCAAAAAACATAAGTTTACAAAGTTTATCTTGTGTAACCAATAAACTTCAAACTGTTGATACTTCAAACAATCCGGAATTACAAACTTTTGAATGCTTTCAAAATCAAATCACAAGTCTTGATCTTTCTAAAAATACCAAACTTACTAATCTAAGATGTTTTTCAAACAAATTAACAAATTTAGATGTATCTAATAATAAAGCACTCATCATATTAGAAACTCATTACAATAGTCTAAGTAATTTGGATGTGTCTAAAAATCCAGCTTTAACAAAATTAAACGCTGGTGCTAATTTAACTTTATCGCAGGTAAATCTAAAAAACGGAAAAAATTCACTCATTAAAGCAAGTGACTTAATTCTTAATTCGAATCCTTCTTTAACATGTATAATTGTTGACGATGTTTCTTATTCAAATACGAATTGGGCAACAAGTAAAGACTCAGATAGTGATTTTTCAGCTACAGAATGTGAAGCTCCTGCTTATACTCGTATTCCTGATGTAAACTTTGAAAGAACTTTAATCAAAAAAGGAATTGACGGTGTTGAAGATGGTCAAGTATTAACTAAAAAAATCGCTTCAATTACAGTTTTGAATCTAAGTGATTACTATACTAATTTAAAAATTGAGGATTTAACAGGACTTCAGGATTTTGCTGCTCTTGAAGAATTAACATTACCGAATAACGGAAACGGTATCTTAACTAGCATTGATGTTTCCAAAAATTTAAAATTAAAAAAATTAGATTGTAGTAGTAACAAACTTGCCAGTTTAGATGTTTCTAAAAACCTAGCTTTAACAAACTTAAATGTTTATTACAATAATTTAACGACATTAGATGTATCAAAAAATCTAGAATTAAAAAGCCTTACATGCTCTCTTAATAGATTAACGACATTAGATGTATCAAAAAATCTAGCTCTTACAGAATTATATGCTGAAGGATCAAACAAAGAAGGCTCTTATGCATCACAACAAGGTTTGCTGACAACTATAGATCTTTCTAAAAATTTGGAATTAGAAAGACTGAGCTTGGCCGCGAATGAAAAAATAGTTAATCTTGATGTTTCTAAAAACATAAAATTAAAACATATTTCGGTAAATGGAAATGGCTTAACTACAGTAGATTTCTCTTCTAATACCCTTTTAGAAAGTCTGTATTGCAACACAAATAAGCTAACTAGTTTGGACCTTTCTAAATACCCGGCTTTGACGACATTAGACTGTTCTTATAATCAAATCAAAACTATTGACGTATCTCAAAAAACAAAGTTGAAATATTTAAATGTTTGGTCAAATCAACTAACTTCTTTAGATGTTTCTAAAAACACTGCGTTAGAGCGTATTTATTGCCCTTACAATAAGCTTACCACATTAGATTTATCTAACAATCCTAATTTGCTTCAGGTTATGTGTAGCAACAACAATATGATGAAGTTAAATTTAAAAAATGGTGGAAACACAAAAATGACAAATCAGAGTTACAGTTCATTTGGAAGCAATCCTAATTTGACTTGTATATTAGTCGATGATGTTGCCTATTCTAATACAAACTGGTCTAGTTTTAAAGATCAAGCTACAAATTATAATAGTACAGAATGTGAATTTAGCTTAGGATCAAAAAACTTCGCTGTTGAATCAAAAGGAGAAACTTGTACTGGAGAAAATAACGGACAAATTACGATTACAGCAACGGCTCAATTAGCATACACTGCAACTGTAAACGGAACTGCAAAATCATTTACAAATAACAGTTTACAAGTCACAAACCTTGCTCCTGGAACTTATACTGTTGTTATTGCAGTTACAGGAGAAACTTATGAGCAGACTTTTACTATTGTAATTCCAAAAGGAGCAACTGTGGCAGGAAAATCAACTATTGCTTCTAAAAAAGTAGATGTTGAAATTACTCAGGGAACTGCGCCATATACTGTATTTGTTGATGGTGAAGCACAATTTCAAACTTCTGATGCAAGTTTCAGTTTAGAATTAGATAAAGCGGCATTAGTTGAAGTAGCAACTTCAAAAGCCTGTGAAGGTATTTTTGCTAAAAAAGTTTCTTCTTCAGAATTGGGAACTTTACTTTCTGCCTATCCAAACCCAACTTCTGGCACTGTTGAAATTGAAATTCCAAATGCTAAATCTGAAGTTACAATCGAAATTTACAACTTTGGAGGACAAGTAGTTTCTAAAGCAACTTATAACACTGAAAATGGAAGAGCTTATTTAAATCTTGCCAATCTTCCATCTGGAATTTATGCTGCCAAAATTTATCTTGAAACTCCAGAATTCGTAAAAATTATAAAAAAATAAAAATGAAAAAATTCATATATCTATCAATAATCGGTCTTTTGTTTATTTCTTGTGGAGGTTCAGATGATCCAGATAAACCAGCTGTAAATGTAGTACCAACTGTGCCTGTATTGACTTCTCCAGCAGATAATAAATTATGTGTAGACAATACGGTTTCTTTCGCATGGAATAAATCTACTGACGAAAATAATGATCCTATAAAATATCAAATTCAGATTTCAAAAGACAATGCTTTTACGCAAATCACTACAACATTTGACGGAGCAGAAAATGCAGCTTCTTTTGTATTAGATAAAAACACGGCGTTTTATTGGAGAGTAAGAGCGATAGACAGCAAAGGCCTTACGAGTGCTTATTCATCTGTTTTTAAATTCTACACAGCTAGTGAAGCTGTTGTTAATCATTTGCCATTTGCTCCTGAATTAGTTGCTCCCGTTTTAAATTCTGCTTTAAATGCAGGAACAGTTTCACTAAAATGGACAGCTTCTGATGTTGATACTGCAGATGCCCTGACTTATGATGTTTATTTTGGAACTGCCAATCCGCCTACTGCCAAAGTAAGCGAAAATAAAGGAACTAACTCTTTTGATGTTACAGTAGAGTCTGCAAAACAGTATTACTGGAAAGTTGTCGTAAAAGACAACAAAGGCGGAGAAACTGTTGGTCAAATATGGAAATTCAAAACCAACTAAATAGATTAACCAACCTTAAAAATCCCATTTTCGATATACTGAAAATGGGATTTTTTTATATTTCTGTTTTTCATTGCATTTTTATTTCTAACTTTAGTCTTACAAGCTGACAACCAAAGAAATAAAACACTATATGAAGAAAATCATACTTTTATTTTTTCTTTTATTTTTCTTCAAAGCCAGTTCACAAACCTCAGATACATTAGTGCTTAAAAACAATGATATTCTTGTAGGCGAAATAAAAATAATGAATAAAGGAATCGTCCAAATCGAAACAGATTATAGCAAAGACGATTTTAAACTGGAATGGAAATATGTAAAAAGTATTGGTTCAGACAGAATTCACATTATCAATTTGACGAACGGCGTTTTATTGAACGGAAAAATTTCAAAATTGAAAGCGCCAAATAAATGCGAAATTACAGATGTCGAAACACAGACTAAATCCATAATTGATCTTTCTGATATTGTCTATATAAAGCCTGTCAACGAAAGTTTTTGGGACAGACTTGATGCTAGTTTTGATGTTGGAATAAAATTGGCCAAAGCGCAGAATCTGCAACAAATAACGGCAAACGTAAACTTGGGCTACACTGGCAAAAGATGGTATGGAACCGCGATGTACAAACATCTGCAATCTATCCAAGATGATAGTGACCCTATTCGCAGGATTGATTCCGAATTAAGTTATGTTCATTTGCTCCCAAAAGATTATTTTATTCCATTATCAGTAACCACTTTATCTAATACCGAACAAGATATTGATCTTCGTGTCATCTCAAAAGCGGGTTACGGAAAATATCTTATGCACAGCAATAAAAAATATTGGGGAGTTGCATCTGGGTTATCATTCAACCACGAACGTTATACGGACACTAGCGAGCCCAATAAAAGTTTGGAGCTTTTTATTGGAACCGATTTAAATTTATACGATATCGGAGATTTCAGCATTCAATCTAAAGTAACGGTTTTCCCGAGTATAACAGAAAGCAAAAGGGTTCGTACTGACTTTTCTTTGGACACAAAATACGATCTGCCTTTAGACTTTTTCATCAAGCTTTCGTTTGTTTACAACTACGACAACAAACCAAAACCAGGAGCTTCAAAAGATGATTATGTTTTCCAAACCACCTTTGGATGGAAGCTAGATTAAATCAAAAAAAAGAGCCGTCAAAAATGACAGCTCTTTCTCAAATTGTAATTTAAAAAAGTGTTATGAGTTACCGCATAATGCAGTATAATCGTCAAACATTTTGATGTAAGTCTCTTTGTTTTCGTGATCGTAAGCTCCTTTTTCGATGTTCTCGATCATTTTTGGACAGTCAGAGAAGTACTCTTTCAATGCTTTTCTTCTTCCTAAGAAAATTGGAGGACAGAAAAACTCATCTTCTACTGATTTTTTCAAAGTATAAGCATCTTGTGGGAAGAACTCATGATATAGAGAAACTTTTCCGCCTTTTTTAACTTCTTCGAACATTGAGTATCTTTTTGAACTAGTTTCTGGCTTATCACCAAATGAAATTGCAGAAACTCCTCTTCCTGTTTTACCTACAATGTACATTCTTCCTTCTTCATCTTTAATATTAACTACTTTTTTCAAGTTAGTTCTTTCTGGTTTTTTCTGACCTTCAACATAAATGTAAACACTGCTTTTTTCAGAACCAATTCCATCCATCATAGATCTTAAACCAGATACTGTTTGCTCAGTTCTTAAATCTACCAATTCAGGATAATCACTGATTACTCTAACTTTACCTTTCCAAACTTTAGAATCTGTATCTAAAACTTCACCCGGAAATTCTGCATATCTAAACGCTGTAGCTGCTTTTTTGTATGAAGGCAAAACTGGTTCTTGAGGGATTGCCTCAATAGTAAATGCTTTTTCAGTCAGTTTTTTGTATTTTTCAATATCTTCAACTACGCCTGCCAAATAAGGGTAGTCATTTCTCATACCCAAAAAGCTTTTTTCATTTTCTTTTACTCCAGGCAAGTATTTAGAAGCTTCTTCTACATTTCCTAAAAGGATGTTAGTTGCAACTAAGTTATAGTTTGCACTGAATCTGATTTGTTTTGCTAAATCTTCATCATTTTTATCTTGAAAGTTCACAAGCTCTTTCCAGAATTTTTGTGCTTCACCAAATAAATCTCCCCAGTTTTCTCTATCTACATCAACCAAAGTTGGCATAACTTGAAGTGATTGGTTATACTCATCAATATTGAAAGTAGATTTTGATTTTTTCTTTTTCTCAAGATCAGAATATCTCATCTTTGTAATTTTTGGTCCATATAAATAGAAACCTTCAAATTCTTCAATCATGCTGTAGAAATTGTCAGTCAATATTTTATAAGTCAAATTATCATAAGTTTCTGACGGATTGATAACATACATACAAACTTTAGGAGTAGTGTATCTTTTGTAAATCACTTTTCCACTTTTGTCTGTAATTTCTAAATTAGACTCCAAACCAATGTAATATGCTGGAGCTTTTTGATAGGTATTTTGAACATAATCCTCATCATTTACAAGTTCAAAACGAGTCAGATTATATTTTACTTTAAAATCACCTTCTTTTTGTTTTTTCAAACCAGAAATTGCGAAAGCCTCATAATATTTTTCTGCTGAATAAGGAATCTTTCTATTGTTCATACTGCTTTCTAATCCCGGAGCAAGGTCCAGAATCATCTCGTATGATTTGTATTTTCCGTAATCCAAATTTATTGGTGGTACAGGACCACGCAAGTTAAGCGGGTTTGATATCGTTGCTTTACCAAACCAACCTGTAGACTGAGCACTAACAGTTTGATTAATTCCTGCCAGTACAACAAATAAAATAATTTTTGTAATTTTTTTCATGGATTTCTATTTTAGGGCTGGGTTATGTGTAGTATTTAATTTTGATGCCTTAAAGCTTGCAATTAAATTATTTGCTCTTTCGATTAATGCTTTTCCGTCACTCTTATCATAATCATTAGCGATCAACTTTTCAGATTCAGCAATAGTTTTTTCTGGCTGGTCTAACATCAGATAAATAACAGCTAAATTATAATACGCTGAATATCTCATTTTGCGCGAAGCTTTGTTGTCTTCAGTATATTTTGTTTTCAATGAATCAAAATACTCGATAAGAGGTTGCATATTCGATTTCAAATCATCAATTGGCTCGTCAGCTTTCATAGTTGCAAATAACGACTTAACTGCTTGAATTGCCTCAATTTGAGTTTTTCCTTCGTCGCTTTTCGCATCCAAAATCCATAGAATTTCGTTATCACTTTTAGGTTTGAAACCGTAAACTCTATCAATATTATTACCGAAAGTATTCAATGAATTATTAGCAAAGTCTCTTAAGGTTTGTTCTTTAATAGCAGTTCTGTTTATGTTAAACTCCTTCATAGATGCTGATGGATCCATAGTTTCCTTTGAAGTATATTTTAATTCTCCATTGAAATTAACATTAAAACCTTCGTTTGAAACAGTAGAATCTTTTTTCACAACTGCATTTTTCAAAAACCTGTTGCTTGCAGCAGCGGCCTGTTTTGCTTTTTCTGCTTCGATTTGTTTATCTGAAACTGGTGCCGCAGTAACAGGACCTTTTACTTTAGCATATCCTCTTGTAGCATAAGTTGCTTCTACCCAATAAAAAACTTTTCGAGGTGATGTAACTTTACCATCTTTATCTCTTTTCTCCTCTTCAACTCTTGATTTAGGCGAAACACCTCTCTCAACAAAATCTTCTAGGTTAAGTTCGATATCAACAGTACCGTTTGATTCAACTTTTTTCCAGCCTGTTATATAAACTTTTTCATTTGCAGTTTCTGGATTTACATAACTATATAATGCTGAACCTAATTTTACTCTTGATGAAAATGTTCTCTTTTCAAATGGAACATATTCTTTTGGAAGTATTTGATAATTTACACCGAAGTAAAAACGGTCAAGGTCTACTTTTTGCGCTTTGGAGCTGAAAACAGACATTAATAAAACAAAAACAATAAATTTTTTCATAGGTTAATTATTAATAATTTTGAAGCACAAACCTATTTATAATATTTCTAAAAAGCAACTTTATATGACTATCAACACAAGAAGATTGTGTTAAATTTCACACATTCTAATACATTGGCACAGTAGAAGATAGAAGAATTTTCCTATTCAATTATTAACGATAAAAAACCTACTTTAAAACACTAAAAATGCAGTTTTTTCTTAAAAACATAGCATAAAAAAACCTGCCTTTTTTTAATAAAAAAGCAGGTTTATAATTTATCATTTTACAATTTTAAAAAATATCTTCACAAGTAAAAACCTCTTTCAATCGAACACCTTTTTCAGTATGTTCAACTGTGATGATTTGATTGTGAGCATCATGCTCTAAGAATAAATAATAATTTTGATCGGCGGCGGCATTTAGCATTTTTGCTTTTTCAGGCATGGTCAACAAAGGTCTTGTGTCATATCCCATAACATATGGGAGCGGAATATGTCCGGCTGTAGCCAATAAATCAGCGCAAAATACAATAGTTTTATCTTGATATTTTATATGCGGAATCATTTGTTTTTCGGTATGCCCATCGACATAATAAATATCGAAACCTAATTCTTTAGAAAAACCAAAATCACTTTCAGGCCGATCAACAAAATTTAATTGGCCGCTCTCTTGCATTGGCAGAATATTTTCAGAAAGAAAAGAAGCTTTCTCACGCGGATTTGGTTTTGTTGCCCATTCCCAATGATTTTCATTCGTCCAGAATTTGGCATTTTTGAAAGCAGGCTCATATCCTGTTTTATCAGCATTCCATTGCACGCTTCCGCCACAATGATCAAAATGCAAATGCGTCATAAAAACATCCGTAATATCATCTCGGTGAAAACCATATTTTGCCAGCGATTTATCTATAGAATGCGAACCCCAAAGCGAGTAATAGCCAAAAAACTTTTCTGACTGTTTATCGCCCATTCCGGTATCAATTAAAATAAGACGGTTTCCATCTTCAATCAATAAACAGCGCGCCGCAATATCAATCAAATTATTAGCATCTGCGGGATTCGTTTTGTTCCAGATCGTTTTAGGAACAACGCCAAACATAGCACCACCATCTAACTTAAAATTTCCAGATTCTATTGGATAAAGTTTCATAAAAATAATTTCTAGTAAAGAAACAAAGCTAGGAAATCCTGCTCTTTAAACTAAAAATTCAGTACAAAACTTTTGAAACTTTATTCTAAAGTAATAGAAGAACTGCCCATGATTTCTTGCTTATCAAAGAAATTGACGAAATAAGTTCCCTTCTTAAATGTATTCAGATCATCATTTAAAACGCCATAAACATTAGCTGTTTTTCCTTGGTAATCGCATGCAACCAAAAAACTGTAAACCAATGCTTTGTCATTCCCGAATTCAATCAGTTTATTTTCACCCAATACCGTGTTTTTTTGATCTAAAACCTGAATATAATACACTTTCTTTCCATTTTTTGAAGCCGAATTTCCGTTTACCGAAAAGCTTATCTTCAATTTTTTTGTGTTTTTTGCTTTGGTTGTCTCCTGTTCTTTGCCCGAACTCTTTTCATTAATGGCCGTTACTTTAAAATTGCTTAACGAAAGTTTCGCAGCATCTTTCAAAGTCGATTCCAATTTTTTCTGTTTCGAAATCAGGGTGTCATTTTCAGCTTTTTGCTTATACATGACAACATTCTGGCTTTCGATTTCGGTAAGCAAGTTTTTATTCTGAGATTTCAGTTTTTTAACCTCTTTTACTTTCGCGTCCAATGATATTTTTAGATCCGAAAGCTGTTTGCGGTAAATTTTAATTTGTTCTGCCGAAGGATTTTTTGATGCCTTGATGATTTCCATCAAATTTTCAATGTTCTTCTTTTCAAATTCCAACTCCTCAGAAAGTGCAGTTTTTTCATAAATGGCAACATCATAAGCCAGCTTCAAATTATTCAAAGAGTCCAATATATTCTCCTGATCCATAGATTCTGAAACCGGCTCGATTATTTCAAGCCTGCTGCTTTTAGGCTTCTCTTCAATCGCATTTGTCTCGCTACTAAAAATCAAATATGTGGCTCCAATGCCAAAAATAAAAATAATTGCAAAAAGTGCTTTGATCCAGCTATCTTTGTAATTTTTTTTCATGATTTATCATAATTTATTGCAAAAGTACCATAAATTTAAAATTACAAATAGGTAAAAATACGGTATTTTAACGCTTTTGGGAACTCTTAATAATTTGGCAGCAAAACAAATACCGATTTTGTAAGTTTCTTTTTATTTCTCAACAAATAGCGGGACTTTCCGACAATTTTAAACATCAAAATAACTTCTATCTATTTTAACATTTGTTATAATAATGTGAACCGTTATGGAAAAAGGTTTTTAAGTCGTATCTTTGCGGACAATTTCATTTCAACATTGACAGACAGCACTTTAAAATGTAATAATTTAATTACTTTTTAATGAATATTAAAGGAATGTTGAAAAAGATAAATACCATAAAAACAATGATAAAAGTTTCTGATACAGCCAAAAAGAAAATCATCGACCTGATGACTGATGATGGTTTTGATGCCGCTCACGACTACGTACGTGTTGGAGTGAAAAGCGGTGGATGCTCTGGTTTGTCTTATGATTTAAAATTTGACAAAACCAAAGGAGATGACGATAAAATATTCGTAGATAACGATATACAAATTGCAGTTGAAAAAAAATCATTCCTTTATTTAGCCGGAACAATTTTAGAATTCTCTGGCGGATTGAACGGAAAAGGATTTGTTTTCAATAATCCAAACGCAAGCAGAACTTGCGGATGCGGAGAATCATTTTCGCTTTAGTCAAAAGCCGAAAGTCATGAAGTCTTAAAGACTTCTTGGTGACTTTCCAACTTTGGACTTTACAATTTTAAGACAACATTAAAAATATAATGAGCAAATACACCGAAGACGATTTAAAAATCGAACTGGAAACTAAAGAATATGAGTACGGATTTTATACCAATATAGAATCTGAGACTTTTCCTATTGGCTTAAACGAAGAGATTGTAAGAGCTATTTCGCTTAAAAAAGAAGAACCTGAATGGATGACCGAATGGCGCATCGAGGCTTTCCGTGCTTGGAAAGAAATGATCGAGCCAGAATGGGCAAACGTTCATTATGAAAAACCAGACTTTCAGGCGATTTCATATTATTCAGCCCCAAAAACTGTAGATCCTAATAAAACTTTAGACGATGTAGATCCTGAATTATTAGAGATGTACAAAAAGTTAGGAATCTCTGTTGATGAACAGAAAAAAATGAACAATATCGCTATGGATATTGTTGTCGATTCTGTTTCTGTAGCTACGACTTTCAAGAAAACTCTGGCAGAAAAAGGAATTATTTTCTGTCCGATTTCTGAAGCTATTAAAGAACATCCAGAATTAGTAAAAAAATATTTAGGTACAGTTGTTCCGCAGAAAGATAACTTCTATGCGGCACTAAATTCAGCTGTTTTCTCTGACGGAAGTTTCTGTTATATTCCAAAAGGTGTAAAATGTCCGATGGAACTTTCAACTTATTTCAGAATCAACCAGGCAGGAACTGGACAATTCGAAAGAACGCTAGTTATTGCTGATGAAGGAAGCTATGTTTCTTACCTTGAAGGATGTACAGCACCAAGCCGTGACGAAAACCAATTACACGCTGCTGTCGTTGAATTAATCGCTTTGGATGATGCTGAAATTAAATATTCTACAGTTCAAAACTGGTTCCCTGGAAATAAAGAAGGAAAAGGTGGAGTTTACAACTTCGTAACGAAAAGAGGTTTATGCGAAACAAACGCTAAAATTTCTTGGACACAAGTTGAAACAGGTTCTGCTGTAACTTGGAAATATCCTTCTTGTGTACTTAAAGGAGATAATTCAGTAGGAGAATTTTATTCTATTGCTGTTACCAATAATTTCCAACAAGCGGATACTGGAACAAAAATGATCCATTTAGGTAAAAACACTAAATCGACTATTATTTCTAAAGGTATTTCGGCTGGAAAATCACAAAATAGCTACCGTGGTTTAGTGCAAATTTCGCCAAGAGCAGAAAATGCAAGAAACTTTTCGCAATGTGACTCGTTATTAATGGGTAACAATTGTGGTGCGCATACTTTCCCTTATATCGAAAGTAAAAATCCATCAGCAAAAATCGAGCACGAAGCAACTACAAGTAAAATTGGAGAAGATCAAGTTTTCTATTGCAACCAAAGAGGTATCCCGACTGAAAAAGCGATTGCCTTAATTGTAAACGGTTTCAGTAAAGATGTATTGAACAAACTTCCAATGGAATTTGCTGTTGAAGCTCAAAAATTATTAGAGATTTCTTTAGAAGGTTCTGTAGGATAATTTAAAGATGGAAAACAAAAAAGTCATCATTTTAGGTTCTTCCAGAAAAAACGGAAATACAACAAAAATTGTAGATCTCCTTTCTAAAGAACACAACATAGATGTAATTAATTTAAGTGATTACACTATTTCCTATTATGATTACGAAAGCAAAAATATAGGCGATGATTTTTTGCCCTTGATAAGAGGAATTATCGAAAAGTACGACACTTTAATTTTTGCAACGCCCGTTTATTGGTATAATATGAGCGGCATTATGAAGGTCTTTTTTGACAGGATTTCAGATTTAATCCGAATTGAGAAAGAAACCGGAAGAAAACTAAGAGGAAAGAAAATCGGAGTAATTACAAATTCACACGATAATGAAATCGAAGAGAGTTTTTACATTCCGTTCCAAAAATCAGCCGATTATTTAGGCATGGAATATTTAGGACACGCGCATTATAATGCAGACATCTTAAACCAACAAACAAAAATAGAATTGACATTTATATAAAATAAAAAACAATGTTATCAATAAAAAACCTTCACGCCGCGATTGGTGATAAAGAAATCCTTAAGGGAATTAATATAGAAGTTAAAGCTGGAGAAGTTCACGCGATAATGGGACCAAACGGTTCTGGAAAAAGTACACTTTCTGCTGTTATTGCAGGAAACGAAAATTATGAAGTTACAGACGGAGAGGTTATTCTTGACGGAGAGGATCTTGCTGATTTAGCTCCAGAAGAAAGAGCACATAAAGGTGTTTTCCTTTCTTTTCAATATCCAGTAGAAATCCCTGGAGTTAGTGTAACTAACTTTATGAAAACGGCTATCAACGAAACTCGTAAAGCAAACGGTCAGGAAGAAATGCCTGCAAACGAAATGCTAAAAGTGATTCGTGAGAAATCTGAATTGTTAGAAATCGATCGTAAATTTTTATCTCGTTCTTTAAATGAAGGTTTTTCTGGAGGAGAGAAAAAAAGAAACGAGATTTTCCAAATGGCAATGTTAGAGCCAAAATTAGCAATCCTAGACGAAACCGATTCTGGACTTGATATCGATGCTTTAAGAATTGTGGCTAATGGTGTAAACAAATTAAAAAGCGAGAAAAACGCCATTATCGTTATTACGCACTACCAACGTTTGTTAGATTATATCGTTCCAGATTTCGTTCACGTTCTTTACAACGGAAGAATCGTAAAATCAGGCGGAAAAGAGTTAGCATACGAGCTTGAGGAAAAAGGATACGATTGGATCAAAGCAGAAAACTAGTTTACAGTTACAGTTTACAGTTTACCAAACTCATAACTTATAACTCATAACTTATAACTAAAGAAATGGATTTAAAAGAAAAATTAGTATCGTCTTTTATGGCTTTTGAAGAGCGTGTTGATGTGCATTCAGATTTGCATGACATCCGTACAAATGCTATAAAAAACTTCGAAAATAAAGGTTTCCCAACCAAAAAGGAAGAAGCTTGGAAATACACATCGCTAAATGCCATCTTAAAAAATGACTTTACGGTTTTTCCAAAGCAGGAAAGTGCAATCGAATTCAATCAAGTAAAAAAATACTTTTTACACGAAATTGACACTTATAAATTAGTTTTTATTGATGGTGTTTTCAGTTCGCATTTGTCTTCTACGACGCATGACGGAATCGATGTTTGTTTGATGTCATCGGCATTGACCAAACCAAAATATAAAATGGTTATTGATACATACTTTAATCAAATAGCAAGTAAAGATGATAGTTTGACTTCATTAAATACTGCTTTTGCAATGGAAGGTGCTTTTATCAATATCCCAAAGAAAAAAGTTGCTGATAAACCAATTGAAATTATGTATTTCTCAACTGGAAATGAAGCTGCTTTAATGGTTCAACCAAGAAATTTGGTTATTGTGGGTGAAAATTCACATGTTCAAATTATCGAGCGTCACCAAAGTTTGAATGAAAATCCAGTTTTAACAAATTCTGTTACGGAAATTTTCGCTCAAAAACGTGCTATTGTTGATTATTACAAAATTCAAAACGACAACAGCGAGGCAAACTTAATTGACAACACTTACGTTTCTCAACAACAAGAAAGCCACGCTTATGTTCACACGTTTTCATTTGGAGGAAACCTTACGCGCAACAACTTAAACTTTTACCATTTCGGAGAAAGATTAACAAGTACACTTAACGGAATTTCTATCTTAAATGACAAACAACACGTTGACCATTATACTTTGGTAAACCACGCGCAACCAAACTGCGAAAGTTTCCAAGATTATAAAGGAATTTTCTCTGATCGTTCAGCAGGAGTTTTCAACGGAAAAGTTTTAGTTGAAAAAGAAGCTCAGAAAACAAATGCTTTCCAAAAAAGCAACAACATTTTATTAAGCGACAAAGCTACAATCAACGCAAAACCACAATTAGAAATTTTTGCTGATGATGTAAAATGTTCTCACGGATGTACAGTTGGACAGCTTGATGAAACAGCAATGTTCTACATGCAGTCTCGCGGAATCCCGAAAAAAGAAGCTAAAGCTTTATTGATGTACGCATTCTCAAATGCCGTTATCGAAAGCATCAAAATACCAGAATTAAAACAAAGAATTACTAAAATTATTGCCAACAAATTAGGCGTGAATTTAGGATTTGATTTGTAATAAATTTTATTATTAGATATTCAAACCCGACAGGTTTTTAAAAACCTGTCGGGTTTATTTTTTATAGTATTTCCCCAATTCCAATTAAATTGGGTCCTTCATGAATCCACCAGATTTGCCCTTTATTAAGATACTTTTCTATAGGTTGATTAAGTAAAAATCTCACTGTAACTATTTTTTCTTCTCCAGGTTCAATAGTCGTTTGATTCTCAAAAACAATATCACCCATAAATGCTTGATTAATTTTCCCAGCCTTCCCATATTCAAAAACATGATCAGGTCTATAACCGCTGATAATTCCTCCACGTCTTCCTCCATCAGCAGTATCTTTTAGCCTAAACTTAGCTTTGACTGGCAATAAGCCATTTGAATTTTCATATTGTAAATCTTTATAACTCATCAAGGTATACTTGTCATAAGCCATAACATCAAATATTTTTGAATTTCCAGAATTTAGCCAACGCTTATAAATCAGAGTTCCACTCATATATAAATAAAGCTCGTCATTTTCTATCTTTTTTAAAATAGCCATTTATTACTTCTTCACACTATCCATTACTTCTTTCAAAAACCCATTAAAATCAAATCCAGGCTCTTCTTCTCTCACTCCCATTCTCACAATTACCATATCTTTTGATGGAATAATCGCTACCATCTGACCTTGGTAACCACTGCAATAAAACATATCACGAGGAACGTCTGGGAATTTTCCGCCTGCGTTTAGCCAAAATTGAGCTCCATATTTTCCTTCAGAAGTATTGGTTGGAGTTGCCGTGTATTTTACCCAGCTTTCGTCAAGGATTTGTTCGCCATTCCAATTTCCTTTATGAAGATACAATAATCCGAATTTTGACCAGTCGCGCGGTGTTGCCCATCCGTAAGATGAACCTACAAAAGTGCCACTCATGTCTTGTTCCACAATCATCGAATTCATTCCGATTTTGTCAATTACGGCGCTGTACCAAAAATCAAGATATTCTTGTTGTGTTTTAAATTGTCTTCTTAAAATAAGAGATAATAAATTAGTTGTTCCAGACGAATAATTCCAATGCGTATTCGGCTTGAATTGCGCTGGTTTTTCCAATTGTACTTTCCCCATATCTTCGGCTTGAAAAAGCATTTTCGTAGCATCGCAAATGGTGCTATAATTTTCTTCCCATTCTAAACCAGAATTCATATGAAGCAAATCATTCAGCGTAATATTTTTACGTTCATCGTTTTTCCACTCTGCAACTGGAGCGGGTTTGTAAATATCAATTTTTCCTTGTTTTGCCAAAACACCAAAAGCTGAACTTGTGATACTTTTTGTCATTGACCAACCTAAAATCTTGCTGTCTTTATTGAATCCAGTATCGTATTTTTCAAAAATCAGTTTGTCTTTATATAAAACCACAACTGCACGAGTTCTTTTCTTTTTTCCTCCATTTTTATCAAAAGCATTTTCAACAGCCAATTTCAATTTTGAATAATCAACATTTGAGAAAGCCGTGTCTTTTGGCTCATTATTCCCATATGGAAAAGGAAGATTATTTTCCAATTTCGTTCTTTTTGGAAGCAAATATGGTTTTGAAACATCAAAATTATCATCAATCAAAGTGGCTCCTAAACCTTCACGGTAAATTGCTTTTCTTTCTTTCAATCCATAAACTGAAGCAACTGCAAACTTTCCGGCATCATCAATTGAATTTTTAGCCAAATCAATCATATCGATATCATTGTCGGTTTTCTGAATTAAATCCAACGGACGATTATCCAAAAAATGCCCCGAAGCAACACTTTTGGCAGAAAAACCAGAAATCAAATCAAGTTTCGGATACGTCGTAAATCCGAAGTACAAAAAAGCAAGAACCAATACAAGAAGGAATACTTTGAGAAATTTTTTCATAATGATTAGATATTTTTACTGCAATATAAATAATTTATGTTCACGATTTTAAGTGTCAAATTAGAAAACTGTTTCAGATAATTCAGAAAACCGAATTGATTTTTACGGAATCAGCATTTACGCCCTCAATCAATGGTGTCATAAAAGGAAATTATAGAATTTCTGTATAAACAAATTTAGTTTTAGTACTTTTGTAAATAGATTTTTTCTAAATAAGACATGCTAGATATTCAAAAAATAAGAGCTGATTTCCCGATACTTTCTCAAACTGTAAACGGAAAGCCATTAGTATATTTCGACAACGGAGCTACTTCGCAAAAACCACAAGTTGTAATTGATGCTGAAGTAAAATATTATAACGAAATCAACGCTAACATTCACCGTGGCGTTCACACTTTGAGCCAGTTAGCAACTGATGCTTACGAGGTTGCGCGTGGAAAAGTAAAAGAACACATCAACGCAAAACATGCGCACGAAGTACTTTTTACTTCAGGAACTACACACGGAATTAATTTAGTTGCAAACGGATTTGCTTCTATTTTAAAATCTGGTGATGAAGTGGTTGTTTCTTCTTTGGAACATCACAGCAACATTGTGCCTTGGCAAATGTTGTGCGAAAAAACAGGAGCGATTTTAAAAGTTATTCCAATCAATGACAATGGAGAATTGATCATGGAAGAATTCGACAAATTGCTTTCAGACAAAACGAAAATCGTCACTGTAAATCATATTTCAAATGCATTGGGAATTATCAACCCAATCAAATATATCATTGACAAAGCTCATGCTGTTGGTGCTGCAGTTTTAATTGACGGTGCACAAGCTGTTCCGCATTTAAAACCAGATGTTCAGGAATTAGATTGCGATTTTTATGCTTTCTCAGGACATAAAATGTGCGGTCCAACTGGAACCGGAATTCTTTACGGAAAAGAAGCTTGGCTAAACAAACTTCCTCCGTATCAAGGCGGTGGAGAAATGATCAAAGAAGTTACTTTCGAGAAAACAACTTACGCAGATCTTCCTCATAAATTTGAAGCTGGAACTCCAAATATTGCGGGCGGAATCGTATTAGGAACTGCAATTGATTATTTAAACGAAATTGGTTTTGATAATATTCAAGCATACGAGCACGAACTTTTAGAGCACGCTACAAAACGTTTATCTGAAATTGAAGGCATCAGAATCTACGGAACTGGAAAAAATAAAGCCTCTGTAGTTTCGTTTAATATTGATGGAATCCATCCGTATGATGTTGGTTCTATTATCGATAAATTAGGAATTGCGGTTAGAACAGGACATCATTGCGCTCAGCCAATCATGAATTTCTTCTGTATTCCGGGAACAATTCGTGCTTCATTTTCTTTCTACAATACAAAAGAGGAAATTGACGCCATGGTTGATGCTGTGAAAAAAGCACAAACCATGTTAAGCTAAAAACAATTTTATGAGACTTTTATCTTTTTTATTCTTTACAATCTTCATCGCAACGAGCTGTTCAAGTCAAAAATTAGCTGATATGACCACGACAAAAATGGAATATTCTGCAGTTTCGAGAGGAGTTTTTAAAAAGATAATTGTTGAGAATAAAACTGTTTCAGTGACCAATGGCAGAAATGCAGAAGCTGTTGAAAAGAAAATCGACGATGTAAAATGGAAACAAATTGTTGCTGAGTTTTCAAAAATAAAACTAGAAAATATTCCGAATTTGAAAGCACCAACAGAAAAACGTTTTTATGACGGTGCCGCAATTGGAAATTTAAAAATAACTCAAAATCAGAAAACCTACGAAACAAAAGGTTTCGACAATGGTTTCCCGCCAAAGGAAATTGAAAAATTAGTCAATTTGCTTACTGATTTTGCTAAAGAATAATTATGACTATAAAAGAAATTCAAGACGAAATAATTGACGAATTTTCAATGTTTGATGATTGGATGCAACGTTATGAATACATCATCGAACTAGGAAAAAGTCTTCCGTTAATCAAAGAAGAATACAAAACCGACGATAATTTGATCAAAGGCTGTCAGTCAAAAGTTTGGTTGCAAGGTGAACAACAAGATGATAAAATTGTTTTCACAGCAGATAGCGATGCGATTTTGACAAAAGGAATAATCGCGATTTTAATTCGTGCTTTCTCGAATCAAAAAGCATCAGATATTATAAACGCTGACACACAATTTATTGACGAAATCGGTTTAAAAGAACATTTATCAGCAACACGCGCCAATGGTTTAGTTTCGATGATCAAAAACATCAAAATGTATGCTTTGGCTTTTGATGCAAAAAACAAAAATTAAATTTTCTCTGCCACAAATTACACGAATTAGCACTAATTTTTAATTCGGAAAATTTGTGAAACTCGTGGCAAAAAACAATAATAAAAATGGAACAAGAAATTGACACAAACGAATTAGGAGAATCAATCGTAAGAGTTTTAAAAGGTATTTACGATCCTGAGATTCCTGTAGATATTTACGAATTAGGATTAATTTACGATGTAATGGTAAACACAGATTACGAAGTAAAAATCTTAATGACCCTTACTTCTCCAAACTGCCCAGTTGCAGAAAGTTTGCCAAGAGAAGTAGAAGAAAAAGTAAAATCAATTGAAAACATCAAAGATGTAGACGTTGAAATTACTTTCGATCCGCCTTGGAGCAAAGATTTAATGAGCGAAGAAGCGAAGTTAGAATTAGGAATGCTTTAATATTTGTTTCAGGTTTAAAGTTTCAGGTTTCAGGTTTCAGGTTAAACAACTTGAAACCTGAAACCTGAAACTTGAAACCACTTTTCACATGGAAGAAATCATCAATAAAGTTGCCAATAGTGCTTTAGAAGTTTTTGATCTTGAAGATTATTATCCAAAAGGAATGCGAACTCAAATTGACATTTCGCAATGGCTTTTGGAAGGATTTTTATTGAAAGAAAAAGACTTTAGAGAGCATCTTAAAAATCACGATTGGTCGCAATACCAAGATCAATATGTTGCGGTACATTGCAGTACAGACGCTATTATTCCTGCTTGGGCATTAATTTTAGTAAGCGTACATTTGGCTCCTTTTGCAAAAAAAGTGGTCAACGGAACTATCGAAGATCTGGATGCAAGTTTGTACGAAGAAATTCTAAGCAAATTAGATTATTCTGTTTACAAAAGTAAACCCGTAATTGTAAAAGGCTGTTCTAAAAAACCAGTGCCAATGCGTGCGTATATTTTAGCTACAACCTATTTACAGCCCTTTGCACGAAGCATTATGTATGGCGAAGCATGTTCTGCAGTACCTTTATACAAAGAATCTAAGAAATAACCTTCAATAACAGACGGTCGCACCTTCACATCTCATTGGTTTTTAGTATATTTGGCTATACACTTAAACTAAACACCATGAGAAAGATCCTATTATTACTCTTCGTTTTAGCGAATCTTACTTTTGTACAAGCCCAAAATACAGAAAAAGAACTAGCGCAAAATACCGAAAAAGCCGTCAAAAAAATCAATGATACAATTGAAAAAGAAGGCTGGAAAGCAAAAGGAACCGTATCACTTTTGTTAAATCAATCAAGCTTCAATAACTGGATCGCCGGAGGTGAAGACAGCTTCTCAGGAACACTCGGAATCAATTATGATTTCAATTACAAAAAAGACGACATAACTTGGGATAATAAAGTTCTAGCTTATTACGGCTTACTGCAAACCAAAAATGCCGATTTCGAAAAGAAAACCGATGACCGTTTCGAATTCAATTCTGTTGTCGGGAAAAGAGCATTTGGAGAATGGTATTACTCTTATTTCCTAAACTTTAGAACACAATTCACAACCGGATACATTTACGGACAAGATGCAAACGGAAAAGAAATCAGAACCGAAAACACTAAATTCATGTCTCCGGGATATTTAACAACCGGTCCAGGTATTTATTGGTCAAAAGATGAAAATCTCAAAATAAATTTTGCACCATTAACCTCAAAATTCACATTTGTAGACAGTGCTTACACCACAGCCATCGATCCGGCAACTGGCTTGCCTTATCCTGACGGCTATTATTTTGGTGTCGACTCCGGCAAAAGCATGCGTTACGAACTCGGTTTTTATGCTTCGGTATATTACAAACTGGCCATCATGACCAATGTAACTGCCGAAAACACGCTTAATTTGTATTCAAATTATTTAGAAGATCCACAAAACGTCGATATCAATTATTCGTTAAACATCGTGATGAAAGTCAATAAATTTCTATCGGCAAATTTCTCCTTCCAAACAATTTATGATGACAATGCTTTTCAAGGATTTCAAACCAGAGAAGTATTTGGTTTAGGAATTAACTTCGGATTCTAATCATCAGAAGCAACACAAAAGGCATTTTAGCAAGCATGGTTTCCCGCTCTCGGCTATATCTCGCTGTTGCCCTCTCGGGCCAGCAAGGATACCGCCTCCATCGGGGCTAAATTCAAACAATAGGCTTCTTTTAGTCATTGCGAGGAATAGACCAATAGTCCAAAATAAAACAGAAAGCGCTCCAATTGGAGCGCTTTCTGTTTTATTCTTCTTCCTTTTCAATTGCATCCTTATAATCTGGATACAAAAATTTATTGTACGGAAATCTCGTGATATGAATCTGACGAACCGCTTCGTAAACCATTTCTCTAAATTCCTCAAAATTTTCTTTTCTAGTTGCCGAAATAAACAAAGCTTTATCCTGACCCACATTGCTCATCCATGTTTGTTTCCATTCATCAAGCGTCCAGTGTTTTCTTGTTCTTTCGGTAATTAAATCATCTTCGTCAATTGTCAAGTGTTTATAAGCATCGATTTTATTAAAAACCATAATCGTTGGCTTATCATTACTTTTAATTTCCTGCAAAGTCTGATTTACGGATTCAATATGATCTTCAAAATCAGGATGCGAAATATCGACAACGTGCAAAAGCAAATCGGCTTCACGAACCTCATCAAGCGTACTTTTAAATGAATCAACCAATTGAGTAGGCAATTTTCGAATAAACCCAACCGTATCTGAAAGCAAAAATGGCAAGTTTTTAATCACCACTTTTCGAACCGTTGTATCTAAAGTTGCAAATAATTTATTCTCAACAAAAACATCACTTTTACCAATCGCATTCATCAAAGTCGATTTCCCAACGTTTGTATATCCAACTAAAGCCACGCGCACCATAGCACCACGATTGCTTCTTTGAATACTCATTTGTTTGTCGATCGTTTTGATTTTTTCCTTCAATAACGAAATTCGGTCACGAACAATACGTCTATCGGTTTCAATCTCTGTTTCACCAGGACCACGCATACCAATACCCCCTTTTTGACGCTCAAGGTGCGTCCATAAACCAGAAAGTCTTGGCAATAAATATTGACATTGCGCCAATTCTACCTGCGTTCTTGCGTATGAAGTTTCAGCTCTTTGTGCAAAAATATCCAGAATCAAATTGGTTCTGTCCAGAATTTTGCAGTCAATAATTCGTGAAATGTTTTTTTGTTGCGAAGGCGTTAATTCGTCATCAAAAATAACAGTCGATATTGCGTTTTCTTTTACAAAAAGATTGATTTCGTCAATTTTCCCCGTTCCCACAAAAGTCTTCGGATTCGGGCGTTCCATTTTTTGCGAAAAGCGTTTTATAACTTCACCACCAGCGGTAAAAGTCAAAAACTCTAATTCGTCCAAATATTCGTTAAGTTTTTCCTCACTTTGATTTTGAGTCACAATACCCACAATGGCCGTTTTCTCAAAATTTATAACTTCTTTCTCTAACATATCTTAAAATAAGCCACAAATTTAATCATTTGTAAGCTACCTGCAATTATAGAATTTCAATTTTAAATTCAATTCAAAAAATAAACCATTTATAAATCAGGCAATAAACCTAATTTATAAATGGTTCTAAAATTTATCAAAAATGATTTATTCGTAAATAAATGTCTTTTCTGTTTTTACAATTCCGTTTTCTTCAATCTGAGAACATGAAATCGGGAAATTCAATTTGTTGTATTTATATTTTCTGCTCACAGCAATCAAAACCGTAGAAGATGGACTGAAATTCATTTCATTATTATACGAAATTGATTCAAAAGCAAATTCTTCTTCATGATACGAAATCATTGGAACAATTACCTTGTAGTTATCTCCAAAAAGGCTTTGAACAATCAATTGATCCACTGATTTTTTATCATCATACGTAAATGATTTTGAGATTTTATCTCCAACCAAACCCTTATGTTTTGATACGTTATCGTTTACATAAACGTATTCAATTTTACCAATGATTTGTTTATTTCTATCGCGAGAAGTACGTCTTACAATAATTCCGTTTTCTACAATATATTCGATATCGTCAACTAAATTTTGATGATTTGTACTCTTTTTAGTTGTTACTTTTATCCTTGAACCTTCATAGAAAAAAGTCACCACTTTTGTAATATAATCAGGCCCTTCTTGATATTTTTTCACAAATTTCGTGATGTTGTTATTGGCATCATAAGTGTAGTTTATAACTTCTTTCCAGTCGCTCCCTACTTTGTCTTTTACCGTCATATCCAACAAACCGTTTTTGTTGTAAAAAAAGTGCTGAATAACATCTGAAGTAGTGATAGTTTGAAGTTTACCGTCTTTAAAAACCATTGTTTTGTTTACAATTTCACCATCTTTTGAGTTCTGGTAATTTGTTTTCACAATGTTGATTTGCTTTAATTTAACAGCATCGGCCTGATCTTGGCTGTGGATCAAGCATGGAAATACCATCATCAAGATGGCGATAAAGTAGGTTTTCATTTTGTTCTTGTTTCAATTTGGGATGACCAAAATACAAAATTCTGACAAATTCTAATAGCTAAAATTTCAAAAAACAGTCGCCATTAGTTTTTCTTCCCAAAACCCAAAAGAAAACCTCTTATTTTTCCCCAAACAACTTCACATCATCAACCATAAAAGCCCCGTTCAAAGTCTTATCTTTTCCCGAACCGATATATTTAAAAGCAATATTGATATTTCCTGAATATCCAGATAAATTAATTCCTCCTGAGCTTATAAATTGACGAGCTGGAGTGGCAAGCGAAGGAATTTTTGCGTCTAATTTTGTCCATTTTGCTTTGGTCACGCTTGTACCATCGAAATTAGTCGAAACATAAACTTCTAACGTATTTAAAGGCGAGTCCAATTTTAAATCATGCTGTGCGCTTCTAAACGAAAGAACAGCATTTTTATATCCTGTTAAATTAATTTTTGGTGAAATCAACCAGGCAATATTTTCGGCAGCGGTTGTACTTGTAGTATTAAATTCAGCATATCCATTTCCTGAATACACCATACTTTTCCAAAGTTTTGTAGCCTTTTCAACAATATTGCTCCAACCTGGAAGCGTAAAATTGACGTTATTTTTAACCGACTGGAAATCTTCAGCAAAAAATGGAGTATTTCTTTTTCCATTCATTTCAATATCGCTTTCAAACCGAACCATAAACTGATAATCTGATCCAAACTTGGTTAAAATTCCGCGGACTTTTCCACTTCCTTCTGGCACGAAATGATCTGCAAATTTGGCATAACTACTAGTTCTGAAAATGATTTGATTTCCTGTTTTATCTCTTAAATTCCAATTTGTAGAGCCTCCCACATTATTACTTTCTTCAAAATAATGACGGCCTAAAGCATCTTCAGTAAATTCAACATCAGTAAGCTCAATCAAAGTATTTAATTTCGAATCATCTAAAACATTTTCAATAGAAAGCGATTGAAGCAACTGATTTTCATCAATTATTGTGCACGATGCATTTAATACGTTTCGAAATTCATTTTGCGAAATTCTACCAATAGTAGGATCACCTGAACCGCTCACATATAAGCTCCCAATTCGTAATCCACCATTATATAAATCTGTAAACTGGTTTTTAAGTTTCACATAAACTTTATTTCCTACTCGGTAATCTATATATGAATTTGAAGCATCGAGCGGAACACTAAATCCTATTGCGGGGCTTTTCTCGTTAGACTTTGTTTGAAAAGAAATGGTTTTAAAAAAATTCCCTTCTTCATCACTTGAAACAACATAAGCTTCTATAATATCGTCATATGCATATTCTTTCGCTGTTGGGTTTGAAAGTTCATATACTTTCTCTACTGTTTTATTTACTATAAAATCAGGTTGTGTGCATTCTAATTTTGGCATTTCGACTTCAGTACTGCAACTGAAAAAAACCAATGATAAAGTTGAAAATAGAATTGTTTTTTTCATAAGAAATAAATTTCAATTTAAAATCCGATTGTTAGATTTAAGAAATAAGTTCGGCCATAACCGTAATAATATTTGGATCCAAATGATGGCGTTCCGCTTGAAACATCTTGATTTAAAGCTCGAAAATTAGCATTTCGAGCTTGTTCAAAACCGCCCGTTTTATACATTAAATTCAATACATTATTCACACTGGCAAAAAGTCCAATATATTTTTTATAAATGCGCCAAGACTTCCCTCCGCTGATATTTAGCAATGTAATTGGACTGAATTTTTCTTGTTTCAGCAATTCATTTCCGCGTTCAGATGTTGCTTCAGGAAAAGGAAATCCATTTACCGGATTAATATAAAACTGTGATGTTCTTAAAATTGGAGAAACGTCAATATAATTGTCTGTCAAATAATTAATGTTGGTACTCAACCACCAAAACTTAGGATCTCGATATTCTAATCCAAGTGAATATGCTTGCTGAGGCGTTCCAGCTTGTTTATAATTTTTAAGATAAGCTTTTCCAAAATCGAAAGTTGTTTGAGAACCTTCCTTGGCAAGATTTGCATCGTTTGTAATTGTTACATCAGGATTACTTGTGTAAACAAAATTTCCGTAAGAAGCGGCAAAAACTGTTTTTAGAGTTGGTGATATTTGATATTCACAACTTATTTCTGCGCCTGTATTTTTCTTGTCTAATTTTGTCAAAGTTTGACTCACAAATGCATCAGTAGGATCATATCCTGCTCCTTTATCAAAAATTCCTTCGGCATAGAAAAAAGAAGTTTTTGAGGTGTTTTTTATTGAAGTGTAATATGCCGTCAAGCGCATTTTAAGTTTAGGCGAACGATATACATAATTTGCCTCGGCACTACTAACATTCTCGCTCTCAACCCCATCAACAACAGAATTATTTAATCTTGAATTTGAAAAAGTATTTCGAAGCGAGGGCGCCCGAGTAAGATGCGATCCATTAAAAAACAACCATTGTTTTCCTGAAATTTTATAGGTGAATCCGCCTTTAAATCCAAAATTTTCGAAAATCACGTTCTCGCTTTTTCCTAATGAATTTGTTGGATAAAGTCCGTTTTGATACAAACCTTCTCTTTGATAATTTGACATGGAATACGATTGTCCAAAAAAGAATTCAGTCTTGTTGTAAGTAAATTTAAACTGCGTAAAAACATCAAAAGTATTGGCTAAAAAATTATAATTGTAACCATAAATATCTCCTTTTTCAACTAACCGATTGGGATGCAATAAATCGGATTGTGATAAATTTCCCTTATAAAAAGGATCAATATCCAAAAAATAATTTCCTCCCAAAAGATCTAATAAGTACTGAAAATTATGCGATTTTAAATTTCTATAAACAAATCCTCCATCAAAGGAAATGTTTAAGTTGATCTGAGTATTTAAAGTAGAATTTAATGCAAATGTTTTATCGTCAGTTCGGTCTTCATAAAGAGCATAATGGCTTTGAGCAGGTTCATAACCACTTTCAGTCGGTTTCTGATTTGCCAAATACATGGCACTCCAGTCAATTTGCGGACTTGCCAGAAATATCTCTTTGCTTTTTTCAGCATTTTCATAATCGGGAGTAAAAGATCCTGAAAATTCTCCATGATCTTTTGCATAAAGCGAGCTAAAATAACTCGGCATTTTTCGATAATAAACTGGATCCGGACTATTCGCATTTTGATAATCAATATTGCTGTTTCCAATTTTTCCAAATTGATACATTATACCAGAATTCAGATTGGTTTTTTCATCAATTTTAAAATAATGGTTAAGCATTAACAATGGTTCTTCGATGTTTTTCACTCTCGCGTTTCGCTTTTCGCCATTCTGAAACCCCCAATACGAATTGTATTTTTCGCCCATTAAATTGGTTGCTTCATTTGTATTTGGCGAATTTTTCCCTCTTGAATTTGGCGTGTAAAATCCGGTAAAATTGAGTGAATGTTTATTACTTAATTTCTTTTCAACACTCATAAAAAAAGAGTCTGCATTGAAATTAGTACCATCAAAATAACCTTCGTTTGCCCAACGTTTTCCAGCAGAAACTACAAAAGCCCAACCCGATATATCCATTCCCGAAGCATAGGTGCCAATTGCGCGTCCTATGTAAGTTGTATTGCTTCCTGAAAAAGTGAGTTGTGTTCCTTTTCGAAACAATGAAGCTCGTGTTGCGATTTGCTGTGTTCCCAAAACACCTCCAAAAGTATAATTGGAAATTGCAGCTCCGACTGAAAATTCCTGATTTCGGAGTACATTATTAAGTCCGCCCCAATTATTCCACTGTGGCCTTCCATCGTAAATTTTATTCATCATCATGCCGTTAAGCATCATGGTTCCGTTTTCACTGTCTAATCCTCGAACTTTGAATCGGGCTTGTCCCCAATTAAAAGCCGAGGCTTGCATAAAAGCATCTTTAGCCGATTGTAAAAGTCCTGAAGTCATATCTGAAGAACCACTGTCATCAGACAAATCTGTATCTAAAAGTGTAATTAATGCAGCAGGTGTTTCATCAGAATACAAATCTTCTAATTGAAGCGTTCCGAGATAAACAATCTGCCCAAATTTTGAGTGAATTTTTAGCAATAAATCTTTGCATCCTTGATTGCGAATCAAAAGCAATTGTTCTCCTTCGATGGGTGAATGCAGTTCAAATTGCCCTGTTCTTGAACTAAGTTTTGTTATTGCTGTATTTTGAATGCTAACGACAACATTTGAAAGCGGATTTTGCGTTTTAGCATCAACAACAATTCCTCTAAAAACTGTTTCTTGTGCAAAAGCAAAATTAAAAACCAATAAAATAAAAAACGCTAAGTACTTTTTTACCATTAAAATTCCAATTCATTTTTGAAAATAACTTTAGGATCTAAATCCTTAAATTCAAAAGAGAAAATTGGTTTTTGGAAAAATATATGAATGCGTTAAATCGTCGTCAAATATATTTCAAAATTATAAAAAATTTCTTACTTTGTATTGATTAAAATTTGAAATTAATTAAGTAGTTTTGTGCTATTTTTTTAAATTTGAACTATAAATTCTAAGCCGTCGTTCTAATTTTAGAAACCATAAAAGCAATCAGCACGCCAAATATTCCAATAAAAGCAAAAGAGAATTGAAGTCCGAAATTTTGGGCAATATGTCCAATTACAGGTGGCCCCATCAAAAAGCCAAGAAAACTAACACTCGAAACAATCGTTAAGGCTTCTCCTGGTGGTACAGTCGGGTTTTTCCCTGCCAAACTGTAAACAGTAGGAACAATTGTTGCAACGCCAAGACCCACCGCCATAAAAGCAATGGTACACGGAATTAAATAAGGCAGAAAAACGGCAGTGAAAAGTCCGCCAGAAATCATGATACCGCTAATCTGCATGACACGTTCGCGCCCGAATTTATTGATAAGGCCGTCGCCAAGAAATCTTCCGCTGGCCATCATAATCATAAATGAAGTATATCCTAAAACCACCAACGGTCCAGGAGCTTTTACAATATCTTTAAAATAAACCCCACTCCAGTCAAACATAACTCCTTCGCTGGCCATACTACAAAATCCAATAACGCCAAGCCAAATCAAGGCACTGTCTGGTTTTGTAAATAGTTTTTTCTTCTCGCCTTTGTTTTTGATTTTTTCTTTGGCTTTGACCAAAAATTTAAAATTAAAAACAATCATAAGCAACACTACTCCCGCTACTATTAAAAAATGATGCAATGGAGATAGGTTTAAAGCCAGCATTCCTAAACCCACCAAAGCTCCAGTAAAACCTGCAAAGCTCCACATTCCGTGAAACGATGACATAATGGTTTTTCTAAAAAGAACCTCGGTATAAACGCCTTGTGTGTTTACGGCAATATTGGCTAAATTTCCAAACAAGCCAAATAAAAACAATCCTAACGACAATTGCAATGCAGTAGTTGCTAGCCCCAAATTAACGAGACATAAAACGTACATAATTAAGGAGAAAATCAAAATGCGGTGACTTCCAAACTTGGTTACCATTTTACCCGAAAATGGCATGATGATCAATTGCCCCATTGGAAGCGCAAAAAGTATGGATCCTAAATCACCTTCGGTTAAATGTAGCGCGGTTTTAATATCCGGAATTCGGCTTGCCCAAGTGGCAAAACTTAATCCCATTCCGAAATAAAACATTCCAACGGCAAAACGAATTCGGTTCAAATAAGAAGCTTTTGCTTCTCTAAAAACTTTCTTGATTTTTCCTTTTGTCTGGAATAGTTCTAGTGGATTGAAATTTATCAAAATCGATGCATTTTGGGATTATCACATAAAAGTACAAAAAAACAGCGGATTTCTTTTAAGATCAAAAATGTTGCTTTATTTACAACGTTATTGTTTATAAAAAGGTTCTTTTTGCCCACGGATTATGCGGATTAAAACGGATTTTCACTGATTAATTGTTTTTTTATTTTGGGCGTAAAAAAAGACGCACTGCGGTGCGTCTCTACTATATTTCCTTTGATTTTATCTTTAAAAAACTAGTGCAAACCCGTTTTAATCGGTGAAATCGGTGGGCCATTTTTCGCTACAAATTAATTACCGTTCGTTGCGCATTACTTGCAATTGCGGCTTCAATAACCTGCATCACTTTTACGCCGTCTTGTCCTGTAACAGGTTCAGTTGTGTTGTTTGTAATGGAATTATAAACGCCGTCAAAAAACGAGAAATAATTTCCTTGCAATGTTGGCACTTTTTCACGAATTACTTTTCCGTCAATTTCGGTATGTAAAAGGCCTTGCAGGTTTTCAGGTTCTGTTCCCCAAGATTCTAAATTTGGCTTTTTTCCGAGTTTCAATTCGTCTTCTTGAACATCGCCACGAGGTTTTAAAAATGAACCTTTTTTGCCATGAATCGTAAATGCAGGATTGGCTTCTCTAACAAAAAATCCGGCTTTCAATCGCACTCTGAAAACTTCATAAATCAATAATAAATCGATCCAATCATCTACCAATGAGTTTTCTCTAGTATATCGAATATCTGCAAAAACCGATTTAGGTGAACCAAACAAACAAACTGCCTGATCGATTAAATGCGGCCCTAAATCTTTCAGGATTCCCGCACCATCATTAGCAGTTTCTTTATGTGCTTTCGGACTCAAAACGGGATTATATCGGTCAAAATGGAATTCGGCTTCGACCAATTCGCCCAAAACACCATCATTGATTACTTTTTGAATCGTTTTAAAATCACTGTCCCATCTTCTGTTTTGAAAAACGGCTAATTTTAAACCTTTGTCTTTTGCAATTTGTGTCAACTCCTCAGCTTCAGCAACTGTTGTAGTAAAAGCTTTTTCGACCACAGCATGTTTTCCTGCCAAAAGTACTTTTTTAGCGTATTCATAATGTGTTCCAACTGGCGTGTTTACGATTACCAAATCGACATCATCAGCCAATAAATCATCTATTGAAGCATAGCTTTTCACTTCTGGATAATCTTCCTGAATGAGTTTTTTGCTTCGTTCCCAAGATCCTAATAATTCAAATCCTGGATGAATATCCAAAAACGGAGCGTGAAAAACTTTCCCCGACATTCCGTATGATAATAATGCTGTTTTTATTTTTTTCATTGTTATGTTCTTTTGCCACGAATTTCACGAATTTTCACGAATTAAAAATTTTACACACACTGATTTGTGCTAATTTATGCAATTTGTAGCGCCCCAAAAAAATCCGTTTAATCTGTGAAATCTGTGGCTGATAAATTTATAGTTTAGCTCTTTCGTATTGTTTTGGCCAATGAATATCGTCGTTTAAATCTTTGGCGAAATCCAAAGGCAAATTTGGGTTTCTTAATGACTCTCTGGCGAACAAAATTAAATCGGCTTGACCTTTTTCTAAAATTTCTTCGGCCTGTTTTGCATCCGTAATTAAACCAACTGCACCAGCCAAGATATTCGCTTCTTGTTTTACTTTTTCTGCAAAAGGAACTTGATAACCTGGACCAATATTTATGTTTTGAAACGAAACCAATCCGCCTGAAGAAACATCGATTAAATCTACACCTTTTTCTTTTAAAATTTTTGAAAGCTGTACAGATTCTTCTGGATTCCATCCGTTTTCTGCCCAATCTGTTGCTGAAATTCGAACAAATAATGGAAGGTTTTCTGGCCATTCTGCTTGAACGGCGTCAACAATTTCTAATGTAAATCGGATTCTGTTTTCAAAACTTCCTCCATATTCATCAGTTCTAACATTTGTCAAAGGCGATAAGAATTGATGCAATAAATAGCCGTGTGCCGCGTGAATTTCCAGAACTTGATATCCAGCTTCAACCACTCTTTTTGTAGCCGATTTAAAATCAGAAATCACTTTTTGTATTCCGTTTTTATCTAAAGCTTCGGGAAGAAACGGTTCTGTATCATGATATGCGATTGCACTTGGCGCAACAGTCTGCCATCCGCCTTGAGCGAAATCTAATTTTTTATTTCCAAGCCAAGGAGCCGAAACCGATGCTTTTCTTCCTGCGTGCGCCAATTGAATTCCCGGAATTGAATGTTGAGAAACAATAAATTGGTTGATTTGTTTCAGTTTTTCGATATGTTCATCTTTCCAAATTCCAAGATCAGTAGGCGAAATTCGAGCTTCTGGTGAAACGGCGGTTGCTTCCTGAATGATTAATCCCGCGCCTCCGCTTGCTCTACTTCCTAAATGAACGAGATGCCAATCATTTGCAAATCCGTCCTCAGCCGAATATTGGCACATAGGCGAAATGACGATTCTATTTTTTAAAGTGATGTTTTTTAATGGTAATGGAGAAAATAATTGTGAAGCCATAATTGTAACTTTTAATGGATTTAGGCTACCTATTAAAGACAGTAGCCGTTCAAAAAGTAAAGTTACGGCTTCCTTATAAAAGGAGAAATCTAAATGTTTATTAATTAACAAACATTTAAAAGCTTAAGTATTATATTGCGGTCATATATTAAATAAGAAAACGTTACTTTTGTGCGTTAAATACGAACTAAAATTTTAAAATGGATATAGTTATCAAACTCTCTCAATTTCTATTGAGTTTATCTTTACTTATTATTCTTCACGAATTAGGGCATTTTATCCCTGCTAAACTATTCAAAACAAGAGTCGAAAAATTCTATTTATTTTTTGATGTTAAATATTCTCTATTTAAAAAGAAAATTGGCGAAACAGAATACGGAATCGGATGGTTGCCGCTTGGAGGTTATGTGAAGATCTCTGGAATGATCGACGAAAGTATGGATAAAGAGCAAATGGCTTTGCCACCTCAACCGTGGGAGTTTCGCTCTAAACCAGCTTGGCAGCGTTTGATCATTATGCTTGGTGGGGTTACAGTAAACTTTATATTGGCTTTTATTATATATATAGGAATGGCTTTTGTTTATGGCGATACTTATATAGCAAATAAGGATTTAAAAGACGGTCTTTGGTTTGAAAGTAAAGCAATGCTTAACGCAGGTTTTAAAACAGGAGACAAGATCATCTCAATTGATGGTGAGCCTTTGGAAAAAATAGATGCTAATTTGCCTTTAGAACTTATTATGGCAAAAAAAGTTGTGATATCAAGAAATGGTATTCAACAGAGTATAAATATGCCTATTGATTTTGCTGATCAAAGAAAAGAAGAAAAAGAGCTTCCTGCGTCAATGAGAGTTCCGTTTTACATTGATGCTATCGATGCTAAGTCTCCAAATAAAAACTTAAAGTCAGGCGATATCCTTCTTTCTCTTAACAATCAAGAAACAAGATATTATGATCAGGCAAAAGTAGTTCTTGAAAACAACAAAGGAAAAACGGTTCCTGCTGTTATTATCAGAAAGAAAAAAGAAATGCAAATCAATCTTACTGTTACAAAAGAAGGGAAACTAGGAATTGCTGTAGGACAATTAGATGATGAATTACTAGCTGACTTAGGATATTATAAGATTACTGAAAAAAAATATACTTTCTTGGAATCAATTCCTGCTGGACTTGAAAAAGGAAAAGATAGATTAGTAGGTTACGGAAAACAATTAAAAATGATTTTTAATCCACAAACAAAAGCTTACAAACAAGTAGGTGGTTTTGGTGCGATTTACAAGATTTTTCCACCTCATTGGAGCTGGGAAGTTTTCTGGAATATTACCGCTATTTTGTCAATTATGCTTGGAGTTATGAATTTATTGCCAATTCCGGCGCTTGATGGTGGTCACGTAATGTTTTTATTATACGAAATTATTAGTGGCAAAAAACCTAGCGATAAATTCCTTGAAAACGCCCAAATGGTTGGCTTCGTACTACTTATAACATTACTTTTGTTCGCAAACGGAAACGATATTTATAAGGCACTTACGAAGTAGAAAAAAAATTTAATAAAAAGAGTGAAAATATTTTTGAGAAACTAAAAAATGAATTATATTTGCACTCGCTAAAAAGAGCAACACTTTCCTCCTTAGCTCAGTTGGTTAGAGCATCTGACTGTTAATCAGAGGGTCCTTGGTTCGAGCCCAAGAGGGGGAGCAACTTTTTTTAGCAAACATATTTACCTTTAAGGTGATTCCTCCTTAGCTCAGTTGGTTAGAGCATCTGACTGTTAATCAGAGGGTCCTTGGTTCGAGCCCAAGAGGGGGAGCTTAATAAATACCACTTACAATTGTAAGTGGTATTTTTTTTTGACTAATATTTATGAATCACATCATATACATTCTTCATTCCAAAAAGCTTAATCGTTATTATATTGGCTACACAAGTAATTTTGACTTGAGATTAGAATTTCACAAGAATGCTCCTTCTAACAAATTTACTTCAAATGCAAATGACTGGACTTTATTCCTTAATTTTAATTGCACGAATAAAACCCAAGCACTTTTGATAGAAAAACATATTAAAAGCATGAAGAGCAAAACTTATATTGAAAATTTGATTAGATACCCAGAAATAATTGACAAACTTCTCATAAGGTACGACTCTGACTGTTAATCAGAGCCCCGAAAGCTTTCGGGGTTGGTTCGAGCCCAAGAGGGGGAGCTTAATAAATACCACTTACAATTGTAAGTGGTATTTTTTTTTTGACTAATATTTATGAATCACATCATATACATTCTTCATTCCAAAAAGCTTAATCGTTATTATATTGGCTACACAAGTAATTTTGACTTGAGATTAGAATTTCACAAGAATGCTCCTTCTAACAAATTTACTTCAAATGCAAATGACTGGACTTTATTCCTTAATTTTAATTGCACGAATAAAACCCAAGCACTTTTAATAGAAAAACATATTAAAAGCATGAAGAGCAAAACTTATATTGAAAATTTGATTAGATACCCAGAAATAATTGACAAACTTCTCACAAGGTACGACTCTGACTATTAATCAGAGCCCCGAAAGCTTTCGGGGTTGGTTTTCCCGATAGCTATCGGGACAAGAGGGGGAGCTTAAAAAAAAGACGATCAAATGATCGTCTTTTTTTTTGTTTTATAATGTAAAGTTCATTTCTTCATTCTTATTTCAAAATTAAGGATTAGCTCATTTTTTTCCCACGATTGGAATTTGGAATTTGTCTTTTGAATTTGTTCTAAAATTAGAATTTATTGCTTCGCTACTTTATTGTTTAAGTTTTTACTTTCGAACAAAACCATCATCTCATTTGCTTTTTCTGGCTGATTAATCGCTTTTAATGATTCGGCGTAGCGATAATAATAGATTGGATCTAGATTTTTGCCTACTTCAATCAATTCAGCATAATATTTCGCCGCTGCTTCCATGTCGTCTTCAAAATAAGATTTGTCGGCTACTTTTTTAAGCATATCAATGTCTTTATAACCTTTATCGACCACTTTGGTATACGTTTTCGAAATATCAATATCAATGTATTTTGCAGTTTCTGCTGGGCGGGCTACTGCTACTTTTACCGGCTCTACTTTTTCGTCAGGAATATCGATTACCACTTTTGCCATCAAGGGTACTTCCGCTTGTTTTAATTTAGGTTTTCTGTAAATTGGAGTTACAGTTCTAGTGTTATTTGGCCCCAAATCGTATGTATTAACCATATCTAGTTTTGAAACTTCATATTTTGTTACTCTTCTGCCAAAAGTCATATTGATGGTTTCTTCAACGTAGTAAGCTTCTATAACAAGACCGTCATCTGCTGCTTTCTTGTCTGTTTGTATTTGTGTTTTTCCGGCCGCCGCAATGACAGGAGTTTTTGAGGCTGCAAGCTGCGCAAAACAGCTAAAGGGAACAACACAAATAATCGTCACAAAAATTTCTGCATAATTTTTCATGATAATTGGATTAAGTTGCTGTCAATTATAAAAATCTAGTATAAAGGTAGTTATAGTTATCTTTTTATGTTTATTTAACCCACAAACAACCGTAAAAGCCGTTTAAATACGGTTTTTGAGTTTTTCAAGTTATAAAAACGCATAAAAAAAGCGCCACAATTACTTGTAGCGCTTTTTCTATTTTAAATCGGAATCAAATTAAACCCCTAACTTCTTAGCAATTTCAGCAGGAATTCCACCTTTGTTTACTAGCAATGCAGTAGTTTTATATTTTACGAAATTCTTGGTTACAAACAAGAAACCTTTGTAGTCATTTGTTTCTCCCCAAGAATTTTTTACGATATAATATTCTTTACCAGTTTGGTCTTTTGCTAAACCAATAATGTGCATTCCGTGGTCGTCTGTTGTAGTGTAGTTATCAAACGCCGCTTGACGCATTTCTGGAGTAATTTCTGCTTCTGCTTTTGGTCCGTTGAACATGTCTGCTTTTTCTTCAGCTGTCATGTCGTCGAATTTTTTTGTTGGAACATAAGCTACACCATTTTTCCAGCTAAAGCTTTTCTCGCTAACATCTGTTGCCCAAGCTACTGTGTATCCTTTTTTCAAAGCATTGTCAATAACATCTGTCATATCGTTCAATTTTACGTTGTAAACTTGATCTAATGACCAGTTGTCTGGTACCATCATAGTTGTTTTTTGGTAGTAAGGCGTATTGGTAAAAGATGACATTTCTACATAATCATCTGGATTAATTCCCACTACTTCTTTAGCAAAAGATTGTGGTGTATAGCTTTTTCCTTTGTATGTGAAATTTTCTGGCACTTTTCCTAAGTACGAATCAATAACCGCCGCATAAGCTTTTTGCCAGTTTGGCGTCAATTCACCATTTGGGTTTTTAACCACTGCCGAAAGCACTCCTTCGATTAGCGCTGCCATTTCAGCAAATTTATTTTTGTCTGTTCCATAGTTTAATCCTGTATAAACTTCTCTTGGAACAGTTCCGTATTTTTTATACATATTAATTACATCATGCAAAGCTCCACCATCGCCAAGCGTAATTGCACCATGCATACGAACATAGTTGATTCCTTTTTCAACATATACATTTCGCGCAGAATAAATTTGAGACAATTCTACCGGCTGTTTTCCTAAACGAATCATTTCTGACTCTAAAAATGAGTTTGTTGAGTAGCTCCAGCAAGTTCCAGAAGATCCCTGAGCTTTTACTGATGTTGTTCCTAAATTAATTACTTCTGTAAATTTGAAGTTCTCTTTACTTTTGTCGCTAGCGTTTAATTTTAGTGAATTTACTAAAATATCCTGCGCAAAACAGCCTGCTGTTCCAGCCAAAAATACTGACGCCGCAAACACTGATTTCATTGTATTTTTATACATAATCAAAGATTTAAATAAGTTGACTTATGAGTCGTCTAATTTTATTTTTGTTACAAATCAATTAAATATCAGTTAAAAAAACTATTATTTTTCCGTTAATTTTTATACAATGTTTTTATTAAGCATCAAAACCTTACAAATTATGCAATAGACATTTTTTCTGAAATTCTAATTTTTTAAGTTTTTAGTACACAAATAAATAGTATTTTAGTTCTGCAAAATGCCACTATAACAGCAAATGTACGAACTGGAAAAAGAAACATATTTAGGCAATACAAAAAACATCTTCAATACCCAGCAGGGAATTGCAGTTGTAGAAACTGAATACCAAAATAAGGTTTATGAAGGCTGGAATTCGCACAACAATGCTCATATTACGCTTTTCCTAAAAGGCGGGACAACAGAAAAAAGAAAAAATTTCAGCGAAACAGTTGGCCCTGGTTCTTTATTGTTTTATCACAGCGACGAACTGCATTTAAATCAAAACACTCTTTTTCCTTCCCGAAATATCAATATTGAAATTGATGCTACTCTATTAAAAGAACTTCAGCTGAATGAAGCGGCGATCGAAAAAGCAGTCCAAAACAGTTCGCTTGCCAAATTTTTGATTCTGAAAATTTTTAAAGAAACACAAACTGCAGATGTTTTTACGAATGACAATGTGAAAATGCTCTTTTCTCAATTATCGAATACCAATGAACATTTAGAACGATTTGAAAAAAGTCCGTTTTGGGTAAAAAGCCTCAATGAATTATTGAATGATTGCTGGAATGAAAATCCGAATTTGTCGGATCTTGCTCAGGTTTTAAATCTCAACCCTATTACCATTTCAAAACATTTTCCGAAATACTTTGGATGTACTTTGGGCGAATATATGCGCCGAATCAAAATTAACCGTTCGCTTTCGCTGATACAATCGCACGAAAGCAATCTCACGGAAATTAGTCTTCAATGTGGTTTTGCCGATCAGAGCCATTTCATCCGAACTTTTAAAAACCAAACCGGTTTTTTGCCTAAGCAGTTTCAAAAATTATAAAGAGGCAAATTTCATTCTATTTTTTGTTTTTATGTCGGTTTACATTTGCTTCAAATTAATACTAAAAGCAAATTCAAATGGAAACTCTTACCGTAAAACAAAAAATATCAAACTCTTCAATACTCAAAGCTATTTTGGCTTTAGTAGTTTTTATGGCTGTTGTAATAATAGGTCAGCAAATTGCGTCAAAATTACTAGCAATAACTCCTCTTGATAAAAATTTTAGAAACCTGCTTAAAGGACTTTTGGTTTCTTCATCTTGCATTTTGAGTTATATTGTTTTCTTTAAAAAAATTGAAAATCGAAGCATTACAGAATTTGCTTCAAAAGGAATACTAAAAAATATTGCATTTGGCACCTTACTTGGTTTTATATTACAATCATTAACCATTTTAGTAATTTACCTCAGCGGAGCTTATAGTATTGTTGCAGTTAACCCAATTTCATCTATTCTAATTCCGTTTGCCATTATGTTTACCGTGGCCATTATCGAGGAGATATTAGTTCGTGGCATAATATTCAGAATTATCGAAGAAAAGCTGGGAAGCTATATTGCACTTACTATTTCATCGTTGTTGTTTGGAATTTTGCATCTTGGGAATGCACATAGTACGATTCTTTCCAGCTTATGCATAACTACAGCAGGATTTTTATTTGGTGCTATTTTTATTTACAATCGTAATTTATGGCTACCAATCGCTTTACATTTTGCATGGAATTTTACTCAATCCGGAATTTTTGGTGCTATTACCTCTGGTAACGAAAAAACAAACAGTTTATTAGAAGCTAAAATACAAGGGCCAACATTTATTACAGGAGGTGAATTTGGTCCTGAAGGCAGTATTCAAGCCATTGTAATTTGTTTGATTGCAACCATTATTCTTTTTGTTTTAAATGCGAGACAAAATAAAATCGTAAAACCTTATTGGAAAAAATAATAAATACAACTTTGTCAAAGTTTGAAACTTTGACAAAGTTCTCATCAAGACTGAAAACTGAGATCGAAAACTGAAACTATAAAATCATCTCAACCAATTGCTTCCAAAAACAATATAATAAGCCCATTCTTCAGGCCCTTTGGCAACATCAATTCCCATGCGGAGCTTGAATTTTCTAGCAATTAAGTATCTAAAACCTGTACCATAACTATATACAACTGGTTTTGCAAAAGCTTGATCCCAATCGTCAAAAGCACTTGCGAGACCTCCATAACCCATAAGGCTCCATCGCCTGTAAAGGTCCCATCGAAATTCTAACTCGCTAACAATACTGGTGTTTCCCATATATCGGGCTGCCGGAATTCCGCGCATATTGATTCCTGGCTTCAAATAAAAAGGCGGACTCCCCAACGCCTGCTCCCCTTCAATCCTGAGCCCACCTATTAAAGTTTTCGCCAACGGATAATATCCAATTGCCGATAAATTTATTCGCCAAGCTTGGTAATCGCTTCCAAGCATTTTATCCGACCAGAAAAAATCAGACTGAACCCTTACTCCTTTGTCGGGCGTGAAAATATTATCGCGTCCGTCAAATTGTAGCGCTGCTCCCAACTGGCTTATGGTACTTTTAACATCTTTTGGATCTACAAATGGTGGCGGAAGATCAAGATCGGGCAGGTTTATTTTGGAATTTAAAAACAAATATTGCGGTCCTGCGCTCCATTTTGCATTTTTAAACTGTTTGAGCCATTGTGTATAAAATATCGTCGATTTAAAATTGAGCTTAAATTCCTGATCGTCTAGATTTGGTCTATTATTAGCGTAAAATGATAAGTTCATGTCGCCATAAGCTGCAAATACACGATATAATATCTTAGGTTTTACAAGTGTTGCCGAACGGAAAGCACCTGCCATCCAGCTTTTATTTGCCGTGTACATTCCTAATCCTCCTGTTATATCTGGATTTACAAGACGTTTAGTTCCATCTTCTTCAATAACAGGTGCACGTTTTTTAAGGAAAATTGGTGCAACAGCCCCTCCAAATCCGCCTAGGGCAGGTTCTGTGACAATGGTGGGCACTACTAAGAAACCGTTGGCGTAAATCAGAAAATCGCTTAAATCGAAAGCGCCATCTAGAGAATCTTTAAAAACTACTTGGTGTTTCTGCGCACTTAAAATATTAAATGATAGTAAAAAGCAAAGTGAAAACAGAATTATTTTTCGTGGTGTTTTTTTGTTTTTCATATAAAGATTTTTTCTGTTTTACTTAAAATCAAGTTTTATCTAAGAATCAGAAAACGGCTATGTTTTCAGAATTATTTCTTCTTCTCAAAGCTAAATACATGGGCAAGAGTTATAAAAAAAGTATTTCCTTGAAATCTGTTTATGGCATCTACCTCCGCAATCCAGCGAAATCCAACCTCGGTTTTACAACCAAGATGCAAATAGTTGACTTCGGCTCCAATACCTCCAACACTATCTTTTTCGCCCTCAACAACTCCAATAACTGGAACAGGAATTTTATCATGGCTTACTTTATATTGCAAATAGTAAATCAAACCCGCATTAAAAATTCCGATAGGTGCAGTTTTTTCAGCATTCATTTGATAAAATGTTTTTCCTAAACCTCCTTCAAAACTTAAAATATCTCCGGTTTTAATATCTGTATCTTTCTTTTTTCCATTTATTTCATAAGAAGCCAAAGTGGAGAAATGGAACGTTTTTTTATCATTAAAGTACAACGTTGTTCCTGCTGAAAACTCGTTCATGAACATTCCTAAACCACTATTGTCTGGTGCACCAGCAGTGAATTTTCCTGTTGGAAGATATAATTGATAGCTAAAAACAAAATCGGCTCTTTTATTATGCCAGCCTAATTGTACGGGAACAATATACATATCAGTAAATGCCAGTGAATTATTAACATTGGCATTGTTTCCTTGAATTGTATTTGATGCAAAAGCAAGCAAAATCGCGGCGCCATAATTGGCTCCTAAAATTTTAAAGTCACTTACATATGATCCTCCTGCACCAACTAAATACATGGTTAAATCAGGATTGGTAAGTGCTTTATCGCCATTTGCATCACGCAACGTTGAGGCAGTATAAATGTAATTTGGCACATAAACGCTTAGTGTATTTTCTGGCGCTTGAGTTCCAGACTGCAATCCCATAGCGCCAAGAATATGACCTCCTTTAAGCTGTGCATTTACTGAAAAACACATCATTATGAGAGAAAATACGATAACTGATTGCTTGATTTGTCTATATTGATTTGATTCGATTTTCATTGTTTTAATAATTTAAATTAATGAGACTTGACAATCATGTCTATAAACTAATTTTATCAGTTTGAATGTGGTTTCAGATAATTTGAACGCGTTTTTCAGGATTCATTCTGATCACTTTAAAATATTCTGAAGGTGATTTTCCTGTATGTTTGATAAAAGCTCTAAAGCAAGTTGTTCTAGATTTAAAACCAGAACCCCAAGCCATTCCTTCAAGAGAAAGATCTTTCCACTCTGGGTCGTTAATTTTTTCTTTGAAATATTCGATTCTTTTCAAGTTCACATAATCTTGAAAATGAAGTCCAAATTCAGAATTAATTAAATTGGAAAGATGATGCACCGATATTCCTGTTTCATCGGCAATATCTCTGATGACCAAATCTTTTTTGAGAAAAAGTTCTTTTGAAGCAAAAATTTCTTCCAATTGTTGCACATATTGTTGTTTCTTTTCGGCTGTCAGATCTTTTACAATTGGCAACACATTTTTTGTTTCATTTTCTTGTATTAGCAAGAGTTTGTCTTCAACAATTTGAAAATTATCGTTCATCTCACTTGTGCTTGAGTCATAAAAAATATGAGGTTTAAAATAAAGCCAACCCACTGTAAAAATCAGCACAAATGAAATCAAAACATAACAAGACAAATCAATAGTATAAACACTGCTAACTAAAAAATAATGCACAAAAAGTGCTGAAAACATAAACAATATCAACAAATTATAAACGCGTATCCAGTTTATAATTTTTATTCTGTTAAAATGATTTTTTTGAAATTTTTCTAAATCGTAATTCAAAACCATCATGGTTTGGCAAAATGCATAACCAAGCCAAATGGACAAACTCAACATTGAAAATGGACTTTTAATTTTATCCGAAATACTTTGTGCTAAAGGGAAATGAGCAAAATTCCCAATCCAAACACAAAACGTCAAACCAAAATAAACAAGGAAAGGCATAAAATGGAGCCAATCGTATTTTTGAAAAACACGGTCTGTAAACAATAAATTTCGAATATACAGAAAAGCACAAGGTGCCACCAAAAACATAAAAGATTTCGCGATCATGAAGAAATCAGGAAAAAAATTAAGCACATTTGCCGACAAATAAAAATTATATACACTGACAACAGCTAGGCTAAACAAAAACAGTCCTAAAAAGAAACTCTTAGAGTAGTTTTTTTTAGAAAACAGCACCATAAATGATGTCGCAAAACCTACCATTGTAGCCATAAAAAAGAAAAGAGAGAGTACTATATCCAGCATATATTATTTGTTTAAATTAATAATTGCCCCTTCTCTTAAAAAATAAATTTTAAAAGAAAGTAATGTACCATAACAGATAAAGCTATACTTATCTGGTTGTTTCCAGATAAGTATTGTGGCTCTTTATAGCGATAAATTTATAAGTTATTTTTTAGCGAGACCTGGGGGAAAGCCTTCTAAGATTTTCTTAATTGCACCTGCAATAAATTCTTCTGGATTGTCTGGTTTGCTGTCAATTTGAGCATTTCCAATTCCTTGCCAAACTAATTTTTGCGTTTTAGTAGAAACAATATCAATTACAAGCGAGCCATCAACATAATCGTACGTATTAAATGTTGTGGTACCACCGCCCATCATAGCGCCACCGCCCCAATATCCGTATGGGCGATACATACCACCGTAACCATAAAAATTAGTATCGGCAGTAACTTGAGTTTTGTTTTTTAGTATGGAAACCGCATTTACTTTTAAATCCGGATTATTTGTAGATTCTACAAATCCTTTGGCAGTCATTTCAGCACGAATAGCCTTTGCAACACGATCTACATTTAATTGATTTACTTGACCTTCTTGAGCTCTCAGATCATATACTGTAAAGGTTTTGTATTCACTGAAATTTGCAGCATGATCATAATCGGTGGTGACTTTTACAGTAGGTGAACAGCTGTAAAATAATCCCAATAAAACTAACGGAATTATACGAAGATTTGTTCTTTTAATATTCATTGTTCTGATATTTAAATTAATAATTAAATTAGTTTAACTCGAATGTATTAAAATGATGTAAAATCTTTGGGGCGAGAAAGCAATGTAAAATAATTGTTAAATTAATACAAACAACTATTAAACAAGACCTTAGCATACTCTAAAGATATATTATTTTCTTTAATTAACATTCATTATTGCAAAAAATCTTACTTTTTTATTTTCCTTGACCTTCGACTGCCTTTTCTTCTGCTATAGAAAATTATATTTCTTCTGAAATAGGTAATTTTCCATGTTTAATGGCTTCCAACATCGCATTATAATCTGACTCATTTTGGTCTGCATATAAAACTGAAAACTCAGAAATTGCATCGGCAAAATCATCTGTATCGCCAATATAGCCCGATAAAATCGATGGATCTCCTGAACGTGCATGTGCTCGTGCGAGTGCCCATCCACATGCTTTTGCATATTCGTCCATATTTTTAGGCTTCATAACTTCTAAAATCGGCTTTATTTTTGCGTCGCGAAGCTGGCGGATATAAAAGAACTTATTGTTCTCGTCATTTGTCCATCCTAGAAACATATCAGAAGCAGATTGCATCAGTTTTTGTCCAATAACTATACGTTCTCCTTGATGACTGTATTTTCCTTTTACTTTTACAAAAGGTTCTAAAACACTTTTTCTTGCTTCTTTAAATTGCAAAAAAATAGGTTCCCCAGTAGCCGACATCAGCAAGCTAATACCGCAAAGAGTTCCAACACTTCCTACGCCTACAACTTTTATTGCTACATCATGTAATGCATATCTGCTTAGCAAAACTTGTTTTTCTTCTGAAAGTGATTCGATATATCGATTGTGAATCGCTTCACCTTCTTTAAAAATCAATTTTGCTAAATCTCCAGTTGGATGAAAAACCAAAGGAGGATCATCTTTGATACGAGCTCTGTTTCCGTCCAGATAGGTCATTTTTGCAAACTCTTTTTCATGAGCAGTATATTCAACTGCTTTTTTTATTCGTTTTTGATGAAACTCTTTCAGTTCTTTATCATGTCCTAATTCCACCAATTCTGCAAAATCAAGATCGGCGTACCAAATTTGCAATGCCGATAATTTGCTATATTCGAGCATATGTCGTTTATAGCTATCAGCAACATTCCAAGCAAACTCCTTACAATTTTTATTCGAAAATTTTCTCCATTTTCCGGCGATAACAAAACTTGTTGCAAGTCTTTTTATATCCCATTCCCAAGGGCCAGGAAAAGTCTCGTCAAAATCATTAATATCAAAAACCAGTTTGCGTTCAGGAGTTGCATATCCTCCAAAATTCATCAAATGACAATCGCCACAAAGCTGAAGATTAATTCCGGATACAGGAGTATGAGCCAAATCGGCCGCCATAATCGCTGCCGCACCTCGATAGAACGAAAAAGGAGATTCCATCATACGACGATATCGAATTGGAAGCAGACTTTCGACTCTCCCTATACTTGTTTGGATCAGAATATCAACAGGATTTTTTCTGTTTTTTAATGGCTTCCATTCTTGATGTGATGCAAGAGGCGTTTTTTTTCTGATCATTGTACCTCTTGTATATCGTTCAGCTTTCGAAGCTTTCGGATCAAAATGACTTTCATCTGTATGTTTAGATTCCCCGCTCATAACCTTTATTCTTAAAGTTTATCCTTTTACCAAAGGTGGTGGTGTGTAACCTTTAAGCATGCTTTCTTCTGGCCAGTACGATCTTAAAAGCAATCCAAATTTATCTTTTGGAACAGGAAGCCAATTATTGGCTTTATCGCCTGAAGGTTTTTCATTTTGAAAATACAGCGTAAGCGATCCATCTTGATTGTATTTCAAATTTTTATTTTTTGTTCCAAGGGAATATATTTTAGCATCATTTATAAAAAAGAAATGATTATGATCATAGACCGTAAGCGACCAAAAACCTTTTACTTTTGGAATTAAATCTTTTGGAAAAGTAATAGTGTAATTTGATTTACCGTTCAATTCAGCACCTTTGCCATCTAAATCTTGGTTATAATAAATCGTTTCCTGTGGCTGATTTACAAATATATTGGCTCTTGCTGCACTTGTTCTGCTTAAATAATCAGTTCCAAAAGCGGCTCCATTTTTGGTTGTGTTCCAATAATTTCCAACAGGAACTCCAACATTTTTAAATTGACGAAAAGGTTCAATCAATTCTTTTTCGGCATCAATTGCTGCTTTAGTCAAAACAGGCATTAAAGTGCTGTCTTTTTTTACAGCATCTAAAACTGAATTAAACGATGCGTACATACTTTCTTCTCCTTTAAAAGCAGGAACTTCTTGTAAAATACTTGGCAATTCTGCAAAGAACTTTTCAGGAATAACAAACGCAACTTCTTTTCCTCCTTCACTTTTATTTGGATCAGGGAAAGAAGGTATTTTTGCCCATTCTTTTGTTTTTACTTTTCCGTCATATTCGTTTAAAGGATACGCCATCAACTGATTAATAACGGGCTGAATCGCTTTTCTATCTTCTGGAGTATTGTTTAAAAAAGCTCTCGGAATTACAAATGCAAGATTAGTATCACTATGAAAAACTTCTGTAATTCCGTCAGGAACTTTTCCGTTCCAGCCTGGCCCTACAATTAAATAAAATCCTTTTTTGCTGCCATACATTGCACCAAGTTTTGCAATTCCGTCTGTTCTTTGGTTTCCTAATTGAACCACCCAAAAGCGGTCTCCAAAATCAGGAACTTGAACCACGACAGGGCTTTCATTAAGCTGCATAATTCCAAATCCGTAAACTACATCTTGATTTGGACAAGCAACATAACGTTCCGCAGGAGTAATATAATCAGAAGTCATACACAAATGATTTACAGGCGCAACGGGAACAGCTCCTCCGTTTAAACCTGGTTCAGGAACTTTACGCATTACCAATACTCGATTATGCATATTGACCAATGGCCAGCCCCAGAAATACATCTGTTTCCCCATCTGATAGACATATTCTTTAGTCATTATAACATTCGGAACTGGTCCGGGAACAACAGATTTTGTTGTATCTTTTACCGATTCATTAGCCGAAACGACATCATCTTTTTTATTTGAATTACATGAAATGAATGTAATAATCAACAATACTAGAATTACTTTTTTCATATTTTATTTTTATTTGAGAGGAAATTATTCTGGAAACACAAAAGCAATTACAGCTCTCAACCCCCAGTCTGGTCGTATGGATTGATGTCCCACGACTGGAATAAGCGGTTGTACAGAAAATTGAACAATTTGTTTTCCGAATTTTGTAATTCCGCCCATTGTAGGATTCAGAGAGATTAAAGTTGTATTGCCTTCCCAATTTTGAGTAATCTCGGCATTTACACCCCAAGACGCTCCACTTTTATAACTGTGGGAAAGAAATATTTGAGTATAAAACTGATTGACATCTGCACGATCACTATTTCCTGCAACCGACCAAATTTGATTGGCAATAAAACCAACCGAAAGACCTTTTCCTTGATGCATTACCAAGACGCTAGGGCCAATTCCAAATTTTTCTGTTCCTAAATACGTTTCTGTTGCAATTGGCACTAAAAAAGCAGGACCAATTCCGTAAATCAATTTTTCACTTTTAGGAGCAAAAAAAGCGGTTACCGTAGCATCGCTTAAGCCAAACTCGTGCGTATTAAGTCCTGTAATATTTCTTTGATCAACAATAGGAACAATCCATCGGCTAATTAAATTTAGATTATCACTTAATTTAAACGGAATAACTGGTTGTACATTGACTGTATATTTCACACCATTATAAGGCCCAATTCCGTAATTTAAATTGTTCTGAAGTGGCACGCTAATTAAGTTCGCAACAGGATTTGCCAACTTATCTGCAAGTTCTTGTGGGCTTGCACCCGGTTTATGTTCTTCTTCTTGTGCAAAAGAATTATTGCTAACAATAATGCAAACTATAAAAAAGAATAATTTGACAATTTTATAAGGCGTTCGAGATTTCATGCTTTGGAAATTTTATAGATTCTTCATTTTACAATCAAAATGAAACAACTAAACCAATAAAAGTTGTTTCATTTCAATTCTAACTAACTAACCAACCTAATTTTCTGGAAAAACTTTCTTCCAGTCTTTTTGCATATCAACAACATGCCATTTGTTTTTGGCTGCTGCATTTAATGACGCATTATCTTTTTCTTGGTAACTATATTCTCTTATAGAATCATTGTGATTCACCAATAATTGAAATGATGGGTATTTATTTCCCTGCGAATAAGTCAACATCGCGATATCACCGGCGCCGCCTTCATTTCCGCAGGCAAAAACAGGACGTTGCCCAATATGCAATTGGATTCCAACTGGTTTTCCTTCTTTGTCATTAAAATGATCTAAAGCTGCTTCACGCTGTACTGCATTTTTGGCTCCATCATATTTATATTTAAAAGAAGTTCCTACCACTTGATCTTTTGGAATTCCGTAGAAATCTTGAGATATTCCGCGCACAACTTCGATAGTTCCGCCTGTAACGATGTACGTTTTAAATCCGTTTGCACGAAGATAATCCAGCAACTCTAATTGAGGCTGATAACGAATTTGTTTTACTGGAACATTCTTTCCAGGATATTTCGCATCTTTAAAAAAATCTGCCACCGAAGCTTCAAATTCGTCTTCAGTCATTCCAGTGTGAGTAGCTGCAACTAATTCTATAAGTGCTTTGTCTCCGCCTTTTTCAAAGAAAGTTTTGTCTTTTTCTACTACAGCTTTAAAAGGTTGTTTTTTAGCCAGTTCAGGATTTGCTTCGACCATTTTTTGAACTTTATAAAAAGCAAAAAGCTCTTGTACATAAGGTTTTTCGGCCCACAAAGTTCCGTCATTATCAAATGTTGCAATTCGATCTTGTGGCGGAATAAAATCAGGACTTCCTTCTTTTGTTACCTTTTCTACGTAGGCAATTATATCGCTCTTTAAAGCGCCATCATTCCAGCTCGGCAAAGGATCGCCGCCAGCAGTAGTTTCTGTTTTTTTGCTATCTGTTGTTGGAGAAGTTAAGGTGTCAGATTTTTTACAGGAAAGGAAAAACAAAACTACTAGAGACAAAAAGTATATATTTTTTCTCATGGTGTTTTTATTTTAAAAAAGAGATTCAGATTCTTCAATCTGAACCTCTTTTGTTATGATTTATTTTTTCTTTTTTGAAGCTGCCGCCTCTTCTTCTTTTACTTTAGGCAAGATATTCTTTTCAACATACTGCTCCGTTTTAATACTTTGCAGTGTTTGTTTAAGAATTGTAGTCGGATTAAAACTTGGTGGGAATGAACGAGGAGGATATTCTCTAAATGTTTCTGCAAAGACAAATACATCATTCATTGCACCATAAATTGCACCCACGTGGTTTACTAACCAATCCCAATAGGTATTTGAAGTAAAATCAGCTCTCTCATATGGATCCTGGAAAAGATTGAAAACTTTTTGCATACGAAGTTCTGTAAAAGGCTCTGCCCAAACTCCCATCGTTCCTGCTAAACGCTGTTCTGCAAAAACATATTTATAATCTCCTTCACGAAGACCTACTAATAATCCATCATCATCAGAATAGAAAAATTTATCTCTATGGCTTTTTCCTCCTTTTAGCAAATCCGTTTGATCAAAACCATCTAAATGCACTTTGTAGCTTTTGCCGTTTGCATTGTAACCTTTCAAAAGTTTATTAACTATATCTGGTTCTCCTGCAATAGAAGCAAAAGTTGGAATCCAGTCATTGTGGCTCATTAATTCCGTTGTAATAGTACCTGGTTTGATATGACCTGGCCATCTCACGATACAAGGCACGCGGAAAGCTCCTTCCCAATTTGTATTTTTTTCTGAACGGAATGATGTCATAGCGGCATCAGGCCAAGTATTCATATGAGGACCATTATCTGTAGAATAAACTACGATAGTATTGTCTGCAATTCCCAAATCATCAAGAGCTTTTAAAATACTTCCGATCGTTTCATCGTGCTCGATCATACCATCAATATATTCGCTGTCTCCATGAGTATATCTTCCTCTATGTTCTTTTCTAACGTGTGTACGAAGGTGCATACGAGTTGCATTGAACCAGCAGAAAAATGGTTTTCCAGCTGCATTTTGTCTTTTAATAAAATCGATTGCTGCTGCTGAAGTTTCATCATCTACAGTTTCCATTCTTTTTTTAGTAAGCGCTCCTGTATCTTCAATTTTTTGTTTCCCTACTCTTCCAAAACGAGGATCAGTTGTTGGGTCATCAACATTTGTTGCTGTACATTTTAAAACCCCTCTTGGTCCGAATTTTTTCAAATATTCTGGATCTTTTGGATAATCTGGCAATTCTGGTTCCTCTTCAGCATTTAAGTGATAAAGGTTTCCATAAAATTCATCAAAACCATTTACTGTTGGCAAACTTTCATTACGATCTCCAACGTGGTTTTTACCAAATTGCCCTGTTGCATAACCAAGGCTTTTCATGATTCCTCCAATTGAAGGGTCTAATTGACTCATTCCCATTGGTGCTCCAGGAAAACCTACCTTAGTAAGTCCAGTACGAATACCGTGCTGACCTGTTAAAAAGGCAGCGCGCCCTGCGGTACAGCTTTGTTCTCCATAATAGTGCAAGAAACGCATTCCTTCATTAGCCAAGCGATCAATGTTAGGAGTAGTATATCCCATAAGTCCATCACTATAAGCACTAATATTAGTGATTCCAATATCATCGCCCCAAAGAACTAAAATATTTGGTTTTTTACTCTGCGCTGAAAGTGATAAAGTCGAACATAGTAATGCAAATAGTATCATCGCATTATTAATCTTGTAGTAAAACTTAAAATGTTTCATGGTAATAAAATTCGTTAATAATTAGTTTTATTAAAATGGTATGCTTAAAAAGTCGATGACTTTGGTAACTGATTTACTTAAACAAAAAATTATAAAAATCTTATTTCACATTCTACTAGAATTGCACAGGAATCTCAAACAAGAATTTTCTTAATTTTTTCTTAAGCAACTCAAAATTAACTAATAAAAAACGGCTCATTTGCGTTTTTACCGCGTGAGCTTGTTTCATTTTATAAAATGAAACGTTAAAAAATGAACATTTTAACCCTTTGTTTTAGCATTTAAGAAAAAGCATTAAACAAAGACTATCGATTATGATTTATTCTTGGACTATTTTTTAATTGAGGAAATTTCTCTTTTACTATATAAATATTGAAAAAAGGGGTAAAAAATAAAAGCATAAAAAAAGCCACTCTTTCGAATGGCTTTTAGTAATTATATCTTAAAAGAATTATTCTATTTCAGAAACTCTCATGGTGTTAACCATTCCTTTATCTTTAATAGGCATTGCAGCAAGATTGATTAAATAATCACCTTTTGTTGCATATCCTTTATCAACTGCAATTTTGTTTACATCAGTTACAGTATCATCTGTACTTTCTTCATTATCATAAAAGAAAGATTTAACTCCCCATAACAAATTCAATTGTGTTAAGATTCTTCTGTTTGAAGTAAATACTAAAATATGAGCAGAAGATGGTCTCCAAGCTGAAATTTGGAAAGCTGTATAACCACTGTTTGTTAAAGTACAAATTGCTTTTGCACTGATTTCATTTGCTAATAAAGCTGCTTGGTGACAAACTGTTTTAGTAACAAAACGTTTTGTTTTGATTTGTGGTGTATTTTGAGGCACTTGAATAAGCGGAGAGTTTTCTACAGCTTCGCAAATTTGCGCCATTTTTTGAATTACTTGCACTGGGTAGTTCCCTGTTGCAGTTTCTCCAGACAACATTACAGCATCAGCACCGTCCATTACAGAGTTTGCAACGTCGTTTACTTCAGCTCTTGTTGGAGTCAAACTTGTAATCATTGTCTCCATCATTTGTGTAGCAACGATAACCGGAATTCTAGCCGTTTTTGCTCTTCTGATCAAATCTTTTTGTACCAATGGCACTTCGTGAGCAGGAAGCTCAACTCCAAGATCTCCACGCGCAACCATTAAACCGTCGCAATATGCTACAATTTTATCCATGTTCTCAAGAGCTTCTGGCATTTCAATTTTAGCAACGATTGGAATTTTGTATTCAGAATGCTTAGCGATTAATTCTTGTAAATCCTGTAAATCACGAGGTGTTTTCACGAATGAAAGTGCAATCCAGTCTACTTTTTGCTCAATCGCGAAAATCGCATCAGCAATATCTTTTTCAGTTAAAGCTGGTAAAGAAATTTTAGTGTTTGGAAGATTAACTCCTTTTTTAGATTTTAATTCTCCACCTTGAATAACTCTAGCAACAACCTCTGTTTTTTTATCTGTAGAAACAATTTCAAAAATAAGTTTACCGTCATCAAGCAAAATACGCTCTCCTGGATTAACATCATTTGGGAAATTTTGATATTTCATGAACACTCTTTTTGATGTTCCAATGATATCCTCAGCTGTAGTAAAAGTGATTTCATCTCCGTCGTGAACTACTGTTCCTTCTTCCATTACACCAACTCTAAGTTTTGGTCCTTGCAAATCTCCAAGGATTGCTGTTGTATAACCAAACTCTTCGTTTAATCCTCTAATGATATCGATTTTTTCTTTTACTCCTTCGTAATCTGCATGCGAAAAATTGATTCTAAACACATTAACCCCTGCCTCGATCATATCCTTGATAATCTCTCTTGTACTACATGCGGGACCAAGTGTAGCAACAATTTTGGTTTTCTTGTTTGTTAACATTTTTTTTAAAAAATTAGATTGTTTTTTGATTTTATTTTATTTGTATCGACAGCATAAATAGCCGCAACACTCTCTATGGTATTTAATTGTTGTTGAATTTCTGAAAAATTTAGAGTTTCCTCGCTATTCTCTATTTTCAGGAAAAAATCTACTTTTTTGAATTCAGGAAGTAAATGAATTGTTGTTGAAACCTCACTTGTTTCATTAGAAAACAAATTCTGGAAATCATCTGTACTCACTGAAATGATTTCATTTTTATTCTGAATTAAATTCCATGAAACTGCTTTTTCGGAATCATAATAATAAAACCTAGAAAAATTTGCCTCTCCTTCTTTAGTCTGAGCATGAATCTCGTTTTTGCTCTTACTTAAGTTTATCGGAAGGATCTTATTGATGAAATAGGCCAATCTATAATCTTCTAATGAAGTATGAATTGCCATTAAATAATAATCAATTTCGTCAAATTCGTCTAAATCCAATCTATGAATAGCCATGTCATGAAAAATCAAGTTGTAAATATACTATTTCTAACGGAGCATCAATAGTTATGACGTGGTTGTTTTTGTTAATTTATAAACGAAAACGTTATAGCTTTAAGATAGTTACAGCAAATTTGTAGCTATTTCTTGTCTATTTTCTCCTGAAATGCAAAATAAGCTCTTTGCGATGCTTTCTCTTCTGCCTTCTTTTTTGAAGTTGCTCGCGCTCTTGCGATTACTTTATTGTCTATACTTAGTTTTACACCAAACAAGCGTTGACCATCAATACCGTTATCCTCAAAAATGTCATAATGAAAGACTCTCTTTTCTTTCTGACACCATTCGATAACCAAACTTTTATAACTAATTACTTTTCCTTCAAGTCGAGCAATATCAACATAAGGCGTAATTACTCTTTTTTGAATAAAACGCTCGCAGAAAGAATATCCTTTGTCCAAATAAATCGCACCAACTAATGATTCGAAAATATTGCCATGAATGTTTTCTCCAAAATGCTGAATTGGCACTTTGCTTTCTACAAAGCGAACCAAATTCAAATCTTTTCCGAGCTCATTCAAATGCTCGCGACTCACGATTTTAGAACGCATTTTTGTCAAATATCCTTCGTCTCCGTTTGGCGCTTTATTAAATAAATGTGCAGCAATTACAGCACTTAACATGGCATCACCCAAAAATTCCAATCGCTCGTAATTTATTGGCTGACCGTGTTCATCCAACTTGTTTGATGATCGATGTGTAAATGCTTTTCTATAAAATTCAATATTGACAGGCGAAAAACCAAGAATTTTCTGAATAGTGTCAAAAAAAATCCCGTCTTCAAGAGAACGGGATTTCGAAAATATTTTTTTGATAATATTCATATACGAAAATTAGTCAACGAATTTTTTAAACAATACACAAGCATTGTGTCCACCAAAACCAAAAGTATTGCTCATTGCAACATTTACCTCTCTTTTTTGAGGTTTGTTTAAGGTTAGATTCAAAGATGGATCAATTTTTTCGTCCACAACACTATGATTAATCGTTGGAGGAACAATTCCGTGTTGCATAGCCAAGATTGAAGCAATTGCCTCAATAGCTCCAGCAGCACCAAGCAAGTGTCCTGTCATTGATTTTGTTGAATTGATATTGATATTTTTAGCATGATCACCAAAAACTGCACTAATTGCTTTTAACTCAGCAACATCTCCAAGAGGCGTCGAAGTTCCGTGAGTGTTGATGTGATCCACTTGATCAGGCGTCATTCCAGCATCTCTTAAAGTATTTTCCATTACGGCAATAACTCCAATTCCTTCTGGATGCGGCGCTGTTAAGTGGTAAGCATCAGATGACATTCCGCCACCACCAATTTCGCAATAGATTTTTGCACCTCTTGCTTTTGCATGCTCATAATCTTCAAGAACCAAAGCTCCTGCTCCTTCACCTAAAACAAAACCATCTCTGGTTGCATCAAAAGGTCTTGAAGCTGTTTCTGGACTCTCATTTCTTGTAGACAAAGCGTGCATTGAACTAAAACCTCCCATACCTGCAATGGTAACAGCAGCTTCAGATCCTCCAGATACGATAACATCACACATTCCTAAACGGATGTAGTTGAAAGCATCAATTAATGCATTTGCAGATGATGCACATGCAGAAACTGTAGTATAATTTGGTCCCATATAGCCATTACGCATAGAAATATGTGCAGGAGCAATATCAGCAATCATTTTTGGAATAAAAAACGGATTGAATTTTGGAGTTCCATCACCTTTCGCATAGTACATTACTTCTTCTTGAAAAGTTTCTAAACCGCCAATACCAGCTCCCCAGATAACACCAACTCTTTGTTTGTTTACGTTATCATTTGTGATTCCAGCATCTTTAATAGCTTCATCACTGGCAGCAATTGCATATTGAGCAAATTTATCTAGTCTACGAGATTCCTTGCGATCCATGTAATCTTCAATATTGAAGTTTTTCACTTCGCAGGCAAATTTCGTTTTATGCTTCTCTGTATCATAATATGTGATAGGAGCGGCTCCGCTTACTCCATTCACAAGTGCATTCCAATATTCCTGGATATTATTCCCAATAGGAGTAAGTGCACCTAATCCTGTTACAACAACTCGCCTTAATGCCATAAATATGTATTTTGTACTTTAAACAAATAAAACCCACGCTTTCTTAACATAATGTTACTTAAGAGCCATGGGCATTACAATATAAATATATCTTATTGATTGAAAATCAATCGAATTTTAATTTTAAAAAAAATAATAACACCCGACTCTTAAAAATTTCAAAAATCAAAAATCAAATTCCAACTGGAATTTGGAATTTCAAAAATTGGGATTTTTAGAAATCGGGTGTGGTATTATTATTTTTTTGCTTCCTCGATATAAGAAATAGCTTGACCTACAGTAGCAATGTTTTCTGCTTGATCGTCTGGAATTTGAATATCAAATTCTTTTTCGAATTCCATAATAAGCTCAACAGTGTCTAATGAGTCAGCTCCTAAATCATTAGTGAAGCTTGCTTCTGTTACAACTTCGTTTTCGTCAACACCTAATTTGTCTACGATAATCGCTTTTACTCTTGATGCAATGTCTGACATAATCTTTAATTTTAGAATTTAATTTGTTGGCAAAAATAAAAAACTTTATTTTAAAACAACTATTTAGTTTATAAATGTGACACTAATTTATAAAATTAATTTCAAGAAAGCCGTTTTAAAGCTATTTATTTTCGATTTTTATTCCGTTTTTTGCATTCTCAAAACACACAACTTTATGAAAAAAATTATCGTTTTCGCCTCAGGATCAGGAACTAACGCAGAGAACATTATAAAATATTTTTCGAACACCGAAATTGCAAAGGTCGTTTCGGTCTTTACAAATAATGCTTCAGCAAAAGTGATTGAAAGAGCAAAAAATCATCAAATTCCTGTCGAAATCTTCTCAAAAAACGAACTTTTAGAAAGAAATGTATTACAAAAAGTACAAGAAATCGACCCGGATTTGATAATCTTAGCTGGTTTCTTATTGAAATTTCCAGAAAACATAATTGAGAAATATCCAAATAAGATAATCAACATACACCCAGCACTTTTACCTAATTATGGAGGCAAAGGAATGTACGGAATGCACATACACAGAGCAATCGTTAATAATAAGGAAAAAGAAACCGGAATTTCTATTCATTATGTAAATGAAAACTATGATGAAGGCGCTATTATCTTTCAAGCAAATGTGGCCTTAACCGATGAAGACACTCCAGAAACAGTTGCAGAAAAGATTCATGAACTGGAACAAAAACATTTTCCTGAAATAATCCAGAAAATCTTAGAAGATTCAAATTATAAAATTTAAACCATATAAGCCATATAAGATAATTATAAGGCCAGAGTTTTAAAACTTATTATCTAAATAATAGCCTAAGAAATATAAGTCAATATATTTAAATGAACTTATATAACTTATATGGTAAAGAAAATTAAAAAATGTCTCACGAAGTACATATATATACAGACGGCGCTGCCAAAGGAAATCCGGGAAATGGCGGTTATGGCGTCGTGATGGAATTAGTTGGTACGACACATAAAAAAGAATTCTACGAAGGTTTCCGCTTAACCACTAACAATAGAATGGAACTTCTGGCTGTAATTGTCGGTTTAGAAAAGCTGAAAAAGCCAAACATGAAAGTGTTGGTTGTTTCTGATTCTAAATATGTTGTCGATTCTGTCGAAAAAAAATGGGTTCTGGGTTGGGAGAAAAAAGGTTTTGCCGGAAGAAAAAATGCTGATTTGTGGAAACGTTTTTTGATTACATACCGAAAACATCAAGTTGATTTTAAATGGATCAAAGGCCACAATAATCATCCGCAAAACGAGCGTTGCGATCAATTGGCCGTAATGGCATCAATGCAACCGAAACTTTCTATTGATTCGTATTACGAAAACACCGATTCTAAATTGCTATAAAAAAAATAACGTATCAGAACTAATCTGATACGTTATTCCATTTTTTTCTCTGTCTTATTTTTCTTCTTGTACTTTGTCTAAGTCTTTGGCTGCGCCAAATCCTACCAACAATCCAATTCCAGACATTGTAATGATAGTTGCTGGATAAACAACATCAGAATTCATTGCTGTATATGTTGTAATGAATAAAGCTATAAACATTCCAAGTCCAATTCCGATTAAAAGAAAAGCGGTATTTATAACAAATATTTTCCAAGCTGGAACGCCTTTGCCCTCTCCTTTTAAAAAGATACTGGCATCAACACCTTTTTCTATAAGAGCTAAACGTTCTCTGTTTCTTGTTGAATAAATTAGATAAACGATCCCGAAGATCATTGCAAAAAGGCTAAGAGGTACTAATACTTGTGGTCCCATGATTTTATGTTTTTATAATTGATTGATACTCCATAGGACGACACCTTTTAAATTGAGGTTACAAGTTTTTTTAAAAAAATTCAAAATTTAAATTCCAAATTCCAAAAACTGCTGATAATCAATTAATTTTATTACTCAGAAACTTTGACAAAGCTCTCCTATATATTATTCCGCCAATTGGAATTTGGAATTTATTTTTTGGAATTTCCATCTCAATTGGAATTTGAAATTTAAATTTTGATTTTTTTTCATTTTGTTGTAACCTAAACAAAAGACCTATCGTCTTATATAATATGAGTACGTTAAATGATCAGCATTATATCGACAGAATCCTGCAGGGCGAAACCAATTTGTTTGCCGTGCTGGTCGACCGTTATAAGGATATGATCTTTACATTGTCGCTCAAAATGGTCAAAAACAGAGAAGAAGCCGAAGAAGCCGCGCAGGACACTTTTATAAAAACATTTAATTCGTTGAGCAAGTTTAAAGGCGATTCAAAATTCTCAACTTGGATTTATAAAATATCCTATAATACGTGTTTAGATCGTTTAAAGAAAAACAAAAAAGAAGATAATAATATTTCCATTGATGAATTTTCGTCACATTTAATTAAAACAATGGACAATGCGTTGAGCGCTTTAGTTGACACAGAACGAAAGCAGGCGATTCAAAAATGCTTAAATTTGTTACCAAGTGACGATAATTTTTTGCTTACGCTCTTTTATTTTGAAGATCAGAGTTTAGAAGAAATTGGCAAAATCATGAATATAAATGCTAATAATGTCAAAGTAAAATTATTTAGAAGCCGACAAAAATTAGCCACCATTTTAAAAACGCAGTTAGAACCCGAAATAGTTGAGTATTATGAAAGAGAGCGATAAAAACTTAGAAAACCTTATTGATAAAATGATGGCCGAAAACGCTTTGCAATCGCCATCTGCCGACTTTACTTCAAACTTGATGTCGCAAATTCTTGTTGCTGAAAAAGCAAAAATCAAGCCTTACAGACCTTTAATTTCAACAACAACTTGGATTTTTATTGGCGCTGCTGTCATTCTTTTGATTGTTTACAGTTTTCTTTTTGCGGGGGCAGAAAATAATTTTGAAATCGACAAATCATATACTGATAAAATCTCTGCAATCTTTTCAGGAATTCATATTTCAAAAAACATATTATATGCCTTTTTGATTGTTCCTATTATGATGCTAATTCAGATTGGGGTTTTGAAAAATTATTTTGATAAGAAGTATCAGCTGTAGATTTATTTAAAGTAGTCTTCTCTTTTATAAATGTAATCTTTTCCAAGATAACAATCTTGGCTTATATCATATTGGTTTACATATAGATAATAGGCTATCGTAAAATATTCATCATTTTTTAAGTCAGATTTATTAAACTCCAATTCTCCTTTTCTAATTGGGCCTTTAGAATATTTCTTTAAAAAATTTTCAAATCCTAAATCATAATATTCCTTTTTTAACTTGGGATTTAATTTAAAACTATAAAAGGAATTAAAATTCTTTAGATTTTTATCCTTCAGAAAGAAATCTACATTCAGAACTGCATTTAAAAACTCATCGAATGATTCAAATGTATTTGAGTAGTATTTTTTATAGGAAAAAAATAACTCATGATTATTACAGCGAAGAATTCTTCCATCCTTTGTTACTAAATACAACTCCAACCTAAGATATTGAGAAGGCAACAACCCTCCTTCTGAATCTTCCTGCATATAAGATAATTTCTCAATCATTTCCTTAGAAAAATTAGGTTCTTTTCTTTCACAAGAAAACAAAACGCAAAACAGTAATAAAAGAATGATTTTCTTCATAGTTGAGATTTCATATTTAAACAAATCTAATGAAAAACATTTTTAGAACTATAAGTTGTTTTTTTAATCCAGAAAACCTATTTTAAGCTCTTCAAAAATTCATTTTTAAAAAGCTCATTTACAGGAATTTTACTCCGAAATCGATGTCTTTTTTTTAAGAAAATTTTGAGAACCTAAACCGTTGCAATATTGTAACTTATAGAGTATCTTTGCACCCTAATTCGAAATTCATAAAATGAATAAACTATTGATTGTTGGAACAGTTGCTTTCGACGCGATTGAAACTCCTTTCGGAAAAACAGATAAAATATTAGGTGGTGCTGCAACCTACATCGGATTATCAGCGTCATTTTTTAACTTGCAATCAGCCATTGTTTCTGTAGTTGGCGACGATTTTCCCCAAGAACATTTAGATTTATTGACTTCAAAAAATATCGATATTTCTGGTATCGAAATTGTAAAAGGCGGAAAAACCTTTTTCTGGAGCGGTTTATACCACAACGACCTAAATTCTAGAGACACTCTTGTTACTGAATTGAATGTTTTGGCAGATTTTCAGCCGAAAGTTCCTCAAAACTACAAAGATGCTGATGTGGTAATGTTAGGAAACTTACACCCATTAGTACAAAGCAGTGTTTTAGATCAAATGGAGAAAAAACCAAAATTAGTTGTTTTAGATACAATGAACTTTTGGATGGACTGCGCTCTTCCAGAATTACTAGACGTTATCAAACGTGTAGATGTTATTACAATCAATGACGAAGAAGCAAGACAACTTTCTGGTGAATATTCATTAGTAAAAGCGGCTGCGAAAATCCAAGATATGGGACCAAAATATGTGGTGATCAAAAAAGGAGAACACGGAGCACTTTTATTCCACAATAGAGAAGTATTCTTTGCACCAGCTTTACCATTAGAAGAAGTTTTCGATCCAACAGGAGCAGGAGACACTTTCGCAGGTGGTTTTTCTGGATTTATTGCGCAAAGCGAAAACATTTCGTTTGGCAACATGAAAAATGCAATTATTTATGGTTCAAATTTAGCTTCATTCTGTGTGGAGAAATTTGGAACTGAAAGGATGGAAACATTAAGCAAGGCCGAGGTGGCGATTCGATTACAGCAATTTAAGTCGTTAACTCAGTTTGACATAGAAATATAATGCGCAAAAGCCTCGATAACACGGGGCTTTTTTTATTACGTTAATACACACAACTTACAACAACACAAATACAAAAAACAATGAGCGACGCTTTAAAACACGAATGTGGGATAGCTTTAGTTAGACTACTTAAACCGCTTGAATATTATAAAGAAAAATACGGAACGGCATTCTACGGAATCCAGAAAATGTATTTAATGATGGAAAAACAGCACAACCGTGGTCAAGACGGAGCTGGTTTTGCAAGCATAAAATTAGATGTTGATCCAGGACAACGTTACATCAGTAGAGTTCGTTCTAATCACGCACAGCCAATTCAGGATGTTTTCAAACAGATTAATGAAAGAATTAGCGAAGAATTAAAAGCACACCCAGAACTTGGAGGCGACATTAAAGAATTAAAAGAAAAAATTCCATATATCGGGGAGTTGTTCTTAGGTCACGTTCGTTACGGGACTTTTGGAAAAAACAGCATCGAAAGCGTTCACCCATTTTTGCGTCAAAGCAACTGGATGCACCGTAACTTGATTTTGGCTGGAAACTTTAACATGACAAATGTTAAAGAACTTTTCGAAAATCTAGTTGAATTGGGTCAGCATCCAAAAGAAATGGCGGATACGGTTACAGTAATGGAAAAAATTGGTCACTTTTTAGACAAAGAAGTAATGCAATTGTACCAAGATTGCAAAGCTGAAGGCTACTCAAAAAGAGATGCCTCTCCTGTAATTGCAGAGCGTTTGGATATTGCTAAAATATTAGCTCGTTCAGCTAAAAACTTAGACGGAGGTTATGCTATGGCTGGTTTATTAGGTCATGGTGATGCATTTGTTTTTAGAGATCCAGCAGGAATTCGTCCAGCTTACTTCTACCAAGATGACGAAGTAGTAGTTGTAGCTTCTGAAAGACCAGTTATTCAAACTGTTTTCAATGTTCCTTTCGAAAGCGTTCAGGAAATTGATCCAGGAAATGCTTTGATTATCAAGAAGAATGGAAATGTTTCTATGAAACAAATCTTAGAGCCAACTGTTAAGAAAGCATGTTCGTTCGAAAGAATTTATTTCTCAAGAGGAAGTGATGCTGAAATCTATCAAGAGCGCAAAGATTTAGGTAAATTAATTTTGCCTGCAGTTCTTAAAGCTATTGACAGCGATACAGATAATACTGTTTTCTCTTATATTCCTAATACTGCTGAAACTTCATTTTATGGTTTAGTTGAAGCTGCACAGGATTTCTTAAATCAGAGAAAAAACAATTATATTCTAGAAAATAGAAATACACTAACTGCAGAAACGCTTCAGGAACTTTTAGCTGTAAAAATACGTACAGAAAAAGTGGCAATCAAAGATGCTAAACTTAGAACTTTCATTACTGAAGACAGCAGTCGTGATGATTTGGTTGCTCACGTTTACGATGTTACTTATGGTGTAATCAAACCAGAAGACAACTTAGTCATTATTGACGACAGTATTGTTCGTGGTACTACATTAAAAATGAGCATTATCAAAATGATGGATCGCTTGAAACCAAAACGTATTGTTATCGTTTCATCTGCACCGCAAATTCGTTATCCTGATTGTTACGGAATTGATATGGCAAAATTAGAAGGTTTGGTTGCTTTTAGAGCAGCGCTTGCTTTATTAAAAGAAAGAAACCTTTACCATATTGTAGATGAAGTTTATGCTAAATGTAAAGCACAAGAAAATTTCGCCGATAAAGATGTTGTAAATTATGTAACTGAAATTTACAACCAATTTACTCAAGAAGAAATTTCAGAAAAAATAGCCGAAATGTTAAGCTCTCCAGAAATTAATGCCGAAGTAAAGATTATTTTCCAAACGGTAGATGATCTTCACGTTGCATGTCCTAAAAATTTAGGAGATTGGTACTTTACAGGAGATTATCCAACTCCTGGAGGAAACCGAGTTGTGAATCGTGCATTCATGAATTTTTACGAAGGAAAAGACGCTAGAGCGTACTAAAAACTATTAATGAAAAGTTAATTTGTGCATTTCATCGATTTTTTTTGCCGTTCATCCTATTTCTTTGGTGAAAATGAAAAGCTATAATACTTTTGGGAAACCATAACATTAGTAGGTTAAGTTTATGGTAGATTTGGGGCAAAAAGGGTGGAAGCAATTCCACCTTTTTTATTTTATTCAGATAAGTATTTACAAAACAACTTATTAGAATCACTTCGTCGAAAATATCGACCATTCATCTAAAAAATTTTTTTACTACATATAGTCGCCATACATTTACTGAACCATAACATTAGTAGGTTAAGTTTATGGTAGATTTGGGGCAAAAAAGGCGGAAGAGATTCCGCCTTTTTTATTTTCTTTTTTTTTAGAGAATGGAGCCAAGAAAAAGAGTAGAGAAAAAAGAAAAAAGAGAAAAGAAAAAAAACTCCACCTTCTCCTTTCCCTTTAAATTTTCCAAGTCACTTTTCACAAGTTACTTTTCACAAGTTACTAATCACTCCTTTCCACCCCTTCCAACTGCAAATCCATTCATTTTATCGAAAATATTTGCCTTTCATCTAAAAAGTTTTTTTACTACGAATAGCCACCATACATTTACCGAACCATAACATTAGTAGGTTAAGTTTATGGTAGATTTGGGGCAAAAAAGGCGGAAGAGATTCCGCCTTTTTTATTTTTTTAGAAACGAGAAGAAAGATAACAGAAGCAAGACTACTACAAAATAAAAAAGACGGACAATCTTTCAATCATCCGTCTTTTCTCTTTATTCTTTACTCTTTTAGACTATTATTTGTCTAAAGCAAATCTTCTTGCTACTTCAGTCCAATTGATTACATTGAAGAAAGCTTCGATATAATCTGGTCTTCTGTTTTGGTAGTTTAAGTAGTAAGCGTGCTCCCAAACATCCATTCCTAAGATTGGAGTTCCACCGTTACCAGCAACTTCTGGCATTAATGGATTATCTTGATTTGGAGTACCTACAACTTCTAATTTTCCACCTTTTTGAACTGTTAACCAAGCCCATCCTGAACCAAATTGAGTTGCTCCAGCTTTAGCAAATTTTGCTTTAAACTCTTCGAAAGATCCGAAAGAAGATTCAATTGCAGCTAACAAATCACCAGTTGGTAATCCTCCTCCATTTGGAGACATTACTGTCCAGAATAAATTGTGGTTGTAAAAACCTCCACCATTGTTACGAACAGCTGCGTTTGATTTATCTAAGTTGATTAAGATATTTTCGATTGTTTTTCCTTCTAAATCTGTTCCTGCAATAGCAGCATTAAGATTTGTTGTATACGCGTTATGATGTTTTGAATGGTGAATTTCCATTGTACGTGCATCAATATGTGGTTCTAACGCGTCGTATGCGTAAGGTAATTGTGGTAATTCAAAAGCCATGATATTCTAATTTTTATGGTTTATAATAATTTATTCCAAATTTAGACATTTAACTTTGGAATTGAAAATACTATTTCGTTATAATTGAATTTAATTAACTGATAATTTGCATTTTTATCATGCAAACGACTGTAAATCTTTATTTTCCATTAAAAGTGGTCATTGTATTTTCTAAACCGGCGGTTCCAAAAGATTTTATGATTTCAGATGAAACTTCTAATCTTTCAGGCAATTTTGAATTTTCTTCATCGTTCCATTCGCCTAAAACATAATCGACTTGCTGGCCTTTTTTGAATTGGTCGCTGATTCCGAATCGGAAACGCGTATAATTTTGTGTATTTAAAACCAAATTAATGTTTTTAAGTCCGTTGTGGCCTCCGTCGCTTCCTTTTGGCTTGATTCGGATTGTTCCAAATGACAGATTTAAATCGTCCGTAATTACTAAAACATTCTCCAATGGAATATTTTCCTTATCCATCCAATATTTTACAGCTTTTCCGCTCAGGTTCATGTAAGTGTTTGGCTTTAAAAGAAAAAAGGTTCTTCCTTTAAATTTATATTCCGCCAAAGCTCCTAGTTTTACGGTTTCAAAAGACAAGCTTTCTTTTTTTGCTAAAAAGTCAAGCACTTTGAATCCTATATTATGTCTTGTGTTTACATATTCGGCTCCAATATTTCCTAAACCTACGATTAAGTATTTTTTCATAATGTCTTCTACGTTCTCTTCTTTTGGTGTTGATGAAAACAGTTTTGTTATCCATTTTATCATTTGGCAAAAGTAAACTTAATTAGATAATTTGGCAATTTTGTTAATTAGATAATTTCCTGTCTGTAATGGTTTAACCGCAAAGCACGCTACGGTTTTACGCAGAGATCACACAGAAATTAAAAAAATTTGCGCTTAAAATCTTAACCTTAAAAAAGTTCGCAAAGGTTTTACGCAAAGATAATTACCAAGAAATTCAAAATATTAGAACCTCCAAAAAAAAAAGCCCCAATCTTTCGATTGGGGCTTTTTGTATAGAGTGAAAAAAATTATTTTTTCTTTCCTTTTGCAGGAGCTTTTGCAGCTTTTGCAGCCTCTTGAGCAGCTTTCATAGCAGCACGAGAGATTCTCACTTGACAAACAACTGTGTTGTCTGGGTGCATAATTTTGTACTCTGGTTTTCCAACTTTAGTAACATATAATTTGTTACCCATTTCAAGTGGAGTGATGTCAGCTTCAACAAAATCAGGAAGATTTGCTGGTAAAGCTTTAACTTTTAATTTACGTTGGTTCAAACGTAAAACACCTCCCGCAAGAACACCTTTAGATGTACCAACGATTTTCACAGGAACTTCCATTGTGATTTCTTTATCATCAAATAATTGGAAGAAGTCGATGTGTAAAATTTTGTCAGTTACTGGGTGAACTTGGATATCTTGCAAAATTGCATTGAATGATTTTCCTTTTCCAAGCTCAATCACAACTGTGTGTGCGTTTGGAGTGTAAACCAAGTTTTTGAACGCTGCAGCGTCTGCTGAGAAGTGTACTGCTTGATTTCCTCCGTATAACACGCAAGGAACCGCTCCAGCATTACGTAAGGCTTTAGTAGCTACTTTGCCCACGCTTTCTCTTTCTGATCCTTTAATTGTAATCGATTTCATTGTAAAAAAAATATAGTTATTAATAAATAAATTATTCTAATTTGCTGTAAGCTTTAAGCAATACGCTTTAGGCTTTTTTATGTAAAGCAAATAAGCTTACGGCCTAAAGCCTAAAGCATATTGCTGTTTACATAATGAATTTTCCACTAATTGAATTGTTGTGGTGCACCATGTGCATAACTTCTGCAAATAGAGGTGCACAACTCACTACTCTAATTTTGTTTGATTCTCTCTTTAACGGAATAGAATCGGTTACGATTAATTCTGTCAATTTCGAGTTTTCGATTTTTTCATACGCACCGCCTGATAATATCGCGTGTGTACAAATTGCTCGAACGCTTAGTGCTCCTTTCTCGATCATAAGGTCTGCCGCTTTCGCTAAAGTTCCTCCTGTATCGATCATGTCGTCAACTAAGATTACGTTACGACCTTTTACTTCACCAATCAATTCCATAGTGTCGATAACGTTAGCTGCTTTTCTTTGTTTGTAACAGATTACTACATCTGATTCTAAAAACTTAGAGTAAGCATATGCTCTTTTTGAACCTCCCATGTCTGGAGATGCAATAGTTAAATTTTCTAAATTTAAACTTTGCACGTAAGGCAAAAAGATTGTAGACGCAAACAAATGATCTACTGGTTTTTCAAAGAATCCTTGAATTTGGTCTGCATGCAGATCCATTGTCATGATTCTTGTTGCTCCTGCAGCTGTTAGTAGGTTTGCTACTAATTTAGCTCCAATTGGAACTCTTGGTTTATCTTTTCTATCCTGTCTTGCCCAACCAAAATAAGGCATAACAGCTGTAATATGTCTTGCTGATGCGCGTTTTGCAGCATCAATCATTAATAACAATTCCATCAAATTATCTGCCGATGGGAAAGTTGAACATACGATGAATACTCGTAAACCTCTAATTGATTCTTCGTATGATGGCTGGAATTCTCCATCACTATACGTTGACATCGTTACTTTTCCTAACGGAATTCCGTACTGCTCTGCAATTTTTTCTGCAAGATAAACACTTTGTGAACAAGCAAAAATTTTAGCTTCTGGTTCTAGGTGCGACATTATAATTTGTTGTTTTATTCCGAAGCTTTCCGTCAAATAAGCCAAACTTTTTTTGTTTTAGCCTTTTAGATGTATTTACCTCGGTTGTAGTTAGTTGTGTGTGCGTCGTTTTAACGAGCTGCAAATTTATAAAATTTATTGACACTGAAAGTAAAAAAATTAAGTATTTTTATTAGAATGTTTAATTTTATTTTTTACATTTGCACCGTGTTAAAGGAATGACATCGTTTACGACTTCATTCTATTGCGTTAAAATAATCAATTTTGATTGTTTTTTCGTCTGCTAAGCCCGGATGGCGGAATTGGTAGACGCGCTGGTCTCAAACACCTGTGGGAAACCGTGCCGGTTCGACTCCGGCTCCGGGTACTTAAAAACCTCTTCTTAACGGAAGAGGTTTTTTTATTATTTTTTATCAAATATATTCAGTCCTACCTTTTATAGTACCATTAACAACATACTAGTTTTTATTTTTTCGAGTCATTTATTTCAATAATGATTTTATTAAAAACATGATAATATTTAATATTTAGTTTATCGATTTCTCTTTTAGTCGAAATACTAAACAACAATGGTAAATTTGCTCTATAATTTGTTGTATATTCTGGAGAATTAGTAAAAAGCTCTCGTAGTTCAACATGATATTTATTCAAATCTTTTACTTCAACCCCATAAATATCTATTAAATATCTCAATAAATGATTTTTCTTTATGTTTTCTATTTTAAACCATCTTGTAATCTTCTTAGGCTCTAATGTCCCTGCATATGCTGATTTGATACATTCATCATAATCAACTCTTAAATCTTTTATTTCAGATATAAAATGATCTTTTAAAACTCTTTTGTTTGTTAATTTATTTTGAATAGTTTTTACAATCCAATAAGCCAATGCTGAATTTACAATAATAGCTAAAACATCTATTATATTCGAGAAATCAAGATTCCAGCTGAAAACAAAAACAACTTTTAAGGCATTTCCCATACCTCAAACATTAATACATCATTAATTAATCTATACCAAGGTTTATGAATTTCTGTAACTATTACCTTAGCGTTAGCTTTTCTTCTTTCTTCCCATTGCTTGTATGTTTCATTTTCTATCATTTTTATCCAATGTGGCTCATCATTCGAAACTATAATTATATATTCTTTAATATTTTTCAATGTAAAATCATATACTAAATTCCCAAAAGCCTCGTCTAAAAATGAGGATGCATAAGCATCAACACCATCTAAGTCAATAATCAATTTTTCTTTTTTATCATACGCATTTTTAAATGCCTCATTGACAACATTATGGTAAAACTCTTCCCCTGAAAACTCACTGATCGTACAGTGTCTCAATCCTGGATATTCATCAAAGTCAAATACTCTAATTTTGTTCATCACAATTAATTGAATTTATTACACATTCCTTGTTCATTTCCCATTGATATAAAGTTCCTTTAAATCTTGAAGAACCCACACGAAATGTTGCGGATTTATTTAAATCACCAAAATGCAAAATTACATTATTTGTTAATACAATTAAATTTTTTAAAATACCCTGCTCAAAATTAACTCTTACTGAAGGCAATCCTTTATTCCTATTTTCTTCTTGAGTACTTGAACCATATTTTTTCAAAAACGCCCCTTTCAATACTTCAAGTTTTGAATTAAACTTTAAAAGATCTGTTATTAAAGCTTTGTTAGAAATATAAAGGGTTTCCAATATACCCTTTCCAACATCTGTGACAGTAAAATAAACTTTATCATTTGCAAACTTAACACCTAAAAGCCATTGCTTATCTATAGTGTCGGCATGTTCTATACTATTTGCGCAAATTTCCAATAATACAGTTTTAATCGGTTTAATATTTTTTCTTGTTCCTGTTAGATGCTCTACAACATCTTTTATCAATTCAGAAATTTTTTTACTCTCTGTTTTCGATAATTTTCCAGATCCTTTTTCAAAGAATATTAGTTTTGATTTACCAAAATCAGGAAACTTCCTATTGTTCAGATCTACCATATTTGTTAAAAAGCCGGACTCAATAATATAGTTTCGGCATTTTTCATTATCAGGAAAATCACCTTGAACATCAATTCCTCTACTATTCAAATCATCAGTTATAGCAGTTAATGCGCTTACAGCAGCATAATCAATACTTTCTACATCTTTCAACGATATTTTGACCTTCTTACCATCTCTAGGAGAATAAATAATACTATCTTTTCCTCGTATTTCTCTAAAAAAAGTCAAACAAGGCTCTGTATTGTCGATTAATCTAAAATCTTTTGGAGCATATGTAGCAAAATTATATTTTTTCTTTTTTATAAAACCTTTAGAGAATGACGGAACAATTCTTTTTAAACTTAACTTTTGCTTAAATTTACCTCTTTTTCTTTTCCTTTTAGCTATTTCCTTTTGTTTTAACTTACGTTTATGATATTGTCTATAATCTTTCTTTGTGTAACATTTTTTCATATTAACTTAAATCATATCAGACAAATATATAATAATTTACTTTTTCATTTCTTATCCAATTAACATGATTTTTATGTTTAAAATTAAAAGACCTCACAACTCGCATTATGAAAAACTGGAAAATTGCACGAATTAGCAATAAAACAAAGTTGATTTGCTTTTTGATGCAGTTCTAAAGCCAACTCAATTTTATCTGAATTCGCAATTGTAACTTTTGGATTTAATCGAACTTCTGTAAAACGGCCGCTTCCGTCTGGATTTACTTCTAATGTTGCCTCTGCATTGTCTGAATAACTAATGACTTCTATTTCATTTTGAGAGCAGACATATAAATACGACATCATGTGGCAGGAAACTAAACTGCTCAACAATAAATCTTCTGGATTGTATAATTCTGAATCGCCTTTGAAAGCTTTTGCTGCTGAAATATCTAAAACTGGTTTTCCTTCAATTTGAATTTGATGGGTTTTGCCGTAGAATCTTTTCGATGATTCTTCCTGAGTTGGTTTTGAAGCCCAGTTTAGTTGTGCTCTGAATAGATGTCTGAATGCCATAATTGTTTTTTCTGCCACTAATTACACGAATTTACACAAATCATTATAGTTAAATCTAAATTCGTGCTAATTTGTGAAATTCGTGGCGAAAAAATCTAAAAACAAAAAACCTCGAAAGCCGACACTTTCGAGGTTTTTCAGAGAATTAGAACTAACTAAACAAATTCTAAAGATTATTTTTGAACCGAAAATTTAAAAGTAGTTTTCGTTTTATAATTTTCTCCCGGGTCTAAAACCGTTGTTGGAAAGTTTTTCTGGTTTGGAGAATCTGGATAATGTTCTGTTTCTAGACACAATCCTGTTCTGTGCGCGTAAGTTCCTCCGTTTGGCATTGGCAACGTTCCGTCAAGGAAATTTCCAGAGTAGAACTGAATTCCAGGCTCGTCTGTTGTCATTTCCATAACTCTTCCGCTTGCTACATGGTATACTTTTGCAATGATTGTTTTTCCTTTTTCAGGATTGTTCAACACCCAGCAGTGGTCGTAACCTTTTCCTCTTTCTAACTGCTCATTTTTAGCATTAATATCTTTTCCAATTAATTTTGGTGTTCTGAAATCGAAAGGAGTTCCCGCTACATCATCTAATTTTCCTGTCGGAATTAAGGTCGCGTCTACTGGAACTAATTTGTCTGCATTTAAAGTCAATTCGTGATCTAAGATTGTTTTTGTAAAATCTCCAGACAAATTGAAGTATGAATGCTGTGTTAAATTAACAACCGTTTTTTTGTCTGTAGTTGCTTCGTAAAGCACTTCCAACTGATTGTCATTTGTCAATGTATACGTTACAACAACCTTCAAGTTTCCTGGATAACCTTCTTCCATATCTTTACTTAAATAAGATAATTTTAAAGAAGCTGTTTCACCAGATTTAACCTCATCGGCTTTCCAAACCACGTTGAAATATCCTTGAGGACCTCCGTGTAAAGCATTTGGAGCGTTGTTAATTGCCAATTGATATTCTTTTCCGTCAAGCGAAAATTTACCTTTTGCAATTCGGTTTCCGTATCTTCCGATTAAAGCTCCAAAAAATGGATTTTCTTTTTCGTATTGCGCCAAATTACTGAATCCGATTACTACATTTTCAGAAACACCTGCTTTATTAGGCACTTTCAAATCTGTAATCCTTCCTCCAAAAGTGATGATGTCAACTTCCATCCCATTTTGGTTTTTCAGTTTATAGCTCTCTACTTTTTCGCCTTTGGCAGTAGTTCCGTATTCTGATTTATCGATTGTAACTAATGCTTTTTCATCAGTGGCAACTTTTTCTGTATCGGCTTTTTTATCGCCTTTACATTGAACTGAAACTGCGGCCAAACTTAAAAGGCTTAGACCGAAAACACAACGTTTTAATGCATTCATAAATGATATTTTTTTGGTTTGTAAAAGTTAGATGTTAGATATAAAATGTCAGATGTGAAATTTAATCATTTTATAAATGTAAAAAATCACCTTTTTAATTTTTTTCACATTTCACATCTAACAAATTACATTTTACTGCCTTATAGTCCGTGTTGGAATAAGTGGAAATATGCTTCGTTGGCATTGATTTTATCTTTAAACTCTCTTACAGTTGTTTTTTCATCAATTACCAATAATTCGATTCCTGCGATGTCTGCGAAATCTTCCATATATTCTGTTGTGATTGACTGGCTGTAAACCGTGTGATGCGCTCCTCCTGCTAAAATCCAAGCTGTTGCCGCCACTTCTAAATTTGGTTTGCAATCCCAAAGAACGCGTGCAACTGGAAGTTTTGGCAATTCTGCCATTGGTTTAACTGCTTCAACTTCGTTCACGATCAAACGGAAACGAGTTCCCATATCTACCAAAGAAACGTTGATTGCATCCCCTGCAGGAGAATTGAATACCAAGCGAGCTGGATCTTCTTTTCCTCCAATTCCTAATGGATGCACTTCGCAAGAAGGTTTTCCGTCAGCAATAGATGGACAAATTTCCAACATATGAGAACCTAAAACATATGATTTTTGAGGTGTGAAGTGGTACGTGTAATCTTCCATGAAAGAAGTTCCGCCTTCAAGGCCAACACACATTACTTTTAATGCTCTTACCATTGCAGCAGTTTTCCAGTCTCCTTCTCCACCAAAACCATAACCATCGGCCATTAATCTTTGTGTTGCGATTCCTGGTAATTGTTTCCAAACTCCAAGGTTTTCAAATGTATCTGTGAAAGCGCCAAATCCTCCTTCTTCAAGGAAAGCTCTTAATCCTAATTCGATTTTTGCTGCTTCAACTAATGAACTTCTTTGTGCTCCACCTTCTTTTAAAGAATCAGTTAAGTTATAAGAAGACTCATAAACTGCTAACAAATCAGCTAATTGTTTGTCTGTTACTTTTTCGATATGTTTTGTAACGTCTGAAGAATCGTATCCGTTTACCGACATTCCGAAACGAATTTGAGCTTCAACTTTATCACCTTCAGTAACGGCAACTTCACGCATATTGTCTCCAATACGAGCTACTTTTAAGTTTTGAAGTTCGTCCCATCCTAAGACAACTCTTGACCAAATTCCTAATTGTTTTTGAACTCTTTGGTCTTCCCAATGTCCTACAACAACTTTACGTTTTTTACGCAAACGAGACATCATGAAACCAAATTCACGATCTCCGTGAGCCGATTGGTTCAAGTTCATGAAATCCATATCGATAGATCCCCATGGAATTTCAGCATTGTACTGTGTATGCAAGTGGCATAATGGTTTTTTAAGGATATTTAATCCGCCAATCCACATTTTTGCTGGAGAGAAAGTGTGCATCCAAGCAATAATTCCGATACAGTTTTTCTCAGAATTTGCCGCCAAACATACATCTAAAATTTGCGAAGGCGATTTTACCACATCTTTGTAAACCACTTTTACCGGAATTGAAGGTGAAGCGTCTAATCCTTTTGCAATAATTTGAGAATGTTCTGCTACTTTTCTAAGTGTTTCTTCACCGTATAATTCTTGGCTTCCTACTACAAACCATACTTCTTTTTGAGAAATGTCTATCATTGTTTTTTATTTTGTTTCAAGTTTTCTTTGTTTCAGGTTTGCTTCGCCTGTTCGAGCAGAGCTCTCGAGTCAAGTTTGAAATGCGGAAAATCTTTGTTATATATTGTTTTTATTATTTTGTTTCAAGTTTCAGGTTTCACGTTCCAACAACTTGAAACTTTAAACCTGAAACAAAAATTTTTACTGTCCGTAGTACGAATCTTTTCCGTGTTTACGGTTGTAATGTTTCTTTATTAATGAATCTTTTAATCTTGGTGCGTTTGGGTTTATTTGTAAAGTCAGATAAGCCATTTCTGCCACCACTTCTAAAACTTTACTATTGTAAACCGCTTTTGCCGCATTTTTTCCCCATGCAAACGGACCGTGATTTCCAATTAAAATCATTTCTACTTCTTCATAAGAAAGATTTTTTTCTTTGAAGCAATCCAAAATCTGAATTCCAGTATTGTGCTCGTAGTTTCCTTCAATTAAAGAATCTGCCATCGGGGGCGCACACGGAATATCAGCTGTTAAGTGATCCGCATGAGTTGTTCCGAAAATCGGAATATCTTGCTGCGCTTGTGCCCAAGCCACAGAATACGTTGCGTGCGTATGAGCCACTCCGCCTATATTTGGCCAGTTTTTATACAAATATGCATGCGTTTTTGTATCTGAAGACGGACGCATTGTTCCTTCAATAACGTTATTGTCAAAATCGACAATAACGATATCTTCAGGTTTTAAATCTTCGTAAGGAACACCGCTTGGCTTAATGGCAAAAACACCATTTTTTCTGTCCACGGCACTTACGTTTCCGAAAGTATAGACAACCAAATTCAATGCATTTAATTGCATATTGGCTTCGTAACATTCTTGTTTTAAATCTTTATAAAGAGAACTCATTTTGAGAAATTTTAATAGTTGGATCTGCGAAAGCACTTAATTGTTCGTAAGCAATCAGCAATTTGTTATAAGCTGCTACTTTATCTAATTGAGGAAAATATTCTCCATCAAAATCACTTCCGATTTTTTGGCTTGCTTCGATTACATTTGGATAAATTCCGGCTGCAACTGCTGCATAAATTGCCGCACCTAAAGCAGGAGTTTGGTCTGAAGCTGCAACTTTAATAGGCTTGTTTAAAACGTTAGCCAAAGTCTGCATGATAAAAGGAGATTTACGAGCCACACCACCAATTCCGATAACGCTGTCGATTTTTACACCTTCTTCTTCAAAACGATCCACAATTTTCTTCGCTCCAAAACAGATTGCGTTTACCAAAGCTTTGAAAATATGAGGCGCTTTTGTTCCTAATGATAAATTCGAAATCGCGCTTTTCACTTCCTGATTGGCATCTGGAGTTCTTCGTCCGTTGATCCAATCTAAAGCAATTGGAAGACTTTCAGAAACTGGAATTTTTTCTGCTTCTTTCGTTAATTCAACAATTAATTTATCGCTGAATTCTTCTCTTAATTGTTCTTTTTGAGCATCATTTAAAGTTGATGAAGAAGCTAATAAATGTTCTGTCGGCCACATTAGCAATTCTTTGTACCAAGCCAATAAATCACCAAATGCGGATTGCCCTGCTTCTAAACCGATAAATCCTGGAATTACAGATCCGTCAACTTGACCGCAAATTCCGCGAACAGTTTTTGTTCCCACTTCTTCATAAGAACCAACCAGAATATCACAAGTTGAAGTTCCCATAACGCGAACTAAAGTATTCTCTTCGATTTTAGCTCCAACTGCGCCTGAATGCGCGTCGAAAGTTCCAACAGCCACAACGGTTTCTGTCGAAAGCCCTAAACGGTCTGCCCATTCTTTACTTAGTTTTCCAGCAACTAAATCTGAAGTATAAGTTTCATCGTATAAATTGCCACGTAAAGTCGCTAAATATGGATGCAATTTTTCTAAGAATTCAACTGGCGGTAATCCGTTCCAGTCTACGTGCCACATGGCTTTGTGACCCGCTGCGCAACGGCTTCTTTTAAACGTTTTTAAATCTTTATCTTCGATCAATAAATAGGTCATTAAATCGCAGTGCTCCATCCAAGTGTGTGCTGCATTTCTAACGGCTTCGTCTTGTCTTGCAATGTGAAGGATTTTTGCCCAAAACCATTCAGAAGAATAAATTCCTCCAACGTATTTTGTCACGTCTTCTCCGCCCCAGCTAACTGCCAGTTCGTTGATTTCGTTTGCTTCATTTATAGAAGTGTGGTCTTTCCATAAAACCATCATCGCATTTGGGTTTTCTTCAAAACCTTTTGTCAATGCTAATGGCGTTCCATCTGCTGTAACTGGAACTGGAGAAGATCCAGTTGTGTCGATACAAATTCCGCGAACCAATGAAGGATCCACTTTACTTTCTTTTACAACATTTTGAATCGTGATTTCCAATCCTTCAATATGATCCAAAGGATGTTGGCGAAATTGATTTATAGAGGCGTCACAATATTGCTTGTTTTTCCATCTTTTATAATGAGAAACGTTCGATGCCAGCTCTTGCCCATTTTCAGTGTCTATTAGCACCGCTCGAACAGAATCTGTTCCGTAGTCCAATCCTATTACGTAATTTTTCATTCTAAATTTGTTTTGTTGTTGACAAATATAAATATAATTATTTTATAAGTGTATAAAAAACACTTAATAAAAACTGGCTTCTTGATTTTTACAAATAATGCATCAAAATCAAGTATTTTGAATCCAAAAAATCAATAAACGTGTGATTTACACTTATTATCTTACGATTATTTCATCTTAATTTTCAAAACCGTAACAGAGTAAGGCGCAAAATCATACTGAACTTTGCTTCCGCTTACTTTAAATTCGCTTTCTTTTGGACTAATTTTAGTTGGCGCTTCAAAAGAATTCTCATCATTTATGCCATCGCCTTTCAATGTAACTGCCGTTCCTTTTGCCTCTAATTTTGCTCCTTTTAAGTCGATAGAAACGTTTTGAGATGAAGCCGATGTATTTACAATTTTCAAGATTACTTCTTTCGTATTCACATCTTTTACAGCCGATGCAAACAAATCATTTTGACCAATTACTGCTTTTCCATCTTTTGTAATATTGATCAAATCTGTTCCTTTATTATTAGAAAACAGTTTTTGCACATAATAATTTGGAGTTCCATACGATTGCAAATTGTTGAACCAAATCATATCTGGCGTCCACTGCCAACCGTCAACGTGCGCTAATAAAGGTGCGTAAGATGTCAAATGCACCACCTCAGCATTACGCTCCATTCCCGTCATAAATGCTGCTTCAGAGAACGCACATTCCCAGTTGTTTTTATTCTCCGGACTTGCAATTGCTACACTTTGTGCTGCATATTCGCCTGCGAAAATTTTTGGTCCTTTACGGTCATAATTGTCATAACGCGTTACATTTTTACGGAACCAAGCTGGATCTTTGTAATAATGCTCGTCAACGATTTCAGCATTTAGGCTTTTAAGTTCTTTCATGCCGTAATCAAAATAATCTCCGTCAGGGAATGGTCCTGTTCCAGAAACAATCGTAATGTTTGGATATTTTGCTTTAATTGCTTTTTGGAAAACTTTGAAACGCTCAATATAATCTGGTCCCCATTGCTCATTTCCAACTCCGATAAGTTTTAAATTGAATGGTTTTGGATGTCCCATATCTGATCTTAATTTACCCCAAGCTGTTGTAGCATCGCCATTTGCAAATTCGATCAAATCCAAAGCATCTTGTACATACGGATCGATTTGGTCCATCGGAACTAATTCTCCAGTGTTAAATTGGCACGCCATTCCACAGCTTAAAATTGGAAGCGGAGAAGCTCCAATGTCTTCAGCAAGCTGGAAATATTCAAAAAATCCTAAACCAAAACTCTGGAAATAATCTGGTGCTGGTCTGTGTTTGAATTCCATGTTCCAACGGTTAACCGCTGTTTCTCTGTCTTCAACATTTCCAACTGATTTTTTCCATTGGTAACGTTCTGCCAAAGTTCTTCCTTCAACAATACATCCTCCAGGAAAACGCAAAAATCCAGGTTTTAAATCGTATAATAATTGTACTAAATCGGCACGCATTCCGTTCTTTCTTCCTTTCCAAGTATCTTCAGGAAAAAGCGAAATATTGTCTAAATCGATCACTCCATTTCCTTCAAAAGTAATTTTCAATTTTCCTTTTGCTTCCGTTGCAGAAGATGTTAATTGAGCGGTATAATTTGACCAATCTTTAGAAGTTGGAACGATTGAAGTTTCGCCCAAAACTTTGTTGTTTTTGTCAATAAATTGGAATTTAATTTTTGAAATGTTTCCAGAAATTTTAGATGCTTTCAAAGACAAATTGTATTTCAAATCTTTTTTAAGCCCCATTCCTCTAAAGCCTTCATTAATCAACTCATAACCGTTTGCGTCATTAATTGTAACTCTGCAATAATTATGATTTGTCCCTTTTTGAGAATACTGAATCACATTTGCAATTCCTGATTGTGTGTTTAATTTATGACGGTCGCTGTTTGGCTCATTCCATCCCATCATTGGAAACTGGAATTCGAAAGATCTGTTTTTGATCATTTCGGCATACAAACCTCCATCGGCTGCAAAATTGATATCTTCAAAAAACACTCCGTACATTGTAGGTTCGATTTTGGTTACTGTTTTTGCAACATCAACCTGAAGATTATTTTTTTGTGCCGATGCATAAATGCCGTTCAGCAATAAACCGCAAAGGGTAATTTTTGTAATTAAATTGGACTTCATTTTTTATTTATTTAAATGTGTTTTGGCACGCGAATGACGCGGATAAAACGGGTTTTTAATTTTTGTTTTTCACTTTTGGCTTTAATTTAAACACATAGAATCATAGTATCCGTTGTCTAAAAAAGGCATTTCATTTTTTAAAATTCACATAGCTATGTGTTCAAATTTTATTTCTCGCAGATTCCGCAGATTGAGCAGATTTATTTTATTTTATTTTTTCATTCAAAATATAAAATCTTGCCTCTTACTTCTTTCTTCTATTTTCTATTGTCTCTATTTATAATCCAACCAAACTTTCATTTTTCCTACGCCACGATTCGACCAAGAATAATATGGAATGGCTTTGAATTTTGAATTTTCGATCACATTAACGCCTTGCAAAAGATTTGCCTCTTTTTTCACTTTGAAAGTATCTGAAGCCGAAACATCTATTTTGTCAAAATTGGTTTTGTTGTCGATTTCTTCAACAGCGTAAACGATTGGACCGTACTCAAGAGAAACTTTGTTTTTATTCGTTTCAACTTTAGAATTCGTCTCAACTTCCTGGACTTCCATTGGGAAATTAAGTGCGATTTTGTCGCCTTTTTTCCAATTTCTATTGATGGTAAAATAGCCGTCTTGTTGCTGCATTGCTACCGCTTCTCCATTTATTGTAATTGAGGCTTTTTGAGTTGAGGCTTTTTTGTAAGTGTATAAATCCCCTGGCAAAACTTCATTTCTAGCCCAGCCCGGAACGCGTAGTTTGATCGTAAATTGGCCTTCTTTTTTAGGATTAACCGAGATTCCAACTTTTCCATTCCAAGGATAAGAAGTTTGTTGCGAAATCTGTAAATCTGTTTTTCCTAATTTGAAAGCCGAATTATTTGAGGCATATAAATTTACGTATAAAACATCATTTGTTTTGGAATAAATTAATCCTGGAATTGACGGAATAAAACGAATCAAATTCGTTGGACAACAAGAACAATCAAACCAAGCCTGACGCGTGCAAGAACCTCTATTTGATTTATAAACGCCATCGGCTTCTAAGGCGTTTGGATAAAAGAATTGTTTTCCGTCAAGCGAAATTCCCGAAATTAACCCGTTGTACATTGTTCTTTCGATCACATCAAAATATTCCGATTTTCCGTATAAGCTATGCAATCTGTGGTTCCAATATACATCGCCAATTGCGGCGCAAGTTTCGTTGTAAGCGGTTAAGTTTGGCAATTCGTAATTGGCTCCAAAAGCTTCTCCATCGTGTCTTGAACCAATTCCGCCCGTGATGTACATTTTTTTGTTCACCATATTATTCCATAAATTGTTTACGGCATTTTCATATGATTTATCTTTTGTCATCGCGGCAATATCTGTCATTCCTGCGTACATGTAAACCGCACGAACAGCATGACCAACAGCTTCATTTTGCTGAATTACCGGCATATGATCTTGTGCATATTCGCCATATAATTTATGATTGTTTGGATTTCCACGATTGTCTAAAAAGTATTTAGCCAATTTTAGATAATCTTCTTTTCCTGTAATTTGATACAATTTGATTAAACCCGTTTCAATAATCTGATGCCCCGGAACTCCTTTTACCTGACCTGGACCATCTCCAAAAGTCTTCACAAACAAATCGGCATTTTTGATGGCAATGTCAAGGAAATTTCTTTTTCCAGTTGCTTCGTAATGTACCACAGCGGCTTCGATTAAATGTCCTGCGTTATAACATTCATGACTAATTTGAAGTGATTCCCAACGTTTTCCTTCGATAACTGGAACCCAAGTTGCTGGCGGTTTTGCCGGATTTATAGTTCTCCAAGTCGTCAAATATCCATCGGCTTCTTGGCCAATTTTTACGATTGCAATAAGTGAATCCAGAACTTTTTCTAATTTAGGATTTGGAGCACTGATCAAAGTATTCGAAGCGCCTTCAATGATTTTGTAAACGTCTGTATCATCAAAAGGCATTTCTCCTCTAACGGTTCCAGTTTTTTGTTTTCCTGCAATCAAGAAATTCTCAAAACGGCCTTCTTCACTACATTTTTGGATGGCATATTGAATAGTAATTTCCTGTACTCTTTTGATAATTGGCAACCAAAAAGAATCTGTCAGTTTTACATTTTGAATGTTCACAGGCTCGATTTGATAACCTGCTTTTAAAACTGAGGTTTTATCACTTGGCTGTACCGAATTGTTTTTGGTTTCTTTACACGAAGCCAAAATCAAAAGCGACATGAAAATCGTTAAAATTGGTAAATTGTATTTCTTCATTTTAATTGGATAATCTATTTTAAAATGGGCCATAAATTGGCATCCCATTGCATTTCTTTAACTACTAATCTTGGTGTTCCGTTGGTCTTTTTTTCATAAGCGTGGTAGAAAATATAATCTTTCCCATCAAACGTATAAGCGCTGTTATGGCCCACGCCAAAGTAATTCTCGTCGCCTTGAACTACTATGCTTCCTCCGCCTTCTGTTAACAATTTTCCATCTTTATCGACATAAGGTCCGGTTGCATTTTTAGATCTTCCAACGACAACTTTATAGGTGCTTTTTTCTCCGCGGCAACATAAATCCCAAGAAAGAAATTGGTAGTAATAACCGTTTTTCTTAAAAATAAAAGGAGCTTCCAATGCTGCGTCTCCTGGGTCAGAATCGGCTAGTTCAAAACTTCTTTTGCGTTTAGAAATCGTATGCCATTCTTGAGGCTGTGCAATCGATTTTAAATCGGGATTTAATTTTACCATTTTTAGTCCTTCCCAAAAAGAACCAAAAGCCAGCCAAGGCGTATTGTTTTCATCAAAAACCAAATTCGGATCAATGGCATTCCACATATCGCGGTTTGGCTGCGACTGAATGACAATTCCTTGATCAACCCATTTGTAATTTTTATCATTTGGATCTAATGTTGTATTAGTCGCAACGCCAATCGCCGAAGTGTTTTTGGCGAAAGCCGAAACCGAATAATACAGATAATAAACATTGTTGTGGAATGAAATGTCTGGCGCCCAAATATGATTTTTAAAATCGGCCGCAACGCCATCTGCCCAAACTGGTTTTGCTGTGAAAACCTGAGGTTGTTTGTCCCATTTTTTCAAATCTTTTGAACTAAAAACGCTGATTCCGTTTCCAGTGCAATACAAATAATACGTGTCTTTTTGTTTGATCACAACGGGATCGTGAACTACAATTTCTTGCGCTGTCATAACTGACGCTGTTAGCATCAAGAAGGCTGAAATTGTGTGTTTTATATTTTTGTAAACCATATAAGTGATATAAGTAAATTTAAGTTTAAACCTCAACTGGAAACTTTCATAAGATCATATAAAGAACCGTTGAAAACTTCGGTGTCTTCGACTTCGCTCAGACTGACATATCTATTGTATTCCTTCAGAAGTCATTACGACGCGTTTCATTGTTCCATCTTTATTGTAAAATAATTTATCCACGCAAACCGATCTTCTGAAACTTCCTCCATGTGGTTGCGATGCACCGTTGTGATAGATGAAATACGATTGTCCTTTAAAATCAATTATTGCTTGGTGATTCGTGTTACTGTTTCCTGCTAATTCGTTCAAAATTCCTTTAAATTCCCATGGACCCGTAATTGATTTGCTCATGGCATAAGCGATTTTCTCTGGAAATTCGTAAGCGTATGACAAATAATACCAATCTTTATGTTTGTGAATCCAAGGTGCTTCGGTGTAATGTGGCAGATCGATATGATGAATTTCTCCATCAATTTCAGTCATATTTTCTTTTAGTTTGGCATAATGACAAGAGGTATTTCCCCAAAACAAATACGCTTGTCCGTCATTATCGATATAAACCGTTGGATCGATATCATCCCAGCTTATATCGGTAAATTTGGTCATATCATTTGTAATCAAAGCTTTTCCTAAAGCATCTTTAAAAGGCCCGATTGGACTGTCTGAAACCGCAACACCAATTGCTTTTCCAGGAATTGTTCCGTGTTCAACTGTTACAAACCAATAAAATTTTCCATTTCTCTCAATTACCTGCGAAGCCCAAGCATCACTTTTTGCCCATTTAAAATCGGTTACTTTTAAAGGCACGGGATGCGATTCCCATTTTTTCATATCCGATGAAGAATAAACCACCCATTCGTTCATCTTATAAAAATTAAAATCATTTGGTGCCTCGTCGTGACCTGCATACAAATACACTTTATCCTTATAAACCAATGCCGCAGGATCGCCTGTGTATTGATCTTTTATAATTGGATTGTTCAATTTTAATGGCGCAGTCTGACTTGTTGCCGTATTGCAGGACAGAATTAAGCATAAAATGGAAAGGCTTGTAAATATGTTTTTCATTAGATTTTATTTGGCAAAAGCCCTTCCTAAACAAGAAAGGGCTTATTGATTTTTTAATTTACTTTTTTACCCCAAACAGGCAATCCTGAAGCGGTATATCCAGAATAACTCAAGGTCACTTTTCTGGTTGATAATTCCCAATCCCAAGCATCAGAAACATTGCATTTTACGCCATTAACTGTCAAGACTTTTTTAGTGCTGTCGTATGACCAAGTTCCTGTCGCGTCTCCGCTTACTTTTTTGTCGGCAGTCAAATAAATTGTTCCTGCTTTCTGCATGGTTTTGTATTGGTAATTCATTGTGATTTGTTCCCAAGTTCCAATAAAACTTGCCTCGGTAATTGTCGTTGCTGGAACTCCTGCGTAGCGCTCAGCCTCAACAACTGGCCATCCGTCTTCTGTCCATTGAATGGCACGAACATGTCCCATCATAACCGCATTTGAAACTGCAATTCCTGCAACACCTTCAGGCAAACGCGCCTGAGAAGCATAGTACCATTGTTTTGTATCTGGATTTTGGAAAACAGCGCAATGCGAGAATCCAACCCAGCCCGTATGATTTTTAAATTGATATGGATGCGTTACCATTGGATAACATTCTGCACCATTTGTAATACTGCTTCCGCTGATGGTTAAATAAGGGCCTAAAATGCTTTTTGAACGTGCGACACGTGTATTGTACGCAACAGACAATTCATCATAAGCCAAAAACAAATAGTAATATTGTGTGTCTGGATTGTAAATGATTTCTGGTCCTTCAAGTGCTTGCCAACGGTTTGTACTGATGTTTCCGCGACCTGCAATTCGAGTTCCGTAATCGTCGATGGTTTTTAATTGATATGGTTTTCCTGTTGTTGGATCCAGCTTTAAAGCTGCAATTCCGGTATGCCAAGAACCATAAATTAAATATTGATCGCCTTCGGGAGTTTGAATAAAACTCGGATCGATGGCATTGAATTTAAAATAAGCATCCCAATCGTTTGCTCCATTTCGAACATAACTTTTTACGCCGTCAGGTTCAGAACAAACTACCATCCCTTTGTCTACCCAATTATTTGAAGCCAAATCATCTGTTTCGGCCAAACCAATAAAAGCGCGTTCTGACCAAGAAGTATTGGTGTCTGTTCCTGTAATTGGGTTGGTAACCACAATGCTGTAATACATTCTGAATTTGTTTCCAACTTTACGAACGCAAGGCGCCCAATAACCGTAACTCGGATTTGTAATTGGAGGAAGAGCCGGATTCATTCTTGCTCTTTTATTGTTCAAAGAATCCTTAACCCAAGCCGGAGCTGTAGTCATAGATGATCCCATGAATTCCCAATTGATTAAATCTTTTGATCTTCTGTAAAAGAAATGCCCGTTTCCATCGTGCGCATTTCCATACGAAGCATCGGTTTGGTACATATAATAATATTCTCCCGATTTCTCTACCGATGGATCGTGCACGTTAGCCAAATTCCATTGTGTTCTGTTTCCCCAAGATGAGATCGAAGTGTAATTATCTGCGTATGTTGGCCCCGGAAAAGCAGGTGTTGTCACAACGGGCGGCACCGGGTCTGGATCTGGAGTTACAGGTGTGTCCGGACTATCACTGGAACAGCCGACCACCAATAACGCTCCTAAAAATGCTCCTATAAAAGAACTTATTTTTAGAATGGAATTCGATTTTTTCATGTTTTATCTTTTTATTTTCCTTCTAAAACAACAACTGAGAAAGGAGGAATTGTGATTTCAAGTTTTCCTTTTTTGTTTTCGAAACCTTTAAAAACTGTTGGAACAATTTTGTTTGGCGTATCGAATGAATTGTAATCTTGTAATTTAGCTGATGTGATAACTGTTCCTGTGAAATTTTTAACTCCAAGATCGTTTACATCAATTTCAATTTTGTTTTTGTTTTTAGCATCAACATTTACTAAAGAAATATGGACTGCACCGCTTTTATCTTTTGAAGCTGAAGCTGATACAGCAGGAAGCGTTTCTCCATTAAATTTGTATAATGGCGATTGGAAACTTACAGGCAATAATTTTGCATCTTGGTGTACGCTGTACATTTTCATTACATGATACGTCGGCGTTGTAATCATTTTTGCTTTGTCTGTTAAAATAACCGCTTGCAAAACATTTACACATTGTGCTAAGTTTGCCATACGAACACGGTCTGCATGGTTGTTGAAAATATTCAGCGTTGCTCCAGCCAAAACTGCGTCTCTCATTGTATTTTGCTGATATAAAAATCCTGGATTTGTTCCTTTTTCAACTTCATACCATCCACCCCATTCATCAACAATCATGGCTACTTTTTTCTGTGGATCATATTTATCCATAATAGTAGCATGTTTTGTAACCAATTCTTCCATTTTCAAAGCCGATTTCATCGTTTTGAAATAGCCTTCTTCAGTAAAATCTCTGTCATCGCCTTTTTTTGCCCATTCAATTACAGCGTAATGATGAACTCCAAGACCGCCCAACATATTGATTGGAATGTTTTTCATTAAGACTTCTGTCCAATTGTAATCAGCGCTGTTTGAGCCAGATGCAATACGAGTAAGTCCACCTGTATTTTCCCAATCTGACATGAATGTTGCAAATTTGCGGTATTCACCTGCGTAGTATTCAGCAGTCATATTTCCTCCACAACCCCAAGCTTCATTTCCAATTCCCCAGAATTTAACTTTCCAAGGTTCTTTTCTTCCATTTTTTTGACGCAAGTCGCTCATTGGACTTTTGCCTCCAAAATTAGTGTACTGAACCCAGTCAGCTAATTCCTGAACTGTTCCGCTTCCAACATTTCCAGACAAATAAGGTTCGGCTCCAAGAAGCTCGCACATATTCAAGAAATCGTGTGTTCCAAAACTGTTGTCTTCTGTAACGCCGCTCCACCATTTGTTTACAATTGTTGGTCTTTGTTCTTTTGGTCCAATTCCGTCTTTCCAATGGTACGTATCGGCAAAACAACCTCCCGGCCATCTTAAATTCGGAATTTTTAAATCTTTTAAAGCAGTAATAATGTCGTTTCTAACTCCGTTTGTGTTTGGTATTTTTGATGTATCTCCAACAAAAAATCCGCCGTAGATACAGCGTCCTAAGTGTTCAGCAAAATGTCCGTAAATGTTTTTGTTGATCACTGGAGCATCAGCATTATTTTTTATGGTTACAACTGTGGTTTGATTTTGGGCAAAACTAACCTGATTACAAAGGGTAATAAGAAATGTGATTAAAAGTGCTTTTTTCATAATGTTTTATAAGTTTATAAAGAGGAAAGTTTTTGAGGCTTTCCTCTAAATATTAAAATTAATAAGAAAGTGTAGGCCATCCTGATGACCACGTAAAATATACAATTTCTAGTTTTGGATTTCCGCTATCAGCTCCGTCATAATAATGAACAGACCCTTTTTGGGTTCCGGTAATTCTTGATAAATGTCCTGGGCCAATATAATTTCCTTGAGTTGCCAAAACCGTTGTACCGCCACCGCTTTTTAAAGATACCCCGTTTTTGTCCACAAAAGGACCAAAAGGACTTGTTGAACGACCTACAACAATGTAATAAGTACTATTTACGCCGTTACAGCAAGTACCTCTGTTTACAAATAGATAGTAATAACTTCCTTCTTTTATCAAACAAGGCGCTTCCCAAGATGCGCTGTTTCCTCCTGCAACAATGGTTTTGTTTCCTGTTGTTTTTCCTGTTGAAGGATTAATTTGGATGACTCCAATACCAGCATGCCAAGAACCATAAGCCATGTAAACATTGCTTCCGTCAACTAAAATTGAAGGATCGATTGCATTTACATCTGACGCCGTTGAAGAAGAAACTACAACTCCTCTATCTGTCCAAGTTGTTCCTGCGCTTTGAGAAATTGCTGGTGTAGTTACCAATCCAATGGCAGAAGTCGCTGATCCAAAAGTCGAACAAGAATAATACATGTTCCAACGATTGTTAAACCACGCAACATCTGGCGCCCAAAATGTTTTTGTAAAACCCGGTACATATCCTGCAATCCAACTTGGCGTTGAAGAGAACACCGATGTTCCCCAAGTCCAGCTTGTCAAATTTGTTGAATAGGTCATTGGAATATTATCTCCTGTTGTGAAAACATAATAATTCACACCGCTTTTTACTATTGTGCTTGGATCATGCGAAGGAACATTTCCGCTGACCGTTTTTGCTGTTAAATTTTTTACCTGAGAATTTTGAGTTTCTACTGTTGCAGATGCCTCATCATTCGAAGGGATTATAGTATCTTCATTTTGACAACTTCCTAATAATAATGCTAATAAAACCAAACTTGCTATTGTTTTCATTTGTAATAATTTTAGTAAATGTTAATAATTTAATCTCTCTATAATCTCATTCTCTTTTAAAGAGAATATCACATGGCAGATTTTTTTCAACCTGCCATATGATATTAGGTATTCTAACTAATTCAAAATAAATATTAATAACTGTCGTTTTGTTTTGTACCTGGATTGTTATCCATTTCCAACTGCGGAATTGGGAAATATTCTCTTCCTGCAGCGTATGAATTGAACTCTGCATCTCTTGTTTTCAGCCAAGCCAATTTAGTAGCGTCTTGCAACCATCCCCAACGGCGAATGTCGTCAAAACGGTGTCCTTCAAGAGGGAATTCTAAGAATCTTTCGTGACCAATCTGATCTCTCATTTGTGCTTGAGTCAATCCTGGTTTTGCCGTTGCTAAATCAGGCAAATTCACTCTGTTTCTTACCATTTGAATATAAGTGTAAGCTCCCGGAGTATCTCCTGTTTCGTTTAAACATTCTGCATACATTAAAAGAATATCTGCATATCTTAATAAACGCTCATTGATTCCTGATCTCCAATCGTATTCATCAGCAAACTGGCCATCTGAATTTTGGTATTTTCTGCAGAAAATATCATTTAAATCTGCTGGGCTTGTTGCATAAAAAGTGGCAAAATCTTTACCGTATAATTGCATTCCGCCTGGTTTGTTGTAAAAAATCGTCGCATCTAAACGTGGATCAACAGCTCCTGTTTTTGTTTTTTCTTGTTGATATTCATTAAATAATGCCCATGAAGGTTGAACGTCTGTCCATCCAAATGCTCTTGGTGCATATGTAATAGCACGTGCCGATGTTTTTCCCCAACCTGAAGCTGGTGCACCGCCCCATCCTAAATCTACTCCACCAGCATCTCTACTGAATTGTACTTCAAAAAGAGACTCAGAATTGTTTTCATTTGCTGTTGTAAAGTTGTCACGATAGTTTGAAACTAAAGAGTAAACTCCTAAATCAATTACTTGTTTGAACGTTGTTTTTGCATTGGCAAAATCTTTAGTAAACAAATATGCTTTTCCTAAGTATCCAAGAGCTGCACCTTTTGTAGCACGCCCTTTTTGGCCTTTATCTAAACCTGTTACAGCATCATAACTAGTTGGCAGTAATTCAGCAGCCGCTTTAAAGTCAGCGATAACTTGCGCCCATCCTTCTTCTTGAGTTTTTTGTGGCGTGTAAAGTTTAATTTCTGTTGGCAACGGAACATTTTTAAACATGTTTACCGCGTGAAAGAAATATAAACCTCTTAAAAAATAAGCCTGACCTAAAATTCTTTTTTTAAGTTCCGCATCCTCAAATTGTATTTCTGGAACATTTGTCAAAACTTGGTTTGCACGATAAATTCCTTGATAATAGGTTTCAAAAGCCCAGCCATAAATTGCAGGATCTGTTGGGTTTGAGTTGAAACGACCTACATTGTACATCGCTCCCCAAGGGCTGTTACTGCGAGTATCGTCACCTTTTAAATCCAAAAGCAGTGGCGTGCTTCTCATATAAGTTCCATCTGTAAGCAAACTTCCATAAGCGGCATTTACTCCTTCGATTGCATCTTGATCTGTTTTCCAAAATGAACCTGCTGTTTCAACGTTAGGATCCACTTGGTTCAAGTCTTCATTATCAACGCAGCTTGTAGTTACAAGCGCTAATGAAAAGAAAACTGTTATATAATTAAATACTTTATATTTCATTTTAATTCGTTTTTAATTGGTTAGGATAGATTAAAAAGTTACTTCAACACCCATAGAAATTGTTCTTGGGTTTGGGAATGATCCAGCATCATATCCTCTAGAAAATAATCCGTCATTGTAATTAAAATCTGGATCGTAACCTCTGTATTTGCTGATGATCCATAAGTTTTGACCATTTACATATACTTTCGCTCTTTGAATAAACAAATCCTTTGGCATTGGAATTGAATATCCAATTTCCAATGTCTGCAATTTGATATAATCACCGCTTTCGATAAATCTGTCAGAATCTCTTGCGTTTCCGTTTGGATCTCCAATAATTGGACGAGGAACGTTTGTATTGGTATTTGTTGGAGTCCAGTAGTTTAATGCATCAACACTATGATTTCCATATTGCTCTGTCATTAAATTACGATACAATCCGTTGAATACTTTGTTTCCTCCTGAACCTTGCCAGAACATAGAGAAATCCCAATTTTTATAATTTGCACCAAAATTGATTCCGTAGCTGTATTTTGGAATTGAAACTCCCATAAACTTTCTATCCGCATCTGTTATCTGGCCGTCACCATTTAAATCAGCGAATTTAAGATCTCCAACACCTGCATTTGTTTGAGTTGGTGATGAAGCTAAATCTGCTGCATTTTGGAAAATTCCAGCAACTTGATATGTATAAAGTTCTCCGATAGATCTTCCCACTTCTGTTTTTGAAGCAGCTCCATAAATTGGATTTCCGTCAAGACCAATTTGTAAAACCTTATTTTTCAAGGTTCCTAAGTTTGCCGAAATATTGTATTTAAATTCGTGGTGATTGTTGTTGTACGTTGCTGTAAATTCGAAACCGCTATTTTTAACAGCACCTGCATTTGTTGTAATACTTGCTGGGAATGCTCCAGTTGAATATGGCAATGGAACTCCAATCAATAAATCTGTTGATTTTTTCTGATAGTACTCAGCAGTAATTTGCAAATCATTATCTAAGAATCCAAGCTCAACTGCAACGTTAGATGTAGCTGTTTTTTCCCAGTGAACATTCGGGTCAATAGCACTAACTACTGTTGTTCCAGGAGCTAAAGCATTATTGAAATCATATCCAGCAAAAGCATTGATCGTTGGTGAATAAGCATAAACTCCAAGTGTATTGTTTCCTAATTCTCCATAACCTCCTCTTAATTTGATTGTGTTAAACCAATCTGGTAGGTGGATGAATTTTTCGTTGCTTAATTTCCAAGCTCCTGAGAAAGAGTAGAAATTTGCTGTATTGTTATCTTCACTGAAAAGTGATGTTTTATCTTGTCTGAAGTTTCCTGTAACAAAATAACGATCATCATAAGAATAATTCAAACGGCTTAAGTATGAAATATTTGTTAGCGTGTTTTTGTATTCACCAGCGCTTGTAGCATCAGCATATTGAATTTGGCTGATTTCACCTGGAGTATATCCAACACCTCTTGACCAATGTCTATAATAATCATTTCTTTCTTGGATCCATCCAGCTAAAGCGTCGATTTTGTGTTTGTTCAAAGTAATTTCGTAAGTCAATAAGTTATTTACGAATGTTCTTTGTTGGTTTCCGTTGTCAACATCTAAAGAAGCTTCATCATTTGTAGTGATATAGTACCATCCTAAGTCACTTGGCGGAATGAATTTTCTGTTTTGAAAATCTAATCTATCGTAGCTTAAGTCTAATTTATATTTCAAGCCTTTGATAATTTCAAGTTCTCCCCAAATGTCTCCAATGAAACGGCTTCTTTGACCATTGTTTGTAATCAAGTTATTATACCCGATAACGTTCATTGAAATTGCTCTCTGAGTTAAGTTGTCAGTTCCACCGTATCCTCCAAGTCTGTTTGGATCATAAACCGGCATTGTTGGAACAGCTCCTAATAAATCCACAATTGCAGATTCTCCTCCATTATATTCATTAAAGTTTTCTTTACCAGATTTTGTATATCCAATTTTTGAACCGTATTTAAATTTTCCTTTTTTACCATATAAATTCAAGTTCATAGAATATCTTTCGTAATCCTGAGGTGAATTTAAATAACTTGTATTTTTGAAATAATCTGTATTTAAATTATAGCCTAAAGTTTCAGCTCCTCCGCTAAAAGTAAGCGAGTGATTTTGAACAAGACCAGTTTTAAAAGCTTCTTTTTGCCAATTTGTATCTACATTTTTAATGTAAGAAGGGCTGTTTGGATCATTTCCTGGCGCAATTCCTAATCCAGCATTTTGTTCAGCAGCCGATGTGATTTTTTGATACCCCACACGATCCGTTACATCCCATGTTTTAGCTACATTTTGAAAACCTACAAGTGACTTGTATTTAATGTCCAGTTTGCCGCTTTTTCCTTTTTTAGTTGTAATAATTACAACCCCGTTTGCTCCTTGAACTCCATAAATAGCCGCTGCAGATGCATCTTTTAAAACCTGCATCGACTCAATATCTCCTGGAGCAAAATCATTAGGGCTAGCCACAATCATACCGTCGATAACAAAAAGAGGGTTGTTGTTTGTGAACGAGTTGATCCCTCTAATTTTCACATTTACAAATCCTCCTGGCTCTCCAGATGATTGTACAGTTACACCCGCAACTTGTCCTTGAAGCATTTTAGCCGGATCGTAAGTTACTGTTTTCTTAGCAGCTTCCATATCAACTACACCAATAGAACCAGTAAGATCTCCTTTCTTTTGTGTACCGTATCCTACAACAACTACTTCATTAAGTTTATTTGTATCCTCTCCTAATTCAAGGTCAATTTTTGATTGATTTCCTATTGTGATTTCTTTATTCTGAAATCCTATAAATGAAAAAACTAAAACATCATTTGGAGATGCTTTAATTGAATACTCTCCATCAAAACCGGTGGTGGTAACAGTCTTGGTTCCTTTTATCATAATATTAACACCCGGCAAAGGCAGTTTGTCCTGAGCCGAGGTAACAACTCCGCTAATCGTTTTGCCTTGAGCCGACATTTGATTAACAGAGAAAAGCAGCATTACTAATGCTAAAATCCATTCTTTTTTTGGCAATAGAAAATTGCAATAAAAAAATAATCGTTGGTTTGTTATCATATTGTTTAATTAAGTTGGTTAGTGTAATAATTATAAGTGTTAATTTTACATTTGTAAATTTAACTAAAAAAAAACCTCAAAAACAAATTAATATCATAAAAAAACCGCTGAAAAAAAATATATATCATAAATTAAGTGTAAAATATACATTAATAAATCAGTGTTTTTTTCAAAAAAAAGGTCTTTTTTGAAAGTTATTTGTGTAAAATATACACTTTTTATCAAAAAGCTTCTTTTTAAGCAAAAAAATGGCTTTTGAAAAAAAATTATAAATAGGCTGTTTTAGAATAATTTGAAGGTTAAGAAAAATTTAATTTGTAAATAAAATCTTGTTTATGAGATCGCTTTTTTTATATGAAATTGCTCTTATTTCAAAAAAAAGAGTTTATTTTTGTTTCGAAAACGTTTGAAAATGACAAAACAATCGTCAGATTTAAGATTCGCCTCCATTTTTTTAACTTCTTTTTTTGATAATTTTTTGCTTTAAGTGTAAAATCTACATTAATAAATTATGAAACGTATTAGGAAGTTTATATATTTACCGTCAAAATATTGATTTTATGCTAAACAGTTATAGCTCTGCCGATAAAGTTTTATTAGCAGTAGATTGTATCATTTTTGGTTTCGACAATGAAGGATTGAAAATACTTTTAATCAAAAGGGACTTTGAGCCAGAAAAAGGCAAATGGTCGTTGATTGGAGGATTTTTAAAACGTGACGAAGTACTGGACAATGCCGCGATTAGAATTTTAAATACATATACAGGTTTAAACGACATTTACATGGAGCAGCTTTATGCCTACTCTGAAATTGATCGTGACCCTGTCGAAAGAACGATTTCAGTTTCTTATTATGCTTTGATTAACATCGAAAACCATAATGCAGAACTGATCAAAAATTACCACGCACAGTGGTTTAGCGTAACCGACGCTCCAAATTTGATTTTTGACCACAATGAAATGGTAGAACACGCCATCAGAAGGTTGCGCTACAGAACTTCGATTAAACCAATCGGATTCGAATTGCTTCCTGAAAAATTCACTATGCGCCAATTATTAGAATTGTATGAAGCAATTTTGAGCAAAGAATTGGACAAACGAAATTTTATCAGCAAAATCAATTCTTTGGAAATCTTGAATAAGCTTGATGAAAAAGATATGGGCTCTTCTCGAAAAGGTTCTTACCTCTATACTTTCAACAAAGAGAAATATGAAGAAAAATTACTTAACGATTTTGTGCTGAATCTTTAATAATTGGCACACGGATGACGCGGATGAAACGGATTTACACTGATTATTGTTAAAATCCAAATCTGTAAATTGATATAAAAAACAAAGCCCTGAAAAAAATATTTTCAGGGCTTTTTATTTATCTTAACTAATTAAAATCTCTCGCAGATTTAAAGGATTTAAAGGATTTTTTTTTCTGCTAAATCTGCGGGAGGTTTTTTTTAAAACAATCAGTGTAAATCCGCTTCATCCGTATAATCAGTGGGCCAAAATAAAAAAACAAAACCCTGAAAGCCACAAACTTTCAGGGTTTTTACTTCAATAAAACTACTATTAAAAAACTAAACAAATTTTTCTTTTTAAATGGCCCACAGATTATACGGATGAAACAGGTTTTCACTGGTTTTTTATATTAAAACAACTCGTGATATAAATTAAGTCTCTCGCAGATTTAGCAGATTCAAATGATTTTTTTCTGCTAAATCTGCTAAATCTGCGGGAAACATTTTTTACAAATCAATCTGCGACAACCCCCTTGATCCGTAAAAATCTGTGGGCGATAAAAATTTAGCTATTCCCTTTTTGGTAATCTGCTAAAAATTGTGCTAAACCAATATCAGTCAACGGATGTTTTAATAAACCTTCAATCGCGCTTAATGGTCCCGTAATAACATCAGATCCAATTTTTGCACAATTGATGATGTGCATTACATGTCGAACTGAAGCCGCCAAAATCTGAGTTTCAAATCCGAAGTTGTCATAAATCAATCTGATTTCTTCAATAAGATTCATTCCGTCAGTCGAAACGTCATCCAAACGCCCTATAAATGGAGAAACATAAGTTGCTCCAGCTTTTGCCGCCAATAAAGCTTGACCAGATGAAAACACCAAAGTACAATTGGTTCTAATTCCTTTACTCGAAAAATATTTGATTGCTTTTACACCATCTTTTATCATCGGGATTTTAACCACGATCTGAGGATGCAATGCCGCTAATTTTTCACCTTCTGCAATCATTCCTTCAAAATCAGTCGAAATTACCTCAGCACTTACATCGCCATCTACCAATTCGCAGATTTTCACATAATGATCTAAAATATTTTGAGCTCCTGTAATTCCTTCCTTTGCCATTAATGACGGATTTGTGGTTACACCATCTAAAACCCCTAAATCATTGGCTTCTTTAATATCTTTTAAATTTGCTGTGTCTATAAAAAATTTCATTTTGACTTTTATTTTGCTACGTTATAATTATTTTCTTTTAAATATTTGATGATTTCCTCGCAGGCATTTTTGCTTGTAAATCCGAATTTTTGATCTAAAACTGATGCTGGCGCTGAATATCCAAAATGCTCCAAACCAAAAACTTTTCCGTTTCTTCCCGCAAGGTTTTCCAGATTTACCGGAAGTCCCGCTGTAAGGCCAAATACCAATCCGTCATTCGGAATTACACTTTCTTGATATTGTTTTGATTGTGATCTGAAAAGCCCTTCAGAAATAATCGAAGCCACATTAATTTTTATGTTGATAGTTTGTTCCAATTCACCTGCAGCTTCAATAAGTGTCGCTACTTCAGAACCATTTGCTATTAAAGTAATATCCGGATTTGCTACTGATTTTACCAAATAACCTCCTTTTTGAGCTTGTAAAGCATCTTCAAATCTTGAATTTCCATTCGTTGGAAGATCCTTTATATCTTGTCTAGAAAGAATAAGTCCGGTTGGCGTTTTCTTGTTTTCAAGTGCCATTTGCCAAGCTACAGAAGTTTCAATTGCATCTGCAGGGCGCAATGCTACAAAACTTTGATCGCCCGAATGGTTTTTGATTTTTTCCAATAATCGAATCTGTGCTTCTTGCTCGATTGGCTGATGCGTTGGTCCGTCTTCGCCTACGCGGAAAGAATCATGCGTCCAAACATATTTTACCGGAAGTTCCTGAATTGCAGATAAACGAATTGCAGGTTTCATATAATCTGAGAAAACAAAAAACGTAGCCACAACCGGAATAACACCACCATGCAATGCGATTCCGTTTGCAATTGCAGCCATTGTCAACTCTGCAACTCCGGCTTGTAAAAAGCCTCCTTTGAAATTATCTTTTTGTAAAACTGATGATTTTTTCAAGAAACCATCTGTCTTGTCACTGTTTGATAAATCGGCAGAAGAAACGATCATATTCTCTACATTTTCAGCCAAATATCCTAAAACCGCTGCCGAACCATCGCGTGTTGCTGCATTCGCTTTTTGAGCAATAGAGCCAAAATCTAAATTTGGTAAATCACCGTTAAAAAACTGTTTTATCTTTTTTGCCAGTTCCGGATTTTGATTTTCCCAAGCTGAGAATTTTGCTTTACTTTCCGCAGCTTTTGCTGTTTTGTCAGCCAAAACATTTTTGTAGAAATCAGCAACATCTTTGTAAACCGCAAAAGCATCTTCTGGATTTGCGCCTAAATTTAAAAGTGTTTTTTCAAAATTTGCTTTTGTGCCGCTGATTGGTTTTCCATGCAATTCACATTGTCCTTCATACATTGCTCCATCAGCCGTAACACAACCTTTGCCCATTATTGTTCTTCCAATAATCAACGTTGGTTTTTCTGTTTCAGCATTCGCAGCATCCAATGCTGAGCGTATTGCATCATGATTATGGCCGTCAATTGTAATGACTTTCCATCCCCATGATTCGTATTTCATTGCGGTATCTTCATTGGTAACCTCATCTGTCATCGAAGACAATTGCACATCATTTGAATCATAAAACATAATAAAATTGTTCAATCCCAAATGTCCAGCAATACGGCCAGCTCCTTGCGAAATTTCTTCCTGAACTCCTCCGTCAGTTATAAACCCATAAATTTTATGATCAAATAAATTATCAAATCTAGCGGATAAAAATTTAGCTGCAATTGCTGCTCCAACTCCCATTGCGTGTCCTTGCCCTAATGGTCCAGAAGTATTTTCGATTCCTCTTTTTACATCAATTTCTGGATGTCCTGGCGTAACTGAACCCCATTGTCTGAAATTCTCCAAATCGGTTTTTTCAAAATTTCCAAGCAAATGATATTGTGCATACATCAACGCTGAAAGGTGTCCCGCATCCATAAAAAATCGGTCTCTAAAAATCCAATGCATATCACTCGGATCATATTTTAAATATTCGGTATATAAAATATGCATGAAATCGGCACCGCCCATCGCTCCTCCGGGATGGCCTGATTTTGCTTTCTCCACCATTGAAATGGCTAAAGCTCTTATATTATCTGCTGCTAATTGATCTATTTTCTTGTTCATTTTTAATTTCTAAATTGAAAGGTATTGAGTTTGGTTATTTGTGGTTTTTAATTCGTTTTCATTGAATATCAGACAGAAATCTTTCCGACAGAATGAAACAAATAATAAGTGTAAAATTTACATTTACAAATGTATGTAAAATAATTCCACAAAAACAAAAAAATTGTTTCCTTATTTTTTTAATTAAAAAAATGATGATTTGTCAAGCAAAAAGAAATTTGCCTGACAGATAGTTTACAAGAAGAAGAAAATACTGTTTTATATCGATTACAGCGAGTTACGCATAATCAAAGAGGACTTGTTTTCGATTTGTTCATTTTTTCCTTTTAAAACCATTTCGGCCAGGATTTTTCCCATCGTTTCAAAATGAGTTGAAATAGTCGTAATTCCGTTGGCAACAATCTTTTTCAAAGGTGTTTCGTTGTAGGATATAATTCCGAAATCGGTTCCTAATTTCAAGTTTTGATTGCGGGCACTTTCAATTAAATGTACCAATTCGCGATCCGTTGGCGTAATGTACAAATCGCCTTCGGTAATATTTCGATTTTTAAACTCACTGATAATTTCATATTCAAAATTATATTGTGAACAAAAAGCCTCAAAGCCTATTTTCATTCCCAACGGTTCTCTAAAACCTGGAAAAATTAAAATCAATTTTTTGTATTTGTTGAGTCTTGCTTTGGCACTATACAAACCTTCAAAAATGTCTTTTTCGTGATTTTGATAAATGGCAGGATATGCTTTCAAATCAGGATTGGTTTGATCCAGTATGATAACTTCGTTTACTGGTAGGGTTTTTATAAAAGTTGCCGTATCGAGCAAATTGGTAGGCATGATAATATATTTCGTGTAGTTGCCATTGCTGTCATTTATGAGTTTTTGGAAAACCTGAATATTGAAATGATGGAAGAAAATATCGACCTGAACATTTTTTCCGATATTCTTTAAAAACGAATTATAAATGTCTTCTTTAAAAATATTTAATTCATCAAAAAGTAGAAAAACCTTCTGTTTTATAGTAGTTTCAACGCTTTTTACATAGTAACCTTTGCCCGGAATGGCGTAAATAATGCCTCGTTTTTTCAATTCGTCATACGCTAACAAAACCGTATCACGCGATAAAGAAAAAGCCAAACAAACTTTATTTACCGATGGAAGACGGTCGCCTTTCATCAATTTTTCTTCGTCAATCGCTTTTTCAATTGAAAGAATTATCTGCTTATATTTTGGCAAGCCAATGTTATTCTGGATTGAAATGATATTCATAGAAATTCAAATTTTGGCGCAATATACAAAAAACTGGTAGGTACTGGTATGCAAAAGTATAAAATGTTTCTACTTTTGATTTTCACTTTTGTCAAAAATAACATGGAAATAAAACATATATCGCAAATTCAAGATTCATCTGCCTTTAAATCTTTTGGTTTAACCCTTGATAACGAAGAAATTCTCTCTTTCGAATTATCAAACAAAAACGGAATGAAAGTGCAGTTGATCAATTATGGCGCAACGGTCACTTCATTGCAAATTCCTGTTGATGGAAAACTGGTAGATGTTGTTTTAGGTTTTGATACTTTAGAATCATATATCGCTTCGTACAATTTGCCAAGTGCGCCTTATTTTGGAACAACAGTAGGACGTTATGCAGGAAGAATCAATAAAGGTATTTTTTCTTTAAATGGAAAAACATTTGAATTGGCAGGAAATAATAATGGAAATGCTTTGCATGGCGGAAATGTTGGTTTCGGAAAAAAAGCATGGAATGTTTCTGATATCACTTCAGGCGAAAATCCGTCGATTACTTTTAGTCTTTTAAGCGAAGATTTAGACCAAAATTATCCGGGCGCTTTGCATGTTGATTTAAAATATACTTTGACAGAAGCAAACGAATTGCAATTAGAATACAAAGCGACAACAACTGAAGATACTATTATCAACTTGACTCACCACAGTTATTTCAATTTGAATGGTCACGATTCGACTGTTTTGGATCAGGAAATGACTATTATTTCGGATAAATTTTTAGAAACGAATTCAGAGAATATTCCAACTGGAAAATTTACTGAAGTTTCTGGTCATAATTTTGATTTCAGAACGGCAAAAAACTGTCCGGCATCAATTGACAATTCATTCTTAATTGAACCTTCAAATGATGTTGTGGCGACATTATACAGTCCGAAAACAAAATTGAAAATGAGCGTTTACACCGATCAACCAAGCGTTCATATATATGTAGGCGGAAACTGCTTTGATACTTTAAAAGGAAAAGAGGACGCTGTTTACCACCCTGCAAGCGGAATTTGTTTTGAAACGCAGAATTTTCCAGATGCTCCAAATCAAGCGCATTTCCCGAATTCAATTTTGAAAAAAGGAGAAGAATACCACCAAAAAACAGTTTACAAATTTGAAAATGTAAAATAAGATTTATGAAGAAGATCAAATTAATAGTAAGCCTTTTTGCTGTTGTTGTTTTTGCTTCGTGCACGACAACAAAAGACAAGGAAGCAAAATCTGAAGAAAAAGGTTTTGCAAAAGGAGCCGATGTTGGCTGGTTGCCACAAATGGAAGCTACCGGTTATAAATTCTACGATGCAGATGGAAAAGAAAAAGATTGTCTTCAATTATTGAAAGACAGAGGAATTAACACGATTCGTTTGCGCGTTTGGGTAAATCCTTCAAATGACAAAGCAAGCGGACACTGCAGTCCGGAAGAAACCGTTGTGATGGCAGTTCGCGCACAAAAAATGGGAATGCGCATTATGATTGATTTTCATTACAGTGATTCATGGGCAGATCCAGGAAAACAAAACAAACCTGCAGCCTGGGCAAAACATTCTTTTGCTGATCTTTTAAACGATGTTTACAATCATACTTACGATGTTTTGAGTTTATTGAAAAAAGCGGGCGTAACTCCAGAATGGGTTCAGGTTGGAAATGAAATTCCGGGTGGCATGCTTTGGCCGGAAGGAAGCACAGACAATTTTGGTCAATTGGCACAATTGCTTAACAAAGGTTATGATGCCACAAAAGCAATCGATTCAAAAATAAAAGTTGTGGTTCATCTTGACGAAGGAAACAAAAGCGAAAAATTCAGATGGTTCTTTGATAAAGCCACTGCAAACAATGTAAAATATGATGTAATTGGAATGTCGTATTACCCTTATTGGATCAAAACCGATTACAAAAGCACGATTTTAGATTTAGAAAACAATCTAAAAGACATGGCTTCAAGATACAATAAAGAAGTTATGGTTGTTGAAGTTGGAGGCGATTATACTTTGGTTCAAAACACAAAAGAGCTTCTTGAAGCAACAATAAAAGCGGTAAAAAGTGTTCCAAATAACAAAGGCTTAGGCGTAATTTATTGGGAACCTGAAGGCGAAAAAAGCTGGAGCGGCTATCAATTGAATGCTTGGCTTTCTGACGGAAAACCTTCGCCAGCATTGGATGCTTTTAAAAATTAAATAAACAATATCATTATGTTGTTAAACCCGACAGGTTTTAAAAACCTGTCGGGTTTGGTAAACGAAAATTAACACGAAGAATAAAAAATGAACCCAATTTTTAAATCAATACTATTCCTATTTCTCCTGACTTTTTCTTTCGGAAAAATTCAGGCGCAATCACGCACAAAAGTGAATTTTGGTGCCGATTGGGAATTTAAAAGAGAAGAAACTCCTGCTTCAGATTGGGAAAAAGTAACGATTCCGCATACGGCAAGATTGGAGAAATTGGTTGTTATTAAACAATTTCAAGGAACTTCTTGGTATCAGAAAAAATTTAAAACAAACGCTTCAAAAGATCAAAAGACTTTCTTGTATTTTGAAGGCGTTATGCAAGAAGCTGATGTTTGGATCAACGACAAAAAAGTGCTGAATCACAAAGGCGGTTATTTGCCATTTACTGTTGATGCAACACCATATTTGAATGCAAATAACGAAAACACCATCAAAGTAAAAGTCAACAATGAAGACAATCCGAACTTCCTTCCGGGAAAACCTTTAAAGGATTTGGACTTTAATTATTATGGCGGCATTTACAGAAATGTCTATTTAATCACGACTTCAAAATTGCATATTACGGATGCTGTAAATGCTAATAAAACAGCAAGCGGCGGTATTTATGCAAATTTCAACAACATCTCTAAAACTGAAGCTTCAGGAACGGTTCAAGTGCATTTGAAGAATGAATTTGAAAGTGATAAAACGGCTTCTTTGAAGTTTATTTTAACGGATAATTCGGGTAAAAAATTAGAATTCAAATCAGATAATTTCACTGTAAAATCAAATGCTGATTATACGTTGACACAAAAAATTTCGGTTAAAAATCCAAAACTTTGGTCAATCCATAATCCGAATTTATACAAATTGGAAGTTCAGGTAATTGCTGAAAATAAAATCGTTGATGCCTATTCAGAAAAAATCGGAATCAGAAAATCAGAATTAAAAGCTGACGGTTATTATTTGAATGACGAAAAAATCTATATCACCGGAACAAACGAACATCAAGAATATCCTTATTTAGGTTATGCACTTTCAGACGAAGCACAATATCGCGATGCTGTAAAACTTAAAAATGCGGGTTTTGAATTTGTGAGAATGTCGCATTATCCGCATGCTGAAGCTTTCTTAAATGCTTGCGACGAATTGGGAATTTTAGTGATGAACAGCTTAACGGGCTGGCAGTTTTTTGGCGGAGAAGAATTTCAGAAAAATGCCTATCAAGACATTCGCGATATGGCGAGAAGAGATAGAAATCATGCAAGTATTGTTTTTTGGGAAGCTTCACTGAACGAAACGAACATGTCTCCAGAATTCATGAAAGAGGCGACAAAAGTTTTAAAAGAAGAATTGCCTTTTGAACACAACTATAGCGCAAGTTGGATTGACAACGAAAATTACGACTTGTTTATTCCGGCGCGTCAGCACGCAAAAGCACCCGATTATTGGACAAAATACAGCAAAGGAAACCGCAAAATATTTATTGCTGAATATGGCGATTGGGAATATTATGCTCAAAATGCTGGTTTCAACCAAACTGAATTTGCCAATTTAAAAGAAGAAGAAAGAACATCTCGCCAATTAAGAGGCGCTGGTGAAAAACGTTTATTACAACAAGCTTACAATTTTCAAGAAGCTTCAAACTCAAACCGAAAAGGTGTTAATACAATTGGAGAAGCAAACTGGCTAATGTTTGATTACAATCGTGGCTATAGTCCGGATATTGAAAGTTCTGGAATTAGTGATATTTTCAGAATTCCAAAATTTGCATACTATTTCTATCAAAGCCAGCGCGATGCAAATGTGGTTTTGGATAAAAAATTATTCTCTGGAGCAATGGTTAATATTGCCAATTTGTGGACTCCAGAATCTCCTTTGAATATTACGGTTTACAGTAATTGCGACGAAGTGGCTTTGTACTTAAATGATGTTTTGGTTTCAAAAGAAAAACCTACTATCAACAACAACAGCGACAAACTGGAACACGCGCCATTTATTTTTAAAGTTGCCGAATTTAAAGCCGGAACGTTGCGCGCAGAAGGATTTATCAACGGAAAAAAAGTGGCTTCAAACAGTGTAAAAACGCCAGAAACTGCTTCGAAAATTGAATTGAGTTATGATCTTTCTTCGGTAAAAATCAATCCTGATTTTCCAGATATGGTTTTTGTTTATGCCAAAATCACAGACAAAAACGGAACTGTAATTCCAACTGCAACTAATGAAGTTAAATTTATTTTGGCCGAAGGAAATGCAGAAATCATTGGCCAAAATCCAGTTCAAGCCGAAGCCGGAATTGCAACCGTTATTCTAAAAACAAAAGACTTGAAAAAGAAAATTATCCTAAAAGCAACATCAAATAAATTACAAGAAAATACTATTACAATTACTAAATAATGAATGAGATTTTAATACAAAACACGACAGCGTTTTTTGAGAAAACTTTCGGGTCTGCTCCTCAAAAAATTGTACTTTCTCCAGGAAGAATCAACATCATTGGAGAACATATCGATTATAATGACGGTTACGTTTTGCCTGCCGCAATTGACAAAGTAATTTGTTTTGCTTTTGAGAAAAACAACACCAAAAAATCGAAAGTAATCGCAATTGATTTAAATGAAGAATTTGAAATCGATTTGACTGAAAAAGTCGAATTGAATGATGCCGTTTGGACAAATTATATTCGTGGCGTTATTAAACAACTTCAGGATAATGGTTTCGCTTTTGAAGGTTTCAACTGTGTTTTCAGCAGCAACATTCCGGTTGGTTCTGGATTGTCTTCTTCAGCAGCTTTAGAATGCGGAATGATTTTCGGAATTGCGTCACTTTTTGACTTAAAAATTGAAAAGAAAGATATAGCATTATTAGGACAAAAAGCAGAACACTGGGTTGGAATCAACTGCGGTATTATGGATCAGTTTTCAAGTGTTCACGGTCTTGACAATAAAGTGATCAAATTAGATTGCAACACATTGGAATTTGAATATCACAATGCCGATTTCAAAGATTATTCTTTGATTTTAATGGACAGCAACGTGAAGCATTCGCTTTTCACATCTGAATACAATACAAGAAGAATCGAGTGCGAACAAGGTCTTGCAATTATAAAAGAAAATTTTCCAGAAGTAAAAACTTTTAGAGACTGCAAAGAAGAACAGCTTTTGAGCATTCAAGATAAAATCGATCCAACCGTTTTTAAAAGAGTTCATTTTGTTGTAAAAGAAATCAACCGCGTAATCAAAGCTTGCGAGGCTTTGGACAAAGGAAACATAGAACTTTTAGGACAATTGCTTTTTGAAACGCACTACGGATTATCACAAGAATATGCTGTAAGTTGTGAAGAGCTTGATATGCTTGTAGATACTGCAAAAGCAGATGATGCAATAATTGGTTCTCGTTTAATGGGAGGTGGTTTTGGTGGATGCACCATAAATTTAATTAAAAAAGGACATGAAAATGAGGTAAAACGTAAATTTTCAAACCTTTATTTAGATACATTTGGAATTGAATTAAAATTCTATGATGTAAAAATCTCAAACGGAACACAACTACTTTAATACCACAACAACATTACATGAAAAATTTTGACATTAACGAAGACCCACACAGACGTTTTAACCCTTTAATCAATGAGTGGGTTTTAGTTTCACCTCATCGCGCAAAACGTCCTTGGCAAGGACAAAATGAAACTATCGCTACTGAAGCATTGCCAAAATACGATCCAACTTGTTATTTATGCCCAGGAAATGTTCGTGCAAACGGAATGAACAATCCGAAATATGAAAGCAGTTTTGTTTTTGAAAATGATTTTGCAGCGATGAAGCAAGACGAAATTATTTTTGAAGAAGATATCAAACACACTTTCTTTAAAGCAAAACCAGAACAAGGAATTTCAAGAGTAGTTTGTTTTTCACCAAGACACGATTTGACTTTGCCAGAAATGGAAATTGACGGAATCGAAAACATCATTAGAACTTGGCAAAAAGAATATACTGATTTAGGAAGCATTAAATATATCAATCACGTTCAAATTTTTGAAAATAAAGGAAGCGTGATGGGTTGCTCTAACCCCCATCCGCATGGACAAATTTGGGCACAATCATCATTGCCAACACAAGTTGAAAAAACGCAAAACAGCTTAAAAGCCTATTACGATAAAAACCAAAGAACGCTTCTTCAAGATTATTTGGAAGCCGAATTAAAATCAGGCGATCGTATTGTAATTGAGAACGATCATTTTGTGGCATTGGTTCCGTTTTGGGCAATCTGGCCTTACGAAACTATGATTTTAAGCAAAAGAGCTTTCGGAAAAATCACTGATTTTACTGCTGAAGAAACTACGGCTTTCGCCAAAATCTTAAAACAGCTTACAACAAAATACGACAATTTATTCAGTACTTCTTTCCCATATTCGTCAGGAATTCACCAAACTCCTACAGATGGTTTAAAACATCCTGAATGGCATTTCCACATGCATTTTTACCCGCCATTGTTGCGATCAGCAACGGTTAAAAAATTCATGGTTGGTTATGAAATGATGGGAGAATCACAAAGAGATATCACTCCTGAGAAAAGTGCCGAGATTTTAAGACAGCAATCAGATGTGCATTATAAAAGTCTTTAAGACGGAGACAAAATCAAGTCGGTTTTAAAATTTAACATAATAAATCGATTATAAATGTAAAAAATACATTTGTAAATGGTGTAGATATGGAATTTTATTATACTTTTGGCTTTCGTTCTTATTTTCATAAAAAAATAACAGAATAAAAATGGATATCTTAGTTTTAACAAGATAAAACAACAAAATAAAAGGTTTCGGAAATTATAATTAAAAATGAATTCATAAAACCACTTTACAAACAATCACCTATACTAATTTTTTAAAATACTATTAACAATGAACCAGAACCTCGCTTTTGCCGATTATGCGGTTTTTATTATTTATTTCATCGTAGTTTCGGTCTACGGTTACACAGTTTACCGCAAGCGTAAACAAGACGAACAAGATGCTAAAGCTTACTTTTTGGCTGAAGGAAACTTAACTTGGTGGGCTATTGGAGCTTCATTAATTGCCTCAAATATTTCAGCAGAACAATTCATCGGGATGAGCGGTGAAGGTTTCTTTTTAGGAATCGCTGTTGCTGCCTACGAATGGCTTGCTGCTATTGCTTTGATTATCGTAGCAGTTTGGTTTATTCCTGTATATCTTAAAAATAAGATCTACACGATGCCTCAATTCTTAAAAACACGTTACAACGAATCTACTGCTTTGATTATGGCCGTTTTCTGGTTGTTTTTATATGTTTTTGTAAACTTGACTTCTATCCTTTATTTAGGAGCTGTTGCTATTAACGGTCTTGCTGGAGGTGAATATTTGCACGTAATCATGATTGGATTGGCTGTATTTGCTTTATTTATTTCTCTTGGAGGAATGAAAGTTGTAGCTTATACAGACGTTATTCAGGTTGCTGTTTTAATCATTGGAGGTTTAGTAACTTCATACATTGCTTTAACAACTGTTGGACAATATTTTGGTGTTGGTGAAAATGCTATTGCAGGTTTCAAAGTTTTGATGAAAGAAGCTCCTGAGCACTTCAAAATGATCATCCCTAGACCAACTGCAACTTCATCTCAACTTGAAATTGATAAATATTTGACTTTCCCAGGATTGTTATCTTATGCTGCTGGTATTTGGATCATCAACTTAAACTATTGGGGATGTAACCAATACATCACACAAAGAGCATTAGGTGCTGATTTGCAAACAGCTCGTACAGGTATTTTATTTGCTGGTATGCTTAAATTATTAATGCCACTTATTGTAATGTTGCCTGGTATTGCTGCTTATGTTTTATACCAAAACGGACACTTGCCTCAATTAGTTGGAGGAAAAGATGGCGCTTACTCTGCAATCTTGACATTCTTGCCAACTGGTCTTAAAGGACTTTCTGTAGCGGCCTTGACTGCTGCAATCGTAGCATCTTTGGCAGGTAAAGTAAACAGTATTTCAACGATCTATACTTTAGACGTTCATAAAAAATACATTCAAAAAGAAGCTGGTGAAAAACAACAAGTAAACATTGGTAGAATTGCCGTTTTTGCCGCAATGTTATTAGCTGTTTTATTTACATGGAATGACCTTCTTGGAATTGGAGGAGTTGGAGGATTTACATACATCCAAAAGTACACAGGATTTATTAGCCCTGGAGTATTCGCAATGTTCTTCCTTGGTATGTTCTGGAAAAGAACAACTGGAACTGCTGCAATTGTTGGGGTAATTTTAGGATTCTTATTGTCTGTATTATTCAACGAATATGCACCAATGTTATTCGGAAACGACACATTATTGTATACAGCATATGCTAACGGAAAAGGTGGTTTCGAAATTCCATTCCACATTTGTATGGGATTATCATTCTTCTTTACAATGTTAGCGATGATTGGAATCAGTTTTGCAGGGCCAAAAGTAAACCCTAAAGCATTCGAAATTGATTCTGAAATGTTCAAAGTAAAACCACAAACAACTGTTTTAATCGTAATTACATTATTGATTATTGTGGCTTTATACGTTAAATTCTGGTAGTATAATTTTTTACTATATTATTTTTTGAAGATTAAAAAGGCTGTCTGATGATTAGACAGCCTTTTTTTATATCATAAATTTTGCATTAAAACATTGCCAGTGGTTTCAAACATTGGGACGCATTTTATATAAATTCAATTCGTTCTCCAAGGTCGAAACCTTGGACTATGTTATTTCGCGTTTCCCTACTTTTTTAGTTCACAATTACATTCTAAAACATAAAAAAAGCCCTGAATTACTCAGAGCTTTGTTCTTTTTGCATATTTAGTAAATAGGCCATATTTGCTATTACGTGATCGTGCTTCTTGACAAAAGGATTTTCTTCATTCCAAACATAACCCGCCAGAACAGAACAAATTTTCTCTTTCACATCTGGATTTTCAGGCTGATGGAAAAACAACGTTTGCAGATTTCCGGTATACCATTCTTGAACATAAGTCGTGAAGACAGCAATTCCACGTTTCATGTATTGGGTAAATTCTACTTCCCAATCAACAGGAATTCCTTGTGCCTCTTTCAAATATAATTTCGCCGCCAACATTCCAGATTCAGTTGCAAAAGCAACTCCCGATGAAAATACTGGATCCAAAAATTCTGAACTATTTCCAGTTAACGCAAAACCATCGCCATACATTCTTTTTACAGCTCTTGAATAATTTTCTAATTTAACCGGCTCGAATAGAAATTCGGCCCCTTTAAATCTTTTGATATAATAATCCGATTTCTGAATCGCATTTCGCAAAGCCTCGGCATTATCTTTATTTTCTGAAAGTGAATTGATAAAATCTGTTGGCCCGACAACACCTAAACTTGTATTTCCATTAGAAAACGGAATTACCCAAAGCCAAACTTCGGTTTCTAAAATATCAAATGAAATTTGCGTTCCCTCCTCGCCTTCTTCTCTATTTATATCTTTAACATGCGTAAAAATCGAAGAATGCGGATCTAGTTTTGAAGGCGTGTCCAAATCTAAAAGTCTAGGCAATACGCGTCCGTATCCGCTAGAATCTACAATAAATTTAGCGTGGATTTCTTTTAAATTTCCGTCTTTATCTTTTACGATTGTTTTTGAATTTTTTCCTTCAAAAGAAACTTCAAGAACTTCGGTTTCAAATTCCAAATCAATTCCTTTTCGAACGACTTCCTGCGCCATTGTGTTGTCAAAATCAGCTCGTGGCACTTGCCAAGTCCAATCCCAGCCTTCTCCAAATTTTATACTAAAATCAAAATTGCAAATTTCTGCACCTCTAATAAAACGAGCTCCTAATTTTTTTTCAAAGTTCATTGCATTCAGCGCATCAAAAAGCTCTGCTTCTGCAAAATGATCCATCACTCGCGGAATAAGGCTCTCGCCTACAACAAGTCTTGGGAACTTTGCTTTTTCAACAACTTTGACCTTGACATTATTTTTATGAAGATATGATGCTGAAACGCATCCTGAAGGTCCTGCACCAATCACTAAAACATCAACAAACTCCTTTGTCATAATAAAAATGTTATGAATTATTAACTTACATTTGCCATCATCAAAATAACTACATTTATTTTGATAAATAAAATTAAATTAGCACAATCAAATACGGTTTAATGAACACAATTAATGAATATTTAAGTTTAGCAGAATTCGAGTCAATCATTTTTGGAAATAACAAAGTTGCAATCAGTGATGTAGTTTTAAATCGAGTAAATGAAAGCTTTAATTTCTTGAAAGAATTTTCTGGAAACAAAATTATATATGGCGTAAATACTGGTTTTGGACCAATGGCTCAATACAGAATTAAGGAGTCAGACCAAATTCAGTTGCAATACAATTTAATCCGAAGCCACTCTTCTGGAACAGGAAAACCATTAAGTCCGGTTTGTGCAAAAGCAGCAATCTTGGCACGTTTGAACACACTTTCTTTAGGGAATTCTGGAGTTCATCCATCGGTAATTCATTTAATGGCCGAATTAATCAACAGAGATATTACACCTCTAATTTTTGAACACGGTGGTGTTGGTGCGAGCGGCGACTTGGTACAGCTATCACATTTGGCTTTAGTTTTAATTGGCGAAGGCGAAGTTTTTTATAAAGGCGGAAGAAGACCAACCCGCGATGTTTTTGATATTGAAGGTTTGAAACCAATTAAAGTCGAAATCAGAGAAGGTTTGGCTTTAATCAACGGAACCTCAGTAATGACAGGAATTGGCGTTGTAAATGTTCATCATGCTAAAAAATTATTAAACTGGTCATTAAAATCTTCTTGTGCGATAAACGAATTAGTTCAAGCGTACGACGATCATTTTTCTGCAGAATTAAACCAAACTAAACGCCATAAAGGACAACAAGAGATTGCGGAAAGAATGAGACAAAATCTTTCTGACAGTACTTTGATCCGTAAACGTGAAGACCATTTATATTCAGGAGAAAATACGGAAGAGATTTTCAAAGAAAAAGTCCAAGAATATTATTCATTAAGATGTGTGCCTCAAATTTTGGGTCCGGTTTTAGAAACGATCAATAATGTTGCTTCTATTCTGGAAGACGAATTTAACTCGGCAAACGATAACCCAATTATAGACGTAAAAAACCAACATGTTTATCACGGCGGAAATTTCCACGGAGATTATATTTCCCTTGAAATGGACAAACTGAAAATCGTTATTACCAAATTAACGATGTTGGCAGAACGTCAATTGAATTATTTATTAAATTCCAAAATCAACGAAATTCTTCCTCCATTTGTCAATTTGGGAACATTAGGGTTTAATTTCGGAATGCAAGGTGTTCAGTTTACAGCAACCTCAACAACTGCCGAAAGCCAAATGCTTTCAAACCCAATGTATGTTCACAGTATTCCAAACAACAATGACAATCAAGACATTGTGAGCATGGGAACAAACGCAGCAGTAATTACCTCAAAAGTAATCGAAAATGCTTTTGAAGTTTTGGCTATTGAAATGATTACCATCGTTCAGGCAATTGATTATTTAGGTCAAAAAGATAAAATTTCATCGGTTACTAAAAAATGGTACGATGATGTTCGTCATATTATACCAGAATTTAAGGAAGATCAAGTAATGTATCCTTTTGTTCAAAAAGTAAAAGATTACCTGATCAACAGCTAAATCTTTTTTTCGCATATTAATTATTGAATCTTAAAATCATGAAAAAACCTCTTATTTTTTTGTTGCTAGTTTTCATTCAATTTGTTAATAGTCAAGAACTGGCATTAGTTAAAAAAAATTCAAAAATCGGATTTCTATCTAAAGATGGATCTTTTAAAATCGAACCTCAATTCAAATCTGCCCGAAGTTTTTCTGAAGGATTAGCCGCAGTAGAAAAGGACGGAAAATGGGGTTTTATTGATGCAAAAGGCACTTGGGTAATTCCAGCCGATTTTAAAGATGCCAAAGATTTTAACAGCGGAATAGCAATTGTACAAAAAGATAAGGATTGGGTTTATATCAATACAAAAGGAGAAATCCAGAAAGCTCCGGCTTCAGAAAAATTATTTGAATTCAACGATGGAGTTGCTTTTATCAGACAAAACAATAAAGTAGGTTTGATCAACAATAAAATGGCTATTGTTTTAGAGCCAAAATACGACCAAATCAAATCTTTTGAAAATGGTTTTGCGAGAGTGGAACTAAACAATAACTGGGGAATTATTAATACCGAAGGAAAAGAATTAGTTGAACCGGTTTATGCTGAAATTGGAAATTATTTCAAAAACACAACTTGGGCCAGAAAAGACAAAACTTTTGGTTTAGTAAGCGCAGGAAAATTTATTCCTGTTGATGGTGCTGAAAAAATCTGGGATTTCGAAACTCAGGATTTGACATTTGCCAAAAAGAACGGAAAAATTGGTTATATTGATCTAAAAGGGAATTGGGCAATTCTTCCTATATATGATAAAGGAAAAGCTTTTTCTAAAAATTTAGCTCCAGTTTTGGTTGGAAAAAAATGGGGATTCATTAATCCGGAAGGAAAATTTGTTATTGAACCAACATATAATGATGCCGAAGTTTTCAGTACAAACGGACTGGCTCCGGTAAAAGAAAGTAATTGGGGATTTATAAACGAATCTGGAAAATTGGTAATCCCGACCCAATACGGAATCACAACAAACGCCATTATCGCCATGTTTACGCAACAAGACAAAGGATTTATTGACGGAGTTGCGAGAGTAAAAAACGAAGGAAAATGGGGTTTCTTAAAACCAGACGGAACTGTTTTAAGCAACCAATGGTTTGAAAATGCCGAATTATTTTCAAAATCAGAAAAAAAGCAAGTAGCCGAAGCTCCTGCTGAAAAGCCAAAACAGGAAGCAAAACAAGAAGCGAAGCCTGCAAAATCGGCAAAAAAGCCAGTTGCAAAGAAAAAATAATATTTAGCCCCAAATAAAAATAAAATCTTACGTAATGAAATGTGTAGTAGTAACAGGCGGTTCACGAGGAATTGGAAGTGCAATTTGCAAAAAATTAGCCGTGGAATCTGATTATCATATTCTGATCAATTATCATTCAAACCAAACCGCTGCCGAAGAAACACTTCAGGAAATACAAAAATTAGGTGCAACTGGAGAAATCTTAGGTTTTGACGTTTCTAATTTTGAACAAGTACAAGAAGTTTTAACAAAATGGCAGGAAGCAAATCCTGAAGCATTAGTTGAAGCTATTGTAAACAATGCCGGAATTACAAAAGATGGTCTTTTTATGTGGATGACACCGCAAGACTGGAATGGCGTTGTGAACACCAGTGTAAACGGTTTTTTTAATGTAACACAATTTTTTATCCAAAAAATGCTGCGCAATAAATACGGTCGAATCGTAAATATGGTTTCGGTTTCTGGAGTTAAAGGAACCGCTGGACAAACCAATTATTCTGCAGCAAAAGGCGCTATTGTTGCCGCAACAAAAGCTTTGGCTCAAGAAGTAGCAAAACGTAACATTACAGTTAACGCCGTTGCACCAGGTTTTATTAGAACCGATATGACGAGTCAACTCGACGAAAAAGAATTATTAAAGCTGATTCCAGTGAATCGCTTTGGCGAAGCCGAGGAAGTTGCCGATTTGGTAAGCTTTTTGATTTCTAGAAAATCAAGTTATATTACAGGCGAAATTATAAATATAAACGGAGGTATATATTCTTAAGAATACTATGTTTGCATAATATTTTTGAGTTTTTATTAAAGATTAAAATTTTCTCGCAAAGACGCTAAATCGCAAAGTTTAATTAAACTAAGATTTAAATAAAAAACCTTTGCGCCTTTGTGCCTTTGCCAGATTAAATATTTAAAAAACCTTTGTGCCTTTGTTTAAAAAATTACTTTGAAAGACCATGAATAAGAGAGTTGTAATTACTGGAATGGGAATTTATTCTTGTATCGGAACTTCTTTAGATGAAGTAAAGGAATCATTATACAACGGAAAATCGGGTATTAAGTTTGATTCTGAACGAAAAGAATTCGGTTTCCAATCGGCTTTGACCGGAATGGTTCCAAAAGCTGATTTAAAAAATTTATTGACACGCAGACAACGTATGAGCATCGGTGAAGAAACCGAGTACGCTTATATGGCTACTATAGAAGCTTTAAAAAATGCTAATATCGACGACGCTTTTTTCGAAAATCGCGAAGTTGGAATTATGTACGGAAACGACAGTGTTTCTAAAGCAATCATTGACGCGACAGATATTGTTCGTGAGAAAAAAGACACTGCTTTAATTGGTTCTGGAGCGATTTTCAAATCGATGAATTCTACGGTAACGATGAATCTTTCAACGATTTTTAAGCTTCGTGGCATCAATTTGACGGTTAGTGCGGCCTGCGCGAGCGGTTCGCATTCTATTGGATTGGCGTATTTTTTAATCAAAAGCGGCTTTCAGGACATCATAATTACTGGCGGTTCACAAGAAATCAACAAGTATGCGATGAGCAGTTTTGACGGTTTAGGCGTTTTTTCAAATAGAGAAAGTGATCCTGAAAAAGCCTCAAGACCTTTTGACGCTGGACGCGACGGATTGATTCCAAGCGGTGGCGGTGCGACTTTAATTTTGGAAAGTTACGAATCTGCCATTGCAAGAGGCGCAAACATTATTGCCGAAGTTTCAGGTTACGGATTTTCATCAAACGGCGGGCATATTTCGACTCCAAACGTCGAAGGACCAGCAACAGCAATGCTACGCGCACTTGAAGAAGCAAAATTAAAGGCATCAGATATTGAATATATAAATGCACACGCAACCTCAACTCCGGTTGGCGATGCAAACGAAGCAAAAGCAATCTTTGAAGTTTTTGGCGAAAAAAATCCTCCCGTAAGTTCTACAAAGTCAATGACGGGCCATGAATGCTGGATGGCAGGAGCAAGTGAAATCATTTATTCTATCATCATGATGCAGAACGATTTCATTGCGCCAAACATAAATTTAGAGAATCCAGATGAAGATGCGATGAAATTAAATTTAGTTAAAACTACGTTAAACAAAAAATTTGACATATTTTTGTCCAATTCTTTCGGGTTCGGAGGAACCAACTCTGCGTTGGTGGTTAAAAAGTTTAAATTGGACAATGAATAAAGAAGAGATTATAACGAAAATTAATGGTTTTTTGGTTGATGAATTTGAAGTAGATAATGATGAAATTGAACCAGATGCTAATTTAAAAGATACACTTGGGTTAGATAGCTTAGATTATGTTGATTTAGTAGTTTCAATAGAATCTAACTTTGGTGTAAAACTAGTAGAGGCAGATTTCGTTGGAATTGCAACTTTTCAAAACTTCTATGATTTGATCGAAACCAAACTAAAAGCTAAAACCGCTTAATGAGTCAATGGGATGGCAAATCAAAAGGTACAGTTTTAGGCTATAGAATATTCGTTTTTTTAATACAAAAAGCGGGTGTCAAATCGGCTTATGCCTTGCTTTATTTTGTTGCTTCTTATTATTTTCTATTTCTAAAGAAAAGCAATCGGGCGATTTTTTATTATTTCAGAGAAAGACTTAACTATTCCAATTTCCAATCCAAAAAAATGGTATTCAAAAGTTATTACACTTTTGGACAAACTATTATTGACAAAATCTCCATTTCAGCAGGACTGCGAAATAAATTCACGTACGAGTTTGACGGAATCGAAATTCTGAAAAAACTTTTGGCAGAAAAAAAAGGTGGCGTTTTAATTAGCGCGCACGTTGGAAATTTTGAAATCGCAGAGCACTTTTTTGGCGACATCGATCTTGACTTCCAAATCAATCTTGTTACAACCGATTTAGAACATTCTGCAATCAAAAATTATCTCGAAAGCGTTACGCAAAAATCGGCTGTAAAATTCATTATCATAAAAGATGATTTGTCACATATTTTCGAAATCAATTCGGCTTTAGCCAATAATGAATTGGTTTGCTTTACCGGCGATCGTTATTTTGAAGGAACAAAATCACTTTCCGAAGAAATTCTCGGCAAAGAAGCCAACTTCCCTGCAGGTCCATTTTTGATCGCTTCAAGATTAAAAGTTCCTGTAGTCTTTGTTTATGTAATGAAAGAACCAAATCTTCATTATCATTTATACGCACGCGAAGCAACCGTTAAACACCGCGACGAAAAAGGATTACTGAAAGAATATGTAAAAAGTGTCGAAAGCATTTTGCAAAAATATCCTTTGCAGTGGTTCAATTATTTTGATTTTTGGAATCAGCTTAAATAATTGCCCACGGGTTTTGCGGATTAAACTGGTTTTCGCGGTTTTTTTATAATATTTAAATCTTAAAAATAATCTAGGGTATAAAAAAATGCGGTGTAAATCCGTTGGATCCGTAAAATCTGCGGCCAATTTATCATTCCTTAAACAAGAAAATTCTTTTAAATAAAATTTACTTATTTTTGTTCGCAACCAAAGAAAGTAAACCCAAATGAAAAATGTCCTCGTTATCTTTTATTCTCAATCTGGACAATTAGAATCGATTGCAAAAAACATTGCAAAGCCGTTTTTAAGTTCAGAGGATATAAAAGTGACTTTTCATGAAATTCAGTTAGAAAAACCTTTTCCTTTTCCTTGGAATAAAACCACTTTTTTCGACGCTTTTCCTGAATCTTTTCTACAAATTCCAACGGCCTTGAAACCCGTTGCTGATGAAATTTTAAATACAAAATATGATCTTGTTTTATTGCATTATCAAGTTTGGTATTTAACGCCATCAATTCCGATGAACTCTTTTTTAAAGAGTCCGGAAGCCAAAATCATTCTCAACAACACACCTGTTATTACCATAAATGGTTCCCGAAATATGTGGATCATGGCACAGGAAAAAGTGAAAGTTTTATTGAAAGAAGCCAATGCAAAATTGGTTGGAAACGTAGCTTTGGTTGACCGCGTCGGAAATTTAATCAGCGTGATTACGATTGTTAACTGGATGTTTTCGGGAGTAAAGAAAAGATATTTGGGCTTTTTTCCTTTGCCGGGAGTTTCTGAAAAAGACATTCAGGAAGCTGATAAATATGGAGAAATCATGCTTTCCGAATTCAAACAAAACAAATTAGAAGATTTACAACCAAAATTAGCCGAAATTGGAGCCGTAAAAATCAGTCCGTATTTAGTGACTGTAGACAAAACGGCTAACAAAATCTTTAATAAATGGTCTAATTTCATTCATAAAAACCAAAAAAACAGAAAACTGCTTCTGAAATTATTTTATGTTTATTTATTCCTTGCAATATGGGTAATCTCGCCAATAGTATATATATTGCATGTTATTAGCTATCCGTTTAAGATTAAAACTATAAAAAAGGAAACTCAATATTATCAAGGAGTTTAGAAGAGGAGAAAATTATATTATGTTTGACGTATATATTACCAAAGCCGCAAAATATTTGCCGAATGAAGCTGTTTCTAACGATGAAATGGAGAATTATTTAGGGCTAATAAACGACACTGCTTCAAAAGCGAGACGTATTATTTTGCGCAATAATAAAATTACAAGCCGTTATTACGCTGTAGACAAAAACGGAAAAAGCACCCACAGTAATGCTGAATTGGCAAAAAGTGCAATTTCACAGTTGTTTGATGAAAAATTCACTGATCAGGATGTAGAAGTTCTATCCTGTGGAACTTCATCACCAGATGTTTTTGCGCCTTCGCATGCGGCAATGGTTCACGGATTATTAAAAAACAAATCTGTTGAATTGAACTCTTCAGCTGGAATTTGCTGTTCTGGAATGAATGCTTTGAAATACGGTTTTCTTTCTATAAAATCTGGAAATTCTAAAAATGCAGTTTGCGCAGGATCTGAAAAAGTTTCAACTTGGCTTTCGGCACAACAATACAATCAAGAAATCATCAACTTAAAAAATCTGGAAGCACAACCAATTATTGCTTTCAAAAAAGATTTTTTACGTTGGATGTTGTCTGACGGAGCTGGCGCTTTTTTATTGGAAAACAAACCAAGCGGAGACATTTCTTTAAAAATCGAATGGATGGAAGCGTATTCTTATGCCTTCGAATTAGAAACTTGCATGTATGCAGGAGGAGACAAATTAGAAAACGGAGAAATCAAACCTTGGAGCGACTACAAACAAGAAGATTTATTAAAAGAATCTGTGTTTGCGGTAAAACAAGATGTAAAATTATTAGACGAATATATTCTGCCAAAAGGTGTCGAAAGTATGAGCGATGCCATGGCTAAACACAATGTTACTGCCGACGATGTTGATTATTTCTTGCCTCACGTTTCATCCTACTTTTTTGTCGAAGGATTAAAAAAAGGATTAGACGAAAAAGGAATTGTAATTCCATCTGAAAAATGGTTCATGAATCTTTTGAGAGTTGGAAACGTTGGATCAGCTTCGATTTATATTGCCGTTGAAGAACTAATGAATTCTGGAAAATTGAAAAAAGGCGACAAAATTTTATTGTCGGTTCCAGAAAGCGGACGTTTTTCTTTTGCGTATGCGTATTTAACCGTTTGCTAATGGAAACCGCTGTACTTTTAGAAAAAGAAGCAGTCGAAAATCTGATTCCGCAAAAGTTTCCTTTTGTAATGATCGATCGCATGTTTTCCTATTCTGAAACAGGATTAATTTCTGGTTTAAAAATTCAGAATGACAACATTTTTTTAGAAGAAAATACTTTTTTAGAAGCAGGATTGGTGGAACATATGGCGCAATCTGTTGCTTTGCATACAGGTTATCAATATTTTTTGAAAAATGAAACTGCACCAACTGGATATATAGGTTCTATAAAAGATATTCAAATTAAAAAATTGCCACAAATCAACGATATAATTCAGTCGAATGTTACTATTTTACAGGAATTTGCCGGAGTAACTTTAGTCGATATTGTGACTTTTTTAAACGATGAAGAAATTGCAAGCGGACAAATGAAAACCGTTTTAGCCAAATAAATTATGAATATGACACTGGGAGTTGACATCCAAAATTACTTGCCTCATCGCGCGCCAATGCTGATGGTCGATTTGATTTTGGATATTGATGCCAACTTTGTTGAAACCACATTTTTAATCCAAGAAGACAATATTTTTGTTGATAAAACCATTTTTACGGAAGCGGGTTTAATCGAAAATACAGCGCAAACTTGCTCTGCAATTGTGGGTAAAAAATACTTTTTTGACGAAGACGGAACCGAACATGAAAATGTAAATGTCATCGGTTTTATCAGTGCCATAAAAAATTTGAAAATATACGATTTGCCAAAAGTTGGCGACACTATTTCGACAAAAGCAACTTTGGTTTCAAAATTTGTTGGTGATGATTATACACTTTGCACCATGAGTTGTCAAAGTTTGATCAAGGAGAAAATACTTTTAGAGTGCGAAATCAATTTGTTTATTCAAAAGACGATTTCGGCCACAACATAATGCTAAATTGAAAATAAACCCGTCATGGAAAAAGAAAATGTACCACAGCACGATGGAAATTTAAGCAAAAAAAATCTCAAAGAATTGGTTTATGCAACAGACGAAAACGGCGATTACACGACCGCTTTAAGTACGGGTTGGGAACCAAAAGCAATTGCACTTTCAAACGCAATTGACGACATAAAAGAACGTGCTGAAGAAGCAAAACAGAAAGTACTGAACGGAGAAGTGAGTCCGATTTGCTATTTTATGGAACTCAACAAAATGGATCTTTCGATTCTTGCTGGTTATGTCGAAATGTGGAAATGGCGTGTAAAAAGACATTTTAAACCATCTGTTTTTGCCAAATTAAACGACAAGACTTTACAAAAATATGCTGACGCTTTTGATATTTCAATTGCCGAATTAAAAAATAGTATCTCAAAATAATGCAAGTTACTTTTACACATCATCAATCTGCTCATTGTGAAAACGGAGTAGCTTCAAACCTCTTAAAAAACAGCGGACTCCATATCAGCGAACCGATGGTTTTCGGAATTGGTTCGGGGCTTTTTTTCGTGTATTTGCCTTTTTTAAAAGTCAATCATGCGCCAGCAATCAGTTATAGAACTTTGCCTGGACATATTTTTAATAAAGTTGCGAATCGTTTAAATCTAAAAATTAAAAGACAAAAATTTTCTTCTGTTGCCAATGCCAATAAAGCTTTGGAGGAAAATCTAAAAAATAATATTCCGACCGGATTACAAGTCGGCGTTTATCATTTGAGTTATTTCCCAGATGAATATCGCTTTCATTTCAATGCACACAATTTAGTCGTTTACGGAAAAACCGAAACCGATTATTTAATCAGCGATCCGGTGATGGAAACGGTTACCACTTTGACGCACGACGAAATGGATAAAGTGCGTTTTGCAAAAGGTGCTTTCGCGCCAAGAGGCCAAATGTATTATCCAATTCAGATTCCAAATAATGTTGATTTAAAAAGCGCCATCATAAAAGGAATCAAAAATACATGTCGCGATATGCTCGCACCAATGCCAATTGTAGGCGTGCGAGGAATTAAAATGGTTTCACGTCAAATCCGTAAATGGCCTAAAAAACATGGTGTTCGAAAAGCCAATCATTATTTGGCACAAATGGTGCGCATGCAGGAAGAAATTGGAACTGGCGGCGGCGGTTTCCGATTTATTTATGCGGCATTTTTGCAAGAAGCATCGGTTGTTTTGAATAATGAAGAATTGAAAAATCTTTCGAAAGAAATGACAAAAATTGGCGATTCATGGCGTGATTTTGCCGTTGAAGCTTCTCGAATTTATAAAAACAGAAGTGCCAAAGAAGACGCCTACAACGCCATCGCCGATGAACTTTTGGACATTGCGAATCGCGAAGAAATCTTTTTCAAAAAACTAAAAAAAGCAATCAGCTAATTATATTTTGCAACCCGTTATAAAAATAGAATCCCTTTCGAAAAAGTACAAAGACGCAGAAATGTTTTCTTTGAACGATGTTTCGCTAGAGATAAACGAAGGACAAATTTTTGGTTTGCTAGGTCCAAACGGAGCTGGAAAAACCACATTAATTTCAATGCTCTGCGGATTGGTAAAACCAACTTCTGGACATTTTTCCATTCATGATTTGAACTATTCGCATCATGCTTCAAAAATCAAAAAAATCATTGGCGTAGTTCCTCAAGAATATGCTTTGTATCCCACTTTGACCGCACGCGAAAATCTGCATTATTTTGGAAGCATGTACGGTTTGAAAGGTTCGGATTTGAAAGATAAAGTAATCGAAACTTTAGATCTTTTGGGCTTACTAAAATTTGCTGACAAACAAATCGAAACCTTCTCGGGCGGCATGAAACGTCGTGTCAATTTGATTGCTGGAATTCTGCACAATCCGAAAGTTTTGTTTTTGGATGAACCAACGGTTGGCGTTGATGTTCAGTCTAAAAATGCGATTATCGATTATCTTAAAGTTTTAAATCAAAACGGAACAACGATTATTTATACGTCGCATCATTTGGCGGAAGCCGAAGATTTTTGTGACACCATTGCAATTTTAGATCGAGGTCAAATTTATGCAAAAGGAAGTCCGAAAACTTTAATTAATTCGACAGAAAATGCTCGAAATCTCGAAGATGTTTTTATTTCATTAACCGGTAAAGACTTGCGCGATGATATATAAAATTTGGATGTCGATAGTGAAAGAATTTCTTTTGCTAAAAAGAGATTTAGGCGGTTTGATTATTTTATTTATCATGCCTTTGGTTTTGGTTATTACAGTAACTTTAATTCAGGACAGCACTTTTAAAACGGTTACTGATAATAAAATTCAGATTTTGTTGGTGGACAATGATAAAGGTTCGGTTTCAAAAACGGTTTTTGAGAATTTAGACAAAAACAATTTGTTCAGCGTTGTCACGCAAATCGACAACAAACCGATTACTGAAGATATTGCCAAAGAAAATGTTTACAAAGGAAAATTTCAATTGGCGATTGTAATTCCGAAAAATCTAAGCGCAGATTTACAAGCAAAAGTCGATCAGAATGTAGAAAATATTGTGAGCAAAATGGGTTTTTCAGACAGCGTTGCAAAACCTGAAAAGCAAAGAGTTATTCAGCAAAAAGAAGTCAAATTGTATTTTGATCCGGCGGTTCAGTTGAGTTTCAAAAATTCGGTGATGAGTTCGATTGACAAAATGATTTCGCAAATTGAAACCAAAACTATTTATACAAGTTTTCAAAATCAATTTGGGGAAGAAAACACCGAATTTGAACAGAAGAATTTCATCACTTTCAAAGAAATAATTCCGAAAATCAACAATAAAGAAGTGTTGCCAAATTCGGTGCAACACAACGTTCCGGCTTGGACGCTTTTTGCGATATTTTTTATTGTGATTCCACTTTCGATCAATATTGTAAAAGAAAAATCACAAGGAACTTTTGTGCGTTTATTGACCAATCCTGTTTCTAATTTGATTGTCATCATCGGAAAAACAATTACGTATTTACTGATTTGCATGATTCAGTTTTATATGATGGTTGCCGTTGCGATTTTCTTATTTCCACATATCGGATTGCCTCCGTTGAATATCGAAGGACATTTATTTTTAATGAGTGTAGTCGCTTTATTTTCTGGTTTTGGCGCCATCGGATTCGGAATTTTATTGGGAACTATTGCTAGCACACAAGAACAATCGGCACCGTTTGGAGCAACGAGTGTTATCATTTTGGCAGCGATTGGCGGGATTTGGGTTCCGGTTTTTGCGATGCCAAAAATCATGCAGTATATCGCAAAATCTTCTCCGATGAATTGGGGATTAGAAGCTTTTTATGACGTTTTACTGCGCAACAGCAGTTTCCTTGAAATCATTCCAAAAATAAGTTTGTTATTTTTGTTCTTTATAATCACAACTTCCATCGCATTATTTTATGACAAAAAGAAAAGAACAGTATAACGAAGCCACAGACTTAACGGTTTCTCATGAAATCAGAATTCGTTTTAACGAAACTGATCCGCTTGGGATTGTTTGGCACGGCAATTATATCACGTATTTCGAAGATGGACGCGAAGCTTTCGGGCGCCAACACGGACTTACATATTTGGATATTGCGAAAACGGGTTATACAACCCCAATCGTAAAATCAAAATGCGAACATAAATTGTCGCTTCGTTACGGCGATGTTGTCACAATCGAAACAACGGTTGTGGACACGCCAGCAGCAAAAATGATTTACCGTTTTAAGATTATTGATGATAAAGGCGAAGTGGCTTGTACAGGCGAAACGGTTCAGGTTTTTTTAGATAAAGAAGGAAATTTAATGCTGACAAATCCTCCTTTTTATGAGGAATGGAAAAGGAAAGTTGGGTTGTTGAAATAGTGTTTTCTTGCCACGAATTTCACGAATTAGCACAAATTAAATCGGTGTAAATCTGCTTGATCTGCCAAATCTGCGGGCAAAATTTCACGAAATTAGAATTGAAAATGATAAGAGAAATATATATAAACGAAACGAATTGTATCACGCCATTGGGTTTTGATGTTGAATCGAACATCGAAACGATTCTTCGTGGCGATTCTGGAATTCAGCTCCATAATGATACTTCTTTAATGCCGAATTCGTTTTATGCTTCGATTATTTCTGATGAAAAAATAAACAGTGCTTTTGCAAAAATCAGTACTGAAACCAAATATTCTCGTTTAGAAAAAATGAAGATTTTGGCTTTAGAGCCAATTATCAAAAATGCTAAAGTTGAATTAAATTCAAAAACAGCTTTTATACTTTCAACTACAAAAGGAAATGTAACGGCTTTGCAAAATCATTCTGAAGAAAGTTTCAATAACGCACATTTAGATGTTTTGGCAAAAAACGTTTCCAATTTCTTCGGATTTCAAACACAACCAATTGTCGTTTCGAATGCTTGTGTTTCTGGAATTTTAGCGGTTTCTGTTGCGAAAAGAATGATTCAGTCTGGACTTTATGACAACATTTTTGTAGTTGCGGGCGACGAAGTTTCCGAATTTGTTTTGTCTGGTTTTAATGCTTTCCAAGCGATGAGCGAACTGCCTTGCAAACCATATTCTAAAAACAGAACCGGCGTAAGTTTAGGCGAAGCAACGGCGGCTGTTTTAGTTTCGGCGGAAGCCAAAAATGCTAAAATAAAAGTGATTGGCGATAGTTCTATAAACGACGCCAATCATATTTCTGGACCTTCAAGAACAGGCGAAGGTTTGTTCAGAAGTATTCAGAATGCTTTGAAAGAAGCTCAAATTGACGCTCAAAAATTAGATTATATTTCAGCACACGGAACCGCAACACCTTTCAACGACGAAATGGAAGCGATTGCTTTAAGCCGTTTGAATTTGCAAAACGTTCCGATCAATAGTTTAAAAGGATTTTATGGCCATACATTAGGTGCTTCGGGATTATTGGAAACGGTAATTGCGATAGAATCTGCCAATAGAAATATGCTTTTTGAATCAAAAGGTTTTGATGAAATCGGTGTAAGCGAATCTATTAATGTGATTGAGAGAAATGAAGAAAAGAATATTGATTGTTTTTTGAAAACAGCTTCTGGATTTGGAGGTTGTAATACGGCTGTGGTTTTTGAAAAAGTGAAATAGAAATGATAACAACTTATCTAAAAAGAGAATTCCATTATTCTAAGAATCTTTTTTCAATTAAAGAAAAACTTGAGACTTGGAACTTAGAACCAGTTGAAGGAAAATCTGTTGTTGAATCGAATTCTGAACATTATGCTCATATCGAAATCAAAATTTACAAAAACCAAGATGATCTAAACTTTATTGATTGGAAAATAACAAATGACCAAATTCCTCATGAAATTGGTTATAAAGAAATTGTCGAAAAAGTTTTAAAATTTTTTATAGAATATTTTACTGCAATTCGCGGTGAATACTCTGGCCTGACATTTGAAATAAATAATGGCAGTTTTAAGAAAAATTTTGATACTCAAGGTGTTGATTTTAATAGAGCAACCTTTTTAGCAATTATAAATTGTTTTGATAAAACCAACGAAGATTTTAGCAAAGAAATTTTTCCAAAGATATCTGGAAATAAATACACTAAAGAATTTCTATCAAAATCATTTAAAGAAAAAATAGAACAATCTTTAATCGATGAAAACGTAATTGCAGAGATCCAAAAAATTTTGATTGAAATTCAAAAAACATCAATCATTCATTTATTAAATATTGAAAGTCGAGATCAATTAGCAGAAATAATAACCTCAAAATTGAATCGATCAGAAATTTATAATCTATTTGAAAAAGGAATTTTGACAAAATATGGGGACTTAACTTTAGTTGGTTTTTCCCATATTTTAAATTATTACAATGAATTTGATTTTAAAAAAGTGATGTCTTAACATTTGAAGATAAATGACTAAAAACAAAACCAACATACAATCCTACATCAAAATTGAAAACAACGAAATTGTTCTAAACGGAACTTCTGTATTCAAAATTGAGCCAACCGATTTTGCTGATTTCGCCAAACAATCGTACCGTAATTTTGAAATGCAGTATCCAAAGTTTTTCAAAATGGATGCTTTGAGCAAACTCGCTTTTCTAGGTTCCGAATTGCTTTTGAGTCCGATTGTTTTTTCGGAAAAGGAAAATAATATTGCTTTGGTTTTGGCCAATAAATCGTCAAGTTTGGATACCGATGTGAAATATCAAGAATCGATTTCTGATAAAGAAAACTATTTTCCGAGTCCGGCGGTTTTTGTTTATACACTGCCAAATATTTGCCTCGGCGAAATAAGTATTCGTCATCAGCTGAAAAGTGAGAATTCTTTCTTTATATTTGATGCTTTCAATGCCGAATTCATGTCGAACTATTCGGACATTCTATTAAACACAAACAAAGCCGATTTGGTTTTATGCGGTTGGACGGAATATTTCGACAACAATTACAAAGCTTTTCTTTGTGTAATCGGCAAGGAAGAAAACGAGAAATACAAAAACGAAAATATCAATACATTATATAATAAATGATCATGGAAGCATTAAAAGAAGAATTAAAAAATAAAATCATAACGACTTTGAACCTTGAAGATATCGCAGTGGAAGACATTGCTGATAACGATCCTTTGTTTGGAGACGGTTTAGGTTTAGACTCGATTGATGCACTTGAATTGATCGTGATTTTGGATAAAGATTACGGAATTAAATTGGTTGATCCGAAAGAAGGAAAAGCTATTTTTCAGTCTATCGAAACTATGGCGGCTTATATTAACGCTAACAGAACGAAATAATTTTTGCCCGCGGATTACACTGATTGAACGGGTTTTCGCAGTTAATTAAAAACTTGGCGACTCAGCGACTTTGCGAGATTAAATCATAAGCTTTATTTGCTTTTAGTCGCGAGTAATATGCTCGCAAAGTCGCGAAGGCGCAAAGTTTAATCAAATCATAAAATCTAAAATTAGATGAAAGGTGTTGCAATAACCGGAATGGGAATTATCTCTTCGATTGGAAATTCAGTCGAAGAAAATTATATTTCGCTTATCGAAAATAAAATTGGCATTTCCCGAATTGAAAATATTCCGACGGTTCATGCCGATGTCATCAAAGTGGGTGAAATCAAAAAAACCAATGAAGAATTAGTTGCCGAATTACAGCTTTCTGAAAACAATAACTTTTCTAGAACGGCTATGATTGGCGCTTTGGCAGCAAAACAAGCTATTGAAAATGCTGGGATTTCATTTATAAACGAATTCAGAACCGGACTTATTTCGGCCACTAGCGTGGGCGGAATGGACATGACGGAAAAACATTATTACGATTATTTTGAAAAACCAGAATTGGTAAAATTTATCACTTGTCATGACGGTGGCGATGTTGCTCAAAAAATAGCTGACGAATTGGGTTTAAAAGGAATGGTGACTACTATAAGTACCGCTTGTTCTTCTGCCGCAAATTCGATTATGCTCGGCGCTCGATTAATTAAATCTGGAAAATTAGATCGCGTAATTGTGGGCGGAACTGATGCTTTGGCAAAATTCACCATTAACGGATTCAAGACTTTGATGATTTTATCTGACGATTACAACAAACCTTTTGACAATACTCGAAAAGGACTAAATCTTGGCGAAGCTGCTGCTTTTTTGGTTTTAGAATCAGATGAAGTTGTGGCGAAACAGAACAAAAAAGTGTTGGCAAGAGTTTCGGGTTACGGAAATGCAAATGACGCTTTTCATCAAACCGCTTCTTCAGAAAATGGCGACGGCGCTTATTTAGCCATGAAAAAAGCTTTTGAAGTTTCAGGACTAAAACCTTCTGAAATTGACTACATCAACGTACACGGAACAGCAACGCCAAATAACGATTTATCTGAAGGAAGAGCTTTGTTGCGCATTTATGAAAATGAAAAAGTGCCCGATTTTAGTTCTACAAAACCTTTTACAGGACATACTTTAGCGGCCGCAGCGGCAATTGAAGCTGTTTACAGTGTTTTGGCAATCCAAAATAATGTGGTTTATCCGAATTTGAATTTCGAAGTTCCGATGGAAGAATTTGAATTGCAACCACAGACTTCCCTAAAAAACAAAAATATCGAACACGTTTTGTCCAATTCTTTCGGTTTTGGCGGAAACTGTTCCACTCTTATATTTTCAAAAAGCTAATGACAAAAAAAACATATATAAATGGAGTAGGCTGTATTTCGACTCAAAAAACATTTGATACTGTTTTTTTGGAAGAAGCAGTTGTACACGAAAATGAAACGGTACTTTCAATCGTTTCGCCAGTTTACAAAGATTACATTTCGCCTGCGATGATTCGTAGAATGGCAAAAGGCGTAAAAAACGGAATCGTAGCTTCGGCTTTGGCCATGAAAGATGCTAATGTCGAAAATGTCGATGCGATCATTACCGGAACAGGTTTGGGTTGTATCGAAGATTCTGAAAAATTCCTAAAAAATATTCTGGACAACAATGAAGAGTTTTTAACTCCAACTTCATTTATTCAATCGACGCATAATACAGTTGGCGCACAAATTGCACTTTCTCTACAATGCAAAGGTTATAATTTTACCTATGTAAATGGAGCGGTTTCTTTTGAATCAGCACTTTTGGATGCTAAAATGCAGATTGAGGAAGATGAAGCCAATTCGATTTTGGTTGGCGGTGTTGATGAAAATGGAGAATATACACTTTCGCTTTTCAAATTGGCGGGAAGAATCAAAAAAGAAAATGATCTTCCGTCAAATGTTTTGAAAGCAAATTCAACTGGAGTTGTATATGGAGAAGGCGCAAGTTTTTTTGTTTTGGAAAATGAAAAAAAGGATTCAACTTATGCCGAAATTCTTGATGTTGAAATAACAAATTCATTAGAAGAAAATGAAGTTGAAGACGCTATAATTTCATTTTTAAAAACTAATAATTTAGAAATTGCTGACCTTGACGCTGTAGTTTTAGGTTTTGATGGAAACTCAGATTCTGATTCTTATTATCGAAATCTTTCTGAAAATGCTTTCGCAGAAATTCCGCAATTGTATTACAAACATTTGAGTGGCGCTTTTGATACGGCTTCGGCTTTTGCATTGTGGATGGCTTCTAAAGTTTTAAAAACTCAAGAAATTCCAGAAATTTTAAAAGTAAATTCGGTTTCAAAATCGGCTTACAAAACCATTTTGCTTTACAATCAAGTGAATGGAAAAAACCATAGTTTTACGTTACTTTCAAAATGATAACGCATAAAAACATCTCACTATTTTTTGTTTTTTTATTGCTTTTATTGGTTCTTCTGAAACTTTATACAGCAATCAACATTTGGTGGTTTGTTTTGATTATTTTGATTTGGATGGGAATTAATGCTTTTGGCTCAGCCCGAATTTCCTCCAATTATCATGTAAAAGCGTTCTGCAATAATCCATCGGAAACTGAAAAAAAAATAGCTTTGACTTTTGATGACGGTCCGAGCACTTATACTTTGGAAGTTTTAGAACTTTTGAAAAAATACAACGCAAAAGCGACTTTTTTCTGCATTGGAAAAAACATAGAAGCACATCCTGAAATTCTTCAAAAAGTGATCGACGAAGGTCATTTGGTTGGAAATCATTCGTATTCGCATTCTACCTTTTTTGATTTTTATACTGCAAATCAAATAACCGAGGAACTTCAGAAAACAAACAAACTTCTGGAGAAATTCACTTCAAAAAAAATCAACTTTTTTCGTCCGCCCTATGGAGTTACAACACCATCAATTCGTAGAGCTTTAAAAATCACCGGACATAAGGTCATCGGCTGGAATATACGTTCGCTTGACGGTGGCACAACAAATCAGGAATTGATTTTGAACCGAATAAAAAAGCGAGTTTCTCCCGGCGGAATCGTACTTTTGCACGACACAGGATCACACTCTGTTTCTGTATTGGAACAGTTTTTGCAATTTTTACAGCAAAATCAATATGAAGTGATTTCTGTGGAAGAACTTTTGAATCTTAAAGCTTATGAAAACTAAATTTTATATACTCCTTTTTTCCATTCTTTTCGGCGCCAATTTATTCGCTCAGGAACAAAAAATGACGGATGCAGAAATTGCTTCTTTTAAACAAGATGTAAATGTGGTTGCTAAAAAAATCAAGACTTTAAGTACTGATTTCGTGCAATACAAACATTTGGATTTTTTATCAAAAGACATTGAAACTTCGGGGAAAATGCTTTTTAAAGAACCGGCTTTATTGTCTTGGCAATATAAAAAACCATACAATTACAGCATTGTTTTCAAAAACGGAAAAATCCTGATTAATGACGAAGGGAAGAAAAGTGCGGTTGATATTGGCAACAGCAAAATCTTTGCGCGTATCAATAAATTGATTGTCGGAAGCGTGAGCGGAAACATGTTTGACGATAAAGAATTTACGATTTCGTATTTCAAATTAAAAGGTCAAAACTTGGCTAAATTTATTCCGAAAGATGCGACGCTGAAAAAATATATCAAACAAATTGAGCTGACGTTTGACAAAGAAGAAGCAACTGTGGTTCAGGTAAAATTATTAGAATCATCTGAAGATTATACCCGAATTGTACTCAAAAACAAAGTGATCAATGCAAAAATCGACGATTCAGTTTTTACTAATTAATTGTTTTCTGGCAATTGTTTTAGTTTCTTGTGGCTCGGTCACCAAAAATTATACGCCCAAAAAATTAGAAAAAACCTCGATAGAAGTTCCGTATTTCAAAGATGCAAAAACCGACTATGTTTACAAAACCAACATTACGGTTTACGGTCATGAAATGTCGGGAATTTTTATTGCCAAGAAAATAAATGACACCATACATCGTGTAGTTTTTACAACTGAATTCGGAAACAAATTAATGGATTTTGAAATTTCGGAAAACAGTTTCAAAGTCAATTCGATTGTTTCAGAACTCGATCGAAAAATCCTGATTAATACTTTAGAAGAAGATTTTCGCTTGCTTCTTAAAGACAAATATGTGATTCAGGAGCAATTTGAAAACGTAGAAAATGACATTTATAAATCGGAAGACGGAAAGCGCGACAACTATCTTTTCTTCTCCAAAAAAGATAAAAAATTAGAAAAAGTAGTTCGTTCTTCTAAAACAAAAGATAAAATAACAATTACTTTTACTTTAGAAAACGATATTTTTGCTAAAAAAGTTGTCATTTTGCATCAAAATATCAAGCTGAAAATTGAGCTAAATTATTTTAAATCAGAATAAAATTCAGTTAACATAAACCAAACCAACTATGAGAAAATTAACCTTAATTGCATTTGTTTTATTTGTCGGCGTTATTTCATCACAAGCGCAGGTAACTGTTAATCCCGGACTTAGAGGCGGTTTAAACCTTTCGCGTTTAACCAATATTGATAATAATAGTATGAAATCTGATTATTATGTTGGAGGTTTAGTTGAAATTAAATTCAATAAATTATTCACGCTTCAACCCGAATTAAACTATTCGAGACAAGGAAGCAAAGGTGTTTATTATGATGGTTCACCGGAGCAACTTAGACTTGGTCAAACTACTTATAACTTAAATTATATCACAACAGGGGCGGTTGCTAAATTTTATTTTCATGGACAAGGATTTCATGTTTTAGCTGGTCCGTCATTTGATTTAAAAGTTGATGATAATTTTGGGAGATATGGCTTAGATCCTATTGATGTAGATTTGGCTTTTGTTGGTGGAATTGGTTACACATTGCCAAACGGATTAACTTTTGAAGCACGTTTCAAACAAGGTTTGGTTGATATTTATGGGTATGACGATTTAGATTATAATAATAACAACAATTATTATTACGAAAATGTGATTTTAAATCAGGTTTTTCAATTCGGAATCAGTTATACTTTTAAAACAAAATAAAAATTTTGAACCATTCAGACATTAGGACATTAAGTTTTATAAAATGTTATGCTTAATTTTCTTAATATCTTAATGGTAAAAACAAAAAAACAAAAATGGTTTTAAAAGATTTTTACAAAGTTCTTTCGGAAGAAAAAACGGGAGACACAAAATATACGATTAGAATTTTGGTCAATGAAAAACATGAGATTTTCAAAGGTCATTTTCCGGGAAATCCAATTATGCCGGGTGTTTGCATGATTCAGATCATAAAGGAATTGGCGGAGAAAATTTCGCAGGAAACCTTAATGATCCAAACATTGGCAAATGTGAAATTTATGGCGCTTATAAATCCAGAAGCTAATCCGGAACTGCGTTTAGAACTTGACATTACAAAAACCGAAGACCATTTGGTTAAAGTAAAAAACACGACTTATTTTAATGATACTGTTGCGCTAAAATTGAGCAACACGTACAAAAAATTGGAGTTATGAAACTAGTATTGACACTGCTTTTGTGGGTGAATTTTGTGGGCAATCCTGATTTGGCGTCCATCAGAAAAATGTATCCGAATGTTACAAAATCAGACAGCAACGCAAAAGAGTTTTCAGAAAAATTGTCGGGCATTTCTAATAATGACGATAAAACTTTAGTGGCGTACAAAGCGGCTTCGATTTTATTGGATTCTAAATTCGAAAAAAAATTACACGATAAAATTGAACGTTTCAAAGAAGGAGCAAAATTACTTGAATCGACTATAAAAAGCGAACCAAGCAATATTGAAATCCGTATGATTCGTTTGAGCATTCAGGAAAATGTTCCTGGTGTTACTGGCTACAAAAAGAATATCAAAGAAGACAAAAAATATCTTACGGAGCATTATGCTGATCAAAATGGTGCTCTTAAAGAATATCTAAAAGACTTTATTTTACAATCAAAAAGCTTCTCTGAAAAAGAGAAACAATTTGTGAAGTAAGCAAAGGCAAAATTTCCAAATGAAACCTATTTTATCACAACACGAACTCCTTAATTCCACTTCTTTTTGTGTTATTGTACCGACGTACAATAATCAAAAAACGCTAAAAAAAGTTTTGGATTCTATTTTGGAATTTACTCCAAATGTGATTATTGTGAATGATGGTTCAACTGATGAAACTCCTGAAATTCTAAAACACTATTCACAGCTTACGCAAATTCATCATCCTAACAATATCGGAAAAGGAAGAGCTCTTAGAAATGGTTTTAGAAAAGCAATCGAAATGCAATTCGAATATGCGATTACAATCGATTCTGATGGACAGCATTTTGCTTCAGACATTCCAAATTTTATTGCTGCCATCCAAGAAGAACCAAATTCTTTATTGATTGGAAGCCGAAATATGACACAAGAAAATGTTCCGAAGAAAAGCAGTTTTGGGAACAAATTTTCAAATTTCTGGTTTAAGTTTGAAACCGGAATCAAACTTGACGACACGCAATCGGGTTTCAGATTATATCCCTTGCAATTGCTTCCGAAGAAATTTTACACCAATAAATTTGAGTTTGAAATTGAAGTTATTGTTCGTGCCGCGTGGAAAGGAATTGTCGTAAAAAATATTCCGATTCAAGTTTTGTACGATCCTGCAGAGCGTGTTTCTCATTTTCGCCCTTTCAGAGATTTTACCCGAATCAGTATTTTAAATACCGTTTTGGTGACGAATGCTTTGCTTTATATCAAGCCGAGAGATTTTTTTAGAAAAGCAAAAAAAAAAGGTTTTAAAAAATTCTTTCTAGAAGATATTTTAGAAAGCAGCGATTCTAATTTTAAAAAATCGGCTGCGATAGCGCTTGGAATTTTTATTGGATTTTCGCCTTTTTGGGGTTTTCAGACCATTTTGCTTTTTACATTTGCTGCAATTTTCAGACTCAATAAAGTCATTGCCTATCTGACGTCAAATGTCAGTTTCCCTCCATTTATTCCGTTTATTATTTATGCTTCGCTTCAAGTCGGAAGCATTTTTGTTTCGAGCGATGCACCTTTAGTGTTAGATAGTTCGATTACACTCGACGATATTCAAAAAAATGCAACGCAATATATCGTAGGAAGTCTTATTTTAGCATCCGTTTCTGCGCTAACCGTTGGTCTTATAAGTTATTTGCTTTTGACTTCTTTTAGTTCAAAAAATAAAACGAAAATTTAAAGTGTTTGCCACGAATTGCACAAATTAACACAAATTAATTCATGGAAATTTGTGCAATTCGTGGCGAAAAAATTTAAACTATTATGCATCAATACTTTTACGCCATTCATTTATTTGTAAATAAAAGAAAATCGCTTTCGGTTTTTTTGGCTTTGCTGATGCTTTTTATTTTTGGATTTTTCGCTTCTCAAATTAAATTTGAAGAAGATATAACCAAATTAATTCCCGCCAATGACAAAGCGGATGTTACGGCAAAAGTCTTAAAACAATTAAATTTTGCAGATAAAATAACCGTCATTTTCAAACTCGAAAAAAATGGCTCTGCAGAAGATTTAAAAGAAATGGCAACTGCTTTTTCGGATAGCGTTTCTACTTCTTGTAAACCGTATGTAACCGGAATTCAAGGAAAAATCGACGAAGAAAATATTCAGGAAACTATAGATTTTGTTTACAATAATCTGCCTCTTTTCCTAGAAAATAAAGACTACGAAGCCATTCAAACCAAACTGCAAAAAGACAGTATTGCGGCAACCGTTCAAGGAAATTACAAATCGATTATTTCGCCATCAGGATTTATTACAAAAGATTTTATACTGCAAGATCCGCTTGGGATTTCGTTTATTGCTTTAAAAAAATTACAGCAATTGAATATTGGCGACGATTTTACACTCGACAATGGTTTTGTTATGACGAAAGACAAAAAGAAACTTTTGCTTTTTATAACCTCAAATCTTCCTTCAAGCGAAACCGAAAAAAACACTGTTTTCGCAGCAAAACTAAAATCGATTCAAGAAAATTTAAATCAGAAATACAACGGCAAAACTTCCATCAGTTATTTTGGTTCGGCTTTGATTGCGGTTGCCAATGCCAATCAAATCAAAAGCGATATCGTCTTGACAACATCAATTGCGATGTTTACGCTGATGTTGATTCTGATTTTATTCTATCGAAAAATATTAATTCCGCTGATTATTTTTCTTCCAACGGTCTTCGGAGCATTTTTTGCCGTAGCATTTTTATATTTTGTAAAAGAACAGATTTCAGCAATTTCACTCGGAATTGGTTCCATTCTACTCGGAATTACGATTGATTATTCCATTCATATTCTCACGCATTACAAGCACAACAGCGATATCAAAACGTTGTACAAAGACATCACGATGCCTGTAATCATGAGCAGTTCAACAACGGCGGTTGCATTTTTATGTCTGCTTTTTGTAAAATCGGATGCGCTGAATGATCTCGGAATTTTCGCCGCGGTTATTGTAATGGCAACTGGAATTTTTTCGCTTTTAATTGTTCCGCATTTATATAAACCACAAGAAAATCCTGCAGAACACAAGAAAAATGTCATTGATAAAATGGCGCATTTTTCATTTCATAACAATAAATTCCTGATTGGATTTTGCGTAATCATCACGATTATTTGCTGTTTTACTTATAACGACGTTGGTTTCAATAATGATTTGTCGCAATTGAATTTTGTTCCAAAAGAAATCAAAGCCGCAGAAAAACAATTGGAAGAAAGTACAAGCTTGACTTCAAAAACCATTTATGTTGCTTCATACGGAAAAAGCATGGATGAAGTTTTGCAAACCAATAGCAAACTTTTCTCTGATTTATCCGCAGAAAAACAGCAAAACAAAATATTGAATTTTAGTTCTGTCGGCGGCATTATGCTCTCGCAGACGGCACAGCTTCAAAAAATTGAAAAATGGAATTCCTTTTGGGATACCAATAAAAAGCAATTTTTACAATCACAATTAATTTCCGAAGGTTCAAAACTTGGTTTTAAGCCAACTACTTATTCCTTGTTTTTCGATCATTTGAATTTTGATTTCAAACCAGTTTCGGCAGATGAATTTTTAAAAATTCAGGCACTTCAATTAAAAGAATTTGTGACTGAAAAAAATGGTTTTTATACGATTTCGACTTTGGTAAAAGTGTCGCCAGAACAACGCGATGCGTTTGTAAAATCGGCTTCAGCCAAAAATAATTTGATTGCCATTGATCGCCAACAAATGAACGAAACGTTTTTCAGCACTTTAAAAACCGATTTCAATTCGCTTGTCAATTATTCGTTTGTAGCAGTAATTTTAATTCTGTTCTTCTTTTTCAGAAGAATTGAATTGGTAATCGTGAGCTGTATTCCAATTGCGTTAACCGGAATTGTAACTGCCGGAATTATGGGCATTTTTGGCATTCAAATGAATATTTTCAGCATGATTGTCTGCACTTTGATTTTTGGTCACGGTGTCGATTTCAGCATTTTCATGACAAGTGCTTTACAAAAAGAATATACAACGGGAAGAAACGAAATTGCGATTTACCGAACTTCTATTATTTTAGCAGTAATCACGACAATTTTAGGAATTGGTGCCATGATTTTTGCCAAACATCCGGCGTTGACTTCAATTTCATCAGTTTCTTTGATTGGGGTTTTCGCTGCGTTGATTATCACGTTTATCTTCTACCCGATTCTTTTTAAATTATTCATTTCAAACCGATCAAAAAAAGGAAATCCGCCATTTCATTTGCGCACTTTTGTTCACGGTGTAATTTCGTTTACCTATTATGGTTTGGGCGGTATTATCATGTCCATTTTCAGTTTTACACTAATGCCAATTTTACCTTTGAGTGCCAAAACAAAAATGAAAGGTTTTAGATATATCGTTTCAAAATTCATGAAATCGGTATTGTATTCAAATCCGTTTATTCGCAAAAAAGTCGTCAATAATTTTAATGAAACGTTCGAGAAACCTGCCGTTATTATCGCCAATCATTCTTCCTTTCTAGACATTTTGGCAATGGGAATGTTGAGTCCAAAAATTATATTTCTGGTAAGCGACTGGGTTTACAACTCTCCTATTTTTGGTGGTGTAGTTAGAAAAGCTGGTTTCTATCCAGTTTCTGAAGGCTTGGAAGGTGGTGTTGAACATTTGCGTAAAAAAGTAAACGAAGGATATTCTTTAATGGTTTTTCCGGAAGGAACGCGTTCCGAAAGTAATGTTGTAAAACGATTCCATAAAGGTGCTTTTTTCTTGGCAGAAGAATTTAATTTAGATATTCTGCCGATTGTTATTCACGGTGCTTCTGAGTTAATTCCGAAAGGCGATTTTGTCATTCATAACGGGAAATTAACGATTACTATCTTAGAAAGAATTACGCCTGAAAATACTTCGTTCGGAAAAAATTATGCCGAAAGAACAAAACAAATAAGTACTTTCTTCAAAACAGAATATCGTACAATTCGCCAACAATTAGAAGGTGCAGATTATTTCAGAAAAATGTTGCTTCACAGTTTTGATTATAAAGAAATCGAAGTGGTGGACAGCGTAAAAAAAGATTTAAAGAAACATCTCGAAACCTATTTTATTCTTGGAAAACAATTTTCGGCGAAAGCCAAAGTATTGCATTTAGCTGATAATTATGGACAATTGGATGTTTTATTGACCTTGCAGGAACCACAGCGAAAAATTCATTCTTATATCGTTGATGAAGAAAAACGAGATGTTGCTAAAACCAATTATATCGTTGGAAAGAGAAAAATAACCTATCTCGAAAATTTAGAAACAATATCAGAAAATCAATTTGATGTCGTTTTAATTTCAGATGAAAATCATGAAAATGAAATTCAAAACGTTATTTCTGTAACATCTTGTGTAATTTTAATTGATTGTCCCCGTTTAAAAAATAGAATTATTGACCTTGGTTTTCATTGCGTTTTAGACGAAAATGACCTGATTATTTTAAAAAAATGAAAGAACATTACGATGTAGTAATTATCGGTAGCGGTTTGGGCGGATTAGTTTCGTCTATCATTCTGGCTAAAGAAGGCTACAGCGTTTGTGTACTTGAAAAAAATAATCAGTACGGCGGCAATTTGCAGACTTTTGTTCGGGACAAAACCATTTTTGATACTGGAATTCATTATATCGGAGGTTTAGGTGAAGGCCAAAATCTGCATCAATATTTCAAATATTTGGGAATCATCGATAAGCTGAATTTGAAAAAATTAGATGAAAATGCTTTCGATATTATTTCTTTCGAAAATGATAATACCGAATATCCACATGCGCAAGGTTATGAAAATTTCGTTGCACAACTGGTAAAATATTTCCCTGAAGAAGAATCAAATATTGAAAAATACTGTCAAAATTTACAAACTATTTGCGATTCTTTTCCGCTTTATAATTTAGAATGGGAAGGTAAATACGATTCTGAAATTTTGACACTCAATGCAAAAGAAACAATCGATTCCTTTACCGAAAATGAAAAGCTAAAAGCTGTTTTGGCCGGGTCTAATTTTTTATATGCAGGAATTCCTGATAAATCGCCTTTTTACGTTCACGCGTTGATTGTAAATTCATATATCCAAAGTTCATGGCGTTGCATCAATGGCGGAAGCCAGATTACGAAACAACTTTTGAAACAGCTCAAAAAATACGGTGGCGAATTTTATAAACATAAAGAAGTTACCCATTTTGAAGTCGAAAATCACAAAGTGAATTTGGTTAAAATGAAAGATGGAACACAGGTTTCTGGTGCTCTTTTTATTTCGAATATTGAACCAAAAACCACTTTAAAAATGGTAGGTGAGGAAAACTTCAGAAAACCATTTTTCAACCGAATTCAAAATCTTGAAGGCGTGCTTTCAGCTTTCAGTTTGTATCTTGTTTTCAAACCTGAAACTTTCAAATACATCAATCATAATTATTATCATTTTAAAGATAGTAGTGAAGTTTGGACAGCTCATGAATATGACGAAGATTCTTGGCCAAAAACATACATGGCTTCGATGAATGCTTCTAAAAATGACGAAATCTGGGCTGACGGAATGACTTTCATAACCTACATGAAATTTGACGATGTTTTGCCTTGGGCTAAAACGTTTAATACAACTGTAGAAAAAAACGATCGAGGTGAAAGTTATGAAGAATTCAAAGCCAGAAAAACGGCTAAATTTTTAGATGAGATTGAAATAAAATTTCCAGGAATCAAAGATTGTATCAAATCAATCCACACTTCTAGTCCGCTGTCCTATCGTGATTATATTGGCGGTGATAACGGAAATATGTACGGTTACGTCAAAGATTCCAATAATCCGCTGAAAACTTTGATTCCGTCAAAAACAAAAATCGAAAATTTATATCTAACCGGACAAAGCATCAACATGCATGGCGTTCTAGGCGTAACTATTGGTGCCGTGGTAACTTGTTCTGAAATTGTTGGGAAAGAATATTTGATTACTAAAATCAATCAGGCTGAATAAATGAATTATGAAAAACCGAATTACATATCTTTTATTTATCGGTTTTTTAGGAATTCTGGTTTCCTGTGGTACTTCGAAATCAAAAAATCATCAGCCGGATATTTCGAACTTTAATGCCGCAAAACCTGTTGTCACAAAAGTTTCTGATAGCGTTTTTATTTCAGGAAATAATTCTCTTTTAAAAAATAAACAAGGCCTTTGGGAACTTTATGTTGAAGGTGATCCTTTAGAAATCGGACTGAATACCGGCGCTTTATCTGATTCACTTTTACAAAGACAGCAACAAATATTTTTCTCCAAAATCAAAGATTTAGTTCCGTCAAAATTTGAGCAAAAACTATTGCGTCATTTCTTAAAATGGTACAACCGTAAATTATACGCCAATGTTCCCGACGAATATCAGGCCGAGATTTTTGGTGTTTCACAATATACCTCGCACGATTTTGACAACATTGCACCACAATATCAGCGCGGTTTGTACTTGCACGCGGCGCACGACATTGGGCACGCTTTACAGGATTTGGCTTTAGTTGGCTGCTCGTCATTTGCCACTTGGGGCGAAAAATCAGAAGATGGAAATTTGATTTTGGGCCGTAATTTTGATTTTTATGTCAACGATGCTTTCGCAGAAAATAAAATCATTGCTTTTATAAAACCCGAGCAAGGTCACAATTTTATGATGGTTTCCTGGCCCGGAATGATTGGTGCAGTTTCTGGAATGAATCAGCAAGGTTTGACGGTTACGATTAATGCCGCAAAATCAGAAATTCCGTTGAGCGCCAAAACACCAATTTCTATTTTGACTCGAGAAATTTTACAACACGCACAAAATATTGAAGAAGCAATTGCGATTGCAAAAAAAAGAAAAGTATTTGTTTCTGAATCTATTATGGTAGGAAGCGCTCAAGACAACAAAGCCGTTTTAATTGAAGTTTCTCCAAAAAAAATAGACATTTTTGAAGTCCCAAATAGCAATCAATTAATTTGTTCTAATCATTTTCAGAGTGACTCTTTTAAGAATGACAAACGAAATAAAACGCAAATTGCCGAAAGTCATTCTGAATATCGCTTTGAAAGAATGCAAGAACTTCTTTCTGAAAACCAAAAAATAAACCCCGAAATTGCTTCAGAAATTCTTAGAAATAAAAATGGATTAAATGATATTCCGCTCGGTTTTGGAAATGAAAAAGCGCTCAATCAATTAATGGCGCATCACGGAATTATTTTCAAACCAGAACAAAAATTGGTTTGGGTTTCGGCAAATCCGTATCAATTAGGAGAATTCGTTTGTTATAATTTGGATTCTATTTTTTCTTCCAAAAAAACAAATACCGCAATTTCATTTGCAGAAGCAAATTTGAATATTGCCAAAGATCCTTTTTTAAAGACAGAGGCGTTTCAAAACTATAAAAAATTTAGAAATGAAAATCATCAAATAGATGTTTGGTTCAAAAATAAAGAGGCAATTTCTTCTGAATTTATAAGCCATTATCAATCCTTAAACCCCGATTATTGGGTTGTATATTACAAAGCAGGGTTGTACTTTTATCAGCGAAAAGAATTCCGCGCAGCGCAGATCAATTTTGAGAAAGCGCTGACCAAAGAAATTACAACCGCTCCTGATAAAGCAAAAATTGAAAAATATTTAAAAAAACTCAAAAGAAAATTACAATGATTCCAGCAATAGAAAAAAATTCTTTAGACGAAATTAAAGTTTTTCAAGAGCATAAATTGACTGAACTTTTAGCTTATATAAGTGAGAATTCTCCCTTTTATAAAAGACTTTTTGCAGGAAGAAATATTGATATTTCGACGATAAAAAAGCTGGAAGATTTGCAATATCTTCCCGTAACTACAAAAGAAGATTTACAACAATACAACGATGATTTTTTGTGTGTTCCGCCACATAAAATTATCGATTATGCCTCAACATCAGGAACTTTGGGTGATCCGGTAACTTTCGGTTTAACTGATTCTGATTTGGATCGATTAGCATATAATGAAGCTATTTCTTTCGCTTGCGCCGGAATTGCAGAAGGTGATGTGGTTCAATTAATGACGACAATTGATCGAAAATTTATGGCCGGATTGGCTTATTTTCTTGGTTTAAGAAAATTGAAAGTTGGCGTTATTCGCGTTGGTGCCGGAATTCCAGAAATGCAGTGGGATTCGATTTTAAAATACAATCCGAGTTATTTGATTACGGTTCCTTCTTTCCTTTTGAAATTAATTGAATACGCCGAAATTCACGGAATCGATTACAATAATTCGAGCATAAAAGGTGCCATTTGCATTGGAGAATCTTTGAGAGAACAAGATTTTTCAATGAATATTTTATCTAAAAAAATCACCGATAAATGGAGCATCAAGTTGTTTTCGACTTATGCTTCGACGGAAATGAGCACCGCTTTTACTGAATGTGAACATGGAAAAGGCGGACATCATCATCCGGAATTAATCATTGTCGAAGTTTTAGATGAAGATAATATGCCGGTAAAAAATGGTGAAACTGGCGAGCTTACTTTTACCACTTTAGGAATTGAAGCGATGCCTTTGCTTCGTTTTAAAACCGGCGATATTGTACAATTTCATGATGAACCTTGCGAATGCGGACGAAATACTTTACGTGTCGGCCCGGTTGTTGGTCGTAAAAAACAAATGATCAAATATAAAGGGACAACATTGTATCCACCAGCGATGAACGATGTTTTGAGCAGTTTTGATAATATCGAAAATCATTTAATTGAAATTTCAACCAATGATTTAGGTACAGATGAAATCCTAATCAAAATTGCGGTAAAAAACCAATCTCCAGAATTTCTTCAGGAAATTAAAGATCATTTTAGAGCGAAACTAAGAGTAACTCCGAAAATAGAATTTGTTCCAAAGGAAATTCTAAATCCCATCGTTTTTAACCCAATGAGCCGAAAACCAATTCGATTTTTTGACTATAGATCTTAGTATAGCGACAAAGTTACAAAGTGACAGAGTAACAAAGGTCATGTAATTGCCTGATAAAAAAAACTTTGCAACTTTGTTACTCTGTCACTTTGAACCTAATATCACGCCAATTCGAAGAAAAGTTGTAATTTTGCAAAAAATTATGAAGATGGTCAAGATTGGCAACATAGAATTACCCGAATTTCCTTTATTACTCGCACCGATGGAAGATGTTAGTGATCCGCCGTTTCGCAGATTATGCAAAACGCATGGAGCTGACATGATGTACTCTGAATTTATTTCATCGGAAGGATTGATTCGTGATGCTATAAAAAGTAGAATGAAGCTGGATATTTTTGATTACGAACGCCCTGTTGGAATCCAGATTTTTGGTGGTGACGAAGAAGCGATGGAAATGTCTTCTAAAATTGTTTCAACAGTAAAACCGGATTTAGTGGATATCAATTTTGGTTGTCCAGTAAAAAAGGTAGTCTGCAGAGGTGCGGGCGCGGGAGTTTTAAAAGATGTTGATTTGATGGTTCGTTTGACACAAGCCGTTATCAAAGGAACTAATTTGCCAGTTACTGTAAAAACGCGTTTAGGTTGGGATGAAAACTCGATCAATATTGATGAAGTGGCAGAAAGACTTCAGGATATTGGTGTTCAAGCTTTGACTATTCACGCTAGAACTCGTGCGCAAATGTACAAAGGCCATTCTGACTGGTCACACATTGCGCGTGTAAAAAACAATCCAAGAATTACAATGCCTATTTTCGGAAATGGCGATATCGACAGTCCAGAAAAAGCTTTAAAATATAAAAACGAATACGGAATTGACGGAATCATGATTGGTCGTGCTGCGATTGGTTATCCGTGGATTTTTAACGAAATCAAGCATTATTTCAAAACAGGAGAACATTTACCTGCTCCAACGGTGATTGACCGTGTTGAAGCAGCTAGAAATCATTTGCAATGGTCAATGGACTGGAAAGGTGAACGTCTTGGAATTGTAGAAATGCGTCGTCATTACACCAACTATTTCAAAGGAATTCATTCGTTTAAAGAATTCAAACAAAAATTAGTTACTACGGACGCGCCTGAAGATTTATTCGCCATTATGAAAGAAATTGAACAGGTTTATGCAGGATACGAATTTGTTTAAAAAAGTAATGATTAACCTTTGTTAAAATTTGAAACTTTGACAAAGATCTCTAAAAAGAAAGACCTTCAAATTATGAAGGTCTTTTTTATATATCTATTTTCAAAATTTATTCTAAAGCATTTTTTGTAGAATTCCTTTTGGCTAAATCAATAGCTGATTTTAATTCAGAAAAAAACAATTCCGCTTCTTTTGCATTCCGAATTGATTTAGTCAAGTTGTTGCTATTGTTTGTTTCCATAACATCACCAATATCTGCTATATTCTTATTCGAAGCAGAAGCTAAAGCAATTTCTTGAATTTTATTAATCTTATTTTGAATAGAATCTTTCATAAAGCAAATTTAAACATTATTGATTTAAATTAAACATATAATATCTGTAAAGGTCATTAGTTTTTCTTTGAAAATCAAACGGTTCTGGTTTTGGCTTGAAGAATGCTAATCCATTATTATCTAATTCAATTGTTCCATTTCTCAGTAGCCTAACATACCAATCTACTCCAATAATCACTAAAAAATCTTGCAAATCTTTTTGATTGTATCTAAACATTCTATGATATAAATTAGCTCGCAAATCATCTGAACCATCAATACCAATTGTCAGGCGAGGATTGTTTTTTAAAAAAATTATAGAAAATAAAATAATGGTAGAAAAAACTTTATTACTATCCTTATGTTTAAGATTTATAGAGTCATTTATTTTTCCCTTTTCATCAAATGGGCCAAAAGCTAAATTGTAAACATTCGGCAATAATGACTCAGCAATATTTGTAAACTTAACCTTAAGCTGAATTATTGTATTGTCTTTTAATGCTGATTCAAAAATATATTGGTCAAAATTGGCGCTTACAAAGGTTGCTTCAAAAGTATTTTCTAAATTAATTTTGATCATCGGGATTACTAAATTCATTCAAAATGCAAAACAAATTTAATGTAAATTTCTTACAAATAAAAAAGACCTCCAAAACTGAAGGCCTTTTTATTTTTATATTATGGTTTTTATTTTACCGATTCTAAAATTCTAGAGGCAATTTCATTTTGTCCTTTTTCACTATTTAAATACGCTCTATCATTATTGTTTGATAAGTAACCCACTTCTAATGTAACTGCTGGACAATTTGCGTTTTTCAAAATATAAAAATTAGCTTCTTCAATTTTACCTTTTGCAAGATTATTGCCAGAAACGCTATTGACGATTTTTTCTGCGCTTTCCATCGACTTGTCACGGTACTCTTTTTTAGAAGATGAAACATACGCTCGAACACCGTTCATGTCTTTATTTTGAGAAGAATTGATATGCAACGAAATTACCAAATCTGGATTAAGATTATTAATCATGGAAACTCTGTCTTTCAATTCTATAAAATGATCTCCATCTCGCAACAGTACAACTTCAATGTTAGAATCTTTGTTTAAAGCTTTTACTTTTTTTGCAATTGTTTCGGAAATAGTTTTCTCCTGAATGCCATTAATTACAGCACCAAGATCTTCTCCTCCGTGCCCGGCATCAATTACAATTACTCTTTTTTCTTCTGTTGGCTTGAACGAAAAAAGCACAAATAAAAATACGGTACTTAGAATTCCTAAAACTTTGGTGATTGTTTTCATACTAAATTTGTTTTTGGTGTTAAGTAAATTCCAACGAAAAATTTAAGAAAATATTGCACAAAATTGGGGTTTATACTTGAACTCGTTTCCATTTTCCTCTTTTATAAAAAAAGATTCCCGTCAAGGTAATTGCAGTTTCGGCAACTGGAATGGCAATAAAAACGCCGGTTGGTCCCATATTAAAATGTTTTGCCAATACAAAAGCTAACGGAATTTGGAATAACCAAAATCCAAAGAAATTAATTCCGGTTGGTGTCCAAGTATCTCCTGCTCCGTTGAACGTATTAATCAAAACCATCCCGATTCCGTAGAAAATAAAGCCGATGCTCATAATCTGCAAAGCTTCAATTGCAATGGTTTTCACTTGTTCATCATTCGTGAAAAACGAAATAATATATTGTCCCAGTCCTAAGGTAATAATCATAATAGTAGCCATGAAAATTACATTGTATCGCGCGGTCGTATAAACGGATTTTTCAGCACGCTCGATTTGTTTGGCACCTAAATTCTGCCCAACCAAAGTTGCTGCCGCATTGCTTAATCCCCATGCAGGAAGAATGAAAAACATCATAATCCTTAAAGCGGTCTGATATCCTGCTGAACCGTGGTCGCCTCCTGTTGTTGCTACTAATTGTGCCAAGAAAATCCAGCTACAAGATGCAATTACAAACTGTAAAATTCCTGGAGCTGCGATTTTTACCAAAGCTTTTATTTGTGTAAAATCTGGAGCAAAATATGGAAGCTTAATTTTTAAAATGCCACTTCCAGAAAACAAATGATATAATTGATATAAAACCCCAATACTTCTTCCAATAGTAGTTGCCAATGCAGCGCCAATTAATCCGAAAGCTGGAACTGGTCCAAAACCATTAATTAAAATCGGACACAAAATAATATTGCAAATATTCGCGATCCAAAGACTTTTCATGGCAATTGCTGCATTTCCTGCTCCGCGGAAAATTCCGTTTATCAAGAATAAAAGCATAATGCATAAACTAGAGCCAATCATAATCTGTGTAAATCGAAAACCGTGTTCTGCTGATTCTATAGAAGAACCCATTAAAATCAAAATATCTTTTGCATAAATAATTCCGAAAATGCTCAGAACACTATTTACTGCAAATGCGATTATAATTGACTGCATTCCCGCTTTCGCTGCAGCGACAGGATCTTTTTCTCCTATTCGTCTGGCGACAACCGCCGTGGCTGCCATACTCATTCCTATTGCTAATGAATAAATTACAGTTAATACCGATTCTGTCAAACCAACAGTTTGAATGGCAAAACTACTATGTTCTAAATGTCCAACAAAATACAAATCGACTAATGCAAAAACCGATTCCATCATCATTTCCAAAACCATTGGAATGGCCAATAGAATTACGGCTTTTTTTATACTTCCAGAAGTATAATCAAATGATTCATCGCCTTTTAAAGCTTGTTTTGTTGTGGTAAAAATTTTGGAAATAAAACTTTCCTTTATAGATGTTTCTGTCATGATAAGTTAGGATAAATGATAAAATTGTTCAGATCAGCAAACCTGAACTAAAAAGTAAAAAACGTAAGTATCCTAATTATTCTAAAAAAATAAATCAGGATTAGGCAGAAACAATCATATGCGGTAATTTTTTGATCCGATAAATATAGGAAATATTTTTCAGCCGGAAATCTTAATCTAACAGCTTTTTGCTGACACGGCTACAAGCAATTAAAGAAGCCAGAAAACCAAGAGAAATAATGGTTCCTAAAACGATAAGAATGTTTTCAATTGTAAAAACAACTGGAAAAGCCAAAGTTGGCGTAATCATAATCAACTCGTATTTCTGCTGCAACAATACTAAAATGACTCCAAGAATAAGTCCAATTATTCCACCGAAAACGCTTAGCAAAGTTCCTTGAAGAAGGAATATTTTTCGCAGATGACTAATTTCTGTTCCGAGATTAAAAAGGGTTTTTAGATTTCCTTTTTTCTCCAAAATCATCATAATCAAAGCACCAATCAAATTAAAAAGCGCCACAATGATCACCAATGTAAAAATCAAATATACCGCAATATTTTCGGTATTAAGCATTCTGTACAAAGATTCATTGAGCTGTGCACGGTTTCGAAGTGTTACTTTGTTTTTGAAAATGCTTTCTAATTGTGATCGAATTGCACTTTCATCTGCATTTTCTTTCAGATTAAATTCAAGCCCAGAAATTTGATTTGGCTTGTACATCAACAATTCTTGAACCAAGCCTAAATCAGCAAAAACGTATTTGGAATCTAAATCTTCACTAATCGAATAAATTCCGACTGGCAAAACATCTGTTTTTGTAAAAGCATCTTCAGGATTTTCAATCGCTCCTTTTCCTGGCTTTGGCGCAAAAATCTGCAACGGATTTTCAAAATCCAAAACGCCTAAAGAAAAATCACGCGAAATTCCATAGCCAATAACCACCTGATATGTATCTGGTTTAAGCCATTGTCCAGTAAAAAGCTTTTTTCTGATATCATTGACTACAGGATAATTGCGGTCAACTCCTTTTAACGAAGTAACTTTTTGTTTGTCTTTAAACAAAAACAAAACGCGTTCTTCTATAATTTTGGTATAGGATACGACACCGTCAATTTTTTTGATCTGGCTTTCCTGGTCTGGTGTAATCAAAAATGATTTTCCATAGGTGCTTGTCATTTTCAAATCGGGATCAATCTCGTTTGTAAACGACAAACTAAAAACCTTTAATCCGCTAAAAACAGATAAAACCACAAACAAAGCCATCGTACCAGCAATAATTCCTAAGCTGGCAATACGATTAATGATATTGATAGCATTGTTTTTGCTTTTGCTAAAAATATAACGTTTGGCTATGTAAAGCGGGAAATTCAATTTATGATTTTCTTCTTTTTTCTAAAAGGTCACGGTTTTCAATTGGGTTTTCTTTACCTGCAAGAGCATTGTCGATTTTTTCGATATAATCTAATGAATCGTCAATAAAAAACACCAAGTTTGGCACACGACGCAATTGCAAGCGCACGCGTTGTGACAAATCATGTTTGATTAAAGTTGTATTTGTTTTTATAGCTTCTAAAGTTTCTTTTGCTTTCTCCTGAGGGAAAATGCTTAAATATACTGTTGCGACAGATAAATCTGTAGTAACACTAACTTTGGATACCGAAATTACCAAATTGCTAATTCCGTTTTTTCGCACTTCACCTTGCAAAATATCAACCAAGTCTTTCTGGATGACACCGCCTATTTTTTTCTGTCTATTTGTTTCCATACTGCAAAAATACTATTTTTAAATTCAATCGGTTAATTTCGACTCAAGATATAAATTGATTTTTCAATTAGATGATGATTTCATCCTTATCTGATCCTCATTTCTTCATTTTTATTCCAAAAATAAAATTAACTTAACTTTCTTATTTTCAAACAGTAAACTTGATAAAAATCATATTTTTCATACTATTCTTTTTCGACCTTTGATGGAAACATTACAACCTATTTATCATGAAAAAGAGAGAACCAATTAGTCACATTATGACAAAAACCGTGGTGACTGCAAATGAAAAAGATGATTTAAAAACTGTAGTTGAAAAATTAAAGAAAAATACAATTCGTCACATTCCGATTGTTAAAGGAAAAGAAGTCGTGGGTATCATCAGCCGAACAGACATTAACCGACTGACTTTTGGAGCTTTGTTTGAAGGTCAAGAAGGCGCAGATGAAGCAATTCTTGATATGTTGACAATTTCTCAAGTAATGACGAACAAACCAAAAACAGTTCCGTCAGACATGATTATTAAAGATTTGGCAGAGATTTTTGCCAAAGAAGATTTTCACGCATTGCCAGTTGTCGATCACGACGAGCTTAAAGGAATTGTCACCACAACAGATGTTATCAAATATCTTTTAGAACAATACGATTAATCAAATTTATATTTAATAAAAAAGGGAGCATTGAGCTCCCTTTTTTTATCTGTTTTGCAACCATCCTTCCGGATTCATATTGGTTGTATTTTGAAGAATCAAAAACTTAATGGTTGTTTTTCCTGTATCTCCACTGGTTCTTACTTTTCCAATACTTTGTTTAGTACTTACCTTATCACCTTTTGCAACTGATACTGAACTTAAGTTTTGGTAAACTGTAAAATAATCTCCGTGCTGAATCATAACTGCTCTGTTGATTGGTGATAAAACAATTACGCTCGAAACTTCCCCTTCAAATACTGCACGGGCTGTTGCGCCTTGTTCTGTTGTGATTTCAACTCCTGAATTATGAACCGTAATTGACGGATGCAACGGGTGTGGCTGATCTCCATAACCTAACGAAACAAATCCTTTTTCAACTGGCCAAGGCAATTTTCCTCGGTTTGCTTTAAAGTCTGCTGCTAATATTTTTCCTTCTGGTGTTAAAGCAATTTTAGAAGATGAAACTGGCGCTGTTGAAGATGTAGATCCTGGATTTTCTTTTGCTCTTTCAAGGGCCGCTTTTCTATTTGCTTCAGCAATTGCTTCACGAATCAAACGATCAATTTGTCTGTCGATTCTTTTAGCTTCAGCTTGTTTGTTTCTGGTATCGGCAATAATTTTGTTTTTGTCTTTTTTAAGAGAATTAACTAATTTTTGCTGTTCTTTCTTTTCAACTTCTAAGCTTTGTTTTTCTTTCTGATTTTCAGCAATAATCTTCTTTTTAACTTGTCGCTGTCCGTCTAGTTTTGCATTAAAATCAACCAATTGAGCCGTTTTAGACTGAATTTCTAAACCTTGATTTTTTCTGTAATTTGTATATTGTTTTAAATATTGCGCTCTTTTATAAGCCTGCAAAAAACTTTCAGAAGACAAAATAAACATGGCTCTACTTTGCTCAGAACGACTTTTATAAGATTTCAAAATCATCTTCGCATAATCAGCTTTCAAAACTGTCAATTCTTTTTTCAGCTTATTAACCTGAACTTGGTTAATGTACATGTCGTTACTTAAAATTCGCTCCTGCTTTGCAGTTGTATTAATAAGTTTCTCTTTCAGCTTGATTTTATTCGCCTGAATCATGTAAACATTTACAGCCGATTTCTCCTGTTTCTTCACAGACTGAAGCATTTTTTCATTATCTCTAATTTCCTGCTGAATTTGCGCTTTACGCTGCTCAAGTTTTTCTTGCTGTGAATCCTGTGCCCACGTAAAAGTTGTGGCACAAATAAAAATTAGGCTTAGGAGAAATTTATGCATGTTTCTGTTTTCTTTTTGCAAATTTACTTAATTATAACTTTTTTATACCCACTAGGAACACTATATGGGAAAGAAAGTTCTTCATTAAATGAAATATTATTATAATTTAAACTAATGTTTGTTTTGCCTTTTGGCTGTACCGCATTAATTTCAATATTCGTTGGAAGTGTTCCCTGATTATATGTTTTAATATCTGAATAAATAATTTCCAGATTTACATTTTCTGCCGATTGTGAAATTTCTTCCTTCTGAATCAAATATTTATCCGAATCAAGATAAAAAACCTTTTTTACTTTATCCTCTTTTTCATCTTCCAAACGAAAAAGATTTTCTACAATTGTCTGCGTATATTTTCCTTTTCTCAAATCGTCAAGAGCTTCTCCTACCAGTAAATTTTGAACTTTGCTATAATCTAGTTCTGTTCCCAGCCATTTGCTCAAACTAGTAAAATCGCCTTCATAATAAGAGCCTTTTACTTTTTCGTAATAACTAACAGTAGTTGGCGTAATCAAAGCTTTCGCCATTGTGATTCCAAGAAAACGAACGCTTATTAAAATCTGTTTGTCTTTTTCAATTTTGATGTCGGCCGTTACATTTTGGCTTTGCTTTTCATCTTCATATTTTGCGCTGGCTTTTATGCTTAAAGTCGAAAAATCTAACTTATTGTTATAATGTTTTTCAATTGCTTTTTTATCTTCTTTTGGCGCTTCTTCTATTTTAGTAGTATTGTTTTGTACCGCTACAGCTTTTGATTTACATGAAATCACAAAAACCGACAGTACTAAAACTGCTATATATTTTTTCATCTTTTACTTCTTTTGTTTTAATAACTCATTGGCCTTCAAAAAGTATTCCTCTTTTTTCTTGACATCTCCCAAACCATTGTAAGCCTCTCCTAATTGAATATTAAAATTTGATTCCAGCGTTTTATCATCCACAACATAATCAAGCCCCATTTCTAAAACGGTTTTTGCGTTCTTAAATTGTTTTAACTGATTGTTTCCCAGTCCTGCATAATAATAAAATTGTGGTTGACTCGGATAAACTTCAATCATATTCATTGCTCTTTTTGTCATTGGCTCAAATTGTTTGGCCTTTGTATACGCTTCGAGCAGAAGCAAATTGGTTTCTCGATCAGTATCTGAATGTGCTTTTAAATCTTTTTCATAATATTTAATAGCATTTTCATACTGACCTTTGCTGTGATAAAATTTTCCAATTTCTTTTGCAACATCCACATTTGGGTCATTGTCAAAATAAGAAATCGCTTTCTCTAAATCTGGAGCATATTGTGGATTTTTATTCACATAAATCAAAAATTCATTCAAAGTGCGATGCTTGATTTTTGGATCAATTTTTGAACTTGACAAAATCACATTCATCGACTTAATTGCTTTGTCCGCTTGATTAGCATCCAAATAGGTTTTAAACAAACTTACCTGCGCCCATTCTGAATTTGGAACTTCCTTTGCCAATTGTTTTGCAGCTTCCAAAGCTTTATCATTATCATCTGTTTTCGAATACAAATAAATCAGATTGATATAATTTGATTCTTCTTTCGGATTCTTTTTTATCTGATCGATCAAATTCGCAATCTCTGCATTTTGATATTTTCCCTGCGATAAAATCTGCATTTTGTAGCGATCACGATCTTCTGATTTTCCGAATTTATCATTCATTTCGTTTATCGCAGCAAGCGCTTTATCAAATTGATTCGTAAGCATATATAACGAAATCAAATCATCTTTGTATTCTTCGTCAAAAACAATAATTTTCTGAATCGTTTCAATCGCCAATGGATAATTTTTGGTTTCATAACTTACGTCATAAATTCCAAGCCAATACCATTTGTTTTTAGGATTTAACTGTGTCGCTTTTTCAAAAGCAGCATTTGCACTTTGATAGTCTTTTAAAGCAAAATAATTTTTTCCTAATTCGAAATAAGCAACAGCATCACTAGGTTTTATTTTTATACATTTCTCTAATGATACTATAGCTTTATCATAATTTTCGATTCCTTTTTGTTTCAAAGATTCATAAAAAGCATCTTGATATTCATCTGGCACCATGGCAATATCTTCCGGTTCAGTCTGAGCCAAAACCGAATTTGAATTGCCAAGCAAAACCAAAAATAAAAGTACTAAAACGCCTTTTTTCATTCTTTTTACAATTTATTTTTTAAACCAAAAAGAATCTGCCGAAACTCTTTTTTTATTCTAAAACCGAATAATCTCCAATACTGATGCTAGTAAACTTACCATCATAGCTAACGTGATTTCCAATCATCGCATTGTCTAAGTTAGCGTTTTTTATTTGAGAATAGGTTTGTATTAAGCTATTTTTAATAGAACTGTCTGTGATGCGACATCCTTTTCCAACAGAAACATTTGGTCCAACTGTTGTGTTTTTCAAGACAACATTTTCTCCAATATAACATGGTGGAATAATCGTTGCATTTTCCAACGTAACATTATAATCAACTAAATGCTCGCCGTCGTTGTGCAAAAATCCAAGCATTCTGCTGTTTGTTTCAACAGTTACATCTTTGTTTCCGCAATCCATCCATTCGTCAACGCTTCCTGTTTTGAAAACTTTTCCGTTTGCCATCATGGCTTTAATTCCGTCGTTGATTTGGTATTCTCCACCATTTTGAATATTATTATCCAAAACGCCTTGAAGTTCTTTTTTCAAATCTCCTACTTCTTTGAAATAGTAAATTCCGATAACCGCTAAATCGCTTACAAAATCCTTTGGTTTCTCAACCAATTCTATAATCTCATTATTTGAATTTAATTTCACAACACCAAAAGCTTCTGGCTGCTCTACTTTTTTTACCCATATTACAGCATCAGCCGAAGGATCCAATTCAAAATCTGCTCTGATTAAAGTATCTGCGTAAGCGATAACTGCAGGACCAGACAAAGAATCTTTCGCACACATAATCGCATGACCTGTTCCTAAAGGCAAATCTTGACGATAAATAGACGCTTTTGCTCCAAGACCTTTTGCCAAATCCTGTAAACTTGTTACAACATCTTCGCCAAAAAAAGCTTCGTCACCTAAAATGAAAGCAACTTCTTCAATAGGTTCTTTTAAAATTTTGGCAATATCCTCCACCAAACGGTGAACGATAGATTTTCCTGCAACCGGAATTAAAGGTTTTGGAACTGTTAATGTATGTGGTCTAAGTCTCGAGCCGCGGCCCGCCATTGGAACTATTATTTTCATTTTTATCTTTATTTTTACGGGAAGATTTTAAAAATCTTCTTGGTTTGGTTCTTATTTTTTTATTTGAAAGTACTGATTATTGAAAACTGCGACTGTGACTATTTCACGCCTGTGCTTCCAAAACCTCCAGCGCCTCTTGATGTTTCAGATAATTCTTCAACTTCAATCCACTCTGCCCTTTCGTGTTTTGCAATAATCAATTGTGCAATTCGCTCGCCATTTTCAACAACGAATTCCTCATTTGATAAATTTACTAAAATCACTCCTATTTCACCTCTGTAATCAGCATCTACAGTTCCTGGAGAATTTAAAACGGTTACGCCTTTTTTCGCTGCCAGTCCGCTTCTTGGTCTTACCTGTGCTTCATAACCAATTGGCAATTCAATAAAAAGCCCTGTTTTTACAATGGTTCTTTCTAACGGTTTTAATGTAATTGATTCTGTTAAATTAGCACGCAAATCCATCCCTGCCGAAGCAATTGTTTCGTAGTTTGGTAAGTCGTGCTGTGATTTATTTATGATCTGTATTTTCATTTGTACGTATAAAATTTTTAAATGCGGTCTTACTTTTTCTTCATTATTCCCTTAATTGTATCTTTTTCAAAATGATAAACCATATACATAAAGATTAAAAGAAGCGGAATTCCAACATAATATTTCTCTCTAAATCCGTAAAATGAAATTATTGAAAATAATATTGAAACGCCTAAATAAGCACCAATCTTGTTCATGTCATAAGGAATTGGGTAATATCTATTTCCAAGGATATAGGAAATAAGCATCATGCTTCCGTAAGCAGAAATGGTCGCAATCGCCGAACCATAATAACTGTATTTCGGAATTAAAAGATAGTTTAAAACCAAAGTTACAATCGCACCAACAATAGAAATATAAGCTCCAATTTTTGTTTTGTCTGTCAATTTATACCAAACCGATAAGTTATTGTAAATTCCTAAAAAGAAGTTTGCCAAAATAATCAAAGGAACCACTTTCATCGCCTCCCAATAGGATTTATCATTTAGAAGCAAAAACTTCAAAACATCAGCAAATACAATAACTCCAAGCAAAATCAAAGATCCTAAAATCACAAAATATTTCGTGATTACGGCATAAGTTTGTGGCGCATTTTCATTTTTTGCATGACTAAAAAAGAAAGGTTCTATTCCTAATCTGAAAGCTGTTGCAAATAGAACCATAAATAATCCTAATTTATAACAAGCTGAATAAGCACCAACTTCAGATTTTGCCAAATTTTCAGGAAGCAAATATCCCAATAAGATTTTATCGAAATGTTCGTTTACGGCAAATGCTAATCCGGCAACCAAAATTGGCAGTCCGTATTTCATCATTCTTCTCCAAAGTTCTGGATCGAATTTTCGCCCAAGTGAAAGATAATTTGGCGAAAGCACAATAAAAGTGGCTAGACTTGCCAAAAGATTTGCAATGAAAATATAAGCGATTTGGAAATTCTCAACATATAAATTATCCCAAATTGAATTAGGGTTTGAAGCGGCAAGTGTAGGCAAATACATTAAGAAGAAAATGTTCAGTAATAAATTTATTATCACATTTCCAATCTTGATTGCAGCATAAACCATTGGGCGCTGATTCGCTCTTAATTTTGAAAAAGGCACTAAAACCAAGGCGTCCAGAACCAAAATCCAAACGGAATAAGTAATATATTGAACATCGACTTCGGCCCAAGTTGCAAGCGTATTTCTAAAAATCAAAGCTGCAAACAAAAATCCAATAGACGACCAAAATATTGAAATCGTAGAAGTTGCGATTACATTTTTCTTGTCTTCTTCGGCACTATAGAATCTGAAAAAAGCAGTTTCCATTCCGTAAGAAAGAACAACATTAAAGAAAACCATCCAAGACAAGACAATCGACACTTCGCCATATTCTGCTGTTGGCAAAATACCGGTATATAATCTGACCAATAAAAAACTCAGCATTCTAGGTAAAACCGTTGCTAGTCCGTAAATCGCAGTTTGTTTGAATAGATTTTTATATAATCCCAAAATAATTTAATAATAAAGTTCGTAAAACAAAAATAACCAATTCTTTGGTTTAATAATGATTTGCAGGTTCAATAAAACAGGTTTTCTGTATTTTTATTGTGTCAATTTAGTTTCGTCCAAAACTTTTACAAAGTGAAATCCTTTTGGTCCATAACCTTGATTGTAGTAAAAGCGATGTGCTCCAAAATTTCCAGTAAATGCATCCAAAACGATACTGCTGCATCCTAAATCCTTGGCTTTTTGATCAACATAATCTGTTAGCAATTTTCCTATTCCTTTAGATCTAAATTCTGGATTTACAACAAAATTATCAATCTCAAGATATTTTCCTGTCCATAGTTTTGTCGCCGACCAGCAACCTGTGATTCCTAAACAAGAATCATTATCAAAAACTCCAATTTGAATATAATTATGTGGTACCATCTCCAAAAGAAAGGATTGATACTTTTCAACTGAAAGTTTTGGATAAAGAAATCGCATGGTGTCAATTTGTTCCAGCATTTCTTCGATTGTGGTAAGTTCTCGTATTTGAAATTCCATTGTACTAAAAATAAACCTCAAAAATACTCAATTTTTCAACGTTTATAGTATAATTCTGAGACAACTAAAGATGTGAAATGTATAAAAACCTAAAAAAATTATATAATTTTTTACAATTGCTTCTGTATTAACTTTGTATAACAGGGAATGAGAAAAGCTAAAATGCAACCCTTTAAAAAAGCAAAGCATTGGGACGGATAAAGCTAGTTTGTTCCCACAAAAGACAAAGCACAAGGGAATGATTCTGCTGAAATGTAACCCTCAAAAAAACAGAGCCTTGGGACTAATAAAGCTAGTTTGTTCCCATAAAAGACAAAGCAAAACAGAGGTGATAAATCTGTGCAATAATTTTATAAAATGGTAGTGATTCTCAATTTTTGGTTAAATTGAGAATCACCATTTTATAAACCGATTAGAAATAAATCACAAACCACTTTCCATAAAATGCAAAAAAAAGCCAGCAAATTGCTGGCTTTTTTTATTCTTGAATATCTTATTATCCGTTCAAAGCTTCAGCTCCACCAACAATCTCTAAGATCTCGTTAGTAATTGCCGCTTGACGTGCTTTGTTGTAAGTCAATTTCAATTGGTTTCTTAATTCAGTAGCGTTGTCAGTTGCTTTGTGCATAGCTGTCATACGTGCTCCGTGCTCTGAAGCAAATGAATCGCGGATACCTTTATATAATTGAGTTTTTAACGATTTAGGAATCAAAGTCAATACAATTTCTTCTTTTGAAGGCTCGAAAATATAATCTCCAGCAGAAACTGATGCATCAGATTTAATAGGTGCTAGCGGTAAAAACTGTTCTGTTTGAACAATTTGAGTAGCAGCATTTTTAAACTGATTGTAAATTAATTCGATTCTGTCATATTCTCCAGATAAGAATTTTCCAGTCAAATCATCAGCAATTCCTGCAACGTTTTCAAAAGTCAAATTATCAAAAATTGCATTATGATGACCGTGAATTTTATGCGTTTTGATTAAAGCGTCTCCACCTTTTTTACCAATAGCAAAAACATCAACCTGTTTTCCAGCATAAAAATCAGTACGGTTTTTAATCTCCTTAATTACATTTGAATTGAATGCACCACATAAACCTCTATTCGAAGTTATCGCTACAAGCAATACTTTTTTTACTTCACGCTGTGTTGTATAATCTCCTCCAACTTCACCATCAAGTGTAGCAGAAAGATTTTGCAACAACTCCGTTAATTTCTCGGCATAAGGACGCATTGCAGTGATTGCATCTTGTGCTTTCTTAAGCTTTGCAGCAGAAACCATTTTCATAGCCGATGTAATCTGCATCGTCGATGAAACGGAAGTAATTCTATTACGGATTTCCTTTAAATTTGCCATCTATTAATTAGAAAATGTGACAATTTGAAAATTAGATAATTAGAATAATGTGAAACCATTCTCTAATTATCTAATTTACCAATTATCTAATTAGTTATATTTTGCTGAAACTTCTTTTGCTGCTTTTTCAATAACATCTGTAATGTTATCGTCAAATTTACCAGCTTTCAACGCGTTAAGCGTATCTTTATGCTTACTGTTCATGTAAGCTAAAAAGTCAACTTCAAATTCTTTTACTTTATTTACAGGAACGTTTCTCAACAAGTTTTTAGATCCAGCGTAAATAATTGCAACTTGGTTTTCAACAGGATAAGGATCATTTAAACCTTGTTTCAAGATTTCAACGTTTCTTTTTCCTTTTTCGATTACGTTTAATGTAACAGAATCCAAGTCAGAACCAAATTTAGCGAAAGCTTCTAATTCACGGAATTGAGCTTGATCTAATTTTAAAGTTCCAGAAACTTTTTTCATTGATTTAATTTGTGCATTACCTCCAACACGAGATACAGAGATACCTACGTTGATAGCAGGACGAACCCCAGAGTTGAACAAATCTCCATCAAGGAAAATCTGACCATCTGTAATAGAGATTACGTTTGTTGGGATATATGCAGAAACGTCACCAGCTTGAGTTTCGATAATTGGCAATGCAGTTAATGAACCACCACCTTTTACGATAGATTTGATAGAATCTGGTAAATCGTTCATGTTTTTAGCGATACCATCGTCAGCGATTACTTTACAAGCACGCTCTAATAAACGAGAGTGTAAGTAGAAAACGTCTCCAGGGTAAGCCTCACGTCCCGGTGGTCTTCTTAATAAAAGAGAAACCTCACGGTAAGCAACAGCTTGTTTAGATAAATCATCATAAACGATAAGAGCTGGACGACCAGAATCTCTGAAGTATTCTCCAATTGCAGCACCAGCGAATGGAGCATAAACTTGCATAGGAGCTGGATCAGAAGCATTAGCAGCAACGATAACTGTATAAGCCATTGCTCCTTTTTCTTCTAACATTTTAGCGATTCCTGCTACAGTTGAAGCTTTTTGTCCAATTGCAACATATATACAGAATACAGGTTTTCCTGCATCGTAAAATTCTTTTTGATTTAAGATTGTATCGATACAAACAGTTGATTTACCTGTTTGACGGTCACCGATTACAAGCTCACGCTGTCCACGACCAACTGGAATCATAGCATCAACTGCTTTTACTCCTGTTTGTAATGGCTCAGTTACTGGCTGACGGAAGATAACTCCAGGTGCTTTTCTTTCTAAAGGCATTTCGTATAAGTCACCACCGATTGGTCCTTTTCCATCAATTGGAAAACCAAGAGTGTTAACTACACGTCCTACCATTTGCTCACCAACTTTAAGAGAAGCAATACGTTGAGTTCTTTTTGCTGTAGATCCTTCTTTAATTCCTGTTGATGGTCCTAATAATACAACCCCAACATTATCCTCCTCAAGATTCAATACGATACCTTCCATACCGTTATCAAATTCCACTAACTCACCATATTGAACATTAGATAGCCCGTAAACACGAGCAATACCATCTCCAACTTGAAGTACTGATCCTACTTCCTCTAGCGTAGCACCAGATTCAAAACCTTCTACTTGCTTTCTTAATATTGCTGAAATTTCAGCAGGTTTGATTTCCGCCATCTTAATTTATAATTTAGACACTTTTTGTGTTATAAAACTAATTACTTAACTCTCTTTTTAATACTTGTAATCTGTTTGCAACAGAAGCATTGTATTGCTTGTCACCTATTCTCAAAATAAATCCACCAATGATTGAAGGATCTACAATATTTTCAATTGAAATTTTCTTATCAGATAAAGTTGCGATTTTAGCCAAAACTTTAGCTTCTAAAGCTGCGTCCAAAGGAACAGCTGTAGTTACTTTTGCAACCTCAAGCCCATTACTTTCATCATATACCTTAGTATATTCTTGTGCAATTGAAGCTAAAATTTCAAATCTTTTGTTTTCAAATAATAAACGAAATAAACCTTTAGTTACATCATTTACATTTGCAAAAACTTCTAAAAGAGCACTTTGTTTAATTTCAACTGTTGTTGTTGGGTTTAGGATAAATGTGCTCAATTCTTGATTCGTTTCAATTGCGTTTGCAATTGATTTCATATCGTTATTTACAGCTTCGGCAACACCTTTAGAGTTTGCTAAGTCCAGAATTGCTTTTGCATAACGAATTGCTGCTCTTGTACGTGCCATAATCTTAGTTTAACTTTACGTCACCTAACATTTTCTCTACTAATTTAGTTTGAGATTCTTTGTTAGATAATTCTTCTTTCAATAATTTTTCAGCAATGCTTAATGATAAAGTCGAAACTTGAGATTTCAATTCTGCCATTGCAGCATTTTTTTCACTTTCGATAGCCGCTTTAGCTTGCTCGATCATTTTTTGACCTTGAGCTTGCGCTTCATTTTTAGAATCAGCAATCATTTTCTCTTTCATCTCACGAGCTTCTTTCAACATCGCGTCACGTTCTGCACGAGCTTCATTCAAAATTCTTTGATTGTCAGCTTGTAAATTTTCCATTTCTTGTCTTGCGTTTTCAGCAGAAAGCAATGCATCTTTAATACCTTGTTCTCTATCATTTACTGCATCAAGAATTGGCTTCCATGCAAATTTCTTCAACAAGAATATTAATCCAACAAATATTAATACTTGCCAAAAGAACAAACCGAACTCAAACTGATTTATTAACTTTTCCATTATATAGAATTATAAGTTTTTAATTATATCTTTTTAAATTACTGCAAAGAGCAATTTTATTTTAATGTTTTATTTTTAAAACAATAGTTACAACCAACCGTTGCAACTATTGTCTTTTTGTGTTTTAATTAAGCAGCGAATAACGCAGCGAAACCAATACCTTCAATAAGTGCAGCAGCGATAAGCATAGCTGTTTGGATTTTTCCTGAAGCTTCTGGTTGACGAGCGATAGCGTCCATTGCTTGACCACCGATTCTACCAATTCCTAATGCTGCTCCGATTACGATTAATCCTGCACCTACATAATTTAAACCGTTCATAATATATATATTAAAAATTAAACATTCTGATTAAACGTGCGCTTCTTCATGCCCATGCTCTTCTACTGCTGAACCAAAATAAAGTGCAGAAAGCATTGTAAAGATATAGGCTTGTAAAAATGCTACTAAAATTTCTAGAATAGAAAGTACAAATGATAATCCGAAAGATAACGTACTTCCAATCCAGCTTTTAAAAATAAACATCAATCCAATAATACTCATTAATACGATGTGACCTGCAAAAATGTTTGCATACAAACGAATCATTAATGAGAATGGTTTAATAAAAACTCCCAATAATTCAATTGGCGCTAAAACTATACGCATTAATTTTGGCACACCTGGCATCCAGAAAATGTGACCCCAGTAGTTTTTGTTAGCTGAAAAGTTTGTTATTAAGAAAGTAATGATTGCTAAAGTAAATGTAACTGTAAAGTTTCCTGTTGCATTGATTCCTAGTGGAGTCAATCCAAAGATATTTAAGAATAACACAAAGAAAAATATAGTCAATAAATAACTCATATATCTTTTATAGTTTTTCTCTCCAATATTAGGAATAGCAACTTCGTCACGAATGAAAACTACAAGTGGTTCAAAGAATCTTCCAACTCCAGAAGCGATTCCTCCATTTTTAGCATACGATTTTGCTAAACTTGTAAACAACCAAAACATTAATAATGCTGCAACAAAAATAGAAAGTACTGTTTTTGTAATTGAGAAGTCTAACGGACGAACATTTGTTGGATGTCCTGTTTTTTCATCCTCAGTAATTGTTCCTGTTGCATCAGTTCTGTAAATTTTACCATCATGGTGATTAATTGCATAATAATTACCATTTGATTCTGCTGCTTCATGACCGTGGTGGAATTTTGAAGAAGAGAAAATGTGTAAACCATTATCCCAAATAATTACTGGTAATGGAAAACCATAATATTTTCCTGTCTCATCATCTTGAGTCAAAGTAAAATCATGAGAGTCTAAAACGTGGTGACCAATAAATGCCTTTATTTTAGATTTAACATCTGTTGGCTCAGCATGCTGACCTTCTGTAGCGCCTTCATGGGCTGCTTCAGTTTGAACATGCGCAGAGTCTTTTTCAGTATTTGAAAAACTCATTAGTGGAAGACAAGCTACAAAAGCTGCTAGAATAAAGCTGAGTGGTTTGTTTGAAATCACCATATCGTGGAAAATCTTATTTTTTTACGTTTCTAAAATTTGGTGCAAAGGTACATTTTTTATTAATATTCAAAAGGATATGAAAAATTATTTTTAAACCTTGTTTTAAAGAATTGTTATTTTAACGCTTTTCATTTAATAATCGGACAGTTAAAACCGTCTCAAATAACAAAAATAGCATAAATGTTATAAAAAAATTGCTTTTTTCAACAGAGACATTATGAATCTTGTCTGATAAAATCGGTCGAAGGAATCCATAATACAAAAACATTTGAACAAAAGTTCCCAACATAAAAAACATTCCGATAGTATCGAACTTGTCTTTTTTAAATTTTAATGTCAATATTATTAATAAGGCGGAGAAAAACAAAAAGATCAAATACAGTGTTTCTAAACTGTAAAAAAAGTTTTGATCATCAATTTTAAAAATGAAAAAAACTCCCTTGTGTATTATATAGGAAACAAATGCAATAACGACTAAATAGAAAACAAGTTTGTACTTTTTTAAAAACATGCTGTATTTTTTTTTGCAAAGATGCAATTATTTAGCCGCTTTTAAGCTTTCATTATTTTGTTTTATTGATTTCGTTAACCTGACGAAATACATTATATAATGCTATGGCCACACCAACCATAATCAAAATCTTGTGATAATAAACTTTAGGGCTCGGATGATTTTCATCAAGCCAGGTCCCTAAGTAAGAAAACAAAAAGATTATAGCGCCCATTTGTATCGGAATATTAATCAGCGCTATCCATTTATTTCTCCTATTATTATTCGGTTCCTTTTCCATCTTCTAAAAGTATAACCGGATTCGAATTTAACATTGTACAGGAAGCGGTAAACTCAGCTCCTGGTTCTATCGATAATTTACCAACGGCGATTTCTCCATGAATACGTGCCGTTCCTTTAATATTAAGAACTTCTAAAACTTTTAATTTCCCTTGAAATTCTCCTTCGATATCGGCATTGTGGCAAATAATTTCACCTTTAATAATTCCTGAAGCACCGATAACCAATTTTCCTTGCGAAGTAAAATTTCCAATCAGTTCGCCATCCAGTCTAAAATCAGCTTTTGAAACAATATCTCCAACAATAGAAGTTCCTTCCACAATTCTGTTGGTTTTTCCTAAATTCTCTGTGCTGCTTTTTTTGACTTTTTCAAACATGGCTTTTATGGGGTTTTTGGGGCTAAATAAGTGTCAAGATTTTTTTTGATTTGAATTACCTTATAATTATCACTTGAAATAATAATTGGCATATTCGAGATTTTATATTTTTTATCCTCTCTCAAAACTCCTGAAACATCTCTGGCATACGCCTCTGATTTTAAACCATGAATAACTACAAAACTTTCGTTTTTATTGTATTTGTCAAATGAAGTTGTTAATCTTTCATAGTTTTCGACTAACATATATACTTTAATTGCTTCTTCGATTTTCTTAACCGTTTTACTGTCATTGTTTTGAACTGCATATAAAATTTTCCAATTCTTGCCGTCAACTGCCGTAAAATCAAGTTTTTCTAAAGTCGGGATTTCTTTTTCCAAAATTTCGCGGGCACTTTTTCCTTCTTCACTATTTGGATAATTATCTGCAACGTTTTCAAGTCCTTTTTTGTATGCCGCCAAGCCTTCTACTTTTGCCAAAGTATTTGCTTTCAGCAATTCAAACTTAGAAACAATATCTTCGCCAGAATACTGGTTGATAAGATTATCGATATTATTTAAAACTTCAACAAATTGCTCTTCTTCATACAATTTATACCATTTATTGTATTCCTTGTCAGCAGAAGCTAAGTCTTCAGAATTTGTATTGTTTAAAATCTGCGCATATCTCGAACCCGAATATTTGGTTGTTATCTCTGACTTTATTCGTTCCGCTTTAGCCGGATCTGTTATTTGATAAATTTTATACAAATTATACATAGATGGCAAAACCAGTTTTTCCTCTGGATTGTTTTGCAATAATTGCTCTAGTTTATCGCTCGCTAATTTATATTCTTTGAATTTTTCTTTATAAATAAGTCCTAGTTGATAATAAGCAAAATTTCGCTCTTTGCCAATACTGTCCATAACAACAGGACTTGTAGGAACCTGTTTTTCATAAAATGCTGTAGTATATTTTTCCGGAATTACCTGCTGTAATGCATTTATAGAATCCTGATTGATATTTAGTGAATCTTTTATAGGAGTATTAGCAAAGGATTTTGCCGACCCTAATCTCCAATTTCCATCTATAGCACGATTCCCCCACATTTTTCTGAATTGCACTTTTCCATAAGCAACCGTTGTTGGATTGTAAAAATAAAAAGTGCTTCCACCATCATTTCCAGATGGGGGATTAAATGCTCCGGCAGCTAAATCCATTTTATTAGGCGGATTCATTGCAGCTGATCCATTGTTTGCATTTGTATTGCGTTGAATGTTTGCCTGTTTTTCTTTTTCTTTTTCTTCCTGAAGTCGTTTCGCATCATCATTCTTTTTTAACTCTGCGATATAAATTTCAAAATACAATTTACGTTCTTCTACTGGCAAATTGTAAACCTTGATAATACTGTCATTGCGTTTTGCAATTGCTTCGTATTTGATTACATTATCTAGATTTTTTCTGTTTTTTTCAATGAAAGCAAACTCTCTTGTTTTTGGATTAAGTTTCACCAAAGTACTGTCATAATATTTCGCAGCCATGGTATAATCTGTATTTCTAAAATACATGTTTCCAATATTTCGATAGGTTGAAGCAACAAGATATGGATCTTTCGATTTTCTGGCTAAAGAGTGATTGTAAAATTCCAAAGCATCTTTCTGCTCGTTATTCTTATCAAAAAACACTCCCATTTCATAAAACAGAATATCATAATAAGGTCTGTTTTCTCGATCTTCGACTAATCTATTATAGGTTTCAATAAACATATCATGATCGTCTTTTTCATAATCGAACATCTGTGCTTTTCTTGCATAAGCATGCATCATGTATTTACGATCGGCTTTTCGATTCATATCGATTACGCCGTTATAAAAGTAAACTGCGCTGTCTCTTTTTCCGGCCTCTTGATATAATTGCCCCAAAATAAAACGGTAACGTGCTCGGTCTTCGTTTATTTTGGTAAATTTTTCTGCAATTTTCAATTTGGCTACTGCACTATCTTTTTGTTCTGTGTTTAAAAAAGCCTCAGCCAAAAGTGCATTTGCATCAGAAAAAGTCTGCTTATTCAAATCTGTTTTCTTTAATAACAGATTGATATTTTTAATCACAATTGCATCATTTCCTAAACGCATATTGGTTTTCTCGCGCCAGATTTTTGCCGTGTAAATATTGCTGCTGTTTGGATATTTGTACAGAATATAATTGAATGCCTCTATTGCAGGAATAAAACGCTGATCATAATATCTCGCTTTTCCCAGCATTAAATAAGCTTCATCTATCTGATAATTTCGTTCTCTTCCTCCAATATTCATGGAGTGTTTCTGAATGGCTTTTGTTGCTTTTGTTTCTGCTAATTCAAAATCGGGATTTTTTGCCTTTTCTCCTTCCGAAAAATTTTCATCAAATTGCATTTTTTCGATTGGCAATGTTTTCCAAAAATTATCTTGGTTATTGGCCTGAATAGATTTAAGTCCTTTTTCAAGGGCAATTTCCCCATTATACAAAATATTGTATTTGGTACTTAAAGCATGCGAATTTCTATTCACAAAGGTGTTATTCTTTGTGGAACACGCTATCAAAAGCAATGCAAAAGTGAGAAAAAAACTATATTTAAGAGTATTCTTTTTCAATAGAATCAATTTTAAAGCATTAACTTATAAAAAGCACTTTTAGTATAATGACTTGTAAAATTACGCTTCTTTTTGAAATATAGAAACTTAAACTGCAAAAAACGATTCCAGCTCCTGCAAGGTTTCCTTAGAAGTTTGAATATCCTTTACAATCTCACCTTTATTAAGCGCAACAATTCGGTCACAAACTTCAACGGTGTGTTGCAAATCATGGCTTGAAACCAAAACAGTTACATTCGGATCATCGGCTAATTCTTTGATGATTTTTTTCAAACGGCTTACGGTAGTAGGATCTAAATTTGCAAAAGGCTCATCTAGAATTATCACTTCCGGATTTCCAATAAGCGTTGCAATAATCCCTACTTTTTTCTGATTTCCTTTTGATAAATCACGAAGATATTTTTTGTTTTTTAAAATTTCACCATTAAAAAATTCTTCATGTTTTGCTAAAAGCGCGTCGATATCGGCTTTATTCTGATGACGTAAATCACCAATGAAATAAAAATATTCTTCAGGCGTCAAATAGCCAATAAGGAAACTTTCATCTAAAAAAGATCCTGTGAAAGATTTCCAGTTTTCGCTGGTATTTACTTGAATATCATTTGTTTTTATATTTCCAGTCGATGGATGAATAAGATCTAGTAGCAGACTGAAAAAAGTTGTTTTTCCAGCCCCGTTATTTCCAACAAGCCCAAAACTTTGTCCTTTTGGAATTTCAAGATTTTCGATATTTAAAACTGTTGTGCCGTTATATTTTTTTGAAAGTTGATTAACTTGTATCATGGTTATTTGATTTTAGATTGTTGATTTTAGATTTTAGAATATTTTTCTAATTGGCTCAATGACTGATTATCTAATTAATTCTTTTGTTTGTAAGCGCTGATTGTACTGTATTTTTCGATTTTGTATCTTTTTTCAATGATTGAAAAAACTTTGTTTCTAAATACAAATCCCAAAATTCCAGCTCCCGCAACCAGCATTAGACCAAGCGTTTTATCACCCAAATAAAGTCCGATTCCGTATAATCCTAAAGGCAGTAATAATTTTGGCAAAGTCAAAAGCATTGCATTTATATTGAATGCTTTTTTATCTCCAAAAGCACCGCCGGCATTACTCAAATCGATTGGCGTTTTGGTAAATGCTCCTCCCAAAAGAACCAGATGAGAATTTACTCCAATGTTATAAATGGCGCCGACCACAATGGTCAAATAAACCTGCCAACCGTAAAAAAGATAAAATGAAGCCAAAATTGTTGAAATAAAAGTCGCAATAACAACAAGCCACCATTTTGACGTAATATAATTTCGGTACGGAATGTTTTGTGTCATCATCAATTGATAATACGAACTGTCCCAACTCGGTACAAATTGACCAAAGACAAATAAGAAGCCACCTGAAACAAATATTCCTGCAAAAATGTACATAACCGCCGGCTGATGTGTGTTTCCAAAAAAGATCAATCCGTAAAACAAAAAGAAGAAACTCATAATAAGGGTCGTTTTTGATCTTTTGTTTCTTTTGATCAATTTGATGTCATTTTTAAGAAACGTTCCCAAAGTTCCAAATTGATTCAACCAATAATAATTTTCGGTAGTCGCAATTTCTTCTTTTTTAGAAAGTCCCGCATCTAGATATAAATTGTTTTTGAAATACTTAAATGTAAATGCATACAATCCGATTAAGAATAAAATTGGGATCAAAAACAATCCTTTTATATCATAAAGCCCTTGAAAAAAAGGCGTTGTGAAAACCGTGATATCGAAAAGTTTGTAATATTGCGCTGCTCCCAATGCTAAAGCCAACCCAATGAAAACAACAAATAATTTATCGATATTGCTTAAAATGATGTTTAAAAAATTGTTGATATAGATTAAAGAGAAAATAGCCAAAAGCCAAAATATAATTCCGAAAACGTCATATCCTTCAATAAACAACACAACTGAAAAAGGCACAAAAAATAATGCATGAACCCAGTTAAAAAATGATAATGCTGTTTTTCCTAAAGAGAAATGAACAATCGTAGGCTTTTTGAAAGGCAAAACTAATAACGGTTTAATATTGAGAACCGGAATTGCTTGCATCAACAAACGAATTATAAGATCAAACAAAAAATAATAAATCAAGAATTTGTTAATGGTGATTAAAGGCTCCAGGTTCATTTTTTTAAGCACATAAAATGCGCCCACTCCCATTGCAACAAAAAGTACTGAAAAGTACACCATCAAAAAACCGATTAAAATTTTCATGGCCAAATTTGCTCCAAATGAGGCTGATCTGACAAAGGCTTTCCATTCAAGGTAAATAAACTTTTTTATCATGGTTATTTGTTTTAGTTTTTCAGTAAGAGACCAAATGTAGGAAAACGTTACAAAAAAAGTTAAAAAAAATATTTTAGTAAGTGTCAATTACTTAGTTCTTGCTACTTTTGCAAAAAAAAATAACCATGCCTTCATTCTTAAAACTTATAATTAAAGAGGTAAAACGCGAGACAGCAGATGCAGTTTCGGTACTTTTTAATGTTCCTGAAGAACTAAAGCCAGACTACAAATACATAGCTGGACAATACATAAATTTAAAATTAACACTTGATAATCAAGAAATAAGACGTGCTTACTCCATTTGCTCAGCGCCAGAAAGCGGTGAATTGCGAATTGCAGTAAAAGCAGTAAAAAATGGTCTTTTTTCTCAGTTTGCTAATACAACTTTAAAAGCTGGCGATGTTCTAGAGGTAGGTCATCCAGAAGGAAAATTTACACTTGAACCAGATGCTGAAAAACAAAAAAATTACGTAGCGTTTGCTGCTGGAAGTGGTATCACTCCTGTAATTTCAATTATAAAATCAGTTTTAAAAAGTGAGCCAAAAAGCTCATTTGTATTGGTTTATGGAAATAAAACTCCTGAAGCAACTATCTTTCATCAAGAACTTCACGACTTACAATTGCAGTATGTTGGCCGTTTCTTCGTGCATTACGTATTTAGTCAAGCTAAAGCAGAAAATGCTTTGTTTGGAAGAATCGACAAATCAGCGGTTAATTTTGTGTTGAACAACAAACATAAAGAACTTCAATTTGACAAGTTTTTCTTATGCGGACCAGAAGAAATGATCAATACAGTTTCGGGTATTTTAAAAGAAAAAAATGTAAAAGAATCAGCTATTAAGTTTGAGCTTTTTACATCTTCTGCTCAAGAACACGAAATTCAAGGTTCTCAAGAAGGACATACCAAAATCACGGTTTTAGTTGATGATGATGAAGTTACTTTTGAAATGTCTAAAAAACAAACGATTCTTGATGCTGCTTTAAAACAAGGTGTTGACGCTCCTTATTCTTGTCAAGGCGGTATTTGCAGCAGCTGTTTAGGCCGTGTGACATCAGGAAGCGCAGAAATGACAAAAAATTCAATTTTAACGGATAGCGAAATCGCTGAAGGCTTGATTTTAACTTGCCAAGCGCATCCAACATCAGAAACAATTTATGTTGATTACGATGATGTTTAATCGTTGAAATTTCAAATATTTAAAATCCCAAATTCCAACTTTTATAATTGGAATTTGGGATTTTTTTATGTGTAAAATTTCTCCACGAAGGAAATTTCTGTTAAAATTAGGGTTACAATAAAAACAAATTTTTATTTAAAAAATTGCCGAATTTTTAGTATATTAGTAGGGAAATGAAAGTAATCGCAATCTCGTCGTCTTTTTAGGGATTTACAGAGTAAGATCAAATTTGTCAACATTTAAAAATTAAATATCATGACAATACATCACATCCTTCGTTTATCATTTATAGCACTTTTTGTAGTAACAGCCTTTTTTTGTGTTTACTTTATAATTAAAAAACACCGAAGCAAAAAAGGACCAAAATTACTAACCCAAGAAAAATTGGCCGAAACAACTCATGGCAAAATGACTGAAATAGCCATTTCTGACAAAAGCATGTTTAATATCTGGCCGTATATCAGCAAATTAAAAATGGCTAAAATACTTTCAAATAAAATTAAGGAATCTGAATTGGTACATAAAGTCTACAGAAACTCAACCGAAGATTTTGAGCACATTTTGCTATCTACAGAGAAAGAAAATCATTTTGTTGTAATTGTCGCCGATCGAAACAAAAAGAAAACAATTGGGTATTTTATCCATGATTTAAATGGATTATATGCCTAATTCAATTTTTTGACCACTTTCTTTGGAGAGATTGTGCGCATTGCATCTTCGTATCCTTCAACTATTTTATTTCCATAAACCGATGTTGGCAATTTTGGATACTGATCTCGATCTGAAGTTAAAGCGTTTTCCAAAGTCTGATTAAATGGCAAAAATCCTGCGTAAGGATGTGTCGCGCCCCAAAGCGTAACCACTTTCACGCCGAGCATGGCTGCAATATGTGCATTTCCAGAATCCATCGAAAGCATTACATCTAAATTACTTATCAATTTTAATTCCTGCTGAAACTTTATTTTTCCGGCTACATTTATTACATTTTTAAAAGGCTCAGAAAGCGAATCTAAAATTTCAATTTCCCTTTTTCCGCCTCCAAAAAGCAAAATCGTTTGGTCTTTATTTTCAGCCAATTTTGCAATTACTTCTTGCATTAAATCCAAAGGATAAACTTTAGAATCGTACTGAGCAAAAGGTGCAATTCCAATTAATTTTTGGTAATTCTCGCCAATTAAATCGGTGATTTCTGCGCTTAAAACTGCTTTTTTAGGAAATTCAGGATTTGATAAATCTACAGGAAAACCAAGTTCTTCAAACACTTTTGCGTGTCGTTCAAACATACTTGGCAACTGTTTGAAAACCTTATTTTCTGCACGAGTCAATTCTTTTTTTCCTTCTCTGCCTTTATCAACCGTTGCTCTTTTTTTTCCGCTTAAAGCGAAAAGCAGGCTCACTACTTTTGAACGCAAAACATTATGAAGATCTGCAAAAGCATCGATTTTCAATTGTTTTACATCTTTAAACAATCTTAAAAGTCCAGAAAAGCCTTTATGCCTTACTTTTTCATCAAAAGCAAAAAATTCCACATTCGGAATTCCGTCAAAAAAAGGTTTGAAAAAAGGGCGTGAAATAACGGTCAATTTTACCGTTGGATATTGTTTTACAAACGCTCGTAAAACAGGAACCGTCATGGCGACATCTCCCATTGCGGATAGTCTCATGACGGCTATGTGTTTAATTTTGGTAGACAAGTCGGCCAAATTATTTTTTATTTTGATACAAAACTGGATTCAATTCATCATCATTGTACATTTTCATTTGTTTGTACACTTTCATGAATTTATCACCGTTTTCGATATCTGTCAATAATTCTTCAATTGCTGTAGATAAATCTGTTCTTTGTTCCAATAGTACATTTAACTTCTCTTGACATTTATCTCTGTGCTCTTGAGAAGCTTCAGCACGTGTAGCTTCTTCGTGCATGTGATAAATTTTCAAAGCTAAAATTGACAATCTGTCAAATGCCCAAGCTGGACTTTCAGAGTTGATTTTTGCTCCGTCTTTTGCTTGTACTGAGCTGTATTTTTGCAAAAAGTAGCTGTCAATATATTCCACCATATCAGTTCTTTCCTGATTTGAAGCATCAATTCTTCTTTTTAAAGTTAATGCCGCAACCGGATCAATTTGTGGATCACGAATAATATCTTCAAAATGCCATTGAACAGTGTCAATCCAGTTTTTTAGATATAATAAATGTTCAAATTTATCCTTTGGGTAAGGATTGTTGATAGGCTGATCAACATTATCAAATTGATGATAATCCTTAATGCTTTGTTCGAATACCGAATATGCTAATTTTGAAAACATGTCTTTAATTATTAGAGACACAAAGATACTTTTTATACTTTTATAGTGTGAAAAAATCCATTATTTTTTCATTTTTGTCTTAAAAACAATCAATTCCTTTAAAATTTAAATATGAAAATTCATTATATATCTGAAAATAACAGCGTTCTGAATCATTTTTTAGGTCAAATAAGAAATGTAAATGTTCAAAACGACAGCATGCGTTTTAGAAGAAATATTGAACGGATTGGCGAAATTATGGCGTATGAATTGAGCAAAACTTTGCCATACAAAAGTGTCGATATTCAAACACCGCTTGGAATTAAAAAAACGACTGAAATTGAAACCGATTTGGTTTTATGTCCGATTCTGAGAGCGGGATTACCGCTTCATAATGGTTTCTTGAATTATTTTGATCATGCTGAAAACAGCTTCGTCTCGGCTTGCAGATTTCATCCAAATGGCGATGATGAATTTGAAATTTTAGTTGAATATCAAGCCATTTCAAATTTGAATAATAAAACGGTTTTATTGCTAGACCCAATGTTAGCAACAGGACAATCAATTGTAGCCGTTCATAAAAAACTGATGGAAAATGCTACTCCAACAGAATTTCATATTGTTGTAGTCATTGCAGCGCCAGAAGGAATTGCCCATTTAGAAAAAAATCTTCCTGAAAATTGCCATTTATGGGTGGCTTCTCTAGATGAAAAACTTAATGAAAAAAACTACATTGTGCCAGGACTTGGCGACGCCGGCGATCTTGCTTACGGAAGCAAATTATAGTTGAGAGAAAAAAGTAAATAAGCTGCAGCAAATAAGCACATAAAACACAATTTCGTTGTTTAATTTTTGCTGCATATATTCTACGTGGCTCGATGCCATAATGGTTAAAGGCGTAATACTAAACAGCAACAAATCATTGCTTTTATTTGGTGAAAGAATAAAAACGAAGGCCGCGATGAAAAAACAAGCTACTACTTTTTTATAGGAAGAATGTACAATTTGTGGTCTGTTTGACAATGTCATCAACATTGAGACTACAAAGAAAAGCGCGACTGCAACATAAATTGAAAGTGCTCCGTTTTCGTAATTATTTTTAAAATAGTCGATATTCAAATCGATTACAGCTCTTTTTTCGAAAAATGCAATGGCGTCAAAATGGAATAAAAGTGACACCAATAAAAAGATTAATGAAACTGCTAAAAGTGCCACAAATGGCAAAACCCAGTTGCGATAATCACGCGAAACGTGAAAAATAATTGATATAAAAACTAAAATCAGGAACAGAATACACCAAAATTGAAATAACGAAGCTACTAAAATCCAAAAAGAAGCATCAAATATTTTTTCTTTTGAAGATTTTAATGACTGTAATGAAATTAATCTTCGAAGTGCCAGCAATAAAAAGAAATTGGCATAAATAACATTCGAATCGTTAAATATGGTGGGGAAAAATAATATAAAAAGTAAATAGAAAAATATCGAATATCCATTGTCTTTGCTGAGCCCGTTCTTTTTTACGATGAAATTAACAAGGAAAAAAGAAGCCAAAATAAAGCACAACAAACTCACTTTTTGAAATGCTAAAAAAGGAGCTGTTATCCAAGATGGTTCTTGAATTTGAAACAGAAAAAAGAAAACCAGTATTAAAATTACAACCAAAGAATAATTTAATGGTGTAGATTTTTTAAAAACACTTGTTATCATAAGGATATTTTATACTTTTGTGATTGTAAAGATAATACTTGTTTAAAATGAAAAACCGAACAAGTTGAAAAAAGATTCGATTAATCGAATTTTGTCTTCAAAGCATTACACAACAATAAATAACATATAATTTTTAAAATTATGACAGCTTTTTTTGAAGGAATTCAATACCTATTCGTTAACATTTTGTTTGCTCCTCTTGATTTTTTACGTCATTTGGAATTAATTACATGGGTTGGTGCAAACACTATTAACTGGATTTTCATGGCCATCTGTGCATGTGCAATCGTTTATTGGATTAAACAATTACGCATTTTTGATGATGCTGGAACAGAAAACCAAGATACAACGGCTCACTCATTTTTAAAATAAAAAACCAAACCCTTTAATTAAAAAGGGCTGGTGAATTTATTTTTAGATTAAATCGAAACCGATATCTTTTCTAAAATACATCTTATCAAAGCTTAGTTTATCTATGTTTTGGTAAGATTTTTTTATGGCCTCTTGGAAATTATCTCCGTATGATGTCACCGCAATTACACGTCCTCCATTAGTAACGACATTTTCGCCATCTAATTTTGTTCCTGCGTGAAAAACTATAGAATCTGTAACATTTTCTAATCCAGAAATTACTTTTCCTTTTTCGAAATCCTCCGGATATCCGCCAGAAACAACCATTACAGTTGTTGCACTTCTTGGATCAACTTCTAAATTAAAGTCTCCTAATTTCTGATCTGCAACAGATAAGAACAATTCAACTAAATCTGATTTCAATCTTGGAACTACAACTTCAGTTTCGGGATCTCCCATTCTTACGTTGTATTCAATTACGATTGGTTCGTTCTTAACATTGATCAATCCAATGAAAACAAAACCTTTGTATTCGATTCCGTCTTTTTGGAAACCTTCGATAGTTGGTTTTACGATACGAGTTTCAATTTTTTCCATTAAAACTGCATCTACATAAGGAACTGGAGAAACTGCTCCCATTCCACCTGTGTTTAAACCTGTATCTCCTTCTCCAATTCTTTTGTAATCTTTTGCCGTTGGAAGAATTTTATAGCTTTTTCCGTCAGTCAAAACGAAACAGCTTAATTCGATTCCGTCCAAGAATTCTTCAATAACCACTTTTGAACTTGCCGTACCGAATTTTGCATGAACCAACATGTTTCTTAGTTCCGTTTTTGCTTCTTCAAGATCCTGAATAATCAAAACTCCTTTTCCAGCTGCTAAACCGTCTGCTTTTAAAACATATGGCGGTTGCAAAGTTTCTAGAAACTCACATCCTTTTTCAACTGTTTCAGCAGTAAAACTATCGTAAGCTGCAGTTGGAATATTGTGTTTCATCAAGAATTCTTTCGCAAATTCTTTACTTCCTTCTAATTGAGCACCTAATTGTGATGGTCCAATAACTGGAATATTTTTTAAACTTTCGTCGTTTTTGAAAAAATCGTAAATACCTTTTACCAACGGATCTTCTGGTCCTACGACTACTAAACTTATATTTTCTTTAAGCACTAATGCTTTTACTGCTTCAAAGTCTGTAGCAGAAATTGCAATGTTTTCAGCAATTGCAGCAGTTCCTGCATTTCCAGGTACTACAAAAAGTTTTTCGCAAAGCGGACTCTGTGTCATTTTCCATGCAAATGCATGCTCTCTTCCGCCTGATCCCAATAATAAAATTGTCATGGTGTTGTTGTATTTAGTTGTGGTGCAAAAATACTTGCTTTTGCACGTAAAAAATAATTAAATCTTTAAAAAGTTGTTGGTTCTGCGCTGTTACTAATTCCTAAACCTTATTTTTGACGAAAATTATTCTGAAAAATGATTCGCCTTTTTGATATTTCGCTTCAATTAAATGGTTTTCCAATAAAGAAAGCCAAAGCCGAATTGGATAAAATTGTTCATTTTTCTGAAGAAGAATTTGCTTCGTTTCTCGAAACTAAAAAAGCAGAAATTGTTGATTTTCATTTAAAAAACAACTCTTTTTACAAGGAATTGGCCGGAAATTCAACTGCTGAAAATTGGGAAAATCTTCCAATTTTAAACAAACAAAATTTACAAAAACCGCTGGAAGAAAGGCTTTCAATAGGTCATCCAAAAAAGTCCGTTTACCTCAACAAAACTTCTGGATCAAGCGGAACTCCTTTTGTTTTTGCTAAAGACAAATATTCGCATGCTTTGACTTGGGCATCAAATATTATGCGTTTTGGTTGGTTTGGAATTGATTTTAATCATTCGTATCAAGCCCGTTTTTACGGAATTCCAATGGATTTTATTGGCTATCAAAAAGAGCGTTTCAAGGATTTTTTGACGCATCGTTTTCGTTTCCCGGTCTTTGATTTATCTGATGACGTTTTGGAAAAATTTCTGCAGAAATTCAAAACCAAAAAATTCGATTACCTCAACGGATATACCAGTTCTATTGTTTTGTTTGCCAAATATTTGGAACAAAAAAATATTATTTTAAAAGAGATTTGCCCAACATTAAAAGCTTGTTTTGTTACTTCGGAAATGCTTTTTGAATCGGATAAAAAATTGTTGGAAAAACAATTCGGAATTCCAATTATCAGCGAATATGGTGCATCTGAATTAGATTTGATTGCTTTTGAAAACCCTCAAGGGGAATGGCAAGTAAATGCTGAAACTTTATTTGTCGAAATTTTAGACGAAAACAATAATTCTGTTCCACATGGAACAGAAGGAAAAATTGTAATTACGTCTTTATTCAACAAAGCAAATCCCTTCATTCGATATGAAATTGGCGACATTGGAATTTTAGATGAAAAAAGCACGCCTCAAAAACCAATTCTAAAAAAACTTATTGGAAGAACAAATGATGTTGCGATTTTACCAAGTGGCAAAAAATCTCCAGGTTTGACGTTTTATTATGTTACCAAAAGTATTATTGAAGATGATGGAAACGTGAAAGAATTCATTATCAAACAAATCAAATTAGATACTTTCGAAATTGAATATGTATCTGAAAATGAATTAGCTTCAGAACAAATCGAGAAAATAAAACAAGCAATTGATTTATATCTCGAACCAAATTTAAACTTCAGTTTCACCAGAAAAACAGTTTTAGAAAGAACCAATCGCGGTAAGCTAAAACAATTCAAATCTTATTTATAATATAAATAAAATCTTACATTTGTTTTTTTAATTAAAAACTTATGGACGATCATTCTCTTCTTACTGAAGAAACAATTTCTAATAAAATATATTTTATTCGCGGGCAAAAAGTGATGTTGGATAGTGATTTGGCAATACTCTATGACATAGAAACAAGAGTATTAAATCAAGCCGTTAAAAGAAATATTACTAGATTTCCAAAAGATTTTATGTTCGAATTATCACAAATTGAATTTGAAAACTTGAAATCACAAATTGTGACATCAAGTTGGGGAGGAACAAGAAAATTGCCCTCAGCCTTCACCGAACATGGAGTTTTAATGTTATCAAGTGTTTTAAAAAGCGATAAAGCAATCCAAACCAATATTCAAATCATGAGGATTTTCACGAAAGTGAGACAAATGCTTCTGGACACAACTGAAATTAAAGTTGATATTCTTCAGATTCAGAAGAAGTTAGAGAATCATGATAAAAATATAGAATTGGTATTTTCTTATTTGGATGAACTAAGTGAGAAAAAAGAAAATGAAGAGGAAAGAGTAAAAATTGGATATAAAAAGTAATGTTTAATTTTTTGAAAAACATCGCCACGGTTTCAACCGTGGGGACGCATATATATTCTCAATACGTTTCCCACGGTTGAAACCGTGGGCTATATTTAAAATGATCTAAAAAACTTGAAGTCGCAAATTGCGACTTCAAGATGAATTTAAATCTTCTTTATATATTTCTGTTTTACAATCAATTGCGTGTATAAAAACCGAATCATAAGCAAAACAGAAAACACAAAATTATACCCGTGGAATTCTCGATAAACTCCAAAGTTGTGTTTGATTAGTTTGAATTTTGAAGAAGAAACAGAATCTTTTCTAATTCTGTAAAAAGCCAAAGGTTCTGGAACTGGTTTAGCTATTTTAATTTGTTTTAAAATCGTAAGCCAAATTCTCCAATCCTGACGTTTTTGAGACGTTTCCAAAATGATTTTTCCAAAATAATCAGCATCATAAATCGCTGTCAAATTGCCTACATAATTGCAGAAAAACAATTCTTTATAAGTCAGCGGATTTGGTGATTCGACTCTTCTATTTAAATCATTTCCTTCTTCATCAATAGAATCGTAAAAACTAAAAGTGAAGTGTAAATTATTTGCTTTTAAAAACTGAATTTGCTTTTCTAATTTCTCAGGAAACCATAAATCGTCGGCATCTAAATAGGCAATGTATTTTCCTGTGGCTTTTTCTAAAGCAGTATTTCTAGCAAAACCATTTCCTTTATTTTCTGGTAATTTGAAGAGTTTTATTCGGCTGTCTTTTTGCGCAAATTCTTCAATTATAACAACCGTTTTGTCTGTAGAAGCATCATCCGCCAAAATCATTTCCCAATTGGTGTAGGTTTGATTTTGAACTGATTCGATTGTTTGTCTAATGAACTTTTCAGTATTATATGTGGGTACAATAATAGAAACTAATTCGCTCATTGATACTAATTGTTTTTGGGATTTATTAAAAAAACAGCCCGAATTCAATTTAAAATTCGAGCTGTCTGAAATTTTATTTTATATAACTAGAAAAGTCTTTATGTTCTTCTTTGGCAAGTTCTTCCGGAGATAATGATTTGAAATATTCATAAGTGATTTTCATTCCTTCTGCACGGCTTACTTTTGCTTCCCAGCCAAGTAATTCTTTTGCTTTTGTAGTATCTGGCTGACGTTGCAAAGGATCATTTATTGGCAGTGGATGATAAACTACTTTCTGATTTGTTCCTGTCAGTTTTATGATTTCTTCAGCAAAATCCTTAATCGTGATTTCATCTGGATTTCCAATATTTACCGGATACACATAATCAGAATGTAATAATCTGTAAATACCTTCAACCTGGTCATCAACATAACAGAAAGAACGCGTTTGCATTCCGTCTCCAAAAATTGTCAAATCTTCTCCACGTAGCGCTTGTCCAATAAATGCCGGGATTACACGCCCGTCATTTAATCGCATTCTTGGCCCATACGTATTAAAAATACGCACAATTCTGGTTTCTACGCCGTGAAAAGTATGATACGCCATAGTGATTGATTCCTGAAAGCGTTTTGCTTCGTCATAAACACCACGTGGACCAATTGTATTTACGTTTCCGTAGTACTCTTCTGTTTGCGGATGAACTAAAGGATCTCCATAAACTTCAGAAGTCGATGCAATCAAAATTCTTGCTTTTTTAACTCTTGCTAGTCCCAATAAATTATGCGTTCCTAAAGATCCAACTTTTAAAGTCTGTATAGGAATTTTCAAATAATCAATCGGGCTTGCTGGCGACGCAAAATGCAAAATATAATCTAAATCACCTGGAACATGAACAAACTTCGTGATATCGTGGTGATAGAATTCGAAGTTTTCTAACTTAAATAAATGTTCAATATTTTTGAGATCTCCAGTAATCAAGTTATCCATTCCAATAACAAAATAGCCTTCTTTAATGAATCGGTCACATAAATGCGATCCTAAAAATCCTGCAGCTCCAGTAATAAGTATTCTTTTCATAATTGATTTAATTGAACATTTTCGGATTCCATTCAATAATAAAACCCAAGATAGACGCACAAATGTACTAAAATATCTGTCCTTTCAAATGACCCTTGAAGCCATATCTTAAAAAGAAGTTTTACCTTTGAGATAAATATTAAACTCATTTCTCTATTTTTACCTCGAAAATAAATCCAATATTTTGAAAGTTGTACATGTAATTGAGGCGCTCGGTGGTGGCGTTTATACTTATTTTAGAGATTTATCGACTTTCTTTGGAGATGATGAAATAAACAAAAACGTAGAAACCACTATTATTTATAGCGGTAATCGAAAAGAAATAGATGCTCAAAAAATCAAATCTGAATTTTCAGATGGTGTTAAACTGATCCAGGTCAATATGGTTCGGGAGTTATCTCCATTTCAAGACATAAAATCGGCTTATCAATTAACAAAAGAGCTTAAAAAATTAAATCCAGATATTATTCACCTGCATTCTTCAAAAGCAGGAGTTTTGGGCAGAGTGGCTTATTTTTTTCTATTTAAGAAGAAAAAACTCTTCTACACGCCTCACGGATATTCATTTTTAAGAACTGATATTTCAAGCACTTTCCGAACATTTTATTGGACAATTGAAAAAGGTTTCCAGCGTTTTTTTGGTGGAACAATTGTCGCTTGTGGCGACACCGAGCAAAAAATTGCTCAAAAATTAGGGCCTGCAAAATTAGTCCGAAACGGTATTGATATTGCAAATGTTCAAGAACATTACGCACCTCATCAAAACGAAAAACTGACAATTGGCATTATGGCCAGAATTACCGCTGCCAGAAATCCTGAAATGTTCAATCAAATTGCGTTAAAATTTCCAGATTTTAATTTTGTGTGGATTGGCGACGGCGAATTACGACCTTTAATTACAGCACCAAACATCCGAATTACAGGCTGGATTTTAGACCGAAAAACAGTTTTAAAAGAGCTCAACAATATTGATATTTATATGCAAGTTTCCCTTTGGGAAGGTTTGCCAATTGCTGTTCTTGAGGCTATGGCATTGCAAAAACCTGTTATTGCTACTAATATTATCGGGAACAAAGATGCTGTTCTTCACAACAGTACAGGGTTTCTTTTTAAGGAAATAACCGAATTAGATGCTTTCTTCGAAATTTTAAAAGATACCGAAACTAGAGCAAAATTTGGTGAAAATGCATTATCAAGATGCCGCCAATTATTCGATAAAAATCAAAATTTTAAACAACTTTTGGCACTTTATCAAGAATAAGTTTCTGCTGCAACCAATAACTCGCAAAAATAGAGAACCAAATACCGCTGAAGGCAATTCCGTCAAAGCTGAGCAAAAGATCATCGGTTAAATTTGAGGTGAAAAAAATGAGAAAAAAAGAAACTATTATCGCATTTTTTAGATCATAACCTAAATAGCCAATGGTAAAAATATAAAGCACTACGACCAAAGGTCCGAGGATTCCAAATTTCAGCAGAAAATCCAAAAACTGATTGTGCGTGGGGAATTCATATTTCGCCAAAAAATGCTGATTTGTATCTCGGTAATATTTAAATAATTCCGGTTTTCCATCTGCCGCTCCAACTCCAAAAGGAAGATTTTTTACTGATAATTCCCAAGCCGATTTCCAGATAGAAACTCTCGTTACCAACGAATTAAATACTTTTATTTCGGGATGATCAATTTCGTCTAGTTTTCCAACTTTGTCCATATAAGCAAAAGTTACCGAGGAATATTTTTCTTTCATATATGGATTCTTCTGAATGAATAAAAACAGAATTCCTCCCAATAAAACAACAACTGAAAGACCCGTTAAAAGAATCTTCTTCGGATTAAATTTGGATCGGATTTCGTAAAAGAAAACAATCATAAATCCGATTAAAACATTTATCAAAGCCATTCTGGTATTTACCAAAAGCACAAAGAAAAAAGACAAGAGGAAAACCAAAATACTCAAAATTTTGAATCCTGTTTTTTGCTGATTTTTAAAATTATCGAAAACAAAATACAGCGCACAAACTGAAACAAAAGCCAAATGCATATTCAGTTCTGGCGCATGAATTCCAATGCTGTCTGCAAATTGATATCCCATTTCCCACAAATCAATTCGATTGAGATATTTATCTATTAAATCCGGAAAAAGAATGACAAATCGGACCAAGAAAAAAATCATTAACGCCGTTGTCGAAATGACATAAGTCCGAACTATTTTAAAGAAATCTACGCGTTGATAGTTTCCAATAATAAACAATGGAAAAACTAGCAATGATGTCCTTTTTTCAATCGCCTTCAATCCTAAAAGATATGAATCATTATTCCAAAAAAGCAGTAATTCCAGTAAAACTGGCGAGGCAATACAAGCAATTAAAACGAATTGTTTTTTAGAATATTTCAATTTTTTGGCAAACATCAAACTAAACACTGCAAAGAAAACAATCAGCAATGAACAGGGTTTCCTGAAAATCATTGCAATCGCCATTACACACAAGAATAAGTGAAATATTTTATTGAAGTTCTTTTCGGAAATGGTCATAATAAAGTGCAAAATAGATTAAAGGAAAAATCCCAATTTTGTGCCGGATCGACGAACCTAAGTCTGGTTCAAAAACGCCTTGGAGAATAAAAAAAGAAAACAAAATGAACATAATCAAAAGTTCATAACGATACTTTTTTCTTGCTATCAAACATTTAGAAAATCGGACTAGCAAAATATAAAACACCAAAAGCTGCCAAATTACAAAAACAATGATTTGAGGAGAAAGAATGTGTTTTAACCCATTCAATGGTAGATTTACAGTAAAAAATCCATAAAAAATCCCGATTGTTTCTCCGTACCAAGTATCTGTTTTTACTGGCGAAGTAATCATGGAATTGGCATCTCCAGAAACCATTCTTGAGCTGTTTACCACTTCTCTACTTATTTCAGAAAAATATTTTCCTTTTAAGACGCCATAACTCAACGATAAAAAAACCGCAATCAGCAAACCATAAAAAATGGTACTTACTGTTTTGTTTTTAAAATTGATGAAACTCACTACATACATTCCTCCACCAACAACAGGAATCAAAGCAAAATAAGGACGATATAAAGCACCAAAAACAACCAAAAGCCCTGAGGCTATCAGAATTGTTTTTCGGAACGAAAATCGCTCGTTTCGGCACAATAAAACGATTACCGCGATAAATAAGTACGTTATAAATTCTTTGGACGGCATTGAGATAAAAATCGCAATCATAAAAATGCCCAAATACACTAAAATATTCTTAATATTCAGTTTTTCAAAATTATCCGGAATGCCGATTTTGTATAAAATATAGATTAAAATTGGAAATTGAATCAACGCAATTATGGGAAAAGGAAGATGCCTGAAACCAATAATTTTATAAAACAAAATCGTAAGCGGATAACTTCCTAAATAACCAATTTCATTGTATTTGTCGTAAATAATAATGGCCGTATCGTAGAAAAATTTTGGAGGCAGAATAAAATAAGACAGAAATGCCACAACTAAATTAGCTGTCGCAATAAGCAAAAATGCTGCTGTACTTTTTTTAATTAAAACCTGCATAATCTATTTCAGTGTTCTGTATTTTTTAAACCAAATTGTTTTTACTCGATAGCCGTTTAAAAAGAAAATCAACGCTTTAAAGTTCAAAAACGAGTAAAATTTCATGACTTTGTCCACTTTTAAATTTCGCCCTTTTTGAAGCAAGTATTTCCACGAAACTAAATTATTCCAAATTTTATTTCGCGTTTTGGCTGACAAAACATAAAAATCTTTTAAAATTACGACATAATTGCAAGCCCAATAATTTTCGATTGCTTTGTTTAAAATTTCAGATTTCGTTTTTTCTGAACTCAAACCGTCTTTTACCATATCATAAACATCTTCGATATGCTGTGCGCTCACGGTTGTCGTAATTGAACCTTTTCGGACTTGGCGGTAAATATAAAATGATTTGGAATAAATGCTGAAAGTCTTCAAATAATGTATCAATTTCCCACACCATTCAATATCTTCTGATTTTCTTCCGATGGGAAAAAACAGCTGATGATCAATCAAAATTGATCTTTTAATGACTTTATCCCAAGCCGATGCAACATATAAATCATAATAAACCAAATTTAGAATCTCATCTTCAAATTTCCCATTTTTGTTATTTATGAACCTTTGATTGTATTTACATGAAACATCATTTTCTGAGAAAAAACGGCTTTCTTCGTGTATGATTACATCAGGATTTGTCTGAGAAATTACTTGCCATAAATCTTCTAAAACTTGTTTTCCCTGCCAATAATCATCGCTGTCGGTAAAAATAATATAATCGCCTTTTGCCGATAATAGCCCTACATTTCTGGCATCGGACAAACCGCCATTTTTTTTGTCGATAATTTTTATCTGAGAAAAATCAGCTTGGTATTTTTGACATATTTTCAATGAAGAATCTGTAGAACCATCGTTGACTAAAATCAATTCAAAATCAGAAAAACTTTGACACAAAATACTGTCCAAACATTGTGGCAAATAATCCTCAACGTTGTAAACAGGTACAATTATGCTAAAAAGTTGATGCTCTTTTTGAATGTTCATTTCCTTACTATTAATTCAAAAATACCTTTATTTTATCTTTTTTGTAAATGAAAACCGCAACAGCAAAATTCCAGAAAAACGAGCTTGAAACAAACGCAATTGCGCCACCGATCATTCCGTATTGCGGAATTAAAAATCGGTTTAAAACAAAATTTAAAATTACGGTAATAATCAAAATTACTTGAAAAGTGTGTTGCCTTCCAGTCATATTCAAATAAATTGGCGCCGAACCAAATGCCGAGCAAATTCCTTGGCCAATCACTAATATTAGAAACGCTTCTTTTGCCACAATATATTGAGGCCCGAAAAAGGATAAAATATATTCTGAAAAAATGCTGATTAAGAGAATCACCGGAAATGTTATTCCGAAGATTAATCGGGAACAGTTTCTTACGATTTTGATTAATTCGGCTCTATTTCCGCTTGCAAAATATTCCGAAATTTTAGCCGAAACCGTAATATTGATTGTCAAAATCACCACCGAAATAATCGTCATTAATTTCACTCCAACGGAATAAAAAGCTACAGTTTCGTCATTTCTGTATTTTTTCAGAAACATAATGTCAAAACACATCAATAAAAAAATAACCATACCGCTAATCGCGATTGGATATGATTTCACGAAGATTTCTTTATGTGAAAAAATGGCATCTCTTTCTATCAAAACTGTTTTACTGAAATAATAAAAAACGAATATCGAACTGATTACCGCCAAAAACACAAATCCGAGCAAAAAAACATCAACCAAATAGGTTTCTCTGTGCCAATAAAACAACGCAACAGAACCAATTATAAGCGGAATATATTTGACGATATTTCGAAATAATTCTGCAATATAAAGTTTGTCCAAAGCTCTGATAACTTCTGTATTCAAAGTCGATAATCCATAGAAAAACAGTGTCAACGAGCCTTTTAAAAAAATCGAATACACTTCAGAATCTCCAAAATAATTGTTGATGATTTTTTCGTCAATAATCAAAATAACGAGCAGTGCAATAATTGACGTTGCAAAAAGCATTGCAACCATTTTGAAATAAATTTTCTTTAGTTCTTCAATCGCGTCAAGGCTTGCCAATCGTCCTTTGAAATACAAAATCGACTGATCGAAACCTAATAAACAAATACTTCCGACGGCAATAAGAAAGGAACGTGCAAAATCATACTGACCGACTAATTTTGGACTGTAAGATTTAGTAAGAAAAACGGTAAAACCAAACAATAAAAGGACTCCAAAAATCCTTAAAAACAAGGTACCGAAGCTTTGTTTTAAAAACGGATTTTGTGAAAATCTCTCAAAAAATGACTTGGCTTTCAATTTATTAAAGTTGATTTGCCTTTGAAAGAGCAAGCTGTTTACGGTAAAATTTGAAAAACAGACTCACCAAAACAAAAAGAAAAATAAAAACAAACGGCAAAATGATTTTCAGATTTCCGTTCACCGTTTTATTTTCATTGATGTTCAACGTAGAGTTGATTTCTTTGATCGTTTTATCAAAAGTGATTAGCCTGAATCGGTTTTTTCCTTGTTCAGTAACTAGTTTTTGTTTGGTTTTTATAATGTCGTTTAGCTGTAAATTTTCATTATTGTAAACCAATTTATCGCTTTTTGCACCGCCCGAAAGACTGCTTAAAACTTGATCAATCTGCGAAATTATCGTGTCATTTTGAGCTATTTCTTTTTCTAGGTTTTTATATCCAATTTTTTGAATATCATTATAGTAAGCGGAATTATTCAGATAATTTAAAAGTGGTTCGACAACTTCTTTTTCGGTTGCCGGCTCAGATGAAACAAAAGAAATAGTATGATATGTGTAATTTTTGCTCGTTACATTATCTTCTAAAACCTTTTTGATCTCACCTACCTCAGCCATTAATTTGATCAATTCCAGGTTTTGCTCCTTGTCCTCGATAAATTTGTAAACATCTGCAACAGGCTTGATTTCAATTTTTCGGATGTATTCTGGATGCTGAATTCCAACGGTATTTTTCAGAAAATCTGCGTCTCCAGAAATAATTTTGGCTTCAATCAAATCGATTTTAGCATACAAATAATCAACGCTTTCAAAATTTGGCGTAACCACAATCTGATTTTGAAATGATTTTTTGTTTGAATCCAAATAGAATCCAAGCACAACTCCAAGTACAAACAAAATCAGAACCGCAATCCAATTCCGGATAAAAAATTGAATAGCTCTAAAAATGAATCTATTCAAACGATCAAAAAAACCTCCAATACTTTTTGAAAGCTGAAAAATATCGATTTCCTGATCCTGATTTTGGGGTACTTTTGTACTCATTTATAATTTATTTTACGTTGAAAATTTGTTCCAAAATTTTAATTGTAATCAAATATGTTGGTTTTACACCAGTTGTTCCTAAGCCGCCTGAAGCCAGCGTACTTCCGGTTTCCAAAGGATTATCTGATGCATAATATGCATAACGAACTTTAATGTCGTGTGGCACGCTTTTTCTAATTTTTGATGCCGACTGAATCGCTTTCTGGTAGTAAGATCCTTCCATTTCAAGACCAATTACACCCCAAGTTGATTCGTGGAAAAATTTCAGCAAATCTCTGTTTTGCAAAGATGTCCCTAAAACGGTAACCATCGCCCCTTCGTAAATATCGATATCATTTCCTTTAAACATTTCGCCCGTAAGCTCATTTTCGAAGAAATAATTATCAGCAGTTCCTTCGTTGATATGCGCTGTCGGAATCATGATATCGCCTTTTCCGCCTTCCAGAATTCCAGCTTTACCCATAATCGAAACCGATTTTACATTCAGCAAAGTTTCTTTTTTAAATGGTTTCAAAAGCTCGTCTATCGTTTCATACGCCTGTTCTCCAAACGCATAATCCATTACGATAATAACTGGTTTTTCTTCGCCAACATTTGCGTTTGAAAATGCTGTTTTTGACCAGTCAATTTTTGCTGTATCAAAAATCTGAACGTCAATATTTGTTCCTGAGCAATCTGGCAACGAAATCATTCCGTTTTTCAACGCCAATTCTTCAACTTGTCCTCTTATTTCTTTTGAACCCGAACCGCTTAATTCTTCATAAATAAAGAAATCCGTTTTGCCTTTATATTTTGGCGTCAATAAAGGCGTCGCAAAAATCGAGTTCATCACACTGTGCATATTGGCACTAATTACGTGAATTGGACGTTTCAAAAGGTCATTTGCTTTTAAAACTTCTTTGATGTTTGTTGCCCAAATTTCTCCATGAATATGATGTCCTAAACGTTCGCGCAAAACCGGACTAAAAGTAATGGTGCGTTTATTGTTTTCAACAATTTCTTCAATTGCCAGTTTTCCTAACCAATAAATAACGTGCAAGAAACGATCTGGTGCATTTTCTGAGCCAAAAGCGTCATAAATATCTAAAACTTCTTCAAACGTTCTTGCCAAAATATTTGCTACGTGCGAAATTGCTTTTTCTTTTTCAATCTGCGTCAATTTTTTGGTTTGCATTACTGCTTGTTCCAATTTCAGCCAATCGCGTGAAACTTCACCGCCGTCATCAATTAAAACGCGGTTTTTGATTTTATGAGATTCTATGAAAATGAAAGTCAAATGCGTCAGAATATCATAAATATCCGAGCGCCCGCGCGTGATTTCTACGTTCATTTGCTCTTCGTCAATTCGGTAGCAATTTCTTCTTCTTTTTGGAGGAACAATCGGCTGGAAATGCGATTTTGAGTAGCCTTCATCAGAAGTTAAATTGATAAATCTACATTGCTCAATTCCGATTGGTAGACGTTCAATAACGTATAAAAGTCCGTTTAATTCTACTTTTTCCTCCGCAATATTTCCGTAGATTTCCGGACGCAATGCCAATAATGATTCTCTTAAACTATCACCAGAAACTCCCATTGGTTTGTAAAAACCACGGTTGAATAAATGGCGCATTGTAATGTACATTTTTTCGATAGCTGCAGATGATTCCTGCGCTCTTGATCTTGATATATGTTTGGTTTCTTTCATTCTATTCTATTTATAAATCCAAATGTAAGGATTTTGCCTTTTAACTATGAATCTTTTCGCGTTATTTCTCACTGTTTGTGTAACGTTTGTTGATTCAGGGCATGCCCTGAATCTGCACCATAACCAATGAAAAATTATTTTGATTTATCTGCTATTTTTAAATTTATCTTTTCCCCAATTTTCTGGATTTGAAACAATATAATCAGAAATTCTTTGATAATCATCATTGCTTCTAATGATATTGTCGTAAAATAATTTTTGCCATTGATGCGGATATCCCAGTCTGTTAGCATGTTTTGTTACAGCAGATTTATAAGATCCTACGATAGACGAAATGGTGTTTTTTCCAATATTTTGAAACCGTTCTGAACCTGGCGGTATGGGTTTAGACTGTTGAGGCAATTCAGGCAGTGGAGACAGGGCATGCCCTGTCTCCACGTGGAGACAGGGCATGCCCTGTCTCCACATTATCAATATCATTCGATTTTTTATCAATAATCAAAATTCCGTGAATATGATTTGGCATGACCACAAAATCGCCTAATTCAATGTTTTTATGGTGCATGGGGATTTGATGCCACAATAAATCGGCAATTATGCCTACCCCCGACAAAACCATTTTACCGTTTTGAATTTCTCCAAAATAATGCACTCTGTCTTGGGTGCAAATGGTTATAAAATAAGCTCCGTTCCAACCATAATCCCACCATTGCGCTCTTATTGAAGAAATACGGTATTTATTTTGAAATTTTCCTTGACTCATTACTTATCCATTTGAATTCATGGATAAATAACTGTTTAATCTTGGAAATATTATCTATATTTTGTAAGATTATCCGCAATTTTTCGGTCGTTCGACAATCTCGGAATTTTATTTTGTCCGCCTAATTTTCCTTGTGATTTCATGTATTCTTGAAAACCATTTTTTGAAACTTTGGTAATCACTACTTTCTGCAACACATTTCCGGTGATTAAATCGTCATAATAAATGTTTTGCTTTCGCATTGAATCGTCAATGGCTTCGGCGAAAGCGTTCATATTTTCGGGTTCTTTTTCAAATTCAATCAGCCATTCGTGATACGGCAATCCACTGTCTGGTGTAATTTGCGGTGCAACGGTAAATTCGTTTATTACAATGTTACTTCCGGCTGTTGCTTCTTTCATAGCATTTTCAACTTCGTTTGCAATTACGTGTTCCCCAAAAGCTGAAATATAATGTTTGATACGTCCCGAAACTATAACGCGATATGGTTTTAACGATGTAAACTGCACCGTATCACCAATATTATATCCCCACAGTCCGGCATTTGTAGAAACTATTAAAGCATAATTTACGCCAAGTTCGACTTCACCAATGGTGTATCTTTTTGGATTTTCTGTAAAAAATTCATCCGCTTTGATGAATTCGTAGAAAATTCCCGAATTCAACAATAAAAGCATTCCTTTTTCTTTCTGAGAATCTTGATAAGCGAAAAAACCTTCGGAAGCCGGAAATAACTCAATGCTATCTACTTTTTTGCCAATCATTTGCTCAAATTTCGCACGATATGGCTCATAATTTACGCCTCCGTAAATAAACAAATTGAAGTTTTTGAATATTTCGCTGATCTTTTTTCCGCCACTTTTTTCTTGTAAACGCTCAAAATACATTTGAACCCAAGACGGAATGCCGGAAATCACCGACATATCTTCTTTTATCGTTTCGTCAACAATGGCATTTACTTTGGTTTCCCAATCATCGATACAATTTGTTTCCCACGATGGCATTCGGTTTTTTTGTAGATATTTCGGAACAAAATGCGCTACGATTCCAGAAAGTCGGCCAAATTTGATTCCGTGTTTTTCAGTCAAAATGGGGCTTCCCTGCAAGAAAATCATTTTTCCGTCAACAAAATTGGCATTTCCAGTTTCATTGATGTAATGCAAAATCGCATTGCGCGCCGCTTCGACATGAAATGGCATTGATTCTTTTGTAAGCGGAATGTATTTTGCGCCCGAAGTTGTTCCCGAAGTTTTAGCAAAATAAATTGGTTTTCCTTTCCAGAGAATATTCTCCTCGCCTAATTTGACCTTTTCAACATAGCTTTTCAGATCCTCATAATCCCGAATTGGAACATTTTTTTGAAAATCACTGATGTTTTTTATTTGATCAAAATGATGATCTTTTCCAAATTCGGTGTTTTGCGCATTTTCTATTAAACTTTTAAAAACCTTTTGCTGGGTTTCAACTGGTTTTTCTGCCCATCTGAGCGTTTGTTTATATACTTTTCGAGCAAATATTTTTGCAGCAATTGACTTAATTGACATTTTTTGTGGTATTATTTTTTGTCGCTTTTCTTATTGTTTTTTTTGCTTTCACTTTGCTCCTTCTCCATTTTTGCAACATCTTCTCTAAGCTTGATTTCCTCTTCAGTTGCCTTCATATTTACATCCTGATGTTCTTCATTTTCGGCAATAATAGAATCTTTATTAAATTTTGCATACTCCAATTCTCCTCTTAAAACCTTTTGAACTCCTTTTAAATAGGCTTCATTATGTTTTAAAACTTTCTCCAACGAATCTGATTTTATCGCCAATTCGGTTGCATTTCGTTTTAATTCTGAAGACGAATAACCCGGAATAAATTCGCGAAGCGGCGTAAAAGCAATGATAAATGTAGTAACTAAAATCAAAAATATGCCGCCTAAAGTGAACATTACGAAAACGTTCATCAAAGTCAGTCTTAATGAAAAAATTTCTTCAAAAGTATTTTCGTTCAAAATTACCAATCGGTTTTTGATGAATAATTTTTTTCTGAAATTTTTATTTTTTTTAGCCATTTTATTGTTTGTACTAGCAAATATAGTGATTAATCATGTTCTTATTATGGGAGAAAAAACGGCAAATATTGCAATTTTATTATTTTATAAAATATTTAACGTGGTAGAAAACAAATATTTTAATCCAAAAACTGTCGTTGTACGTATATTCTATATACCTTTGCGGTGAGAATAGAAATCAAAATTGCTTCGGCGTTAATTATACAATCATGGGAAGATTAGGTCTTACAGAAATCCTTGTTATAGTAGGTATTGTGATATTACTTTTTGGAGGTAAAAAAATTCCAGAATTAATGAAAGGTTTAGGAAGCGGAATCAAAGAATTCAAAAACGCTGCTAAAGACGATTCACCTGCGCCTTCTAAAAAAGAAGAGGAACAAAAATAAGAAAGTCAAAAAAACATTAAAAATCCCAAACTGCAATTATGTAGTTTGGGATTTTTTTGTTTTAAACCATTTGGGATTTGGAATTTATTTTTTGAAATTTTTAAAGTATCATCGTCAACTGAATTCGCTTTCTATCCTCATCAACCTCAGTCACTTTTACATCAACGTGCTGATGTAGTTTTACCACTTCGTTTACGTCGCTTACAAATCCTGCTTTTAACTGCGAAATGTGCACTAAACCACTTTCTTTGATTCCGATGTCAACAAAACAGCCGAAGTTAGTGATGTTATTAACAATTCCCGGTAAAATCATTCCCGTTTTCAAATCTTTGATCGATTTTACGTTGGCATCAAACTCAAATACCTTAGCGGACTTTCTTGGGTCCAATCCAGGCTTTTCAAGCTCTTTTATGATATCTTTTAGCGTAAGTAAACCAATTTCAGGTGTTACATACTTTTCGGCCTTAATAAGCGCTGTTTTCTCTTTGTTGGCAATTAAGTCATTTAAAGAAATATTCAAATCTTTCGCCATCTTTTCCACAACCGGATAAGCTTCTGGATGCACTGCCGAATTATCTAGCGGATTTTTAGCATTCGTAATTCTGATAAACGCTGCTCCTTGCTGATACGCTTTATCTCCTAAACGTGGCACTTTTTTCAGTTGTTTTCTATCTTCAAAAGGTCCGTTTTCAGAACGATATTGTACAATGTTTTCCGCAAGCTTCTCCCCGATTCCACTCACATAACTTAGTAAATGTTTACTTGCGGTGTTGATATTGATTCCAACCGAGTTTACGCAGCGAATAACCGTATTATCTAATTCTTCTTTTAATTTCGTTTGATCCACATCGTGCTGATACTGTCCTACTCCAATTGCCTTCGGGTCGATTTTTACTAATTCGGCCAACGGATCTGAAAGTCTTCTTCCAATTGAAACCGAACCACGAACGGTTACATCATAATTAGGAAATTCTTCTCTCGCAATTTTTGAAGCTGAATAAACAGATGCTCCTGCCTCTGAAACCACAAATACTTGAATTGGTTTATCAAACGCGATTTTTTTGATGAAAAACTCCGTTTCACGCGAAGCTGTTCCGTTTCCAATCGAAATCGCATCAATTTGATAGGCATTTACCATCGAACGGATTTTTTTAATCGCCATAGATTCCTCGTTTTGAGGCGCGTGCGGATAAATGGTTTCGTTGTATAATAAATCGCCTTTTTCATCCAAGCAAACTACTTTACAACCGCTTCTAAATCCTGGATCGATTGCCAAAATACGTTTTTCTCCCAACGGCGGCGCCAATAATAACTGACCTAAATTGTTAGCAAAAACCTGAATCGAATTCGCATCTGCTTTTGCTTTTGCTTCTTGCAGCGTTTCGTTTCCAATCGCTGGATTCAATAAACGTTTGTAACTGTCTTCGATCGCCAGTTGTAAATGTGCTGTTGTATTATTTTGTTTTTTAATGATGATTTCGTCAATTACATCGTAGGCATCGTCGATATCAACATCAATTTTCATTTTTATAAAACCTTCATTTTCTGCACGAAGCATTGCTAATAAGCGGTGCGCCGGCGCTTTTGTCAGCGGTTCTTCCCAATCAAAATATTGGTTGAATTTTTGTGCTCCTTCTTCTTCGGCCTTCTTTTTAACCACTTTTGTCGCAATGGTTGCTTTTCGCTGAAATAATCTACGAAGCTGTTTACGAACATAGATATTTTCGTTGATCCATTCGGCTACAATATCTCTTGCACCTTGAATTGCTGCTTCTTCGTTGATAACATTTTCATTGATGTACTGCGTCGAAATAAAATCGATATCAGCATCACTTTCAGATATAATCAGTTTTGCTAAAGGCTCTAAACCAAATTCGCGCGCGACATCGGCTTTTGTTTTTTTCTTCTTTTTATAAGGAAGGTAGAAATCTTCTATTTCTTGCAAATCAAAACTGTCTTCAATCTTTTTCTTCAATTCTGGCGTAAGCGCTTTTTGTTCTTCGATCGATTTTAAAACGGCTTCTTTACGTTTTACAAGCGTATCGTATTCTTTCTGCAATTTTGCAATCAGCTCAATAACAGTTTCATCGAGATTTCCTGTCGCATCTTTTCGATAACGCGAAATAAACGGAATCGTACAGTCTTCCTCTAATAATTTTACCGTGTTTTGAATGCTAATCGCCGGCGCTTGTACTGACTTGGCAATGAATTGAATATTAGTCATAGTTTGAAATGAAATAATTCTTGATTATAATTTTGACATAATCTGTTTATTTAAAACCTTAAACAGATCATTATTCACTTGGCTAAAATAATATCTTTGTTTCTATTTTTTAGCCAATGGAAGTTTTATTAATATATTTTTTAGTTGTAAATGTTCTTGAATTTGTAATTGCTGGATTTGATAAATTTCTTGCCGTTAAGCAAAAACGCAGAATTCCTGAAAACACCCTGTTTTTCCTTGCTCTTATCGGTGGATCCATCGGTTTATTAACAGCAATGTTAATCTTTACACATAAAACGTCCAAAACATCTTTTATTGTAAAGTTCGCTGGAATTTTAGCTATTCAAATTGCGCTTATAGTTTGCCTTTTCAATTACAGAAAATAGATATTAACATTGTTGATAACTCAAAAAACTGTATTTCAAATTTTGCTAAAACACTGAATTATAAATAATTAAAATAAAAAACCGGACCAATTAAAAATCGGCCCGGTGTGTTTATTAATAGGTGCGAAGCACCGAATTTTTTTTGACTTTTTATGCGCAAGCGATTTTATTCACTCTGTTTTGATGTCTTCCACCTTCAAAAGCGGTATCCAAGAAAGTTTCAACGATTTCAACAGCTTGGTGAATAGATGTGAATCGCGCTGGAATACTCACAATGTTTGCATCGTTGTGTAAACGAGTTAAATACGCGATTTCTTTCGTCCAGCATAAACCAGCTCTTACTTTCGGGTGTTTATTAACAGTCATCGCAATTCCGTTTCCGCTTCCGCAGATTACGATTCCAAAATCAGCTTTTCCTTCAGATACATCATTCGCTACGGGATGTCCAAAATCTGGATAATCTACAGAAGCATCAGTATCTGTACCATAGTTAGTTACTTCATATCCTCTCGCTTTCAGCATTTCAACAATTGCTTTTTTATATTCTGGTCCTGCGTGATCGTTTCCTATCGAAATTTTCATTTTAAATACTATTTAGTTGTGTAATGCAAATTTACTCAATTAATATATGTTTGCCACGAATTACACCAATTTTCACTAATTTCTTTTTAAATCGAGAGTTTTAAACATTATTAAAATTTAAAATTGAAGTTTCTAGAAATCCTTGTGATTCATGATATAAAACTCTCCTTTTACAACTATCTTATTTTCAAAATCTTATAGGTTATTAACAATTTTGATAACTTCATAAGTATCTCACAATCAATAAATAATATTCAGAATATTTGTTAAAATTTTAAGGTGTTAATAGCAGTTCGTAATTCGTTGATATTCAATTAACTTTAAGTTAACAGAAAATGTTAATAAGTTCGAAAAGAAAATTAGAAGTTTTTTTTGGTTGTTTTCAAAAATTTCATAATCCAAAAGTGAAATTAAATATGCAAGAAAAGTTTCGTGAATTTTTGGGAAAGTTATCAATACCAAAAATATCATTTTCAACAGAAATCAACATATCAACTTATCTACAAAATCAATTCAAATTTGGTTGTCAACCGTTGTTAATTAAAATACAAAAAGTCTTATAAATTAATCATTTAACAAAAAATAACTATGTTGATAACTCAGAATAAATAAGTAAAACGAGATTTCAATGACTTCAAAAAAAAAATTATTCGACATATTAACACACTATAATAACCATAAATTTTTTTTAAATTTTTAAAAATCTTTTTTGTTGTATTTAATATATGTTGAAAACTAAAAAAGTTGAAAAGGAAAAAAATTTTTGAATGAATTGAATTTTTCTCTTTTTTGAATTTGTTTGAATCTTGTTTCAGACGATTTTGAGAGGATTGTTGAGATTGTCCAGAATTTCTTGAACTTGCTCGAAATCGTCTGGATGAACTTTGAGACGAATGCCACCCAGCGCCGCTGAATACATTGGTGCTACGGAAAGCGTGATTTCGTTTTCGAAAAAATAGGGAATTTCTTCCTGCTCCAGTAAGTGTTTGAGAATTACGGTTTCATGTAGATAATTGAATACGGCGATAGTCTTAAAGCTTTCCATATTAGGTCTTTTTGTAAATGTACGAAAAGTTATATTTTTAATAATTCTAATTGTTAAAATCTATATTCTGATATCTTATTTGTAATTTTAAACCTTATAAGAAAAGATATATGAGTAAGAAAATTAGAAAGCCGATAAAAAAAGAGAAAGATTTCTCTAGTAAGATAGTAAAAATTTTATCGCAAAGTGCTAATAAAACATTCAATTATAAACAAATAGCGGCAAAGCTAGAACTTGATGATACAAAAAGCAGAAATCAGATTATTAAAGATTTAAAAATTCTAGCTGCGCAAAAGAAGATTATAGAAACAGAACCTGGAAAATATTTAGTTAAAGCTGAAAGCCAGGATTACTATGAAGGAACAATAGATATGACGAGCAGAAAAACGGCATATTTTATTTGTGATGAGTTTGAAGAAGATGTTTTTATTCCGACTAATAATTTGAATCGTGCTTTAGATAAAGACAAAGTAAAAGTTTACGTTTATAACAGAAGAAAAGGAAAAAGACCTGAGGGTGAAGTAATTGAAGTTATCGAAAGAGATAAAACTGAGTTTGTAGGCGTAATTGATATGCAGCCAAACTTTGCTTTTGTTTCGACTGCAAATCCTAAAATGTATACCGATATTTTTATTCCGAAGGATAAAATTGGCGAAGCAGAAAACGGAGATGTAGTTTTAGTTAAGATTGAAGATTGGCCAAAAAGAGCTGATAGTCCGTTTGGATCTGTAATTCGAGTACTAGGAAAACCTGGTGAGCACAATACTGAGATTCATGCTATTTTAGCAGAATACGGTTTGCCATCTGATTTTCCGATAGAAGTAGAGGCATTTGCACAAAAATTAGATACTTCGATTCAGGAATCAGAGATTGCAAAACGTCGTGATATGCGTGATACGCTTACATTTACGATTGATCCAAAAGATGCAAAAGATTTTGATGATGCCTTGTCTTTCAAAAAGTTATCTAACGGAAATTTTGAAATCGGAATTCATATTGCCGATGTTTCCTATTATTTAGAAGAGGATACCATTCTGGATGATGAAGCGTATCAAAGAGCAACTTCGGTTTATTTGGTCGATAGAGTAGTGCCAATGCTTCCAGAAGTATTGTCTAATTTTGCATGTTCACTGCGTCCAAATGAGGAAAAATATACTTTCTCAGCAATATTCGAAGTTTCTCCGACAGCTCAAGTTATGAACCAATGGTTTGGAAGAACTGTAATTTATTCAGATCAGCGTTTTGCCTATGAAGAAGCGCAATATATCATTGAAACTAAAGATCATACAATTCCGGTTGATATTTCAATTACTGGAAGCTCGTATTTAGTTTCTGATGAAATCGTTGAAGCAACTTTAAAATTAGATGAATTAGCGAAAATTTTACGCAGAAAAAGAATGCAGCAAGGTGCGATTTCTTTTGATAAAGTAGAAGTTAAGTTCAATTTGGATGAAGCTGGAGAACCAGAAGGCGTGTATTTCAAAGTGTCAAAAGATGCTAATCATTTGATTGAAGAATTCATGCTTTTGGCAAATAGAAAAGTGGCTGAATACATTGGAAAACAAAAGAAAACCTTTGTATACCGTATTCACGATGAACCAAATGAAGATAAATTAATTGCAATGCAAACTGTAATTGCTAAATTTGGTTATAAAATTGATTTTAGAACAAAAGATGATATAGCAAAATCAATCAACGCTTTAATGGAACAAGTAAACGGTAAGAAAGAACAAAATCTTATTGATACTCTTGCCATTAGAAGTATGAGCAAAGCCAAATATTCAACAGATAATATTGGACATTATGGTTTGGCTTTTGATTATTACAGCCATTTTACATCACCAATTCGTCGTTATCCAGACGTTATGGTGCACCGTTTATTGCAGTATTATTTGGACGGAGGAGCTTCTGTTGATGAAGAAACTTACGAAACTAAATGTCTGCATTGTTCAAGCATGGAAAATTTAGCAACAAATGCTGAACGAGATAGTATTAAATACATGCAGGTTAAATACATGCAGGATCATCAGGATGAAGAATTCCTTGGAGTTATTTCTGGTGTTACTGAATGGGGAATTTATGTTGAAATCGTTTCTAACAAATGCGAAGGAATGGTAAGAATCAGAGAAATAAAAGAGGATTACTATACTTTTGATGAAAGACAATACGCTTTGGTTGGAGCAACTTCAAATCGTTTATTGCAGTTAGGAGACGAGATTTATGTTAAAGTTAAAAATGCAGATTTAGTTAAAAAACAACTTGATTTTCATTTTTTGAGAAGAGCGGAATAAATAATTAATTTAAAAATAAAAGTATGAGAAAGCTAATTATTGGAGCAGCAATTTTATTTGTACAAATGTCTTTTGGTCAGGTTACCAAAGAATTAGGAGATTTTGATACCGTTAAGGTTTTCGATAAATTAAGTGTAAAAGTCGTTCAGGCATCTGAAAATAGAATTGTGATAAAAGGCGCAAGAGAAGCAGAAGTTGAAGTGGTTAATAAAAATGGTATCTTGAAGTTAAGAATGCCTTTTCCAAAACTTTTGTCAGGAAATGATTTAAGTATTACATTGTATTACAAACATATAGAACTTATAGATGTAAATGAAGGAGCAACCGTAACGAGTAATGAAGCGATCAAAGCAACTTCGTTTAAAGTAAGTGCACAAGAAGGTGGTATTATAAATGTTGATTTAGATGTTGATAAACTAAAAGTAAGCTCAGTATCAGGAGGTTCAATTACATTGGCTGGTAAGGCTGCAAATCAAGATGCAAGTTTAGGAGCTGGAGGTTATTTGCTGGCAAGTAAATTAGAAACGTCTCAGACGACTGTAAGCGTTTCTGCGGGAGGAAAAGCCGATGTTAATGCTTCAACCCTTGTCGATGCAAAAGTGAGCGCAGGAGGCTCTATTTACATTTATGGAAAACCAAAACAAATCAACCAAAAAACAGTTTTTGGCGGTAAAATCGAAGAAGTAAAATAACAAATTATATTTAATGATAAATGATATTCTGGCTGGACTGCCATGGGGACTTTTTTTAAGCTTTATGATCGGTCCGGTGTTTTTTGTACTATTAGAAACCAGTATTACCAAAGGTTTCAGAGCGGCGATTGTTTTTGATTTTGGCGTAGTATTAGGCGATATATTTTTTATTGCTATTGCCTATTTAGGAAGTTATCGATTGATTTCCAGCCTAAAAGATGATCCAGCTCTTTTTATTTTTGGAGGAATAATTATGCTTTCTTATGGTATTATTTCGTTTGTAAAATTAAAGAAAGAAGAAAAAATAAATGATGAAGAAATTGACCGTGATATTCTGAAAAGAAACTACGGAAGTTTGTTTGTAAAAGGTTTTTTACTGAACGTTATCAACATTGGAGTTCTTGGTTTTTGGTTAGCTGTAATTATTTCAATTGGACCAAAACTTCAAATGCAAACACCAAGAATGATGACCTTTTTTACAGCTGTTATTATCACGTATTTACTTGTTGATTGTATTAAAATACTTTTAGCCAAACAATTAAAAAGTAAAATGACACCAACTAATATTCTTAAAATCAAAAAAGGAATTAGCATTGTTTTAATGGTTTTTGGTGTTGCTTTAGTGGTTCAAGGTTGGTTTCCAAAAGAGAAGGAAATGGTTAAAAATGCTTTTGAAAGAATAGAGAAGAAGTAGTTGCTTATGAAACAAGTATCTTATCTATTTTTATTTTTTTACTTGAATATTACTGCACAAAATGATTCATTAAGTTCTATTAAATCTAACCTTAGTATAGTTTCAACAGATAATATAAATGTAATTTATAGAGGAGTTTCTAATCCGATTTCTGTTGCTGTTCCAAATTGTAAATCTTTTGATGCTACAGGATTAGGATTGACTAAAGTTAAAGAAGGCAAGTATAATCTTAAACCAGGACAAGGCCTTTATTCTATCATTAAAATTGATATTGAATTAAAGGATGGTTCAAAAATTACAGAAGAACATAAATTTAGAATAAGAGATTTGGATCATCCTTTGGCTACAATTAATAATAGAAAATGTGGTACTGAATGTGTTATTGAAATGACAAAAGAAGAACTTTATAATTCTATTATTGGTTATAGTTTTCCTAATGATTTTATTTTTGATTTGAATTTTACTAAATATAAAATAAATGGTTTCATTGTAAAATTTTCTAATAATAAAAAGGTTACAATTGAAGGAAATAGTTTTAATAATGATATTAATAATATAGTTAAAAAGTTAAAGAAGGGTTCTATTTTCGTAATTGATGATGTTAGTTATTCTTTCCCTGGTTCTGAGAATTATCTTTTACCAAGACTTATTCCAATAAAAGTTATTATTGTGGAAAAACAAGTACAGGAAAACTATTTTGAAAATAAAGAGTTTAAAAGAGATAGTATTAAGAGAATAAAAAATGAAAAAAAGCTTTTAAAAAGATAATTAAAACCTCTGAATTTCAGAGGTTTTTTTGTGTTTATAAGTGTGATGTAGAACTTTGTCAAAGTTTCAAACTTTGACAAAGTTGACGATTTCGACATCCAGTTTTTCATTCTTATGAAAAATTAGACATAAAAAAAACCTCTAAATTGCTTTAGAGGTTTTAGAGGCATCGTCCGGATTCGAACCGGAGTAGGAGCTTTTGCAGAGCCCAGCCTAGCCGCTCGGCCACGACGCCATTACTTGAACGGATGGCAAAAGTAACTAAAATCTTTAAAAATCAAAAGTTTCAAATGAAGTATTTTGAAAAAATGCAATTTTAGTTTTAAAAATTACTTTCTAATTTCTGTCATTTTTATAGTAACTGACTCAACATCACCACCAATAGGAGGATTAATTTTAGAAACCCAAACTGTTGTTTTTTCTACAGTTTCTATCTCTGCAAGTACTCGAATATTGATTCTTTTGGCTACATGTTCTAATAAATGTGATCGAATTGCCATTTCTTCGGTCACAATTTTGTTCAAATGAACGTAATCAACAGTGTCTAAAAGATGATCTGTTTCTGCTGATTTCTGTAAATTTGTTTTAATTTTTAGATCGACAGTATAATCAGATCCAATTTTTCCTTCTTCAATCAAACATCCGTGGTATGAAAAAGTACGGATATTTTTCAGTTTTATAACTCCCATTTTTATCTTGTTTCAAGTTTAAAGTTTCAGGTTTTGCGGTAGTTAAATAACTTTAAACCTGAAAGCTGAAACCTTTTTTTTATCTTTGCTAAAATTACTATAAAATAATGGCATCAGAAGAGAAATCACTCAATTTTATTGAACAAATCATAGAGGAAGACGTAAAATCAGGTCTTTCAAATACTAAACTTCGCTTTCGTTTTCCACCAGAACCTAATGGTTATTTACACATTGGGCACGCAAGTTCTATTGCTTTAAATTTTGGTTTAGGAATTGATTATCAATCTCCTGTGAATTTACGTTTTGATGATACAAACCCTGAAAAAGAAGAGCAGGAATTTGTTGATGCTATTAAAAAAGATGTTGAATGGTTAGGATATACCTGGGCAGAAGAATGCTATGCTTCAGATTATTTCCAACAATTATACGATTGGGCAGTTTTATTAATTAAAAAAGATAAAGCGTATGTTGACAGTCAATCTTCTGAAGAAATGGCGATTCAAAAAGGAACTCCAACAACTCCAGGAACTGATAGTCCATACAGAAATCGTTCAGTTGAAGAAAACTTGGATTTATTCGAAAGAATGAAAAATGGTGAATTTGAGGCTGGTACACATATTCTTCGTGCAAAAATTGACATGAAATCAACAAACATGTTAATGCGTGATCCAATCATGTACAGAATTTTACACAAACATCACCATAGAACTGGAGATGCTTGGAAAATCTATCCAATGTACGATTGGGCGCACGGACAAAGTGATTATTTAGAGCAAATTTCACACTCATTTTGTACACTTGAATTTTTGCCTCACCGTGAATTATACGATTGGTTTTTAGATCAGATTTTTGATGATAATAAGCTTCGTCCAAAGCAAAGAGAATTTGCTAGACGTAACTTATCACACACAGTTGTTAGTAAAAGAAAATTACAGCAATTAGTTAAGGAAAAGCATGTTAACGGTTGGGATGATCCAAGAATGTCAACTATTTCTGGATTAAGAAGACGTGGTTATACAGCTGCTTCGTTACGTAATTTTGCTAATACAATTGGTATTGCAAAACGTGATAATTTGATCAATGTATCGGTTTTAGAATTCTGTATTCGTGAAGATTTGAACAAAATTGCACCTCGTGTAATGGCTGTTTTAGATCCTGTAAAATTGGTAATTACAAATTATCCAGAAGGAAAAGAGGAGTGGTTAGAAGCTGAAAACAATCAAGAAGATGAGAATGCAGGTTTCAGAAAAGTACCTTTTTCTCGCGAATTATACATTGAAAGAGAAGACTTTTTAGAAGAAGCTCCAGCTAAATATTTCCGTTTGACTTTAGGAAAAGAAGTGCGTCTTAAAAATGCATATATCATTAAAGGAGAATCAGTTATAAAAGATGCTGCAGGAAATATTACAGAAATTCATGTGACTTATGATACCGATTCTTTAAGCGGAAGTGGCACAGAAGCAAGCCAAAGAAAAGTATCTGGAACATTGCATTGGGTTTCTATAAAACATGCTTTGGAAGCAGAAGTTCGTTTGTACGATCGTTTGTTTACAGATGAAGCTCCGGACAGTTATAAAGAGAAAAATTTCTTAGATTTTGTGAATCCAAATTCTTTAGAAATTGTTACTGGATATGTTGAACCAAGTTTATCAACAGCTCAAAATGAAGATAAATTTCAGTTTCAACGTTTAGGATATTTTACTGTCGATAAAGACTCAACTCCTTCAAAATTAGTGTTTAACAAAACAGTTGGATTGAAAGATGCTTGGGAAGAAAAAGGTAAAAAAGAAGAAAACAGCATCAACAATTCTTTAAAAGAAATCAACAAATATTTCAAAGTTGAAACAAAACCAGAACGTATTGCAATTGAAAGCGCAATAGGAGAGAACATCAAAAATGTTTCTAGTTTTTCTTTAATTCAGAATTCATTAAAGAAAAATATCAACAATAATAAGGCTTCTTTGTTGTTTTCTCAGTTTATTTTGAAATATTCAAACTGGAAATCTACAGATTTTGAAGAAGAAGATATTAAGAAATTATATTCAATGTCTTTAAAAAGTGAATCGACTTATGTAAGATCAAAATCACTTTTGAATTTAAGAGATATTGAAAGTGAAAGTTTGAGAAATCAATTTTCTGAAGAAATTTCGAAATTACATTCAAATCCGCCAAAAAATGCTTCGGAAAGAGAAATTGAAATTCTTTCTGAAATGGTAAAGTAATAATATCAGATAAATTTATTAAAAGCGCTTTTATAAGCGCTTTTTTTTATTATATATATTTACTATTGAAATTAATTTTTTTATAATTTTTATAGATTAAAACTGACTCTCATAAATTGATTTTAAGATAAAATTAAAATTTGTTGGATACAGAATTCGTTTTTTAAAAGATTGTTTATTGTTGAGCTTTATTTGAATTTTAGCCTTTTTTGTCTTCAATTTTTTTTAAAAACAGCAAAATTTTAAAATTTAAGTCAAAATTGTTTTTTTTGATCATTTTTGTATTTATAGTTTTTTATTATAATGATTTTTTAAAAATGATATTTTGTTTATTATTTATAAAATTAATCATATTTTAAATTTTTATAATTATAATTTATTAAAATTAACCTTCATAAATTGATTTTAAGCGATTATTTTAAAAGGTTGGATAGATAACTCGTTTTTTAGATTATTGTTTATTTTTAGCTTTTATTTAAGGTTTTGACCTCGTTTTTGTCAGTTTAACGGGTTGTTAACACACAATTGTTTATAAAGTTGGTATTTTTATCTCAATACGAAAAGTCAGTGTTGATTTTCTAAAAATTAATATTTCCGATTAGATTCTAAGTTGAATTTTATTAAAATTAAAAAAGACGATTTTTTATTTTGATATAATTTCAGAATTGAATTCTTGAGAAGACAATTTTATGTTCTAATTTTTATTGTGAATTGGTTTTGATAATATTTCGCGTAAAAGGTATTTTTCAAATTACTTCATAATGATGAGATTCCATAATATTGGTTTTAGGCAGTTATTGTTTTTATACTTCAATATCTGACAGTTTTTTAATTTTTAATTTAAATCTAATTATCATGAAAGTATTATATTTTACGCTAGCATTATTATTTGCAAATGTTGCAATTTCACAAACACATCAAATCACAAAACATAACGGTGAAGAACTTGATGTTAATTTTATAAAAAATGAAAATGGTTTAATTTATTATTCGCAAAACGGAAGCGCTGAAGAAGTAAAGATCAGTAAATATGCGGTTTCAAAAATTACGAATAAAAAAACGAATCAAACTCAAAAAATCTCTGATAAAGTAGTTGTTGATTCAAAAGAGGATTACAAAATGGTAACTGTTTTACCTCAAGAAAAGACAATAGGACTGAAACAAACTGGAACATTTTCAGGAGTTTCGACAAGGACAAAAGGTGAACCGCCAATTGCAAATCAAAACCAAACGGCTATGAGAATTAAGAGCAAATCGGCTTCAAATGGTTCTCCGTTTGTTAGCATAACTGAAAAAGATGGCAAATATGAGGCTGTGACTTATATGTACTAATTATTGTGTTAAATTTATGTAAATAACATTTATTCAGTAATTTATATTTTAAAAAAGGTTACCTTTATTATTCATTTAAATTTTAATATTATGTCAAAGAACTTAAATACTGCAGCCGCAATTTTAGCCGCTGCCGCAGCTGGTGCAGCTATCGGAATTTTATTTGCTCCCGATAAAGGATCAAAGACACGTGCAAAATTGAAGGAAGGTTTAGATGATGCAAAAAACAATTTGCAAGATTCTCTTTCAGCAAGTTCTGAAGTTCTTCGTGAAAAATTCAAACACGCAAAGGAAAATATGGATGGAACTTATGAAGAATTGCTTTCGAATATGAGTTACAAAACTGAGGAAGTAATCACTTTTTTAGAATCTAAATTGGCTGATTTAAAAGCTCAGAACGCTAAACTTCAAAAATAAAATTATTCTAAAAACACATTACTTGATTATCTTTATGAAAAGTAATGTGTTTTTTTATTTAAAATCAGAATTATGGCTTTTGAAGAATTAAAAGAAAATACTGAAAATATTCAGGATCAAGCTAAAGAATATATTGAAAGTCATTTGGCTTATTATAAGCTTTGGGGCTTTAAAGTAGCAATGAAATCAACCACTTTGATTTTTAAATTTACCTTGATTTTATTGTGCTTCAGTATGGTATTGCTTTTTGGGTCAATTGCGTTGGCTTATGCTTTTGGTACTTTGTTAGGAAGCAATGCGTTAGGATTTTTGGCAGTAGGAGGGATCTATCTTTTCTTTACTATTTTGCTTTTCTTTGTAAAAGACAAGTTTGTTGAAGGCCCAATTTTAGAGAAATTTTCGGAAATCTTTTTTAATGATTAAGAATTATGGAAAGGAAAAAATACGCATCGTACGCAGAAATTGACCGAGATCTGGAAATTTTGAAATTAGAAAAAGAGATTAATTATCAAAAATTAGTTTTAAGTTTTCAGAAAACGAAAGAGAGCATAACACCACAAAAAATTGTAAATGGCTTTGTTTCATCTTACACTGATTATTTTTCAAATCATTATGTAAAAATTCTTCAATCAATTCTACCTTATGTAATTGGTTGGTTTATGAATAAAAAAAGAGGCAATTAAGCCTCTTTTTTATTTTACTCTTCTTGATTAAGCCGTTTCTGTTGGCTCTGAAGTATCTGATGGATTGAAGTTTATATCCGAATTGTTTGGTTTTTTAGTTTTTTTGTTTTGTCTTTTCATTTCTTCTCCAATCATATTTGAAGCTGAAAAACTAGTTACCATATTGTTCAACATATCGCTTGCTGCTTGTGGAGAGTTTGGCAACAATATCAAATTAGAATTGGTATCAGCTCCAATAGCTTGCAGCGTATCATAATGTTGTGTAATTACAATCAAGGCAGATGCTTCTTGCGAATTAATTCCGACATTGTTCAAAACTTCAACACTTTCTACTAATCCACGAGCAATTTCTCTACGTTGATCGGCAATACCTTGACCTTGAAGTTTTTTACTTTCAGCTTCAGCTTTTGCTTTAGCTACAATTCTAATACGTTGAGCTTCAGATTCAAACATTGCGGCAGTTTTTTCTCTTTCTGCAGCATTGATACGGTTCATCGCATTTTTTACCTGGATATCTGGATCAATATCGGTTACGAGCGTATTGATGATGTCATAACCGTAAGTTGTCATTGCTTCGTTCAATTCTCTTTTTACAGCGATTGCAATATCATCTTTACGAACAAAAACGTCATCCAAAATTAATTTAGGAACCTCGGCACGAACAACGTCAAATACATAAGCAGTTATTTGATCATGAGGATATTCTAATTTGTAAAAAGCTTCATAAACATGTTCCTGTATTACCTTGAACTGAACAGAAACTTTCATTTTGATGAAAACATTGTCTTTAGTTTGTGTTTCAATAAGAACATCTAATTGCTGAATTTTTAGATTTACACGACCTGCAATTCTGTCAATTATTGGAAGTTTTAATTGTAAACCCGAATTTCTGACACTAGTAAATTTTCCAAAGCGCTCTACGATTACGCTTGTTTGTTGCTTTACAGTAAAGAAAGACGACAGTAAAATAAATAGTCCAATGACTATTAGAATAATAAATGCTGTACCCATGGTGATATTAATTTAGTTTTATGAATTTCTAAAAATACGAATATATAATCAAAATTGTTTATTATTTATTTTTTAGATGATTTTTAGTGTTAAATTTTTATATTAAATTTGATTAAAAATTAACCAAAAACAAAAAATTATGAAAAAAATACTTTTTAGTATTGCCTTATTTTCTTCTTTTTATCTACATGCACAAACCACTATTGTAGAGGAAAAGTTTGAAAAAGATAACAAACCTGTAGAATTTGAAATTCTGAAAAATGAGAATGAAGTTCTCGTAAAAAAAGGAAAAGCTTACGGTTCCATCAGGGGAATCAATAAAGTTGATCTTTTTAGTTTGGACAATCTCAAAGGAACTAAAATAGTTGAAAATGGAAAATTTTTAGATTTTAAGCCATCTACAATTGATAATACTTTTGTAGGTACTGAATTTAATGGTGTAGGCTGGGTTAGTAGTACTAAAATTTTTGAAAACAATAAGTTGATTGCTACTTTAGATAGTAATAAAAATTTCTTTCTTTTTTCTAAAGAATTCTCATATAGCGTTGGAAATGAGAAAAACAAATATCTTGACAATATTGAAAAAGGGAATTTGTTTCTTCATAAATATAATAACAAACTGAAAAAAACTCAAGTAATAAAATTAGATAAACCTTCTTTTTTTACTGTGAATAAAAAAGATTTTTACAATTTAGATGAAGTAGCTTACAAGATTTTCTATCATAAAAATTCTTTTGATGTAACTACCAAATTTATCAATAAGGATGCGAGATCATTTGTTTTTCATAGAGCTATTTATGATTTAGATGGCAAAAACACTAAGACACTGTCGTATAATATAAATGTTGGAAAGCCATTAATACTTTCTAACAATAGTGGAGGAGAAATTGATTCAAATTATAATAGTCTTTCAAAAAGCTTCAATGACAAATTTGCAGATCAATTATCGATCAATAATTATTATTTAGATGAAGATACAAATGATATATATGTTTATGGATTGTTTGGTAAGAAAGATGAGAGGCTTGTAAATAATGAGGTAGGAGGATATTATGTAATTAAATTTGACTCTGAAGGAAAACAAGTTTGGCAAAAAGTTCAGGAAATATCTGATGCTGAAATGAACAGAAATGCTTCTAAACTAAGACTAAGTAATGGTTTTAGAATTGAAAATGGGGAGGGAGTATTTTCAATTTTTCAATACTATTCGGCAGAATATTATTTCTATAGCCAGCTGGATTTATCAACAGGTGCTATTAAAAGTAGTCAAAAGATTTCATTTGATGTAGATAAAATGTGGGAATCAGAATATAGAAATTCTCAAGTTGTGGCTTTTTTCAATTTGAAAGAATATAAGAAATTAAAGCTCGATTTTGATACGATGCATTTGAATAGCACGAATAAAAAGATTCAAAACTATTTAGTGGAATTGAATAAATCGAAAGATAAAATTTCAGTTAACTGCTTGGTTTCAGATAAAGGAAATTGGCTAATTGAATCTGATAATGATAACTATTATAAAATTACTTTTTTTGAGAAATAGGAATATAATAAAAAAGCTCCCAATTTTGGGAGCTTTTTGTTTTTATAAACTTGAAATTGCTTTCTGAATTCTAGAAATTGTTTCTTCTTTTCCAATGATTTCAACAATGTCAAATAGGTGAGGACCTTTCAAAGCGCCAACCAAACTTAAACGGAAAGGTTGCATTACTTTACCCATTCCGATTTCATTTTTAGTTAACCAATCTTTGACGATTGCTTCAATATTTGCTGAGTCAAAACCGTCAATATATTCAAGAGTCGAAATCAATTCTTGCATTAAAGCTGGAGTTTCTTCCTTCCAGTTTTTGCTTGCTTTTTCATCATAAGATGTTGGAGCTTGGAAAAAGAAATCAGTTAAATCCCAAAAATCAGAAACGAAATTTGCTCTTTCTTTAATCAATGAAACGATTCTTGTAATGTCATATTTAGAAATATCAACGCCTTTTTCTTCTAAAATAGGAGAGAAGCTTTTCGCTAAATCGGCATCATTTTGTTTTACTAAATATTGGTGATTGAACCATTTGTTTTTTTCTGGATCAAATTTAGCGCCTGCTTTATGAACTCTGTTCAAGTCAAAAGCTTCAACTAATTCATCAAGAGAAAATAATTCTTTGTCAGTTCCATCATTCCATCCTAATAAAGCCAAGAAATTTACAACAGCTTCTGGGAAAAATCCTTTCTCTCTGTAACCAGATGAAACGCCTTCTTCGGTTTTCCATTCTAAAGGAAACACAGGAAATCCTAATTTATCACCATCTCTTTTTGATAATTTTCCGTTTCCAATTGGTTTCAAAATCAAAGGCAAGTGTGCAAATTCTGGTGCATCCCAACCGAAAGCTCTGTATAATAAAACGTGAAGTGGCATTGATGGTAACCATTCTTCACCACGAATTACGTGTGACGTTTCCATCAAATGATCATCAACAATATTGGCTAAATGGTAGGTTGGCATTCCGTCACTTTTGAATAAAACTTTATCATCAAGTAAGTTTGTTTCAAACTTAACATCACCACGAATAATATCTTTTAAATGTAAGGTTTCATCAACCGGAGTTTTAAAACGGATTACATAATGTTCTCCATTTGCAATTCTTTTAGAAACTTCTTCCGCAGAAATTACTAACGAAGTATCTAATTTTTCACGATTGTGATGATTGTAAATAAATGTTTTTCCTTCAGCTTCGTGTTGTTTTCTGTGAGCATCTAATGCTTCTGGAGTATCAAAAGCATAATATGCCCAACCCGAATTAATCAATTGATCAGCATATTTTTGGTACAAATCTTTACGATCGCTTTGTCTGTACGGACCAAATTTTTCATTTTTTCCAACAGTTTCTTCAGGAGAAATTCCTAACCATTCCAATGCTTCCATGATGTATTCTTCGGCACCAGGAACAAAACGTGTCTGATCTGTATCTTCAATTCTCAGATAAAAAACACCGTTATGTTTTTTTGCAAATAGATAATTAAATAGGGCAGTACGAACACCACCAATATGTAATGGTCCTGTTGGACTTGGTGCAAAACGCACACGAACTTGCTTTGACATTTGTATAAATTTTGTTGCAAAGATACAACTTTAGATAAATTCCAATTTTTTAAAATTCCAAATTCCAAACGGAATGAATGCTTGGAATTTGGAATTTATTTTTTGGAATTTGAATCTTTATAATTAGTACTTTTATGGGTTATAATTAAAAGAGATTTTATTTTGAAAACATCATCTGCAATATATCTAAAATTAGAAGGGTTTATTAGAAAATATTATACCAACGAATTGATAAAAGGAGCACTTCTTTTTATTGGTTTTGGGTTGCTGTATTTTTTATTTACGTTGTTCGTGGAGTATTTTCTTTGGTTAAAACCAATGGGAAGAACACTGTTATTTTGGTTGTTTATTGGAGTTGAAGTTTTCCTTTTGTTCCGATTTATATTATTTCCAATTTTCAAGTTGTTCAAACTTCAAAAAGGAATTGATTACAATCAGGCTTCTGCAATTATTGGAAACCATTTTACAGAAGTAAGCGATAAGCTGACGAACTTTTTACAGCTTTCTACAAATGAAAATTCTGGAGAGAGTTCAGAATTGATGTTGGCTTCTATCGAACAAAAAGCAAATTCTCTGCAACCAATTCCGTTTGGAAATGCCATCAATTTTAAATCGAATAAGAAGTATTTGCCTTTGGCTTTGATTCCGGTTTTGTTGTTTGCTGTGTTTTTTATCTCTGGAAATAGCAATATAATTTCTCAAAGTTTTAATAGAGTAGTGCATTTTAATGCTTCGTTTTTGCCACCAGCTCCTTTCAAATTTGTGGTTTTAAATGACAATTTGCAGACGGAACAAAACAAAGATTTTATTGTAAAAGTAGAAACTGATGGTAAAGTTGTTCCGGAAAATGTTATGATTCATATTGGTGATGAAAGCTATTTTATGGAATCTTCTCAAACAGGAAAGTTCGAATTCAAGATTGAAAAACCAACTTCAGATGTTGCTTTTTCTTTTGAAGGAAATTCAGTTTCATCAAACGAATACGAATTGAAAGTAATCACAGTTCCGTCAATTGCGAACTTCGAAATGGTTTTAAATTTTCCATCTTACCTAAAAAAGAAATCAGAAATTATTCAAGGAACAGGAAATGCAATCATTCCTGAAGGTACAACTGTGACCTGGAGAATGAATACGCAATCAACTCAAGAGGTAGTTTGGAAGGATGAAAAGGCATCTTTTAATTTTAAAAAGGATGAAAACGAATTTAAACTAGCTAAAAATATAGTTCAAAATACAGACTATCAAATTCTTACTTCGAACAACAAGGTTAAAAACTATGAAAAACTGGATTATCAGTTATCAGTTATTAAAGATCAGAACCCAACAATCACAGTTGCGCCAGCGCCGGACAGTTTGAAATTAGATAAGAATTATGTTTTAGGAAGATTGGGAGATGACTATGGTTTATCAAAATTACAGATTGTTTATTACGAAAGAAACAAACCACAAACTGCAAAGCGTGGAACTATTCCGGTAAAGCAAGCGGTGTTCGATCAGTTTGTTTTTAACTTTCCAAGCAACCTTGCTGTTCAGGAAGGAGTATCTTATGAATACTATTTTGAGGTTTTTGATAACGATGCTTTGCACGGATTCAAGAGTACAAAATCTTCTACTTTTTCAGATCGCGTTTCTACTACAGATGAAATTCAGGATGCCGAATTGCAACAACAAAATAACAACATAAACAGTTTATCAAAGTCTTTAAAGAATCAAGAAAAGCAATTTTCTGAAATGGATAAACTGAAAAATACAGGAAAAGAGAAAGACAATTTAGAGTTCAAAGATCAGCAAAAAGTAAATGATTTTATCAAACGTCAAAAACAACAAGACGAAATGATGAAACAGTTTACTGAAAAAATGAACAATAATTTGGATAAATTCAGCAAAGAGAAGAAGGATAAAACAGCTGAAGATTTGCAAAAGCGTTTAGATAATGCAGAGAAAGATTTAGAGAAAAATCAAAAACTATTAGACGAGTTAAAGAACTTAAATGATAAAATGAACAGTGATGACTTGTTTGATAAGATGGAAAAGTTCAAACAAATCAGTAAAAACCAATCTCGTAATTTAGAACAATTAGTTGAATTAACGAAGCGTTTTTATGTAGAAAAGAAAGCTGGACAAGTTGCTGAGAAATTGAATAAACTGTCAGAACAACAGGAACAGTTATCAGATAAAGACAAAGAAAATACAAAAGAGAAGCAAGACGAAATCAATAAATCATTTGATAAAATCCAAGAAGATTTAAAAGATTTGAAAGAAGAAAACAACTCGTTGAAATCTCCTTTGGATATTCCGAAAGATGCTTCTAAAGAAAAAGATGTAGAGAACGATTTGAATAAAGCTTCTGAAGAATTAAGTAAAAAGAATACTTCTTCGGCTAAGCCAAAACAGAAAAGTGCGGCTAAGAAAATGAAAAGTATGGCCGAGCAAATGGAGTCTAATATGGAAGCCGGCGACCAAGAACAATTGCAAGAAGATGTTGCAATGCTTCGTCAGATTCTGGATAACCTTTTAGCTTTTTCATTATCTCAGGAAGATGTAATGAAACAATTTAAATCGATGAAATTAGGTTCCTCTGCTTATACGAAGAACATCAAAATTCAGCAGAATTTAAAACAACAGTTCAAACATGTCGATGATAGTTTGTTTGCCATGTCACTTAGAAATCCAAAAATTGCTGAAGACGTAACTAAAGAAATTGGAAACGTACAATATAATATGGACAAAGCAATTGAAGTTTTGACTGATGTACAAATCCCAAAAGGAGTTTCGCACCAGCAATATGCAGTTTCATCTGCAAACAAATTAGCCGACTTTTTAAGTGACTTATTAAATAATATGCAAATGTCAATGGCGAATCCGGGAGCAGGAAAACCAAAACCAGGAGATGGACAAGGTATGCAATTGCCAGATATTATTCAAAAACAAAAAGGTCTTGCTGATAAAATGAAAGACGGAATGAAGTCTGGTGAGAAACCTGGAAGTGGTCAAGATGGAAAAAGTGGTGACTCAAAACCAGGAGAAGGAAAAGAGAATGGACAAGGCAAAGACGGAAAAAGTGGTCAAGGCAAAAACGGTCAAGGAAATCAGAATGGAGGAAAAGGCAAGAATGGAAATGAAGGCGAAGATGGAGAAGGAGACGCTGAAAAGATAATGGAGATTTATAAAGAACAAGTAAAACTTCGTGAAGCATTACAAAATGAGTTATCGAAAAAAGGTTTAGACGGGCAAGGAAAATCTGTAATTGATCAGATGAAAGCTTCGGAAAAACAGATTTTAAATAAAGGATTTAAGAATGAGAACCTTCAAAGGATTTTAAATATTCAGCAAGAGTTGCTAAAATTAAACAACGCAATGCAACAACAAGGTCAAGATACGAAGCGAGAATCTGAAACAAATAAGGCAGAATTTCCAAATCGTGCAAACGCTTTACCAAGCTCATTAACTGAATATTTAAATAGTGTAGAAATTTTAAATAGACAATCGCTACCTTTGCGCTCGAATTTTAATCAAAAGGTTCAAGAATATTTCAATACAAAATGATAAACTTTAATTACGAAACAGAATTTACTTTAAGCGACGAACAACAATATAATGATTGGTTGAGTGCTGTTATAGTTTCTGAGAACAAGAATGAAGGAGAAATAAATTATATTTTTTGTGATGATGAATATCTTCATAAAATAAATGTAGAGTATTTAGATCACGATACACTAACTGATATTATTAGTTTTGATTATACAGTTGGTAATGAATTGAACGGGGATATTTTTGTTTCTGTAGAAAGAGTAGAGGATAACGCTAAAGATTTTAATGTTTCTTTTGATGAAGAATTGAAGCGCGTTCTCGCTCACGGTATATTGCATTACTGTGGATATAAAGATAAGACGGATGCAGATGCTGAATTAATGCGTTCAAAAGAAGATGAAAAGATTAAGATGTTTCACGTGGAACAGTAATTAAACATCTGAAAGAACTAAAACAAATATGTTCCACGTGAAACGTTTTTCAGATAAAACTGAAAAATATTTATGTTCCACGTGAAACAATTCAGAGAAACTTTATTCAGGTTTATGTAAAACGTTCCACGTGGAACGTTTAATCTGAATCGATTTTTTGTTCGATTTTAAAAGTTATAAAGTGTTTCACGTGAAACATTTTTACAATGAAGAGATTTGATTTTGAAATTTTGACTCTTTAAAATTGTGTTCCACGTGAAACGTTTTTGAAGAAGAAAGAGCTTAATTTGATTTTGAATGATAATCGAAATAATCAATTTTGAGAATCGAAAATGATTGAAACGTTCCACGTGAAACATAATGGTTTTGGAATTTTGATTTTTTAAATTGGAATTTTAAAGATTTCGTTCCACGTGGAACAGAAAAGAAAAAGTAATTCTGAAACGTTCGTAGAACGGTTTTCGGAGAAAAAATAAAACAAAAATGTTTTTAGAAGAATACGATGTTATTGTTGTGGGTGCTGGTCATGCCGGTTCCGAGGCCGCGGCAGCGGCAGCAAATTTGGGTTCCAAAACTTTGTTGGTTACAATGAGTTTGCAAAACATTGCACAGATGTCATGTAATCCTGCGATGGGTGGAATTGCAAAAGGACAAATCGTTCGTGAGATCGATGCGCTTGGTGGATACTCCGGAATTGTTTCAGATAGAACTGCAATTCAGTTCAAGATGCTGAACAAATCAAAAGGACCTGCAATGTGGTCGCCAAGAGTTCAAAGTGACAGAATGCGTTTTGCTGAAGAATGGAGATTGATGTTGGAAGGAACTCCTAATTTGGATTTCTACCAAGAAATGGTAAAAGGGTTGATTATTGAGAACGGAAAGATAAAAGGAATTAGAACTGCACTTGGAGTTGAGATTCGTTCGAAATCTGTTGTCTTGACAAATGGAACTTTTTTGAATGGTTTGATTCATATTGGAGAAAAACAATTCGGTGGAGGAAGAGCAGGCGAAAGTGCCGCAACCGGAATTACCGAAGATTTGATTCAAGCAGGTTTTGAAGCAGGAAGAATGAAAACAGGAACACCTCCAAGAGTTGATGGTCGTTCTTTGGATTATTCGAAAATGAATGAAGAAAAAGGAGATGCAAAACCGGATAAGTTTTCTTATTCGGATTTAACCGTTCCGTTAACGCATCAACGTTCTTGTCACATGACGTATACTTCGCTAGAAGTTCATGATATTTTGAGATCTGGTTTTGATCGTTCTCCAATGTTCAACGGAAGAATAAAAAGTTTAGGTCCGAGATACTGTCCATCGATTGAAGATAAAATTAATCGTTTTGCAGATAAAGAACGCCACCAACTTTTTGTTGAACCAGAAGGATGGAAAACTTGTGAAGTTTACGTAAACGGATTTTCAACCTCGCTTCCAGAGGATATTCAATTTAAAGCATTGCGAACTGTAGCTGGTTTTGAAAATGTAAAATTCTTGCGTCCGGGTTATGCAATCGAATATGATTATTTTCCGCCAACACAATTGAAACATACTTTGGAAACAAAGTTAGTTGAAGGTTTATATTTTGCCGGACAGATTAACGGAACAACAGGATATGAAGAAGCCGCTTCGCAAGGTTTGATGGCTGGAATAAATGCCCATTTAAAAGTGCACGAAAAATCACCTTTGATTTTAAAACGTGATGAAGCTTATATTGGAGTTTTGATTGACGACTTAATTACGAAAGGAACGGAAGAACCATATCGTATGTTTACATCGAGAGCAGAATATAGAACATTGTTGCGTCAAGATAATGCCGATTTCAGATTGACTCCAATGTCATATGAAATTGGTTTAGCTTCTGAAGAAAGAATGCGAAGAATGGAACACAAATTAAACGAGTCTGAAAAGATGGTTGCGTTCTTCAAAGAAACAAGTGTTACGGTTGCAGAAACAAATCCAATTTTAGTTGAAAAAGAATCTGCACCAATTTCTCAAGGGGATAAAATGTTTAAAGTTTTTTCTCGTCCTCAGATCGAATTGGAGGATATGTTGAAATTTGAAAAAGTAGATGCATACATCAAAGAAAATGATCTTGACGAAGAAATTGTAGAGCAAGCCGTAATTCAAGTTAAATATTCGGGTTACATCGAAAAGGAAAGAAATAATGCTGATAAATTAAATCGTTTAGAAGAAGTAAAAATTCCTGAGAATTTCGATTACCATAAAATAAAATCTATGTCGATCGAAGCGAAACAAAAATTAAGTAAAATTCGCCCAGTGACAATTTCGCAAGCGTCAAGAATTAGCGGCGTATCACCAAGTGATATTTCCGTGCTTTTGATTTATATGGGAAGATAGTTTTTGTTTTCAAGTTTCAAGTTTTAGGTTCCACGTGAAACATTATAACGTTAAACTTGAAACCTGAAACTTTAAACCTGAAACCTGAAACTTGAAACAAAATAATTTGTTCCACGTGAAACTATGAAAATTGTACAGAAAAGTATTTTATCAGAAAGCGAAAAGAAGATTATCTGGCAACTTCGGAATAATGAATATCCGTTGCAATTTGGTTCAAAAACTTTTCAGGAATTTGAAATGTATTTAGAAAGTTTAATCGATCTGAAACATTTCTTTTTGGTTGATCAAAAAAATGAAATAAACGGGTGGGCATTTACTTTTTTTAGAGAAGAAGAAACCTGGTTCGGATTTATGATCGATAATCAATTTCAAGGAAAAGGGTATGGAACTTTTTTGCTAAATGAAATGAAAAACAATTTTGATGTTTTGAATGGATGGGTAATTGATCACGAAAATGATAAAAAACAAAATGGTGAAAATTACAAATCGCCTTTGTTGTTTTATGTCAAAAATGACTTTGAAATTTTTTCAGATATCAGAATTGAAAATGAAATAATTTCGGCTGTCAAAATAAATTGGAAGAATAAAGAATTATAAAATAGAAATCCTAAAAATGAAAATTTTCGTTTTTAGGATTTGTTATACAATTAAACCAAAAAATAACTAGAATTAAAAAATGGACGTTTTAAACAAAAAACATTTTCTTACTGTAAAAGACCATTCTGTTTCAAAAGAAATTTTCGATTTGTATTATGATGAAAATTTGGATATGCTGATTACTTCTCCGCAACCAGATTTAGAAAATTTAGGAAGATATTACGAAAGCGAAGATTACATTTCGCACACAGACAATAAACGTTCAATTTTTGAAAAAGCCTATCATTTTGTAAAAAGCATTGCTTTAAAAAATAAATTGAATTTGATCAATTCTGAACAATCTCAAAAAGGAAAAATTTTAGACATTGGAGCTGGAACTGGAGATTTTTTATTGACGGCAAAAAATGACGGTTGGGAAACATTTGGAATTGAACCAAGCGATCGAGCAAAAAATAGTGCAAAGCAAAAAGGAATTTCATTTGTTGATGAAACTAGCGAACTTGAAAATAATTCTTTTGACGTAATTACGATGTGGCATGTTTTGGAACACGTCCCAAATTTAGAATTACAAATTCAAGAATTGAAGCGCCTTTTGAAACCAACTGGAACTTTAATTGTTGCGGTTCCAAATTTCAAATCTTATGACGCAAAACATTACGGAGAATTTTGGGCAGCTTTTGATGTGCCAATTCACTTTTGGCATTTTTCAAAAAAAGCCATTCAATCGCTTTTTGAAAAAGTCGATATGAAATTGGAAAAAGTGCTTCCAATGAAATTTGATTCTTTTTACGTGAGTCTTTTGTCTGAAAAATATAAAACTGGAAAAATGAATTTTATCACGGCGTTTTTCGTCGGATTAAAATCAAATTTGAAAGCGTCAAGTACAAAAGAGTATTCATCGCACATTTATGTCTTAAAAAACAAGTAAAACGCAAAATAAAGCCTTTTTAGGGCTGTTTTCAGTCAAAAGCAGGCTTTGTGTCGTCTTTTTTAAAAAAATCGCTCTAAAGCAAGCTATGAAAGTCACTTTTAATAGTGATATTTTATAGTGTTTTTAGACTTCATAAATAAAATCAATGCCACATTTTTGTGGCATTTTTTGTGTTTTTTCACTTCGAATTTTGAAATTTTAAAAAATTAGAAAATGTCTTTTTGAAAATTAAAAAAAATCAAAAATGAAATGAACCTACTTTTTGAATCAAATTTGAATTGAAAAAAAAATACAATTTGAAATTGATTTTTATCTCAGAAAATTTTGTTTTTGATGGAAAATTCAATTTGCCTAAATAAAAAAAAATCTGGGAGCTAATTTTGGAATTAAAAGTGTCCAAAACGTAAAATTAGCCTGTTTACGGGACTTTTTAAGGCGAAATGAGGGTTTGTGTCTCTTTTTTTGAAAAGATTTCGCTAATAAAAGCTATGAAAGCCACTTTTGATAATGATATTTTATGGCATGAAAATATTCCATAAAGAAAACTAATATCATAAAATTTTAGCATTTTTTAAAGTTTATGTTGATGCTATTTATTTTTTTATATTTTTGTCTTTCATACCAATAAAAAAAATAGAAATTTAGAAATGAAAAAAGCATTAGTAATTATCGGGCTTTCAATTTTGGCTGTTTCTTGTAATCAAACAGCTGAAGTTAAGGAAGTAAAAACAGCTTACGTAGATACTTCAGTTTTAATGAAAGAATACACTGAAGCGAAAGACCTTGAGGCTAAATACAAAGCTCAAGCAGAGGAAAAAGGAAGACAACTACAAGCTGAAATTACTCGTTTTAAACAAGACGCTGCTAATTTTCAAAGCCAAGCGCAGGCTAATGGTCAGCAATGGGCACAACAAAGAGGAGCTGAATTGCAAAAAAGAGAGCAACAATTGGGTTATGCTCAACAAGCTTTATCACAGCAATTACAGCAAGAAAGTGGTGTAGAAATGGATTCTCTAATCAGTGGAGTTAAAAAATTCATCAAAGATTACGGTAAGAAAAACGGTTATGCATACATATACGGTACTGGCGATGCAGCAACTGTATTATATGCTGAAGACAAGTATGATATTACCAAAGAAATAGTTAAAGCTTTGAATGACAAGTACAAAGCATCTCCAAAAGCTGAAGATAAACCAGCAACTAAAGAAGAGGCTAAAAAATAAGACTTCCAAAACTAACTAAACTAAGAAAACCTAAATCAGCAATTGATTTAGGTTTTTTTCTTTTATAAAAATGCGATATTTTTGGCGTTTAATACCTGCCTAATGCAAAACGTTTCAGAAGCTGCTGCTTATACCTTACAATTCATAAATCAGACGCAAAAATCTATTTTCCTTACGGGTAAAGCCGGTACAGGAAAGACAACTCTTTTGCGTGAAATTATCGCTACAACACACAAAAATACAGTGGTTGTGGCACCAACAGGTATTGCGGCGCTTAATGCTGGAGGTGTTACGATTCACTCGATGTTTCAATTGCCATTTTCGGCTTTTATTCCCACTTATGAAGAGAGTTCCCAGTTTACGGAAACAGTGAAATTTGAGAATAAAGAATCGCTTCGCCGACATTTTAAAATGAACAATGTGAAGCGAAATGTGATCCGAAATATGGAGTTGCTGATCATTGATGAAGTCAGTATGCTTCGTGCTGATTTACTGGATGCTATCGATTTTATGATGCAAACGGTCCGAAGAAATAATAGGGCTTTTGGAGGAGTTCAAGTGCTTTTTATTGGTGATTTATTGCAATTACCGCCAGTAGTTAGGGATGAAGAGTGGAGAACGTTGCGCAATTATTACAAAGGAAAATTCTTTTTTCATTCGCATATAATTCAGCAAAATCCGCCTTTGTATATTGAATTATCTAAGATTTACCGTCAAAGTGATGATGTTTTTATTTCGGTTTTGAACAATCTTCGAAACAATCAAATTTCAAAAGAAGATATTCAAGTTTTGAATCAATATGTCAAACCCGATTTTGATTTAAAAATGAATCCGGGGTATATAACACTTACAACGCATAATGCCAAAGCAGATACAATCAACGAACAAGCAATCAGTGATTTGCCAGGAAATGAATTCAGCTTTCAGCCCTTTGTAGTGGGCGATTTTCCGGAGAAAATTTTCCCTGTTGAGGAAAATTTGAAGCTAAAAGTAGGTGCTCAAGTAATGTTTGTAAAGAACGATTTATCATTTGAAAAAAGATATTTCAACGGAAAAATGGGTGTGATAAAATCGCTTTCGGCCGAAGAAATTTTTGTTCATTTTCCAGAAGAAAATAAAACCATCGAAGTTGAAAAATACGAGTGGAAAAACATTCGATACAAAGTAAACGAACTCACAAAAGAGATTGAAGAAGAGGTTTTAGGCACTTTTGCGCATTATCCAATCAAATTGGCATGGGCAATTACGGTGCATAAAAGCCAAGGTTTGACTTTTGAGAAAGCAGCGCTTGATGTATCGCAAGTTTTTTTGCCTGGACAAGCTTATGTTGCACTTTCGCGTTTAACTTCCTTAAACGGGCTTATTTTGCTTTCTTCGATGCAAATGAACGGACTTTCGAACGATCAAGATGTAATGGATTACGCTTTGAACAAAGCTACCGAAGATGATCTGAAAAATTCGCTTCATTTTGAAACCAAGAATTTTATTCATAACTATTTGATCAACAGTTTTAATTGGACAGATTTGGCTCAAGAATGGCGAAATCACAGATTCAGTTACAATGAAAATGCGACAACTTCTGAAAAATCAAAACATTCCGTTTGGGCGCACAAGCGTTTGGATTCAATGGAAAGTTTGATAGATCCTTCGCAAAAATTTATTACGCAATTGAATAAAATTTTCAGCAAGGAAACAGTCGATCTGATTTTTGTGAAAGAAAGGGTAGAAGCGGCTTACGATTACTTTTTTAAGCCAATGGATAAATTGGTCACGGATCTTTTATCGAAAATGGCTGAAATTCAAAAATTTAAGAAAGTAAAAGAGTTTTACGAAGAATTGTCCGTTCTTGACGATTTGCAGACGAAAGCAGTATTGCGATTGATGAAAGCCAAATTACTGATGGAAATTGTGGTTTCCCGTGAAACAATCAGTAAAGAAAGTTTGACTTCTCCGGCGATCAAAAATTATAAAACAGATAAAATTTCGAGAATTCGAGATGAGTTTAAAATGACCAATACAGACATGTTTCAGGTCGAAGAGCCCCAAATGCGTTATTCTTCTAAAAAAGTGGATAAAACAGCCGAAAAAGGCCCAAAAAAGACTACTGTTGAGGAAACGCACGAACTTTGGTTGGAAAAAAATTCCATTGAGGAAATAGCTCGAATTAGAAAAATAACGAAACAGACTGTCGAAACGCATTTGATAAAATTGATTCAAGCCAAGAAAGTAGAGATTTCCGAAGTACTTCCAGATGATAAAATTCTGGCGCTTCGTGATGCTTTTGAATTTTATCAAGAAGAATCTTTGGCTCCATTGAAAGAAAAATATGGTGATGAGTTTACTTGGGATGAACTTAAAATGTTCAAAGCCAGCATTAATTGATTTTGAAATGTATAAGGCTTAAAAACATTATGTAAAATAGACTTGAAAAGAATATTTGTTCCACGATAAACAAAAAATAAAAAGCCGATTCAAAACCGAATCGGCTTTTTGTTTATAGCGTCGAGATCACTTTTTCAAGCTCTTTTTGCTGCGTTATTTTCGTTAATTTGAGTTTTTGAATGTTGACCTCGTTTTTAATGCACTGTTTGATTATTTCTTCATCTGAAAGAGTAGTAGCGGCAATATTTTTTTCCAATTTTTGATTTGTTGATTGCAGTTTTTCAATTTTGCTTATTGTCGTTTTCAAATTATTTTCAGATTTGACGAGATTTTTCTTTTTGTTTTCAACTTCTTTCAATTCACTTTTTAATGCTGCGATTTTAGTATCAAGTGCCTTATGGTTTTGATCTGAAAGATTTTTGAAGTCTTTATCCATTTTCTTTTGTTTCAATTCCAAAGTTTTTTGATGGGTATTGGTTTGTTGTGCAAAGAAATAAGTGCTGTTTATTAGGAAGACAGCTAATGCAATAATTTTGATACTTTTCATTTTTTAAAATTTAATAAGAAGCTAAATTATCGGATGCAAAGAATCCACAATACCACAGAAGAATTTTAAAACAGCAGAATAGGACAAAAAAAAATCCTATTCAGTTCGAATAGGATTTTTGAGAATTTTATAAGTTTTCGACTAGTATCCAAGCATCTGGATTTTCTCCTTTTTGTATTTCTTTTTGAGCTTTTGTTGCTTCCTCCATAGTGGCATAACTTCCGTATAAAACGGGAAATAAACCATGTTTGCTTTCTCCTAGCATACGTGCTTTGTAACCATCTTTGATCAATTGGTCGTAGGCTTTTTTAGCATTTGCTTCGCTTCTAAAAGCACCCGCCATGATATGGTAAGGCATTAGTTTTGCTTCAGGAGTTTCTACTTTTGCCGAATCAACTGAAAGCGTTACTGCTGGCAAAGGATTTTGAATGAAGAAAGTTGCTTCTTGAATTTTGTTTTCTACTTTTTTCTGAACGGCACTTTCAACCACTAATGTCTGAGAATCAATTTGGTTTTGGTATAAAGGATATCCAATGCTTCCTGTAATACCAAGTCCTAGAATGAAAATGGCGGCATATTTCAATAATGAATTTGATGATTTTGATTCCTCTTCACCAAAAAGTGCAACAGTTTCTTTTTCTGTAATTTCTTCCAGTTTTCGTTCAAAAATTTCTTTTTTCACAACAGGTGAAATGAACGGACTTAATCCGAAAGAAGTTGCCAAATAGTTAGTTTGATCATTTGGAGTGAAAATGATATTCTTTTCAGAATTCAGACGAATTTCACCAATATTTTTTAAGCTTATTGTACCATCTTCTTCAAGCGTTTTTTGCCAATTTAAAACTTCAAATGCTATTGCACTAACGGCAAAACCATAAGATGTTTTTTCAGCATTTGCGATATGATTGGCAAGCAAACCGTCATTATTTTTCAAATGACTGTTGAAAGAAATCAATTTTTTAGGCGGAGAAAACGAGTTCGTGTTTTCATTCACCTGAGCCGACTGAGTTTCTGTTAAAAATGCACCAAATCCTGGAACCGTTACACACTGATAACGATACAATAACTGTCCTATGTAGTTTTCGATTTTCATAGTAACAAAGTTATGGAACGAATATAGTTATCAAAATTTTATTCACAATTTTTATTAACAATTTTGATTTTTTTATAGCTATTTGATTTTTAGATTTTTAATTAAAATCTTATTAAAATTTGTATTTTAGTTAATAGCTAATTTTTAAATTTTATTAAGAAATTACACTTTTTTTAGTCAAAAGTTCTTTTAATTTTTATTTCTATTTTACATAATGTTTTTTAGACAATACAAAATTTCAAACATGTTTTATTTATTAGCCTTAAAGTAGGTAGATGAAGTCAGGGATCCAAAAGTTATAAAAAATAAACTATTGATTATCTTTAAATTAAAGTGATTTTTAGGTTTTAGATCATTTATAAATACCTATTTGTAGGTATTTTTTTTCTTTTATAATTACATAGATTTGATTATTATTAACTTATAAAATATAGTATTATGAAAGTTTATGACTTAAAAGGTGTTGTTTTAGGAAAAAAAGCAGTTATTGGTGTCGTTTTACCAGAAAAAATGACTAATAACGATTATAAAATATTCAAAATTTATAATATTTCAGGTGAAGGAAGAAATAAAATTGTAATTCATTTTAAAGATTTGAAAGGTGATGAGTTAAAAATTGATACTAATAAGCCTAATCTTGAGTTATTTGTAATTGATTTAACAAAAAATGTAACTAAAATTGGTACCGCAGAAATTGATTTTACTAAAAAAATTGAAGCAGCTTTTCACCATCAAAACCATGAATTAACAAAAACGCCTAAAGAAATATTTGATGCTGCATTCGACCCCATAGTTACTCCTGACACAACCGGTAAAGGGACCATTCGTGAAGGTGAGGAAGATGGTAAATAACCAATTACATATCACTATTTGCTTCATGCTCACTTTACTTTGTACGGTGAGCATTTGCATGGGGCAAAATAAAGTTTTGAGTTCCATCGAAAAATCCATTGAAAATGGGAAGTCAAAAGAAGCATTGACGGAACTTTCGATGGTAAATACCACTGCTTTTTTACCTGAAGATTTAGGGTACTATTATTTTTTGACAGCGAAAAGTTATAGTAAACAAAACAATGATGTAAAAGCGATTGAAAATTATCTAATTGCGAAAAAACAATATTTGAAAGCAAATATTATCGATAAGGCTATGGAAATAAATCTCAATATTGCTTCATTGTTAGTTAGTTATAAAGATAATACTCAAAAACACCAATTCTATCTTAAAGAATATATGGATTATGCCTTTTCCACAAAAGATAATTCTAAAATTCTTAAAGGCTATGTTCAATTAGCTTCTTTAAAAATAAACAGCAAAGAAGCTCAGGAGAGTCTGTCTTACTTTAGAAAAGCAATAACTTTAAATAAAGTTGTAAAAGATAAAAAGCTTGAGAGTAAGATATATAATAATCTGGCTGTGCTTTTTAGTGATGTTTTATACAAACCAGATTCTAGTTTGTATTACCTGCGCAAGGATAATTTAATTTTGCATCAAGAGAAAACACCCAATCCCAATTACATCTGTAATAATTTGATGAATCAGGCATCTAATTATTCTCAGCTTCGTCAGTACGAAAAAGCAATTGATTTATTACATCAGGCAGATAAAATAAAGCTGATAGAGTATATTAAAGTTAACAAGGAAAATATTAATAAATTTCTTTATTTGAATTACAAAGACGCCAACAATCTTAGTAAAGCATTATATCATTTAGAAATTTCGAATCAATATCACGATTCTTTGAATACAGAGCAGCAAAATATTGCCATTAATAATTTTGATACCAAATACAAAACCAAGGAAAAAGAACTTGAAAATCTTCAGTTAAAAACAGACATTAAAATAAACAACGTAATTTTATATCTGATAGCGAGTGTTTTAATTATTGTTTTGTTAATTAGTGTTTTAGGATATAAAAACATCACTAAAAAGAAAAAAATTGCAGAACAAGAGAAACTAATTCAAATACAAAAAACGGAAAAAATACTCCGAGACCAAGAGCTTAACGAAATTGATTTAATGCTTGAAAGTCAGGAAAAGGAACGTCAAAATATAGCCAACGAATTGCATGATGATTTGGGCAGTATTTTGGCTACATTAAAGTTAAATTTCCAAAATCTGAATCGTCAAAGTGAAGTTGAAAACCCACAGTCAAATAAACTTTACGAGAAAACCGATATATTATTAGAAGAGGCTTATCAAAAGGTTCGAAATATTGCGCATCTCAAAAACCTGGGAGTTATAGGCAGTGAAGGACTGTTGGTTGCGGTTAATAAAATGGCTGAGAAAATGAGTGTTTTAGAGCATTTAACAATCAATGTTATTCCGTTTGAACTTACAGAAAGATTAGAAAATACTGTAGAAGTTGCTTTATTTCGTATGATTCAGGAACTGTGTACAAACATTATAAAACATTCTGAAGCAACAGAAGTAAACATCTACTTAACACAAGGATCACCAAAGGAAATTAATGTCATTATTGAAGATAATGGCAAAGGATTCAATCCGAAAACGATTGTTGGGAAATCGGGTATAGGCCTTAAAAACATGGAGAAAAAAGTAGAACAGATGGGCGGGACATTCACAATCGATTCAATTTTAACTAAGGGAACTTCCATCATTATAGATTTGCCATTATGATCACAATAATAATTTCAGAAGACCATCAGTCGCTGATTGACGGTATTAAACTTTCTTTAGAATTTGAAGAGGATATTACCGTTGTTGGTGAAGCCAATGATGGAGATGAATTAATACAATTGGTTCGAAAAAAAAGGCCACAGATTGTAATTACAGATATCCGAATGCCAAAATGTGACGGAATTAGTGCTACGAGAATAATTAAGAGTGAATTTCCTGAGATCAAAATTATTGCTTTTAGCATGTTTGATCAGTCCGAAGCTGTTCAGCAAATGAAAGAAGCGGGAGCCTCAGGATATATTATGAAAAATTCCCCGCTAAGAAAATTAATCGAAGCGATTAGAGCCGTTTTAAGCAACGAAACTTTTTTTGACGATGCAATTGCTGTCAAAGACGAATTAACCAAAGAAAACATTCTTTTAAGCACTAGAGAGAAGACAATACTTAGACTTATTGGAGAAGGAAAAACATCTAACGAAATCGCCGAAGAACTTTTTATAAGTAAAAGCACCGTAGATACACACCGTAAAAATATCCTCAAAAAAATGAATCTCTATGGCAAAACCGATTTAATACGTTTTGCTGTTGAACGGAAATATGATTTTTAAATTTCCCTAAACCAGAATTGAAATAAAAGTTAACCAAAAAATCCCTATTTGTAGGGATTTTTTTTTGTCTTATAATATAGAATTTTGGTTTAATAATCAATGAGTTATTTGATAGTTGATTTTAGAGTTCGACAATTAAAATATGATCAAAGACTATTGAAGATTTGAAAAAAGTGGAGTTTAGAAACCACTCAAATAAACGGGGCGATGCCGAAAAGCCAAAAGAGTAGGAAAAATTAAAATAAATCAAAAAATGGAAAAATTTATTAGTGAACAGCTTAAAGAAAATTTTTTAGTAAAAGTATTTGGAGAACCTTATTCAGTTCTTAAACTGGATTTAGCAAAAGAAAATTTCTCATCATTAAAGCAATTTGGAGACGGACCATCCCTTGTAAAAGTTGTTGGATTAAAGACCGCAGGGGCTTGTATAAAATTAGACAAACCAAAATTTCTTCTTTTACCTGGAAATGGTGAAAAACCAGACGATTGTGGATTTGCAGATCACGCTTCTGTTTTAATGTGGAAAGTCGAAAAAGATTTTTCAACATTAGATATTCACGTTAATAACGTTTTGATTTCTGAAATCATGGATAGTGAAGATAAAAACTTTTCACTTTCTGTAAAATTGAAAGATTGTCAGTATTCAAATGGTATTTTTAAAGGAACAGTTCAAATAAAATTGGCGGTTTTTGGTATAAAGATTACAGAAAATGTTCCTATAAAAGTGAAAATATTAGAAGGTGGAACTATCCAAGTGTTCAATGATTATCTAGGGCCGTTTCAAGTTGTTATTGATTTAAAATTAGAAGCATTAAACAAAGCTTGTGTAAGAGTAACTGCTTACTATGGTGGTTTTAGTGCTAATGAAGGAGTATGTACTACATTTTAGTATATGATTTATTCATAAAGTCATTCAATACTGAACAATAAAATGTTTATTAACATGATATTATAAACAACATATTAAGCTATTCAAATTTGAATAGCTTTTTTTTATACTGGCAAAAGAAATTTTTAGAATCAATTTTTAAAAGATTTAAGTATCTGTAGGGAAATATTTTTGTAAATAAGAAATTTAAAATTGCGTTGATTTAATTTCTTTATTTTTGAAAGAAATAACTTATGTTTTATTTATTTTTGCGTTCTTATTCAGAAATTTTTCAACTATTTAGTAATACTTTTATTCAATGTCAGATCAAGATTTATTTTATTTATTAGCCCTAATGAAAGTGGATGGAGTAGGTGATATCATAGCTAAAAAATTACTAAATCATTTTGGGGATGTGGCCGCTATTTTTAAAGCTAAATCAAATCAATTAGCGGGTATAGATGGGGTAGGTTCTGTTTTATTGAAGAATCTAAAAGATAAAACTATTTTCAATAAAGCCAGTGAAGAATTGGAATTCATCAAATCGGATGGGTTGAATGTTTCTTTTTTTCAAGACGAAGATTATCCAGATCGACTTAAACATTGCATTGATTCGCCGGTTTTGATTTTTTCGTCAGGAAACATAAACGTGAAAAATAAAAAGTTAATTAGCATAGTGGGTACGCGCCAAGTTACTTCGTACGGAGTTGATTTTTGCAGAAAACTTATTGAAGATCTTGTGCCTCTTGATCCTGTAATAGTAAGCGGATTTGCTTATGGTGTTGATATCGCAGCGCATCAATTGGCTATGGAAAATAATTTGCAAACGATCGGTGTTTTAGCTCATGGATTAAACCAAATTTATCCGAGAACGCATAAAAAATATATGGCCAGGATGGAGGAAAATGGTGGTTTTATAACCGAGTTTTGGAGTTCTTCAAATCCGGATAAAGAAAAGTTTGTGCGCCGAAATAGAATTGTGGCCGGAATGAGCGAAGCCACCATCGTAATTGAATCTGCTGATAAGGGTGGTTCGTTAATTACGGCCAATTTAGCAAATGATTATAACAGAGAGGTTTTCGCGGTTCCAGGGCGTGTTTCCGACCGATACAGTCAAGGCTGTAATAACCTAATAAAAACACAGAAAGCGAATGTCCTTACCTGTGCGGCAGATTTGATTTATGTGCTGAATTGGGATCTAGAAAATAAACCAAAACAAATTCAACGACAGCTTTTTGTAGAACTAAATCCTGATGAAGAAATTATTTATAATTTTTTGGTTAAAAATGGAAAAGAGCTATTGGATATCATTGCGTTAGAATGCAATTTCCCGATTTTTAAATTGTCTGGTGCTCTTTTGAATATGGAACTTAATGGTTTAATAAGGCCATTGCCTGGAAAAATGTTTGAAGCGATTTAAGTGGTTTTTAATAAAGAAATTAGTATGAAATAAATAAAAGAATATATTTGTTTTAACCAAAAACTTAAAGTTAAATGAATATAATTGAATTATTTGAAAACGCTGGAATTTACAACGCAGACCTACGATCTTTCAGCTCTGAAGACATTGAAAAAGCAAAAAAACAGTTTGAAATTGAGCGTTCTGGAAATGCAAATGTTGCACCTGATTTAGGCCAAAATTTGGTTTTGGCTATGGAAAATTACGCTAATCAGCTGTTGTTTCTTTGCAATAACCGAATTTTATATAACTTCTTTTCAAAAAAGAATTATTCGCGCAACAGATTTATTTCTGATCATCCAATTTCGTCTAGTAAAGAGGATGTTAGAGTTTTTATGGATAAATTTTTATCTAAGGATTTAGATGCGATTTTAGATGATTATATGGCAAATAATCGATTCGATACTATTGATGATTTGCTTGAAATTAAGGAATACTTGCCTGAAAGTTCATTAGAGCAATTGAGCAATAAAGTATCTGAAAAGCTTGATTATGCGATTCAAACCGTTAACGGAAGTTTACATCCATCTGCTGTAAGTGAAACAGTTGAGTTTTTAAAATACCGCAGTTTTTATGTTTTAGTTTCTCATTTTAGGTCTGCCGAAAAAGATGAAAAAATTAGAGCCGTTTACAACAAAGTATACAATTTACATAGCAATTCGGTCTTGAGACTTGAATTAATGAATCCGATGATTTCTTCTTTAGTTAATTATAATGCAGTTGATTCTGAGTTGAATAACTTATTCAGAAAAAATAAAAACCAACTTGATGTGGCGAATGAAAAAGAGAATAGTGCAAGCAGCTCTTCAGGGTTTCCTGGCTGGTCTATTGCAGTAATTGTTATCGTTGTGATACGATTAATTTTGTTGATGGTGCGCCTTAGCAGAGCTTAAAAACATAAATTTATTAAAAAGAAAAAAGCCTAATAGATTGCATTTCTATTAGGCTTTCTTTTGATTTATTTTTCAAATCCGAGTACGTTGCGAACTTTTGCTAAAATGCCATCTGCAACGACAGAAGCTTTTGCGGCACCTTTTTTCAGTAAGGCATCTACTTCTTCAAGATTGTTTATGTAGTAATTGTATTTTTCTCTTTCGGTCTTAAATTTTTCCGTAATTAATTCAAACAAAGCTTGTTTGGCGTGGCCGTAACCATAATTTCCGCCAAGATAATTTGCTCTCATTTGTGCAATTTGCTCTTCATTTGCTAATAATGAATAAATAGCAAAGGCGTTGCAAGTGTCTGGATTTTTAGGATCTTCAAGAGGTGTACTATCTGTTTCAATGCTCATGACTTGCTTGCGCAATGCTTTGTCATCTAAGAAAATATTGATGATGTTGTTTGCAGATTTACTCATTTTTCCACCATTTGTTCCAGGAATCAACATGATATTTTCCTGAATTTTAGCTTCCGGAAGCACAAAAGTTTCTCCCATTTGGTGATTAAAACGTGAAGCTACATCACGGGTGATTTCAAGATGTTGCAATTGGTCTTTTCCAACAGGAACAAATTCAGCATCGTATAATAAAATATCTGCTGCCATAAGCATCGGATAGGTAAAAAGTCCGGCATTAACATCATCCAAACGATCTGATTTATCTTTAAACGAATGCGCCAAAGTCAATCTTTGGTAAGGAAAAAAACAGCTCAAATACCAAGTCAACTCGGCAGTTTGCGTCACATCAGATTGTCTGTAAAAAGTAACTTTATCTGGGTTCAAGCCACATGCAAGCCAAGCTGCTGCGGTGCTATATGTATTTTCTCTTAATGTTTTGCCGTCTTTGATTTGTGTAATGGAATGCAAATCAGCGATAAACAAATAAGATTCATTTGCAGGATTGTTCGATAATTCAATTGCTGGGATAATTGCTCCCAATAAATTTCCTAAATGCGGCGTTCCTGTACTCTGAACACCAGTAAGTATTTTTGCCATTAGTTTTGTTTCTTAACCGCAAAGATTGCAAGTTTATTTATTTAAACAACAAAGGTCGTGATGTTTTTTTTAACCACAAAGTGCACAAAGGTTTTACACAAAGTATGAAGATTTTTTAAGATGATTGTAAAATGGAATAGCGCTGAGTAGTCCACTAAGGCATTGAGTTTATATATCATTGATGACTCTTCGAATTCCGTTTTTTAGGAGTATTTCATTAAAATTAATTAGTAAACCCAGTTTGTAATTACCAAGTTTTAAGTAAGTTAAAGTTTGAGCAAGATGAATTGTATTTAAAGTTTCAACACTTTTTATTTCTATTATAAGTTTGTTTTCGATCAATAAATCAACTCTGTAGCCACAATCTAATTTTATTTCTTCAAATATTACTGGCAGTGCTTTTTCTTTTTGGACATTAATTCCGCTTTTTTCGATTTTATGAAATAAGCATTCCTTGTATGTATTCTCCAGTAAGCCTGGTCCTAGCGCTTTATGCACGTCAATTGCTAAACCAATTAAAATTTTTGCTAAATCATTTTCTATTGCCATCATCTAATCTTTATATTTTTTTTGTGGTGTGGGATGGAGTTATGAGGTAAATTTAGTAATTATTTTCTTATAATATTATTTAAGATTTAGCTTTGTGAACTTTATTCATATTGTAATTTTTAGCTTATAAAATTTGCAATTTTCTTTGTGAAAACCTTTGCGTGCTTTGTGGTTAAAAAAATCTTTTAAAAATTCATTTGGGTTTTCTTACTTTTGAAGTTATGAAAATATTTAAGATTGTTTTTTGGGTTTTATGGCGCATTTGGTTTTATGTTTTAATGGCCATTCCAATATTGATTATGATGCCGTTTTTGCTGATTTCTATTGCATCAGAACGCGGATATCCCTATTTCTTCAAAATGGCCCGCATTTGGGCTAAATTTATCCTTTTCGGGATGGGTTTTTATTACAAAGTAAAACGCGAACAAAAGTTGATCAAACATACGAGCTATATGATTGTCGCAAATCATACCTCAATGACCGATATCATGCTGATGCTTGCCCTTATTAAAAATCCTTTTGTTTTTGTGGGAAAGAAAGAATTGGTGAAGATTCCATTGTTTGGATTTTTCTATAAAAGAACTTGTATTTTAGTTGACAGAAACTCTTCAAAAAGTAAGAATGAAGTTTTCAAAAGAGCTCAAAATAGACTTAATCAAGGACTTAGTATTTGTATTTTCCCCGAAGGGGGCGTTCCAGATGACGAAAGCATTTTACTGGATGAGTTTAAAGACGGCGCTTTTCGCTTAGCAATTGAACATCAAATTCCGATTGTGCCAATTGTTTTTCCAGATAACAAAGAGCGTTTTTCATATACTTTTTTAAGTGGAAGTCCCGGAAAAATGCGTGCAAAAATCCTTCCATTTGTAGAAACAAACGGTGTGACAAGTGATCATCGAAAAGAACTTCGAGATCGCGTCAGACAATTGATTTATAACGAGTTAGTCCAATTCCAGAAGAAAGATTCTAAAAAATAAAAAACAGAACCCGGTAATCCTTAAGCTCTAGGATTCCGGGTTTTCTTTTGAACTAAAATAACCCCTTATTTTTATTCAAAAATCTTATCTGTGAATGATTTTTTCAGAAATAAATCGCAATACTTTTTTAAACTTCAATTTGGTTTTTCTGCGGTTTTTATTGTACAATACTTCAATTTTCTCTTTCATGATTAAAAACATTAAGGATTGATAATAAAGAGTTTGGTTAGAACTCAAGTTAACGTCACACTATTATAGAGAGCTAAAAATGAAAAAGGTTGCTTGAGTGATGAAATTTTTTTTCTTTTTTTGGAATAAAAACCCGTCAGCACCAAACAAGCCAACGGATTTTCATTAAAACAAATCAACCAAATTCATTCTAAAAATTTAAAAAAGGCACTTATGGCGATGCCTATAAAATTTTATAACTATTTATAAGATGTGATTTTTTGAAATGGTTGCGTCGTTTTTTAATTTTTTTTAAAATAAAAAACCCGAAAGTGTAATTACTTCCGGGTTTTTGAAAATATAAATCTGCAATCTACAGATTGTGAAAGATTTAAGCGTTTGCTAATTCTTTCATATGTTCTTTAATTTTTGCTTCTAATTCCTCAGCTAATTCTGGATTATCTTTGATTAAGGCTTTAACAGCATCACGTCCTTGACCTAATTTTGTATCACCATAACTAAACCAAGATCCTGCTTTTTTAACAATATCAAACTCTACAGCAAGGTCAAGAATTTCTCCAGTTTTAGAAACACCTTCGCCGTACATAATATCGAATTCAGCTGTTTTAAATGGTGGCGCAACTTTGTTTTTAACGATTTTAACTTTAGTTCTGTTTCCAATTACATTCTCCCCATCTTTAATTTGAGCAGAACGACGAATATCTAAACGAACTGAAGCGTAGAATTTTAACGCGTTACCACCCGTTGTAGTTTCTGGATTTCCAAACATTACACCAATTTTTTCACGCAATTGGTTAATGAAGAAAACAGTACAATTTGTTTTGCTGATAGTTCCAGTAAGTTTTCTTAAAGCTTGAGACATCAAACGTGCGTGAAGACCCATTTTTGAATCTCCCATTTCGCCTTCAATTTCACTTTTTGGAGTCAAGGCAGCAACCGAGTCAATTACAACAATATCAATAGCTCCAGAACGAATTAAATTTTCAGCAATTTCCAATGCTTGCTCTCCGTTATCTGGTTGCGAAATGATTAAGTTCTCAATATCAACACCTAATTTTTCAGCATAATTTCTATCAAAAGCATGCTCAGCATCGATGAAAGCGGCAATTCCTCCTGCTTTTTGTGCTTCTGAAATCGCGTGCAATGTCAACGTAGTCTTACCAGATGATTCTGGACCGTAAATTTCAATAATTCTTCCTTTTGGGTATCCATTTACCCCAAGCGCTAAATCAACGCCAAGTGAGCCAGAAGAAATCGTTTCTACTTCCACAATGGCTCTATCGCCCATTTTCATCACGGTTCCTTTTCCGTATGTTTTGTCAAGTTTATCAAGCGTAAGTTGTAACGCTTTTAATTTGGCTTCTTTGTCTGAACTCATATTTTTTTAAATTATCTTAATTGTTATTTTTTTGGCTTCCAGAATAAAATTTAAAAGTAAGAAAAAACTTTATAAACTTTATTTAGCTGAACTTCTGAATTGCAAAACTAGTTCTTTTTTTTGGAGTTTGGTTCTTCCAAATTGTTCCAAATTGTCACAAATTTGATTACAAAAATAAAGCTCGTAATTCTGTCGCTTCTGATGGTTTCATTTTTCCTGCAAGCACTAAACTCAGTTGTTTACGGCGCAATGCGGCATCAAAACGTTGGATTTCAAGTTCGGTTTCCGGCACAATTGTAGGCACTTCAACAGGTCTTCCGGTATCATCAACAGCAACAAAAGTGTAAATCGCTTCGTTTGCTTTGGTTCTGCTTCCAGATTCACGATCTTCAACCCAAACGTCGATGTAAACTTCCATCGAACTTTTGAAAGATCTCGATACTTTAGCCTCGACAGTTACAACGCTTCCTAGCGAAATTGCTCTATTGAAAGCAACGTGATTTACAGAAGCTGTAACTACAATTCGGCGCGAATGCCTGCGTGCAGCAATACTTGCGGCGCGATCCATACGGGCTAATAATTCGCCACCAAAAAGATTGTTTAAAGGATTTGTTTCGCTCGGTAAAACTAAATCAGTTAAAATAGTTATAGATTCTGAAGGATGTTTTGAATTCATTTTTTTGTAAAATTATAATTAAGCAGGCTGATTAATTCAGCCAATAAACAGCCATAACAGCTGGTATAAAATAGATTACGATGGTTCTCGCTCCATCATAATCCTTTGCAAGTCTTTGTCCGAAAAGCATCATCAATAAGCTGATGCATGAAAAAATGGCACCGTAAAAACCGAATTCGCGTCCGCTGTTTAATGCAATTTGAATGGCACCCACAACAGATAAAATTCCTGAAATTAATTCGAGAATAAGCAAGTGCATAAGCGCTAAAGGAACTTGGTTTTTTAATGGCGTTTTGGCAAAATGTTCTTTCAGCCAGTTTACATTATCTTTCCAGTAAAAAATCTTTTCATAGCCTGATTGTAAAAACGTTATGGCTAAAAATGCTAGTAATAAAATAGAGGCAACATTGTTCATTTGAGGACTATTTTTTGTGGATTAAACGAGTCAGTTTTATAGATAAATCGGTTAGGATTATTTTTGCATTTCCGTTTCTTTCAATGTGGTACATAGCATCTGAAAGCTCTTTAAAAATTTCGTGAATGTTATTTCCGTTAACAAAAGGCGCAAAATTTTCGAGTTTGAATTTGTCCACTTTTGGTTCAATATAAACAAGGCTTGGAGCTTGATAATTTAGCAATAAAGCTTGTCGAAACATTTCCATACAAAACTGGATGAATTTTTTCTGGCTTTCGCGCCCAAGGCCTGCGATTTCTTCACTCCAGGAAATTAAGTCCTGAATCGCAGCGGCATTTCCTTTCGCTCTAAAAGCAGCACGAACCCAGTTTACAAACCATTGTTCAAAAGGATATTCAGAATCGTCTTCTTTTAGTAAATGCAGTGCTTTGTTGAAATTTCCTTGTGCTTGATGCGCAATTTTTTTGGCTAAATTCGGATCAATATTTTCCCGTGAAACCAAGGCGTCTGCAATTACTTTCTCAGGAAGTCCATTAAAGTGAATTACTTGACAACGAGAGCGAATAGTTTGAATAATATCTTCTTCATTTTCAGAAATTAGAAGGAAAATGGTTTTTTCTGAAGGTTCTTCAAGCAGTTTTAAAAGTTTATTTGAAGCTGCAATATTCATTTTATCGGCCATCCAGATGATCATGATTTTATAACCACCTTCGTATGATTTCAGCGAAAGGGATTTTAAAACTTCTTGAGCATCTTCAACTCTAATTTCACCTTGCTTGTTTTGAACACCTAAAATTTTGTACCAATCAAATAATCCTCCATAAGGCATTTCTTGAACAAATGTTCGCCAATCCTGAATGAAATCGAGACTTTTTGGTTTGGTTTTGACATCTTCAGTTGTAACTGTCGGATATATGAAATGAAGATCTGGATGTGAAATGTTTTGAAATTTCAAATTGCAGGAATCATTTCCATTTTCGTTTTCGTTACCGGTATTATTGCACAAAATATACTGCGCATAAGCGATTGCGGTTGATAAAGTGCCGCTTCCTTCTGGCCCAATAAATAATTGCGCATGCGGAATTCGTCCTGAAGATGCACTTTTTATCAAGTGACTTTTGATATAATCTTGACCTAAAATTTGAGAAAATTGCATGAAGCAAAGATATAAGAAAATGATGTAGGCAAAAATTTTAGATTAAAAGATTGTGAGTTGAATTTTGAGCAAAAAAAATGATAGGATTTTTTTAAAAAAATTACAATTGTGTCAATTTAATTTTGTTAATAAATTACTTCACGCTAGCAGATATGAAGACTTTTTTGTTAATATTTTTTTGCCAAAAACGACAAACGTAATGTTTTTTTGGCTATTTAAAGATAGAAAACCTCTCTTTTTTATAGCTTTAATCTTACGGTTTTGATTTTAACAAATTTAACAAAACACTCGTTAAAACGCACATTTTCTCGACATACGACTGGTTTTTAAGGTTTTTTTAAGTTTTTTTTTTGAAAAAAGAATTTATAAAAGTTGCGATTTAAGTTAATTTATATATTTTTGTTTGCATGAACAACCATTTATAAATCGAATCTATGAAAGGGAAAATTATTTTATTAAGTACACTTTTTTTCTTGACAACTGCAGCTGTTTCAGCGCAAGCAAAAAATGCTCCAAGAAGTATAATTAGTACAACAGCTCTTATCAGAAAATACCATGATCAAAAAGAATTGAGCGGTATGCAAAAAGGAGAACTTTTGGAATTGTACATTGAGCGTATTAAAGTTTTAGTGAAAACCCTTCCGTACATTGCGTTGGTTACAAAACCAGGAGTTACCATGGCCGACTTAGGTATTCCAGACGATAGTGAGCACAAAAAAGTATTAGATGCGCAAGCAGTTGGTACTACAACTTTCTTAGACACGACAGTGGATTTCCAAAGAAAGATGATGCCTTACTCTGATAAAGGAAACTTGATCGCAGCGATTTTATTTTACGAAAGCACATTGAAATCATTACACGAGTTCAACGATTTGAACGAAATGTAATAAAAAAACATATTTTTAAAACCTCTTTTAATCCGTTTACGTAGATGATCTAGATTTTCGAAAAACATTAAGAGAGTAATAAAAAATAACTCGTTCTCGATGTGTTCTGATTATTTCAGAAAAAATCGAGATGAGTTTTTTCATTTACGCATACCCAAATTTATATATTAACCCTAATACCCCCTTATCATGAAAAAAATTACTCAAATGATCTGCGTTCTTTTGACAGTTACTAGTATGAGTGCTCAGCAAGAGAAAGGAATTATGGGCTACAACAATTGGTTAAATAACTGGACCGAATTTAAGCCTAACAAAGTAGAGTATGGAGAAGCAAATCAAATTTTAGCAGGAAACATTTCTGTTAACACTAAATTGCTGAAGAGGAATGTTTATGTTTTGCAAGGCAACGTTTATGTTACAAACAATGCAGTATTAACAATTGAACCAGGAACTTTAATTATTGGTGATTTCGAAACTAAAGGAACATTGGTAGTTACAAAAGGTGCACAAATTATCGCTGATGGTTTAGAAACTGATCCAATCGTATTTACTTCTAACAGAAGCCAGAAAAAAGCTGGTGACTGGGGAGGAATCGTACTTCTTGGTGACGCACCAATCAATAAATTTGGAAATGTTGGTTCTTACAACATGGATTTAGATCCAAGTTTAACTACTTATGGCGGTGACAACGTAAACGGAAATTCTGGTGTTTTAAGATTCGTTAGAATCGAATTCGCAGGAAAAAAAGTTAAAGGTGTAGATACTTTCAATGGTTTAACTGTTGCTGGTGTTGGTGCTAAAACTATTTTAGACAACGTTATGGTGAGCTACTCTGGTGGTGATTCATTTGCTTTCTTTGGAGGTGATGTAAACGCTACTAAATTAGTTTCTTACAAGTCAATCAATGACGATTTTAAATTTACTCAAGGTGTTCAATGTCGTTTATTTAACTCATTGGCAGTTAGATCATCTTATTTATCAAGTAACAAAGATGGATCTCGTTGTATGGAGGTAAAATCATTCGAAAAGAAAAGCGAAACTGATTTTACTAAAAAAACAACTCTTGTTGTGGCAACAAATATGACAATGTTGAACGACAGTGAGAACATCAAAGCTGATATTCAGGCTGGTTTAGTAAAAGAGGCAATTTATGTTGCTGAAACGGCTTCATTAGAAATGAAAAGAAGCGTAATCTCTGGATTTAATCCTGCTGTATTATTAGACAGTAAAACAGAGATTAACGATGCTAATCTTAAGAAAATCAAAATTGAAGAAATGTACTTCAACTTATGTAACGGAAACATCTTTACAGAGTACAATTCTAACAATGAAGATTTAGAAAGCTGGTACGGAAACCCTGTGTTTTTCAATGTGATGTCACAAAGTGATAACAAAGAAACTTTCATTGATATTTACAATCCTAAGAAACCAGATTTCAGATTACAGTTAGGAAAAATTACAGCATCTAGCGGAAAATAGATAAGTTTCGATTTTTATTTCAGAGCGTAAATTTTATTAATAAAGTCCCCAGACACAATTTATGTTAGTCTCGTCTCGGACCAAATAAAGATCAAGACATAATGGCCCCATCTATAAAAAAATATTTTATTTATATTATATTTTTGGTTTCGCCTATTGCAGTTTTAAAAGCACAAAGTAAATCAGAAAACACTTCTGATACTACTGGCATCGCATTGGCATGTAATAACCAAAAAACAGAAACGGCTGATACAAAAGTGATCAGCAAATTAGATAATTCTAATCAGTTAGCAGTAGAGCTATCCATCCCCAAGGATAGCTTTGCTATAGCTAGTGACGCGAAGGATCAACAAACTTCTGAGTGCAAAGAAAATTCATCAATTACAGCTTTTTATTCTGTTCTTGCAAAGGACATTATTGAAAACTATAAATATGATTTTTCAGAAACATTCATCGATATTTTGTTTTTTGAAAATATAGACTTAGCAAGAACAAGAACTATATGATTCAGAAAACTACGCTATCTGTAATCCGATTTATTCTTTTTTTTAGTATTTTTTTATGTACTAAAACAAATAGCTATGCCCAAACGATAGTGCCCCAGCAATTAAATTTCGATAGAATTTGCGCGGGGCTTATTATCGATGGCGCGCCTTTTAATCAATATTCGGCTACTTTTAGTTATGTAGATTTTCCAGCAGGAACTACTTTCGAAGTAGAACTTTCTGATGATGCTGGGAATTTTACAACCCCAACAGCTACTACAAAAATTTCATTTACAGATGATCCAACTTTAAAACAACAAACCATTCGTTTTGCTGTTCCAACAAATTTAAAAGGATCAGACATTTACAGTCTGCGTGTAAAAAGTGCTACAGCAACACCGGTTTATAGTTTAAGGTTTAAAAACTTAGCAAACAATACTTCTTTTCCAGCGTATTATAGTACATATGTGAGTTCGTTTTATATTAATGAAAAATCACCAACTGCTACAATTTGTTCTGGCGGAAGTATTTCGCTTTCTGTTTATAATCCAACTCCTAGCGATGTTCCTTCGTCACCGGCAAATTATCCAAATCTTAAATACAAATGGTACAAAGATGATGTATTAATTGCAGGACAAAGTGGTACAACGTTAGTTGTGAATTCGATTGGAACTTATTATGCAAAATTAGACTACGGATTGTGTTCTGAGGATAATTTAAGTTCAAATCGTGTTACTGTTACAACTTCAGGATCAGGATCATCAGTAACAATCGATTCAAGTTTAGGAAATCCATTTTGTTCTAGCGGAACAGGAACTGTATTAACAGCAACTTCAGGAAATAGCTACGTTTGGAAAAAAAATGGAAGTGTAATCGCTGGTGCGACAAGCCGCAGTTATACAACAAACGAAGCAGCAGTTTATACTGTTGATGTTGATTTTGGCGGATGTAAAGCGACAGGAACAATCGACCTTAAAGGAAATAACTTTAATGCCTCATTAAATGTCCCAGAAACCAATGTTATTGCCCCAGACGAAACATTAAGTGTTACGGTGACAACAAACGCTGTAAATCCAACATTTCAATGGTATCTTGGAAATACTGTAATTGCCGGTGCTAACACTAATACGTATTTAGTAGCAACACGTGGAAATTACAAAGTAAAAGTAAGCCAGGCAACGGGATGTACCGTTGAGAAGGAATTACCTTTTACAGTTACGTATGATAGTAACCCAGTTACTTCAGTAGAAAAAATTGCAAATATTATTAGCTTGAGCAGTTATCCGTATGATGTATGGGATATTCCGAGTGAATATAAAAACCCAGAAACTAGTGTAAAAATAATTAGTTCAAACGGAGACATGGTGCTTGATGTTGTCAACTATCAAGGCGATTGGCCCCCGTCTGGATCAATTGATATTAAAAATGTAAATCCCGTTTATTACTATGTTATTCATTCCGAGACAGGTGAAAAGAAAGGATCAATAACTCTGATAAAATAAAATGAAGAAAATCCTACTATTCATAACTTTATTTTACGGTTTTTCAAATGTACTCTATTCTCAAGATACGAAATCTGAGGATGGAGTTGTTTCGTTTTCTTTACCTATCAGAAATTCTTTAAAGTTCAATAGATACATAATTAACCCAACTTTCAGCTTTGTACGCGAATCAAATCCTTATGTGAGTTTTTATAATAAAAGACAATGGGTTTCATTTGATGATGCTCCAAATACGTATTTATTTGGTTATTCTGGTCGTTTCAGAGAGAATGAAGCTTTTGCTTTCGGATTATTTCAACAAAATTATGGTGTGTTTACCGTATTTGGAGGTGTAGCCAACTTTGCCCATAATATCGTTTTGCAGGAAGACAGCAATTTGACATTTGGTCTTAACGTTGGTGCGTACCAAAGTGGTTTAAACAAAGGTAAAATTGTTTCAAATGATCCAAATCTTCCAATTGATAACATTCCGTCAAATACATTGCTTACAGTTAACCCTGGAATCAATTACGGTACAGCATTTCTTGATTTTGGTTTATCGATCAACAATTTGATTCTTTACAATTTTGGTTCTGGAATGGTAAAAGAAGATCCAGAAAGAGCAATCGAATTGCATGGTATGTACACAGGATACCTTGATAGTTATGGGTTCTTTGACAGAAGTAAATTTTCTGGAATAGTAAAAACGGAGATCAAAAAAGATAAGACAGTTTTGTCTGGACTTGCAATGATTTCAATTCCGCAAGGAGTTTGGGCACAAGTCGGTTATAATACTTTATATGGTGTTTCAGCTGGTTTAGGAGCTAATATTTCGCCAAGTATTTCTATAGAGTATAATTATGAAAGAGGTTTTGGGAATTTTACCAATTTAGGAGGTTCTCATGAATTCGCAATTGCTTACCGATTCAAAAACAGAAATTACTACTATGGTGATGATGATGAAGGTTCTCTTATCGATCCTTCAAAACCAAAACCTGTAATGGCTAAAAAGACTCCATCAACTCCTGTTACAAGAGTAGATGGTGCTGAAAAAGCAAGATTAGCTGCTGAAGCAAAAGCGATTGCTGATGCTGAAGCAAAACAAGCAAGACTTGCAGCTGCTGAAAAAGCTAAAGCTGATGCTGAAGCTGCAACAAAAGCAAAATTAGAAGCAGATAATAAAGCTAAAGCTGATGCTGAAGCACTGAAACTTAAATTAGCTGCCGAAGCAAAAGCAAAAGCTGATGCCGCGGCTGCAACAAGAGCACAAACTGCAACAACAAATAGAGCAGTTGCTGCAACACAAAAAACACAAGCTCAATTAGCTGCTGATAAAGCAAGAGCTGATGCTGAAGCACGAAGAATACAATTAGCTGCTGACAATAAAGCACGTGTTGACGCTGCTGCTGCTGCAAGAGCGCAAGCTGCTGCAAATAAACCAGGCGCCACAGCAACACAAAAAACACAAGCTCAATTGGCAGCTGATAAAGTTAAGGCTGATGCTGAAGCAATGAAATTGAAATTAGCGGCTGAAGCAAAAGCAAAAGCAGATGCTGAAGCGGCAAAAGCAAAAACAGCAACAACTACTGCTAAACCAGCAGAGCCACAAAAAACGGCTGCGCAATTAGCTGCAGATAAAGCTAAGGCTGATGCTGAGGCTGCTGCGAAAGCAAAATTAGCGGCAGATGCAAAAGCAAAAGCTGATGCAGAGGCATTGAAAATTAAATTAGCAGCAGATGCAAAAGCGAAAGCGGACGCGGCTGAAGCGAAGAAAAAAGCTGATGCAAAAGCAAAAGCAGAAGCAGCAGATTTACAATCAATTTTAGCAGCTGATGCAAAAGCTAAAGCTGATTCGGATGCATATCAAGCTAGACTAGCGGCAGAAGCAAAAGCAAAAGCAGCGGCAGAAGCTAAAACTAAAGCGGCTATAGATGCGGCAAACAAAGCAAAAGCGGCGGCGGCTCTGAAAGAGAAACAAGCGGCAGAAGCAGCATTAAAAGAAAAATTAGCAGCTGATGCTAAAGCCAAAGCAGACGCTGAGGCAAGACAAGCATTAATTGCAGCAGAAGCAAAAGCAAAAGCCGATGCTGAAGCATTAAAGATAAAACAAGCTGCTGATAAGGCTAAAGCGGAAGAAGAAGCTAAACAAGCAAAACTAGCTGCTGACGCGAAAGCAAAAGCCGATGCAGAAGCATTACAGGCAAAATTAGCGGCAGATGCAAAAGCAAAAGCAGATGCAGAAGCTCAAGCTAAACTAGCTGCTGATGCTAAAGCTAAGGCTGATATGGAAGCATTACAAGCAAAATTGATTGCTGATGCAAGAGTTAAAGCAGACGCTGAAGCTACTGCAAAAGCAAAAGCCGAAGCGGAGGCAAAACAATTAAAAGAAGCTGAAGAGGCTCGTCAGGCAAAATTAGCTGCTGACGCAAAAGCAAAAGCTGATGCGGAAGCGCTTAAAGCAAAACAAGCTGCAGATGCGAAAGCAAAAGCCGATGAAGAGGCTCGTCAAGCACAATTAGCTGCTGACGCAAAAGCAAAAGCTGATGCAGAAGCGCTTCAAGCGAAACTAGTTGCTGATGCAAAAGCGAAAGCCGATGCAGAAACTAAGGCAAAACAAGCTGCTGAAGCAAAAGCTAAAGCAGATGAAGAGGCTCGTCAAGCTAAACTAGCAGCAGACGCAAAAGCAAAAGCTGATGCAGAAGCACTTCAAGCTAAACTTGCAGCTGACGCAAAAGCGAAAGCAGATGCTGAAGCTCTTAAAGTAAAACAAGCAGCTGAGGAAAAAGCTAGGGTTGAAGAAGAAGCGCGTCAAGCGAAATTAGCAGCAGATGCAAAAGCAAAAGCGGATGCAGAAGCACTTCAAGTTAAACTAGCAGCTGACGCAAAAGCAAAAGCCGATGCTGAAGCTCTTAAAGTAAAACAAGCAGCAGAAGAAAAAGCTAGAGTTGAAGAAGAAGCTCGTCAAGCAAAATTAGCAGCAGACGCGAAAGCAAAAGCAGATGCAGAAGCTCTTCAAGCTAAACTAGCAGCAGACGCGAAAGCAAAAGCGGATGCAGAAGCTCTTAAAGTAAAACAAGCAGCAGAAGAAAAAGCTAGAGTTGAAGAAGAAGCTCGTCAAGCAAAATTAGCGGCTGATGCGAAAGCAAAAGCTGATGCAGAAGCACTTCAAGCTAAACTTGTTGCTGATGCCAAAGCAAAAGCTGATATGGAAGCATTACAGGCTCAATTGCTAGCGGATGCAAAAGTGAAAGCCGATGCTGAGGCTACTGCAAAAGCGAAAGCTGATGCAGAAGCTAAACAATTACAACAAGAAGAAGAAGCTCGTCAAGCGAAATTAGCAGCCGACGCCAAAGCTAAGGCCGACGCAGAAGCATTAAAAGCTAAACTTGCTGCCGACGCAAAAGCAAAAGCAGATGCAGAAGCATTACAAGCGAAACAAGCAGCCGATGCAAAAGCAAAAGCTGATGAAGAGGCTCGCCAAGCGAAATTAGCAGCAGACGCCAAAGCAAAAGCCGACGCAGAAGCATTGAAATTGAAACTTGCAGCAGACGCCAAAGCGAAAGCAGATGCTGAAGCACTTCAAGCAAAACAAGCAGCTGAAGAGAAAGCTAGAGTTGAAGAAGAAGCTCGTCAAGCGAAATTAGCAGCAGACGCTAAAGCAAAAGCCGACGCGGAAGCATTGAAATTGAAACTTGCAGCTGATGCAAAAGCAAAAGCTGATGCAGAAGCACTTCAAGCAAAACAAGCAGCTGAAGAGAAAGCTAGAGTTGAAGAAGAAGCGCGTCAAGCGAAATTAGCAGCAGACGCTAAAGCAAAAGCCGACGCAGAAGCATTGAAATTGAAACTTGCAGCAGACGCCAAAGCGAAAGCGGATGCAGAAGCACTTCAAGCAAAATTAGCAGCTGATGCAAAAGCAAAAGCCGATGCAGAAGCATTGAAAGCGAAACAAGATGCTGAAGAAAAAGCAAGAATCGAAGAAGAAGCTCGTCAAGCAAAATTAGCAGCTGATGCAAAAGCTAAAGCGGATGCAGAAGCAGCAGCGGCAAAAGCGGCAGCAGCTCAAAAAGATGAAACAGCAAAAGCGATAGACAACTTAACAGAATCTCTAGACGCTTCAAGCAAAAATCAAAGTGATTTATTGGCTCAGTTTAATGCAACAGTAGCCAACAAACAAAAAGATTTGAATGACTTGAGAGAGGAAAATGATTTAAGTGAAAAAGGAATATATAGAGAACCAAAACCATTCAAAAGTGTAGCGGCAGAAAACAGTCAGTTAGAAGCTTTAAAAGCAAATATTGCTGAAGCAAACAGACTTCAAAAAGACGAGATCGCCAAGCTGACGAATTTATACAATGAAAGGCTTAAAAAGGTTCCGAATAAAAATGATGCTTTAAACAGAGCTTATCTAGAAAAGATAAATCAATTGAAAGCAGCACAATTGAAAATGGAGCAGGACAGTGCTGATTTACTTGCGAATTTAGAGCGTATTAAAGCAGAAACTGAGATCGAGAAAAAACGTAGAATTAAGCGTGCAGCATACGAAAATGATCAAGGAAGATACAATCAGGATCAAGCAGCTCTTAAACGTATTAGGGAAACTACTAAAATTAGCAGTACACCTTTAACAGCAAGCGATTTTGATTTTGGTGAAGACCAGTCAAATATGCAGATCATCAAGAACATTAAAAATTCTGAAAGTGGATATTACATGATTCTTGCCGTTCATAGCAGTGTTGAAAAGAGAGATGAGTTCCTTACAAAAGCAGTTGCTGCAGGACGTTCAGACATTAATTTCTTTTATAATATAGCAACAAGTAAGTATTATATCTATTACGAGAAATTTGAAGGTTTACAAGAGGCTACGAAAGCTTTAGAGGCAAAAGGAAGCAAACCTTACAACGGCAAATTAGCCATCGTAAAAGTTGAGAATTAATAGCAGTAAATAAGAAAGTCAGTCCTTCTTAATAATGATAAGAAGGACTTAATAATAAAATGTTTCAGAGCGCTAAAGTTTATTTTTTAATGCCCCTTAAGAAATAAATCAGGCCAAAAACAAAATGAAGACCATGAAAAAACCTACTATCTTAAAAAGTGTAAAAACTGTCATTACATTTGGTACGAACCTACTATCGTACGCAAAATGTCAGCTAGAGGATTTAGAGTTTTATTTTTCTAATTTGAACTTCGGTTTAGATAAAATAATGACTTTAAATAGAAAAAAAGCATCGCAAGCAGTGATGTTTATTCTGTTCTTGCTTTTAAGTTTTACTTCTGTAAACGCTCAGATTGGAAAAGCTTTTACTCCGAGACTTACTGGAGGAAGTATAAAAGTTAAAGGAGATGTTGTTTTAATAGGTAATACTGTTATTAACAAGGTAAACACTGCTCCAACGTATAATCGAAATGGAGCACCTCAAACAGGAGTTCTATTTACAGGAACAGTTACCAATCTTGCGACACTGACAGCTGAGGCTAATACTCCATTTAATTCACCTGGAGATAACAATGATTACAATGTTGAATATATCAATGTTGACCCTGCAACTGGGGTTTTCAGTTCATCTCAAGCTGAATTAAAAATTAATAATAGTTGTAAAAAAATTGTTTTTGCAGGTTTATATTGGTCAGCTATTTATCCTTATGAAAGAAGTACTGATAGCGGAAAGAAATATGATGGTTCATTAAGACCTGCTGATACTTGGAAAACAATTAAATTTAAAACACCGGGAGGAACCTATCAAAATGTAACAGCGGATGAAGTTATTTTTGATGGATATAATTATACTAATGTTCAAAATTCTTTCAAAGATTCTCCTTATGTATGTTTTAAAGATGTAACGACTACTCTACAAGGTTTAGCAAATGCTGATGGTGTTTATACAGTAGGTAATGTACGTGCCGCTTTAGGAAAACGTGATGGTGGTGGTGCTGGAGGATGGTCTTTAGTAGTAATTTACGAAAGTCCAACAATGCCAAGTAAATTCATTTCTGTTTTTGACGGTTATGTAGGTGTTAACCCAGATGCAGGAGGAATTAAAACAGTAGATTATACGGTAAATGGTTTTCAAACGTTACCAGCTCCATTTCCTGTTAATGCAAAAATTGGTGTTGGTGCTCTTGAAGGTGATAACCTTAAAACAGGTGACGATTTACAATTTAAAGCAAATAAATCAAGTGCATTTACAGTTATCTATGATGCAGTTAATCCAATAGGAAACTTCTTTAATGCGACAGTTTCTGCTGATGGATCTCATTATTTATCAAGAAATCCTAATAGTACTAATACTATGGGATTTGATATTGATCATGTTATTATTCCAAATCCACCATCAAGTTCTGGTGCAATAAATAGTGTTGTTCCAAATGATGAAACAGGCGCTACTTTAAGGCTTACGACTTCTAGTGACGGTTATGGTGCTTTCTTGTCAACTTTTGCTGTTGAAATTATCGAACCAACAATATTGTTGACAAAACAAGTTTTTGATACAAATGGTGCAGATGCTAGCTTAAAAGATGTGACTTTAGGAGAGCAATTAAACTATGTAATTGGATTTGAAAATCAAGGTAATGATGATGCTAAAGAATTTGTAATTAAGGACGTATTGCCAAAAAACATTAATTTCAATTTCCCTGGTGATATTACTTCACTTCCAACAGGAATGACAATTGCAAATAATGTTACTTATGATGCAGCAACAAGAACAATTCTTTTTAAAATTCCTGACGCTTTAGTTAAAAAGAATTTAATTCCTGGTCCTCCATTTGTTAGAAGTACAATTAGATTCAGCGTAAAAGTTGTTCCTACTTGTAATGAATTGAGTGATGCTTGTGATAATATTATTAAGAACTCAGCTTATGCTACTTATAAGGGAGATATTAATAAAAACCAAATTACAGATGATCCGAGTTTGTCGTCATATACTTCATGTAATCTTGGAACACCTCAATCTACAAACTTCTTAGTTGGAGTTAAAGATTGTAAGTTTACACAAAATGTAGTTTTATGTAGCGCAAGCCAAGTAATTAAAGCATCAGACGGATATGCTAGTTACACTTGGACAGGACCTGGGTCATTTTCTGCAACAGGTCAATCTGTTACAGTAACGCAACCTGGTGTTTATAAAGTTACAGGAATTGCAAACAAACCATGTACTGATTATACAGAGGAAATTACAGTAGTTCCTTTTGGAGGAATTGCTACGAATCCTGTTATCGATTATGCTAGTCAAGTAGTACAGTGTACAAGTAATGGTAAGTTGTTACCAAACATTTTCTTGTGTGGGGCAAATTCATATAAAGATATTCCAACAGGAATTAATGATGGTTCCGTAATTATTTGGGAGAAACTAGATGAAAGTAGCTGTACAGCATCAACTAGCCAAAACTGTGCTAACGAAGGAACTTCTTGTACATGGACAAAAGTTGGTGAAGGACCTACTTATAGAGCTGATCAATCAGGTCAATTCCGTTTGACATTAAATTATACTGGTGGTTGTTTTAACCGTTTTTATTTCAATGTTTATAAAAACGTATTTAATCCAACAGAAACACATAAAGATATTATGTGTGGAAAAGCTGGAAGCATAACTGTTGGTGGAGGATCTGCTCAGTACCAATATGCAATTGCTGAACAAACAGCTAATCCTGTGCCAGGTGCTTATCAGTCTAGTCCAACATTTTCAATTAGCGGAAGTGGTTGGGGAACAGGAGTAACACAAAAAACATATATTATTTATATCAAACAAGTTGGTGTAACTACCAATCCTTGTATTTTTAATATTGGTGATATTGTAATTAGAAAAAGAGATTTCAGTATGACTGCTACTGCATCTCAGCCTTTGTGTAATGGTGATCTAGGTCAGGTATTAATTGTAGCAAACGATGCTGATCCTCAGTATACTTTTAATATTTACAGAAAATCACCTAAGACACTTGTAAATACTTCTGGAAAAATTTCAAACAATCAATATTTATATGATCAATTAACAACTGGTCGTACTTATACGGTAGAGGTTATTACTGATGATGGTTGTACAGCAACTCAGGATATTACAATTAATTCTGTTGCAAAACTTACTGTAACACCTGCGATGTCTCCAGCTTTAACAGCTTGTCAAGATGGTGGCATTAAGTTAACTATCGCAGGAGGAACTTCGCCATATTATTATTCACTTAATGGTGGAGATTATGTACTTTATACAGGTGCTACAATTCCGGTAACATTCGCAACGTTGCCAGCAGGAGGAGTTTATAATATTAGTGTTTCTGATGCAAATGGATGTAAAGCAACAAATTCGATTACATTTACAGCAAGTCCTAAACCAGTATATACCATCAGTAAAACAGATATTAAGTGTTATTCTGATAAAGGTGAGATTAGAGTTAATGTTACTGCGCAGAATGGTTATACAATGCAGTATAGTATTAATAACGGTTCAACATGGAGTAGTAATGGAACATTCTCAAACTTAAGCGGAGGTACTTATAATGTCTTAGTAAAATATACATTATCAGGAACAACTTGTACAGATCCAGTTCAGGTAATAACAATTGATTCGCCAACATCTGAATTAACAGGTTCTGGAGGTGTGGCAGAATTAGCAGGATGTACACTAGGTGGAAATGGTGGTAAATTAAGAATTACAAACGTTTCAGGTGGAGTAGCTCCTTATCAATATAGTTTTGACGGAGGTTCAACTTGGCAGTCATCTCCTGAAAAAGATGTCTTACAAGGAACATACATCCTTGTTATTAAAGATAATGTAGGATGTACTTATACAATTCCTTACAATGTTAAATTAGATCCAAAACCTGCAGATCCAACAATTACCATTGCTCCTGTTGTTTACAATTGCGATGGAACTGGAAAAACAACGGCAACTGTTACAAATACAGGAGGATCAAATTATACTTATGAATACTATTTAGACGGTGTTGCAAATACACCTATTACAAATAATGTATTCAATAATATTCCGACAGGTTCTCATGAAATTGTTGTAAAATATAATCTTGTTGCGGCATCTACTTATAGTAATTTATTAAAAGAAGATTTCGGAAGAGGAGCTCCTACTACCAGTCCTGGTATTGCGGCGGCTTATTGCTTTAACAATCAAGATGTAAATATTCATACTTGCCCTAATCCTACAAGATCTGTTGAGGATAATCAATATTCTGTAGCTAGTTTCTTTTGGAGAAGCGACACAGCATGGTATCCATTTAAAGATCACACTTCTAATGGTACTGTTGCCGATGGAAGGTATTTATTAGTAAATATTGGTTCGGCTGCGGGTGACTACGGTATTTTATATAGCAAACCAATCGCTGACGTTATTCCAAATCAGCCAGTAAAAGTAGATTTGGCTGTTGCCAATTTATTAAACGCAGGTGTTGACGGAGCGGCTCCAATTGTTCGATTTGAATTAGTGGATCCATCAGGAAATGTTGTTGCTCGTGTTGATACTGGAAAAATTGCTGAAGCTAAAAACGACCCAAACAGAACAAAATGGATTGAGATTCCTACAATTTCTTTAAATCCAGGAAATAATACAAACCTGACATTTGTTATTCGTTCAGGAAGTTTAGAATATAACGGAAACGACTTATTGATTGATGATATTTCGGTTTATCAATTACCTAAATCATGTTTATCTTCGAGAGATTTCCCATTTGAAGTTGGAAGCGATAAAGCATTTACTGTTTTAGATCCAACAATTCAAAATGTAGCTTGTAGCGGTGGAAACACAGGTTCTATTACTATTACAGCTCAAAATTTTAACGGAAGTTTTTACTATTCTGTAAATGGGGGAACTTTAAAAAGTTCTACTACATCTCCAGTAACAATCAATGGATTAACAGCTGGTAATTATACGGTTGTAGTTCAAAGTGACGCTGCGGGAAGCTGTTCAAAAACATTTAGTAAAACAGTAGGAACTCCTACTCCGGTTACAGTTACAGCTCAGGTTACAACCCCACCAACATGTACAACTGGTGCTACAATTACGGCTACAGCTACTGGAGGTACAACTCCTTATAAATATGAGCTTAGAGCAGCAAATGGTGTTACCGTTATTACTTCATTCCAGGATTCAGCAGTATTCCCAGATGTGCCAACAGGAACATATACAATTGTTGCAAAAGATTTGAATAACTGTCCTTCTGCAGCTTCTGCGGCAGTTATTGTTAATGTTCCAACACCTCCTACAGCAACTTTAGCAAGTACATCAGACTTATGTTATGATGCTGCTGATAAAGCAACAATTGTTGTGACGGCCACAGGAACAGGTACTTTGACATATAGTTTAGATGGTGCAGCTGGAGTTACAACAAATACATTTACAAATGTGGGTGTGGGAACACACAGTGTAGTAGTAACGGATAGTAATAATTGTAAAGCAACAGTCGGTAATATTGTTGTTGCACCAGAATTAAAAGCAACTCCAACTATTACTAAAACATTAGATTGTAATACAACTGGAGCAACTATTAAAGTTGATGTTTCTGGAGGTACAGCACCTTATACTTACAGAGCGAAATTAGATTCAAATCCTTATGGATCTAGTGTAAGTATTACAGGAACTTCATTTAATTATGCAGCTCCTTCTGCAGGAACTTATACATTTGAAATTTCAGATTCAAATAGCCCAACTTCATGTAAAGCTATAATTACAGCTACTGTGGATGCTATTACTAATCCAACTGTTGTTGCACAGCCAGTACAAATTGCTTGTAATGGTGGCTCTACAGGAGAGGTTACTTTAGTAGCTTCTGGAGGATCGGGAAGTTATACTTATAGTTTTAATAATAGTGCATTTTCATCTACTATAAAATATACTGGTTTAAAAGCAGGAATTGCTTATCCATTCCAGGTAATCGATAATAAAGGATGTAAATCAGGAATTGGTTCAATTACATTAACTGAACCAACAGTTGTTCAAGGAACAATTTCTGCAACAGAACTTACATGTAGTTCTACTGGAACAGTTCCAGCTGTTGTTACTGTAACAGGATCTGGAGGAACAGGACCTTACCAATATAGTTTCAACGGAACTTCAAACTTTACTTCTGTTAATACATATTCAACATCAGTTGCTGGTACAGTAACAGCTTATATTAAAGACAATAATAACTGTCAAATTGGACCATTAAGTGTTACAATTGCGACTTTATATCAAATTACTGATATTACTATTACTGATAGCGGTTATGATTGTTCTACAACTCCTCCAGGAGGACATGTTAATATTGCTGCTGTAAAAGGTGGTGTTTCTGCGCCAATTCGTTATCAGATTATTTCAGGTCCAGCAGGATATGATACAGCAACTAATTCTGATGGTGAGTTTAAATCATTAACTCCAGGAAATTATATTTTCCAAGCAACAGATATTAAAACAGGTTGTTCATTTACAAAATCATATACAGTTAATGGATCTCCTGATATTACTACAGGAGGATCAGTTCTTACAAACATTAAGTGTTATGGTGGTACAGGAACAATTCAGTTTACAATTAACGGAATTAAGAGCAGATATGATTATGTTATTACAAATGGCTCAGGAACTACTATTCAAAGTGCGAATAACGTAGCAGGAGCAGGGAATAACACGATTAGTGTACCTGCAGCTCAACCAGTGGGTTCTTATACGATTACAGCAACAGACAGAACAACAAAATGTCAGTCTTCATATACAGTAAACTTAACACAGCCTGCTGCTGTTTTAGATGTTACTGCAACAGCACCGAATGTTAACTGTAATAATTATACAACAATTATTACTGCAGTTGGAACAGGAGGAACAACTAGTTATACATATGCTGTAGTGCAAAAAGGCGCTGCTGCTCCATCAACTTACGGAACAGATCCAAAATTAACAGTAAATACAGTTAATGGTACTGTTATGGATTGGGATGTTTACATTAAAGATGCTAACGGATGTACGGATTTTGTATCTATTAAAATATTAAAAGATGCAGTACCTGCAGTTACAGCAGTGTTAAATAATCAATGTACGGGTTCAGGAAATAGCTTTACAATTACTGCTACAGGTACAGGAGGTACAGGTGCTTTACAATACGGAATCAACGGAGTTGGAGGAGCGTTCTCTTCAAACAGTGTTTTCAATGTTACTGCTTCAGCAACTCCATATACTGTTTGGGTAAAAGATGCAAATAATTGTACTGCTCAAGCTACACCAATTACAGTTTATCCACAATTAACAGCAACTACCACTGTAAAAGAATTGGATTGTTCTACAACAAGTCCAGATGCAACTATTACGGTTAATGGAAATGGAGGAAATGCTCCTTATAAATATGAAGTTTCTACAAATGGAGGAACTACTTATACTTTAATGGCTTCTAATGTTTACACGACTTCAACAGCTGGAACATTCTTAATTAGAGTTACAGATGCGAACGGTTGTACATTTGTAACGACTACTCCAATACTTTCTATTTCTAATCCAACAGTTACAGCAAACCCAGTAATTAATGTTAGTTGTAATGGAGGAACAGACGGTTCAGTACAATTAATTGGAGCTGGAGGTTCATTAACAGGAGGTCAGAATTATCAATATAGCAAAGACGGTATCACTTATGGATCTGCTTCTTCTTTCACAGGATTAGTTGCAGGTGATCACGATTTCTTTGTAAAAGACAGTAAAGGGTGTGTTGGTAAAGTAACAGTTACTATTACAGAACCAACTAAATTAGTAATTAGTGCTACATCAACAGGTTTTACTTGTAGCACGACTAATACAAAAGTTGCAGGTTCGGTAACGATAAATGTGCCTACAACAGGAACTTCACCATACGAATACAGCTTTAATGGCGGTGGATATGGAGCGGGAAGAACGTTGACAGTAAACGACAATGGATCAGACCAGACGATCAACTATTCTGTTAAAGATGCAAAAGGATGTATCACAAACGGATCAGTTGTTTTAAATAAATTGAATTCGCCAAAAATCAATACAGTTACTGCTTCAGCGGTTACATGTACAGCTACCACAAGTACAGTTACTGTAACGACAACAGCAGGGACAGGAGTTGGCACACTGGCTTACGCTATCACTGCACCGGCATCTGCTGTGGGCAATGTTACAGGAGCGAGCTCTGGAGTATTCACAGGCTTGGCACCGAATGCGACCTATACTTTCAAGGTTACGGATGCCAACGGATGCTACGACACCAAATCGGTTACGGTAAATCCGGTTACGGTGATCGCTATCGCGGGCAACAAGAACAATGATGCTACGTGCAAGGGCACTTCTACAGGAAAAGGTACTTATACCATTTCAGGAATTGCAACAGTTGGGAATTATTCATTCACATTGACGGCAGGTACTTTAGGTACAGGCACGTTGACAAAATCTGGCAATACGCTGACATTAAACAACGTAGCAGCAGGAACGTACACTGTGGAGGTAAAAGACCTTGCTACAGATTGTACGAACTCAGTTAGCATAGTAATTGGCGAGCCAGCATTGGCATTGGATGTTACGGCAGTTGCCACAAACATCAACTGCAACAATGACAACGCGACAATCACAGCTACGGCTACAGGCGGAACAACCAACTACAGCTATGCGGTTGTGCTGCATAATGCTGCGGCTCCATTAGCGGCGGCTTATGGCCCAAGCGCTACCCTTACAGTTGATACTAACAGCGGGGCGAACATGAACTGGGATGTATATGTAAAAGATGCAAACGGATGTACAGACCTAGTTGGGGTTTCATTATCTTCTGACCCGGTTCCAACGGTAACGGCAGTATTGAGCAATCAGTGTACGGCTTCAGGAAGCGGATTTACGATCACAGCTACAGGAGCGGGAGGCAAAGGCACGCTGCAGTACGGAATCAACGGAGTTGGCGGAGCCTTCTCAACAAACAACGTGTTCAATGTTTCTGCTTCGGCTACAGCTTACACGGTTTGGGTAAAAGATGCCAATAACTGTACGGCTTCAGCGACTCCGATCATGGTTTACCCTCAATTGACGGCTACCATCAGGGTGAGCAAAGAGCTGGACTGCAGCGCTACTCCGAATGCAGAAATCACAGTTGATATTTCAGGCGGAAAATCTGGATACACATACAGAGTTGATCCTGGAACAGGAACCTACGGCTCTAGCACTCCAGTGACGGGCACTCAGATTGTTTATGCAAACGCTGCAACAGCTGGAACATATAATTTTGAGATCACAGATTCAAATACGCCGGCTTGTACGAAGATAGTTTCTATTGCAGTAAACCCTATCACCAACCCTACAGTAACGGCTACTCAGGTAAACGTTACTTGCAACGGAGGCTCGAACGGATCTGTATTGTTGAGAGGAGCAGGCGGATCAGGATCTTACTCTTACAGCACTTCTCTTGCAGGCACATATGGCGCAAGCAACAGCTTTACAGGACTTGCTGCAGGATTGCATACTTTCTATGTAAAAGACAGCAAAGGCTGTACAGGAAGTGTTGATGTTACGATCACAGAGCCTACGGCTATCGTGGCTACTCCATCGGCGACGAAGTTCACATGTAGCGCAACCAATGCAAAGCAATCAGCATTGATCACAGTTACAGGAACAGGCGGAACGGGAGCTTATACGTACAGCTACAACAACGGAACAAGCTTTGTGGCAGGCAATACATTGTCAGTAAACGACAATGGAGCTTCACAAACTTTCAATATTATCATAAAAGACGCTAACGGCTGTCTTTCACCAATGGTGCCGATTACATTGGCTCCATTGAATTCGCCAAAAATCAATACAGCTACTGCTTCAGCGGTTACATGTACAGCTACCACAAGTACAGTTACTGTAACGACAACAGCAGGGACAGGAGTTGGCACACTGGCTTACGCTATCACTGCACCGGCATCTGCTGTGGGCAATGTTACA